>Ga0070681_10004901_pt1 | contig 12847 bp, 10 predicted proteins | sample KBSC83BmetaG_FD_65650 | JGI IMG/M metagenome (GOLD analysis project Ga0070681, IMG submission 65650) | Corn rhizosphere microbial communities from Kellogg Biological Station, Michigan, USA - KBS C8-3B metaG | ecosystem: Host-associated > Plants > Roots > Rhizosphere | place: USA: Michigan... | reverse complement strand
CCGAGCGCGACGCCGCCGTGCGGGTCGCCGCGGCGCGCTGCAGGCAGCCCGACGACGCCGAGGACTGCGCGCACGACGCGCTGGTCCGCGCCGCGACGTTCCCGACGCTCGACCTCGACCGTGCGGGCCGGCTGCTGATGACAACGACGGCCCGCGTCACCGTCGACCTGCACCGGCGCGAGCAGGCTCGACTGCGGGCCGAGCTCGCAGCGGCCGCCCGGATGTTCGCGCAGGCCGGCTCGCCGGAGGACGACGTGTGCGACCGCGCGGAGGCCGGCTGGCTCGCGCGGCAGGTCGACGACCTCCCGTCGACCGAGCGCAGCGTGCTGCTCGCACGAGCAGCCGGGGAGACCACCCGGCAGACCGCCCAACGTCTCGGCCTGGCGGAAAAGACGGTGGAGAACGCGCTCGGCCGGGCGCGCTCGAAACTGACCCGACGCTGGCGGGAAACCCTGTCCGGCGTGCTGCTGCCGGTCGCCCTGGCGCGCAAGGCGTTCGGCGCGCACGCCGCAGTCAGCAGCACCGCGATGGCGCTGGCAGCCGCGACCGGGATGACCGTCGTCATCGTCGGTCAGGCGGCCGCGCCGACTTCCGCGGCACCGGTGCAGTCCCGACCGCTTACCACCGCGTCAATGCCTGCCGCGTCGAACCCGGGGTCTACCGCCGCCGCGGCAGTCCCGAGCCCGCCGGCCAAAGGCCCCGCCGCGCCACTCGTCGCGCCGACCGACGTCCCGACCGACGCGACCGCTACGAGCATGAACGGGTCCAACTGGTGGTGGCGTCCGTCCGACCGCGAAGACCACCAGCCCCAGCCCCCCGCGAGCAACGGCGACCTTAGGAACGTGCTGCCGACCCCGCCCACGCAACGGCATCACGGGCAGACGGACTGCCGCGGCTGGCTGCTCTGCCCGGGTGGCGACGCGGGCGGTTCGGCGTACCGCTGACGCGCGACACGTTCAGGAACACTTCAGGAAGCCGCGACACTGTCGTCGCGTGCGCAGGTGGCTCATCACGGGCGCGCTCGCGATCCTGCTCATCGCCGGGGGTGTCGTCTGGTCGGTGCAGGGGGGCAGCGCCTCGACGACGAAGTACCTCACCGCCATGGTTGCTCGCGGCACCGTCGCGCAGACCGTGGCGGCGGTCGGCACCGTGCAGCCGGCGACGACGCTGTCGCTGGACTTCTCCGGCGCGAGCCTGTCCTCGGGATCGGGGAGCGGCGGTAGCGGCAGCGGCGCGTCGGGGCGAAACGTCAGCAGCGGCGCCACCACGGTCACCTCGGTGACGGCTACCGCCGGTGAGCAGGTCTCCGCCGGCGTGACGCTGGCACGGCTCGACGACAGCGCGGCGCAGGCGCAGCTGGCCAGCGCCCAGGCACAGCTGGCAGCCGCGCAGGCCCGTGTCGCAGCCGAGCCGGCCGGCACGAGCGGCGCGACCGCGGACGCCGACGCCGCCTCGGTCGCGCAGGCCGAGCAGCAGGTGCAGTCCGCCCGGTCCGCCGTCGACGCGACCGTGCTCAAGGCCCCGGTCGACGGCACGATCACCGCCGTCAACCTGACCGCCGGGCTGCCGCCGACGTCGCCGGCCATCACGATGAGCTCGGGCGCTCTCGGCGTGGTCGCGGCCGTCTCCGAGGACGACATCGTCGACCTGCAGCCCGGGCAGAAGGCGACGGTCACGTTCCCCGCGCTGGCGACGTCGACGACCGGGACCGTGGGCGCACTGCCGAGCGCGGCGACCACGTCGACGACCGGGTCCGGGTCGGGCGCGGTGACGTTCCCGGTCACGGTGAACCTGCCGCAGCCGCCGGCACACCTGCTCCCCGGCATGAGCGCGCAGATCAGCATCGTCATCAGCGAGCGCGACAACGTGCTCGAGGTGCCGACGTCGGCGATCCAGGGCAGCACCGACGCGCCGACCGTGCAGGTCATGGCCGACGGGCGGCCCGACAGCCGGCCGGTCGAGATCGGGTTGTCGACCAACGGGATGACCGAGGTGATCTCGGGTCTGGCCGCCGGGGACGTGGTCGTCACCGGCGTGGTCAACCCGACGAGCACGACGACGGTCACGCCGGGCAGCGGCATCGGCGGCGGTCTCGGCGGAACGGGCGGCGGCTTCCGCGCGCGGCTGGGCGGGACGGGCGGTGGGGGCTTCGGAGGCTTCCGCGGCGGGGGCGGCGGGGGCACCGGCGGCGCGGGTGGTGCCGGCGGCACCGGTGGCTGACCCGGTGGCTGACCGGGTGACCGGTCCGGAGCAGGCCCGCGTGCTGCTCGACATCCGCGACGTGACCCGGGTCTACCGGCTGGGCGCCAACGAGGTCTGGGCACTGCGCGGGGTGACTTTCGCCGTGGGCGTCGGGGAGAACGTCGCAATCATGGGCCCTTCCGGCTCCGGCAAGTCGACGCTGCTGCACATCCTCGGCCTGCTCGACCGACCGTCGGGGGGCTCCTACTCATTCCTCGGCGTACCGACGTCGACGCTGTCCGACGACAACCAGGCACGGCTGCGCAACCGGGCGATCGGGTTCGTCTTCCAGAGCTTCAACCTGGTGGCGGGTGAGTCGGCGCTCGACAACGTCGCCGCTCCTCTGGTCTACGCCGGCGTCAAGCGGCGGGAGCGACTCGAGCGCGCGGCGGCGGCGCTGCAGCGCGTCGGCCTCGGCGACCGAATGCGGCACGACCCGTCGCAGCTTTCGGGCGGCCAGCGCCAGCGGGTGGCGATCGCGCGCGCACTCGTCACCGATCCCCCGCTGCTGCTCGCGGACGAGCCCACCGGCAACCTCGACTCGTCGGCCAGCCGCGAGATCCTCCACGTGCTGCACGAGCTGCACGCCCGCGGGCTGACCGTCATCACGATCACGCACGACGCCGACATCGCCGCGCAGGCGCAGCGGGTGCTGCACATCGCGGACGGGCGAGTCGTCGCCGAGGACCTCGCCGGGGCACTGCGGTGAGCTATCTGGAGGCGTTGCGGCTGGCGCTGCGCCGGCTGCGCAGCAACCGGCTCCGCACGGCACTCACCGCCCTCGGCGTCATCATCGGCGTCGGGGCGCTGGTCGCCCTGCTCGCCGTCGGGCAGGGCACGAAGCAGCAGCTGACGAGCCGCATCGCGAGCCTCGGCACGAACCTGCTGAACGTCTCGGCCGGTGCGTCGTTCAGCGGAGGGGTTCGCGGCGCCGCCGGCTCGGCATCGACATTGACGGTGGACGACGCCGATGCGCTCGCCAGGCTGCCCGGGGTCGCCGCGGTCGCGCCCGAGATGCAGGTGGGCGACGTGCTGGTCGTCGACGGTCGCAGCAACACGACGACCTCGATGACCGGCACCACGGCGGCCGAGGCGAAGGTGCGCAACTACGCCGTGCAGGCCGGCACGTTCCTGACCGCCATCGACGTCACGAAGGGACTGCGCGTCGCGGTCCTCGGGCCGTCGACCGTCACCACGCTCGGCAGCACACCTGACGAGATCGTCGGCTCGACGATCGACATCGACGGCATCCCGTTCCGCGTCATCGGCGTGACCCAGCCCAAGGGCGGTGGCAACGGCTTCACCGACCCGGACGACTTCATCTTCACGCCGGTGACCGCGGTGCAGTCGCGGTTCACCGGTGCCGCCTCGTTGCGCGCGATCGGCGTCTCCGTCACCGACCCGAGCCGGCTGAGCTACGTCTCCAGCGCCATCACGGCAGCGCTGCGCACGCGGCACCAGCTCGCCCCCAGCGCGAGCGACGACTTCACGCTGGCCAGCCAGGACCAGCTGCTCGCAGTCGCCGACGCGCAGTCGTCGACGCTGCAGCACTTCCTCATCGGCATAGCGGTCATCGCCATGGTCATCGGCGGCATCGGCATCGCCAACACGATGCTGGTGTCCGTCCGCGAACGGGTCCGCGAGATCGGTACCCGCAAGGCCATCGGGGCCAGGCGCCGCGACATCGGCCGGCAGTTCCTCGCCGAGGCCGTCATCGTCAGCCTCGGCGGCGCCCTGGTCGGTGTCGTCGTCGGCGTCGTCGCGACCGGGCCGGTCGGCCACGCCGTCAACGTCACCGCCACGCCGTCGCTCGACGGCATCGGGTTGGCATTCGTCTCCGCGCTGGTCGTCGGCGTCGTCGCGGGCTACTGGCCCGCCCGGCAGGCGGCCCGGCTGGATCCCGTCGAAGCCCTTCGTTACGAGTAGCCAGGAGTTCCGCCATGACCATGCCACCCGACTCCGGCGCGCCGGCCGCAGCCGCAGGTCCGCAGCTGCCCGACCTGTCCGACCTCATCGCCAATCCCGGCAAGCCACCGCGCGACCCCGCCGGTTCCGCGCGCTCGAAGCTGTACGCCGGAGGCGCGGTCGCCGGACTCGTGCTCCTGGGCGCCGGCTTCGCGCTCGGTCACGTGACCGCGAGCGGCGGCCCGGCCACGCTGGCCGCCGCGGTGCAGGACGCCCAGGCCGGCAAGCTGCCGTGCGGGACGCCGAGCACGACGTCGACCCAGGCCACGACGGCCGCGGGCCCCGGCGGCTTGCGCGGAGGCGGCGCGTCGTTCATCGTCGCCCGCCTCTGCCAGGCGGGCCAGAACGGCGGCGGCTTCGGCTCCGGCTCCGGCGCCGCAGGGGGCACCGGCGGCACTGCGGTGGGCGGGGGCGGCGGCTTCGCCGGTCGGGCCGGCGGGCTCGGCCGACTGTTCGGACCGGGCGCGGTCAACGGCACGATCACGTCGCTGACGTCGACGAGCATGACGCTGCAGACCCGGGGTGGCAGCGTCACCGTGGCCCTGCCGGCATCGGCCACGGTCACCAAGACGACCGCCGGCTCGCTCAAGGACCTGGGCTCCGGCATGGACGTCATCGTCAGCACCAGCCAGGACAGCAGCGGCAACCGCACCGCCACGTCGATCTTCCTGCTGCCGCCGGCAGCAGGCGGCCAGAACGGCTGACCAATGACGGCGGCGGCGAGCAGGCGTGTCACGGCGGCTCAGGCCGGGGTGCTGCTCGTCGCCGCACTGGTCGCGGCGCTGATCGCGAGCGCCCGCGGCAGCAGTGCCGCCACCCCGGTGCGTTACGAGACCGTCGCCGTAACGACCGGCGCAGTGACCGATCGGATCTCGGCGACCGGAAGCGTCGCGGCGCAGGCGACCGTCGACCTGGCCTTCGGCACGACGGGCCAGCGGGTGACCGCGGTCGACGTGCATCCCGGTCAGACCGTCGCGAAGGGCCAGCTGCTGGCCACCGTCGACGACACGGCCGCGACGCTGCAGGTCGCCACCGCGCAGGCAGAGCTGACCCTGGCGACCGCTCAGGCGTCGACGACGTCGGCCGCTGGCACGGGCACCGCGCCGGCCGACGCCACCGCCGGCGGATCAGCAGGCGGTTCCGCACCGTCCGGATCGCCGCCCGCCGGGTCCGCGCCGAGGACGTCCTGTACGACGACCACCACGAACGTCGAACCGGCACCGGCGACCGGCAGCACCGGCACGTCGGCGGGCAGCACCAGCGAGCAGCCGGTCGCGAGCCACTCGCCGCGACCGACGCCCGGCCCCACCGAGTCGACGACGCCTACGCCGACGACCGCGCCGACGAGGGCAACGAGCCCGACGGCCACGAGCGGGCCGTCGACCGGTTCAAGTCCGTCCGCGCCATCGCGGCACCCGACGGACGGCGTCACCACGACCAAGACCTGCACAACCACGAGCGGCGGCCGGTCCACCCAGACGTCCGGCAGCTCGACCTCCGCCGCCCGTAGCACCGGGTCGAGCGGCGGAACGGGGGGCGGTGGCGGCGGCGCGACCTCGATCAACGACGCGCAGGAGCAGCTGACAGCGGCGCAAGCGACACTGGCCGGCACCAAGCTGCTCGCGCCGCAACCGGGCGTCATCACCGCGGTCGACCTCGTCGTCGGCGCGCTCCCGGGCACGCCGGCCGTGGAGCTGCGCACCACGGGGCTCGCCGTGCAGGTGCTCGTGCAGGAGCAGGACGCGCCGTACGTGCAAGCCGGGCAGAACGTGCAGCTGACGTTCAGCGCTCTCGGCCTGTCGGGCAGCGGGACCGTCGTCGCCCCTCCGCTGGAGCCGCAGACCGGCTCCGGGCTCACCAGTTCAGTAGTGAGCTACCCGGTGACGGTGACGATCGTCGACCCGCCCCCGGCGCTGCTGCCGGGCATGTCGGTCTCGGCCACGTGGACGGCTGCGACCCGCGACCAGGTGCTCACCGTCCCGACGAGCGCGATCCAGAGCGGTGACGCGGGCTACGTCGTACGCGTGCTCGACAACGGCAGTCCCGTCACCCGTCCCGTCACGGTCGGGCTGTCGGACTCCTCGCTGACGGAGGTGACCGGTGGGCTGTCTCCGGGGGACCAAGTGGTGACCGGCGTACGCGCGTGAATCCACGGTTTTCGCGCGCATCCTCGGTTTACTGAAGGGCGTGCGGGGCGGGGACGAAGCGACGACATCGGTCGAGAGCAGGCCGTCGTGGCGCCGGATCAGCCGGGGTGAGAACCGGCTGCCGGTCATGCTCGCAGTGCTGGCCGCGGTCGCCCTGCAGATCCTGCTGCCGGACAAGCTCGCGCTGAAGCCGCACTACCTGCTGCCCGCGCTCGAGCTCGCCCTGCTGGCGTTGCTCACCTCGCTGAACCCGGTCTACCTCGACCGGCGCCACCCCCTCGCCCGGCACGCGAGCATCGGCCTCACGGCGCTCGTCACGCTGGCGAACATGATCTCGGCAGCGCTGCTGATCGAGCAGATCCTCAACGGCCGGGTGGGTGGGGACGCGAAGGGGTTGCTCGGCAGCGGCGCCGCGATCTACCTCACCAACGTCATCGCTTTTGCCTTGTGGTATTGGGAAATAGACCAGGGCGGCCCGTTCGAGCGCGCGGCCGGCGGCCACGACGCACCGGACTTCCTGTTCCCGCAGATGGCCACCGCGGAGCTCGCCGAGGCCGACTGGAAGCCGATGTTCACCGACTACCTCTACGTGAGCTACACGAACGTCGTGGCCTTCAGCCCGACCGACACGATGCCGCTGACCCGCACCGCGAAGCTGCTGATGCTCGCCCAGTCGGCCGTGGCGGTCTGCGTCGTCGCGCTGGTCGTCGCGCGCGCGGTCAACGTCCTGCACTGAGGCTGGTGCTTCACCCTCGACGCGATCGGGGGTCTTCGGCGTGTCCGCCGGCGTCGCCAGCCGAAGCCCGTGAGGTGTCGCCTGGACCGGCGTGGGCGCCCGCCCCGGCTCGCCGTCTGCCGCGAACCCGGTTAGGAAGCGCGCTGGAGGAAGTCGCCGACGACGGCATTCCAGCGCTCGGGTTGCTCGAAGTACGGCGAATGGCCCGCGTCGGCGATGACCTCCACCCGCGCGCCGGGCACCTTTGCCGACGTCCGTTCGATCCAGTCCGGGGGGAAGATGTCGTCGTCCGCGCCGACGACGAACAGCACCGGGCAGCCGATCGCCGCGACCTGCTCGTCGGTGAAGAGCACCTCGCTCAGTCCCAGCGTCGCGCTGGCCGGCGGCTGCTCGTCCGCGGCCAGGCCGGACCGGCCGATCTGCTGGTAGAGAAACGCGCGGTCCGGATGCTGCTCGGCGAACCGATCACTCAGCGCCGGGTGGTATCCGACGACCGGCTGCGGCCGGCGCGGCAGCCCGACGCGCTCGAGCCACTCGCGCACGGAGATGCCGGCCAGGCTGTCCGCGATGACCAGACTGCGCACTCTTTCCGGGGCAGCCAGTGTGGCCCCCATGGCGGCCCAGCCACCCATCGACTGGCCGACCACATGCGCCCGTGGCGCCCCGACCGCGTCGAGGATGCGGACGAGGTCGCGTGCCGCCGACCGGGGGTTCGCATCGTCGTTCCTGTTCGTGGACGCGCCGAACCCGCGCTGGTCCCACGTCACGACGCGGTAGGTGCGGGCGAAGTGCGGCACCTGCTGGAACCACACCGTGCGGTTGCCGCCCGCTCCGTGGCCCAGCACCAGGACATCGGCGTCAGGCGGTCCGGAAACCTCGTAGTAGATGGACTCGCCGTCGCTGTCGCAGCTACCGATCGACCAGGGAATGTCGCTGGGCATGAGGGCTTCCTATCGCAAAGTACCGTGGTCCGGGACGCGACGAGTGGATCGCCCAGCGGCGCGGTCCGCGTTCGGGAGGCTGACGGGTACGCCGACGGCATGACAGCCATCCCCGCCACGCAGCGAGCACGCCTTCCGCCCGTCTGCGCCAGGATTCCTGGCATGGACAGCGCAGCAGCGCCACTACGGGTCCTGATCGCCGAGGACGCCTACATCGCCCGCGAGGGCACCCGGCGCCTCCTCGAGGAGCAGGCCGGGGTGGAGGTCGTCGGTGTGGCCGGGAACTACGAGGAGGTGCTCGCGGCAGCACGGCAGCTGCACCCAGACGCCGTGCTGATGGACGTGAAGATGCCGCCGACGTACTCGATGGAGGGCATCGAGGCCGCTCACGTGATCAAGCGTGAGCGACCGGAGACCGGGATTGTGGTGCTGTCCCAGCACGACGACGAGGAATACGTGTGGGCACTGCTGAAGAACGGCGTCGACGGTTACGGCTACCTGCACAAGGTGCGAGTCGGCGACGCCGACCAGCTGCTCCGCGCGCTCCGCGAGGTCGCGGCCGGCGGTTCAGCGCTGGACCCGAGGATCGTAGAGACGCTCCTGCAGCGACGGGCACGCAAACCCGGGTCCCGGCTCGCGACGCTCACGCCGAGCGAGCTGCAGGTCCTCGAGCTGATGGCGGCGGGGCGGTCCAACCAGGCGATCGCCGACGAGCTCTACCTGTCGGTCGGCGCGGTGGAGAAGCGCATCGCGACGGTGTTCGGGAAGCTGGGCGTCGGCCCCGAGCCGGAGCTGAACCGGCGCGTCGCCGCGGTGCTGATCTACCTGCGGGAGTCGGCCGGCACCGGCTGAGCCGGCCGCCGCGGATCCGACCCGAGCGGGATCGCCGCGCTCACCCGCGTGCCCTGCCCCACCGTGCTGTGCACGGCGAGCGTGCCGCCGACGGCCGCCATCCGGTCGCGCATGTTCTGCAGGCCGCTGCCGCCGCCGCCACGTGCGGCGAAGCCCGGGCCCGCGTCGACGACCTCCAGCGACACGGTCTCGCCCTCGGCGTGCAGCCACACCGCGATCGACGCGCCGTCGGCGTGCTTGTAGGCGTTCGTGAGTCCCTCGAGCGCGACAAAGTACAGCGCGGCCTCGGCCTCCCGGTCCAGCCGCCGGCCGAGCAGCGCGTCGTCGACCTCGATGCGGACAGTGACCGGCATTCGCGCGGCCTGCGTCCGCAGCGCCGCCGCCAGCCCCTGATCGCTCAACACGCTCGGGTAGATGCCGCGGCCTAGCTCCTGCAGGGCGAACACCGCGTCCTCGGCCTCCGCCGCCAGAGCCGCGAGCTGCGGCGCGCCTTCACCGGCCGCCCGGTGCAGCCGGGCCACCAGCGCGACCAGTTGCTGCTGGACACCGTCGTGCAGGTTGCGCTCGATGCGACGGCGTTCCTCGTCTTGCGCGCTGACCAGCCGCTGCCGGGAGCGCGCCAGCTCCACCGCCTGCTCCTCGATCTGGGCGAGCCGCTCGCGCAGCTGCGCCTCCAGGCGCAGGTTGCGCAGCCGCATCGCGCACTCCCGACCGAGCATCTCCAGCAACTCGAAGTCCCCGGCGCGCAGCCGGTCACCACGACGCCCGCCACAGGCCAGCAGCCCCACGAGATCCTCACCCGCAACGAGCGGAACGACCGCCTCCGGTGGGGCCGGCCACAGCGGGTCGAGCTCACGCATCGGCGGCCCATCGAGGACGGCGGTGTGCGCGTCGTGCAGCGTCGCAACCGTCGGGTCGGAGAGGGCGACTGCCTCCGTCGGTGTGGCGCCGCTGAGGCCGAGAGGACGCAACGTCGTAGCCACCGGTGAGGTCGCGAGCAGCCACAACCCGGCCCACTCCACCTGCAGGCCGCGGCGAATTCCCTCGCAGACAAGAGGGCCGAGCCGGTCGAGGTCGGCGGCGCGCAGCGTCTCCCACACGCCGGACAGCAGCACGTAGGGCCGCGTCCGGTGCCGATAGACCAGCCGCTCGGCGGTCGCCTCCAGTCGCCGGCGAGCGGGGTGGAACACGACCGTCACGAGCAGCGCGATCGCGACCGCAGTCGCGGCGTCACGGCCACCCACGAGCAGCCCCGCCGCCAGCGCCGGGACCAGCAGCAGCGCGGACAAGGCGGCCCACAGCACGGCGTACACGAGCGTGCGCGAAACGACGAGGTCGATGTCCCACAGCCGGTAGCGCAGCATCGCGACGGTCGCGCCGATCATCGGCAGCGGCTGGGTAGCGATGCTGAACGCGAGGCCGAGATTGCCGAACGCGCTGCCCCGGGTCACCAGCGTGGCGCCGACGATCTGCATGACGATCGTGGTCGCTGACGCGTAGAGCAGCCACCGGACCTGCTCGCGCAGCACGGCGTCCCCGCGCCGGAAGCGCTGCACCAGGTCGCCGAGCGCGACCAGTGGCAGCAGCAGCACCAGATCGGAGGCGCTGGCAGCCCCCGGCCACGCACCCGCGAACGGGCCGCCCGCCCCAGGCGGCACCGCCGTCCCCTTGTAGAAGTCGAACACCCGGTCCGCCGGCCCGACCAGCCACACGACGGCGCTGACCGCGACGCAGAACGCGAGCGACGCGACGAAGACCGCGCGCCACCGCCGGCTGCCGATGCGCCCCTCCGGGAACCACAGGATGAACAGCACCCACGCCGCGACGAGCACGCGGGAGAACGCCACGACCGCGAACGCAGCCTGCGCCGCGAGGTGCGGGATCGGGTGCGCGGCGCCGTAGTCGAGTGCGCTCGCGGCCAGACTGCCCAGGCCGAAACCGAGGCCGGTGACCGTCAGCAGCGGGCCGATGCGCTGCGCCGGCCGGTGCAGCCGGATCAGGCCGCCGAGTGCACCGACCGACATCGCCAGCACGACCGGCCCGAGGCTGCGCGCGCGGATCCCGCCGGCCAGCAGCTGCAGGGCGAGCGCCGCCGCCAGCAACGTGGCGACGGCCAGCACGGGTGCAGCAAGGCGCGCACGCCGCCCGACCCGCAACATCGGCTGATCGTCAGCGGCGCCCGCTCGCTGGTCAATGCGGATGGCCCCCACTGCTGCGGAGGCTAACCCGAACCGAGCCGGAGGCTACCCGGCTTGGCCGGATTGCCTCGCGCCACGACCCTGGCACCGGCTCTCACCGCAACCGCACTGACCGACAAGGAGACCTCATGTCCAAACCCGCCCGCGCCGGGGCCGTCGCTCTCGTGGCAGGACCTGTCCTCGGCCTCGTCTCGATGCTCGTGCTGCCCACCCTGTCCGACGGCGGCAGCGACCTGGTCAAGGCACTGACGGCGCAGCACGGCGCGATGGTCACCGGCCTCACCCTGCAAACGCTGTCGATCCCGATCATGATCGCCGGACTGGTCTGGCTGGCGATCACCCTTGTTCCGCACTCCCCCCGGCTGGCCGTGGCCGGCGGCATCGCCGGCGTAGCCGGCGGGCTGGTGATCCTGTTCGAGGACGGCGTGGCCGACAGCGCCCCCTCCATCGTGAGCTCGCTCGACCCGAACCACGCGACGGCGGCGCTCGACCGGATCAGTTCCAGCGCCGCCGCTTCCGTGGACCCGCTCGCCCTGCTCTTCGACCTCGGCGTCGCGCTGCTCGCGTTCGCTGCCGTCCGCGGTGGCGCGCCCCGCTGGATCGCGCCGACCCTCACGGTGTGCGCGTTCGCGCAAGGCGTCGGCTTCGGGTCGGGCGCGCGGCCGCTCGTCGCCGTCGCCTTCGCCGCCATGGCCGTGCTGCTCGGGCTGGTCGTGCGGTCGCTGCGCTCGTCCGACGTCTGGCACGCCTCGCCGCAGTCGGTCGCCGTCGCCTGACATGCACCGACTCGCCAGCGCCGTCCTGCGGCACCCGAGGCTCGTCGTCCTCGGCTGGCTGCTGCTGGCACTCGGCGGCGCGGCCACCGCCTCGCACACGATCGGCCGGTTCACCGACACCTACGCCATGCCGGCTCAGCCCAGCTACGAGGCCGACCAGCACGTCTTACGGCTCTTCGGCAACGGTGGCCAGCAGGAGCCGATCGTCCCGGTCGTGACCGCGCCGGCGGGGAAGACCCTCGCCGACCCCCAGCAGCTGGCGCTCGCGGCGGGCATTCTGGCCGCCGCGAGCCGCCAGGCCGGCGTACGCGTCGTCGACTACGCGAACACCCACGACCGCACGTTCCTCACCCGTGACCGGCGCAGCACCTTCGCGCTCGTCTTCACCCCCCGCAACAGCAAGCAGAACGGCCAGTCCAAGCTCGACCACACGCTGGCCGCCGCGGTCCGCCGGGCCGCGCCCGAGGGGTGGACGGTGCACGTCACCGGCATGCGCGAGCTCACCAACGCCGCGCCACCGAAGAAGAGCGCCGGCGTGGCCGCCGAGAGCATGATCGGTGGCCTCGGCGCGCTCGTCGTGCTCGTGGTCGTCTTCGCCAGCCTCCTCGTCGCGCTGCCGCTGCTCGTCGCCGCGATCTCGATCCTCACGACGTTCCTGCTGCTCGGCGGGCTCACCGCCCTGACCGATGTCAGCTTCATCGTCGAGTACCTCGTCGCCCTGATCGGCCTCGGCGTCGCGATCGACTACTCGCTGCTCGTACTCACCCGCTGGCGCGAGGAACGGGCGGCCGGGCTCGACGCCCGCGCTGCCGCCCTCGCCGCGACGGTCGCCGCCGGCCGCGCCGTTGTGTTTTCCGGACTGACCGTGGCCGCGGGGCTGCTCTCCCTCGTCGCGCTGAACGTGCCGTTCCTGCGCTCCATCGGTTACGCCGGCATGCTCATCCCGCTCGTCTCCGTTGCGGTGGCGGTGACCCTCCTCCCCGTGCTCCTC
>Ga0070681_10004900_pt1 | contig 12848 bp, 14 predicted proteins | sample KBSC83BmetaG_FD_65650 | JGI IMG/M metagenome (GOLD analysis project Ga0070681, IMG submission 65650) | Corn rhizosphere microbial communities from Kellogg Biological Station, Michigan, USA - KBS C8-3B metaG | ecosystem: Host-associated > Plants > Roots > Rhizosphere | place: USA: Michigan... | reverse complement strand
TCAAGAGCCCGTTTGGGCTCCAACAGTTCTGATTCCAGGAAACCGTCGCGGACAAGAATTGCCACTCTCATTCCTTGCAGGACCGCAACTGTCATGGTGTTCTCCTTAGAGCCTAAGAGCTTCTTGGCGGAAACGGACATTGCAGAATCGCTCCGAATCAATTCGGACAAGTCCCGCCTACGTGATGTTTGGATGGCGAGCGACTGGGACCGGTTGGTTGCAGAGGGTAATCGCAACCGCGCTCTGCGGCATGAGCTCGCCGAATTCGTGGTTCTGGTATTGCACTAGCAACCCCTTTCTCGCACTTTCGACAACGTGTGCAGCGGAGGCAACAACGTGGCAGCCGTGACGCGAGAGTCCTCGTTCAGAGCTTAATTTCATTGCTGCTAAACCTGCATCAGGCACAGGCATCTAAGCCGGGATGCATTGGATCTATGACACGGTTCGAGAGGTGCTCAGCTCTTGGGGGTACTGGGCGCTTCTGCTGGGAATCTTTGGAGAGAGCGTGGGATTCCCGCTGCCCGGCGAAACGCTTCTTATGTTCGCCAGCTTTCTGAGTCATAAGGAACCTGGTCTCCGAATTCAGTTTGTCATCCCGATTGGGATTGTTGCTGCCGTCATGGGCGACAATCTCGGGTACTGGATAGGGCGGCACTTTGGCAAGACGTTCATCCGCTGGGCAAAGAAGGTGCTGCGCGTGGACGATGAAGATGTCCGGACCGCCAGACACCTCATTGCGACGCATGGGGGCAGGACCATCTTCTTCTCGCGTTTCATTTTCGGCCTGCGAACCATCGCGGGGCCCATGGCCGGGAGTTTGGACATGGAGTGGAAACGGTTTTTTAAGTTCAACCTGCTGGGAGCGGCAACCTGGGTCACAGCGATGTCTTTCCTTGGGTACGCTTTCGCGAATCAATTCGACAACTTGCTGGACTACATCGAGAAGGCCAGTTGGGCGGTTGCGGGAGGACTGTTGTTGACCGGGTACCTTATCTGGCGACGGCAAAAGCACCAGTATCAAGAGCAGGAACACTCCGCGAAAAGCTCGAGCTGAATATGAGCCACTTGCTTGCTTTGCTGAAGGATGGCGTCCTGATGGCAATCCTTGCGCATGCGCTGATCGGTGCGTCGCTGGTCTGGGACAAGGTGCTGCTGAATAATCCCGGCACTAAAAACCTATTCAGTTATGTGTTCTGGTTGGGAAGCATGAGTGTGTTCGGGGTGATCCTTGTGCCCTTCGGGTATAACTCACCCTCATTAAAAATTGCGGCGCTGGCGTTCGGCGCCGGTGTGATCCATCTCGCAGGAATTTTCTTTTACTACGAAGCCCTCAAATGTGGCGAAGCCTCAGAGACGCTGGCTGTGATGGGCGGCTTTTCGCCGGTCGCAACCACGCTGATCGCCTTGGCCCTGCTTTCCAAGCAAATGACTGGGATGCAGTTGATAGGTTTTGTTTTGATGACCGGCGGAGGGTTTCTCATGTTCTTCTCGGAGAAACTTCCCCTCCGGAAGCTGCTGCCTGCAGTGCTTCTGGCTGCGGGGCTGTTGGGGCTGGTGAACGTCTTAGAAAAACTTGTGTACAACCAGACTAATTTCGTCAGCGGATACGTCTGGTTCACGATTGGAACCTTCGCGGGGGCGATGGCACTGCTGATTCGGGCTTCCTGGAGGCGGCAGATCTTTTCCGAGTCGGGACAAGACAATCCGCGCAATCGCTTCTGGTATTTTGTAAACCGTTTCATCTCAGGAGTGGGATCTTTTCTTATTTTTTATGCCATCAGCCTGGGGCAGCCTGCGCTGGTAGACGCAATTTCCGGGGTGCGGTACGTCATCATCTTCCTCGGGGCACTCCTGTTGACAAGGCTGCATCCCGATTGGCTTAAGGAGCATTTTCGGGGATGGCAATTCGTGACTAAGGCGAGCGCCACTTGCCTGGTTGTAGCGGGACTTGTGCTGATCGGGATGTCTGGTGCAAACGAAGGAGACTCCGGAGGAGTGGCGGGGTGGCAGAGAGACGAAGGATTCAGGATGTGGGTTGGCCGGGCAAGTTCCGTCACGTTCGCATGCAAAACAGGGCGCTGAATCAATCGCTCATGACGCTGACTGCTCGTGCGCATGATTGTTCGTGCGCATTTCCTCGGCACGGACTGACGCGACGCGGATGCGATCCAGCAGCAACAGCATAGTGTTCCAGCCGTCCGATCCCAGCGCCCTGCGAAATCTGTCCTCGGCGCGCTCCCAGTAAGGCAGTGCATTCTGCAGAGCCTGCCGGCCCTGTTCGGTGAGGCTGTAGATGCGTTCGCCATGCCGATCGCCCCGCCGGACCTGAAGGTAGCCTTTCCTTCGCAGTCCGCTAAAGCGGCGGGAGAGTGTTTCTACGGCGACAGCGTGATCGCGCGCGAACTGGCACTGCGCAATCTCGCCGGCTTCGTCTATAGCGTGCAAGGCAACGAATTGCGTCGCCTTGAGCTCCGTCGGCGCGAGCACGAGATCATACAGTTGGGTGACCGCACGACTGGCCGCTCTTAAAGCGGCACAGGGAGATTGCTCCACAGACGAGCTTACTTTTTCAGGCACTGCATTGAGATTCAACATGGATCCTCAAGCTTGCGTTCTGGATCCGGCCCTCGGACATTTACCAGACGCTTGCAATGAGCTGCCCGGCTGAATTCCAAAAGCCCTGGGTCTCCGGAACTTCATGCCTATTTATTGATTAAATAACAGAGCGAAGAGATGCCAATGAAGTTATTCATGTGCGGGTTCCCGATCCGAGGCACGGGCGCCTGCGAGCAATCTTTCAAGTTGCAGGTGCAAGAGGCGAATGGACCGCGCCGGTCAATCGTTTAGCGCTGGTCAGGGCATCCAAATAGGTAGGGAACACTTTGGAGAGAACATGGAGGTATTTATGGCAGATCTTACGTATAGAAATGAGGCCCTTGCTAGTCCTTGGGGAGGTGCCGCCTGGGGCGCAATCTGGGCTGGAATGTTTAGCTTTATAGCAATATGGTCGGTCTTCGGCATGCTCGGTGAGGCAATTTTTGCCAGCTCGGCGAACCCGAATGCGGCTCAGCCGGTCAGCGGAATGTCTGTAGGGATGGCTTTCTGGTCAGTAATTCTGACCATCATCGCGATGTATGTTGCTGGACGCGTCACGGCACATCTTTCCGGTGTCATCGATCGCACGAGCAGGATCATGCAGGGCATGACCATGTTCGGGTTATCGGTGATGGCGGTTATAGCTACGCTGATCCTCGGCGGGACAGCCCTTTCTGGAGCGTCGGGCCTTGCCGGAGGAACTCACAGCCCTTACATGCTGACGATATTCTCGGACGTGGGCTGGATCGGCTTCGCGTGCTTATTCCTCGGCTGGCTAGCAGCGATGGGAGGAGCCGCCCAGCAGAACGTGGCTAAATCCAACGTTGGTGGCCGAACGGGCAATGTTCAGGGCATTCGCCCCGCGGCATAGATTCGTCCGCAAAACTCGGTTGGGTGATCGAACGGATTATGCCACGAAAGGTTCGGGCCTAAAGACGGAGGGCAGCTGTCCATGCGGTCTGCAAGGCAGCTGCCTGAACTCTTATTTGCCTGGGTAGGGCATCCAGCCGCGCGTTAGATAGTCGCCCAGTGTCAGCGAGATCATGATCAAAAACCAGATCATGCCTCCTGCCATGATGACCCGGATCAGCTTCATTTCGTAGAGAGCGTGCATAAAGAAGCAGGCGATGAGCGACGCCTTGACGGCGGCAATTGCTACCCCCGCAATGAAGCTGAAGTTTCCCAGGTCCACCAATGCTAACAACGAGGTCAGCAGGGTCAGCGCGAGCAACCCAATCAGCGTGAAGGCATAGGTTTTTACAGAAACAGTCGATTGGCTCATTTCATGTGTGCTCCCGGTATGTAAAAGATGGCAAATAGGAACACCCAGACGGTGTCGACGAAATGCCAGTAGAGGCCGGCCAACTCAACTGGCGTGTGATAGCGCTCGGAGAAAGATCCGAGCAGGGTTCGGAACAGCATGGCGCCAAGGATGCCCTCGCCAATGATCATGTGAAAGGCGTGCAGCCCGGTCATCAGGAAATAGAAGACGAAAAACATCTGCACGTACGCCGCATCGGGACTCGTGTCATGGAACACAATGCCGGGCAACTTCTGATCGTGGTAGTGAAGGTAATATTCGGTGAACTTGATGCCGAGAAATACCAGGCCAATGAGAATCGTCAATATGAGAAAGAAAGCGAGCCTGCCGTTTTTGCCCTTTTCCGCGCTGTGTACCGCCATAGCCATGCAGAAACTGCTGCAAATCAGGACGGCAGTATTGACGGCGCCCATCCAGAACTCCATGTCGGCGCTGCCCTGATCGAAAGCTGCTGGATGGCTCATGCGGTAAACGGAAAATGCGGTGAAGAGCCCGCCGAACAGCATGACTTCGGTGATCAGGAAGATCCACATTCCCACCGTGGAGGTCTCGCGCTGCTGCTCCGCGCTGTGGAACTGCTCGCGTAATGCCAGTGCAATCGGATCAGCCAAGGTGCAGTTCCTCCTTTTGCGCTTCGAAATCGTAGGCCTTCCAGGTGACCACCGGAGTTTCTTCGAAATTGTGTTTCGGCGGCGGAGAAGGCGTTTTCCATTCCAGTCCAGTCGTGCGCCACGGATTATCCGGAGCGGATTCGCCATATTTCCAGGCCCACATCAGGTAAATGAGAGGCACTACATACCCCACGCCCAGAATCGAAGCCCCTGCGGTGGATAGAACGTTCAGGACCTGGAATTCGGGCGGATAGGCCGCGTAGCGTCGTGGCATGCCCATGTAGCCAAGGATGAATTGCGGGAAGAATGTCAGATTGAAGCCCAGGAACACCGTCAGAGCGGAGAGCTTGGCGAGAAACTCGGGATACATTTTGCCGCTGATCTTCGGCCACCAATAGTGCACGCCGCCCAGAAACGCCATCACCGTCCCGCCCACCATGATGTAGTGGAAGTGCGCGATCACGAAATATGTGTCGGTGACGTGAACATCGATTCCCAGCGCCGCCAAGAAGAGCCCGGTCATACCCCCAATGGTGAATAACGCGACGAAGCCGATCGCGTAGAGCATGGGAGTGTCTAACTGAACGGATCCGCGGTACATGGTTGCTGTCCAGTTGAAGACCTTGATAGCGGAGGGTATCGCCACCATGTAGCTCAGAAAAGAGAACGTCATGGCGGCATAGGCGGACTCGCCGGCCACAAACATATGATGTCCCCACACCAGGAAACCCAGAATCGCAATCGCCATGCTGGAGAAGGCGACGGCTTTGTAGCCAAAAATCGGTTTCCGGGAAAATGTGGGAATGATCTCGCTCACTACCGCCATCGCCGGAAGCACCATGATGTAGACCGCGGGATGCGAGTAGAACCAGAACATGTGTTGAAACAAAACCGGGTCGCCACCTAACGCAGGATCGAAAATGCCAACCTGAAAAATCCGTTCAATGCCGATCATGGCGAGTGTGATCGCTAGAACTGGCGTGGCGAGGACCAGGATCAGGCTGGTGGCATACGTCGACCATATAAAGATCGGCAGGCGAAACCATGTCAGCCCCGGCGCCCGCATGCGGTGAACCGTTGCGATGAAGTTGAGACCGGTGAGAATCGAGGAAAAGCCAGCAATCAGGATCCCCACGGCCGCGGTGATAACAAATGATGTCGAGTAACTCGTACTGAAAGGCGTGTAGAAGGTCCAACCCGTGTCCACTCCGCCCCGGACCAATGCGTACAGGGTCGTCATCCCGCCCAGCATGAAAATGTACCAGCTCAAAAGGTTGAGTTTGGGGAATGCCAGGTCCTTCGCCCCGATCATCATGGGTAGTACAAAATTGCCCAGCGTGTTGGGAATCGAGGGAATGAGAAAGAACCACACCATGATGATGCCGTGCATGGTGAACAACTTGTTATACGTTTCGTGCCCGAATAACCAACCTTGTGGAAGCAGCAGATGCAGGCGCATCAGCAGCGCAAAGAATCCTCCGAAAAAGAAGAAGAAGGTAATCGAGAATACATAAAGCAGGCCGATGCGTTTGTGATCCGTGGTAAATAACCACGACATCAAGCCCGTTTTTTCGGTTAGATAGTTGAGGCGAGGCTGTGCCGGCGCAGATTGGGGCTCGATTAAAGTTACGGTTGCCATTAACGTACTCCCGGTTTAGGTTGTGCGGTGGCAGGCGATGCGGGATGAGAAAGGTCAGGCGTTATGCCGCCGTAGTCTCCCATCTCTTCACCGGGGCCGGATGGCATTTCGCCACCGGGCGCAGGTCCGATTGCCTTGATGTAGGCGATTAGAGCGGCGACCTGTTCTTCGCTGAGCTGCCCCTGGAAAATCGGCATGATGGGCTGGAACCCCTGCGCGATTTTGGCTCTCGATTGCAGAATTGATTCGCGAATATAGGTTTCATCGGCAATGACGATTTCTCCGCTGCTGAGTTGAACCGGCCTCTGGTAGAGACCTCGGAGGTTCGGTCCACGTCCGTGTCCGCTGAAGTGATGACAGTTGCCGCAGCCGAACTGGTGGAACAGCTTTTCTCCCGTGGACGCCAGTGAGCCCTCTGCGGCGCCCTGCTGGAGCCATGTCTGGTAGTCTTTCGGATCCATGGCGTAAATCCAGCCAATCATCTGGGAGTGTTCGGTGCCGCAATATTCGGCGCAGAACAGGTGGTACGTTCCCGGAACCGTGGCTTTGAACCAGATGCTGGTATAACGTCTCGGCAGAACATCTTGCTTGATCCGAAATGCCGGCACGAAGAAGCTGTGGATTACGTCTTGGGAGATCAGATTCAGCCGGATCGCCCGCCCCACCGGCACGTGGAGGGTGTCGATCTCGCGCTGTCCGCCCAGATGCTGCGTCTTCCACATCCACTGCTTGGCCACGACGTAAACGTCCTCCGAGTTGTCCGGCGGGCGTTCGAGATCGAAGTAGATCTTCACTCCATAAGCAAACATCGTGATGAACAACAACGTAGGCAGCGCGATCCAGGTCACCTCGGCAGGAATGTTCAGCGCCAGCTGAGAGGGAAGTTCGTCCGCACTCCTGCGCCGATAGTGCCAGGCACAATAAATCAGAAAAGCTGCGATCCCCGTACCCACCGTGCTGCAGAGCGCAACCATGGCCCAAAAGAACAGGTTGTACTCGTGGGTGACCGATCCCTGGAGTAGTAATGAGAGGCAAGTCATCGGTGCACCATCTCGCCAACCCTGTTTGTGCGCCGCTCAAGCCGCCAGTAGAATGCGAAGCCAATGGCCATCAGCAGCAATGTCAGGACACCTGCAAGCCGCAGGATTCCCAGTACGGTTGTGGTGTACTTTCCGGTCGTCGGATCGTAGTGATAGCAGAAGAGCAGAATCTGATCCGCGGGCGAGCCGATCTTCCCGTTGGAGGCTTCCACTAGCCCGAGTTTCAGGTCCTTTGGCTCATATTCCACGCCGTAGAGATAACGCGAGATCTTGCCCTCTGGCGTGAGAACCATGACGCCGCTGCCGTGCACAAAAATCTTCAGCGCGGGGTCGTAGCGGTAGTGGAAACCGATCGCGTCCGTCACTGCCTTGATCGATTCAGGAGAGCCGGTGAGGAAGTGCCATCCCGCGATACCGGCGCGACTGGAATAGCGCCGGGTGTAGAGATCGCGTTCTCGAGTGGCGTCTGCCGTCGTTTCCGAAGGATTGAAACTGAAAGCGACGATCTCAAAATCGCGCCCGGGTTTCAGAGAAAGCGGTCGCAGGCCAGCGACAACTCCGCTGAGCACCTGACTGCATAGCATGGGGCAGGTGTAGTACACCGGCACCAGCAAAACGGGGCGGCCTTGAAAATACTTGCCCAGGCGGACTTCGGATCCCTGCTCGTCGCGGAACGGGGTATCAAGAGGAACGTTTGCATTCAGGCGCTGTTCAATGCCGATACCCTGCAAACTCGGCGGTCGTTGCGGTGCGTTTCCTGCTTGTACCGCAGTACCTGAAGCGAGCACCAGCAAGGCAACTATGAAATGCTGTTTCATCTCGGCTCTGGCTCCACTTTGCCTTCCAGGCCAGTGAGGCGCATGCCGGCCCTGGGCTGATAGAACATGTTCGGTGGAGGTACCTTCTGCGGCGGTATACCGCGTTGCACCAGCAGATCCTTGGCGCGTTCTATGGGAATCGTCACTGCTCCGGTCTGGCCATTCACTACGTTGTAGCGGTGAAGTTCGAACTGCTGCTGATCGATGTACTCCCCCAGATCCCGACGAGGCAGTTCCTGCAGTCGAGGCTCAGGAGGCAGAACAACTCCGTGAGTGAATTCGGGTAACGCTGGCGGGGTACTTTCCGCATGCACGTGCAGGAAGTGCTCGAATACCGGATAAAGAACTACGGTCACTAACATTGCGAACGCCAGCACTCCTCCCCCGACCATGACAACCCATCTCCCATTGATATCGGTTGGTTCAAAGGTTACGTTCGGGCGAGTGAGATCGTCAGGTCCCTTCGAACTCTCGCCCGCGGCCCACCATCCCAGAGCCATGATGCTCGCGCTGAGCCACCACAAGCCGGAACGTGAGTTCGTCGTTGTATGCTCATTCGCCATGGTGTAAAGCCTGCTCCAGACTGGGATCTTGCAGCGGCAGCAACGGCCGTTTCTGCAGTTGCCACAGGAAAGTTGCGATCCAGATTCCTCCCAACCCCAGGGGAACCGAAAAATTCAGCCAACTTACGTGGAAGCCATCCAGATGAAACTGAGGCATGACGATCCAGAAGAGATCGACAACCCGCATCATCAGCAGTGCGATTACGATCGCGGACAGTGTCCAGCGATTGCGTTTTAGGGGCCGGGAGAGCAGCAGCAGGAATGGCACAAGGAATTGAACGTAGATGAGTGCTGCTCCCACTCCATGCCACGTAGTGGCAAACCGCGGCATATACCAGGGAATCTCGTTGGACAGGTTTCCCGACCACACGATGAGCAGTTGTGAAAACTGGAAGTAAGCCCAGAGCATGAGGAACATCAGGACGAGCTTTCCGAGATCGTGAAAATGCGATGGGCGAAGCGCATCGGCCATGGGCTTGCGGCGGGAGAGCAGCGCAATAATTACGATGGCAAAACACATCGCCGCCAAGCCTTGACCAGCTACAAAAAGAAATCCCCACATGGTGGAGAACCAGTGATCGGCTAGCGATTCCGCCCAGTCCACGGAAGAGAACGTAACTGTGAAGACATAGAGAATTAGCCCCGGAGCGCTGAGGCGGGCGAGCCTCACCTGCCGTCCGCCTGCTTCGTCTTCTTCCCGGGACCAACGATTCAGGAAATAAGCGAAGATGAGCCATATGACGAAATAGGTAATAGCACGGCCGATGAACCAGGGCACATTCATGTAGCCACTGCGATGCCGCAGGATGTCGTCGGCTCGAACCAGCTCGGGATGCGACCAGTGATAGAGGTGCGGGATGCCGATGGCGATCGGCACAAAAAGTAAGGCCAGTAGCGGGAGAGTGCGCGTTGCCGATTCGAAAGTTCTGCGCGTCACCACGCCCCACGCGCCGCCCGTCAGGTATTGGGTCATCACAATGGCCATGGAACCGAGCGTCAGGCCGATCCAGAACAGGTACCCAAATAAGTAGGAGCGGAAGAACTCATCCGGGCGGAAAAATGCGCCGATTATGGATGCAATCAGCAGCAGGGTGCCCCCGATCAAAGAGGGCATTTGCCAGCGCCTCAACTCGTGCGCGAGTTCCGCGGTAACGCTGAAACCGCCGTTCGTGCCTGGGCCGTTCATCGGAACGCTGCTCATTGCAATCCCAGTTTTGACCTCTCTTCGGGGGGTACATCCGAAGCAGTTGCGTCGCGGCTCAGTTGCAGGGCTCGGATGTAGGCCACGATTGCCCATCGGTCCTCGACATGCGGAATCTGATTGGAGTAATCGGGCATGGCGCCATAGCCATTGGAAATGACCTGAAACACATATCCCGGCGGCGCCTGGCGGAGACGATCGGTATGAAAATTTGCGGGAATCTTGAAACCGCGCCGGGCCACCATGCCGTCGCCGTCGCCCAGTTCTCCATGGCATGGGGTGCAGTAGATCCCGTAACGCTGCTGACCTCGGTCAAGCATCGCTTTGGTGATGGTCATGGGAATCGAATTCAGAAACGTGCCGTTGTCTGCTCCGGTATGAAATGGGTCGTTATCGTTAAGATGCCCCCGAGCAATCGTGTTTGGAGGAATTGGCCGGGCAGAGCGGCCGTCGACAAAGAAGCCGCTCGCTTCCAGCGGTAAATACTTCGGTTGATCCTGCATATCACGCCGGCACGCGGGCACAAGCAGTGCAGATAAGCTCAACGAGAGCACGCCCAACCATCGACGCTGTGCACCCCGCTGCATCAATCCTTTCCCACCTCCCAGAGTTCCAGCGGCTGGAACTCGTTCAGCAGTTCCGCCGTCTTTCGTACATTGAATTTGTGATCGCGTGCTTCGATGCAAAGGAAGAAGCGATCGTCCGATGCTCGGGCAAACTCTTTCAGATTGAAGACGGGATGATGCAGCAGTGGAAATCCGCAAAGCCCTAAAGCTCCAAAAAAGGCAGCGGCCGAAGCGAATAACACAGTGAGTTCGAACGTGATTGGCACGAATGCCGGCCAGCTGTAGAGAGGCCGCCCGCCAACATTGATAGGAAAATCTACGATCGCAATCCATGACTGCATGATCCACGCGGTAATCGCGCCGGCGATTCCAGCAAACAGGACGAGTGCGGGCACTGGATTCCAGCCGGGAACAATCTCATCCAGTTCTTTGACCGGATAAGGAGAGTAGGCTTCGAAGCGTTTGTATCCCGCCTCACGCACGGCACGCGCGGCGTCGACCAGTTTCGTAGGACCGTCGAACTCGGCTGCATACCCGTAGAGTGGCCCGGTGCTGCTTCCAATCCTCATTTCTCCACTCCTCCACCCGGCCGTGAGAAGGGCAGCAATTCACGCATCTCAAAGATGGAAATCATGGGCAGGAAACGCACGAACAACAGGAAGCAGACGACGAATAAACCGATGGACCCGACCAGGACCGAGACGTCCCATGGGCTGGCGATAAAATTCGACCACGATGATGGCAGGAAATCACGGTGCAGAGACGTGATGATGATCATGTACCGTTCCAGCCACATGCCATAGAGGATCACGAACGACACCAGGAACAGCCGCTTCGGATCGGTTCTCCATTTTCGGAACCACAGTAGCTGCGGGATGAAGACGTTGCAGCTGAGAGTCACCCAGAAAGTCCAGGAGTGAGGCCCGACAGCCCGGTTGTGAACGACCGCCATTTCGAAGGTGTCGCCGCTATACCAGGATGTGAACGGTTCGATCGCGTAGGTGTAGGCAAGAATGAGCCCGGTAGCGAGCATCACTTTCGCGCAATTGTTCAGGTGCCGCTCGGTGACGAGATTCTCGAGGTGATAGACCTTGCGCAGCGGGATGGCGAGAATCAAAACCATGGCGAAGCCTGAGTAGATCGCGCCTGCGACGAAATACGGCGGAAAGATCGTCGAATGCCATCCCGGAAGAATTGCGATGGTAAAGTCGAAACTCACGACTGTATGCACCGAGAGCACAAGAGGGGTAGCCAGCCCCGCCAGCAGCAACGACGCCGTTTCGTGATATCGCCAGTGACGCGAAGCGCCGCGCCACCCCAGGCAGAGCACGCCGTAAAAGCCATAGGCAAAGCGGTTCTTGGAACGGTCCCGCAGGCTGGCAAGATCCGGCACCATGCCCAGGTACCAGAACAGCAACGAGACCGTTGCATACGTGCTCACTGCGAAGACATCCCATACCAGCGGGCTGCGGAACTGCGGCTGGACGTGCATAGTGTTGGGATAAGGCAGCAGCCAATAAAACAGCCACGGGCGCCCAAGGTGCAGCAGCGGAAACAGTCCGGCGCACATAACGGCAAAGATCGTCATCGCTTCGGCAAAGCGATTGATGGAGTTGCGCCATCCTTGATTGAGGAGCAGGAGAATCGCCGAGATCAGCGTTCCCGCGTGGCCGATACCGATCCACCACACGAAATTAGTAATGGCAAAACTCCACGCCACCGGGATCTCAATCCCGAACACACCCACGCCGCGGTACAACAGATAGATCACGCTGACCACGAACATGATCAGCGCCGCCATCCCGACTGCGAACGTGTAATACCAGAATGGCGGCGTGGGCCGCGTCAGCACCACGGAGGTAATCTGCTCCGTCAAAGTGCCGAACGATTCTGCTCCGGCAATGACCGGCAACGATGTCCCCGGCTCGGGCCGGCGTGGCGTTTGTAACTGCTTTTCGGCGACGGTCGTCATGCGTTCGACTTGAGCTCAGGGTTTGGATTGCGCAATTCGGCTAGATAAGTTGTCCGTGGCCGGGTATTCAGTTCCGCCAGCAAGGCATAGTTGAGATTCAGCGCCTTGAGTTTGGCTACTTCGTTGTCGTGGTTGTTAATGTCGCCGAAGATGATCGCCTGGGTGGGGCAAGCTTGCTGGCAGGCGGTCTGGACCTCGCCGTCGCGAATGAAGCGATCTTCAACTCGGGACTGAATATCAGCCTCGCGGATTCGCTGCACGCAGTAGGTGCACTTCTCCATCACTCCGCGGCTGCGAACGGTAACGTCGGGATTGCGTTGCAGCTTGGTTTGCTCGGTAACCCAATCCTGAAACAGCAGGAAATTGAAGCGCCGCACTTTGTACGGGCAGTTGTTCGAGCAATACCGCGTGCCTACGCAGCGGTTGTAGACCATATCGTTCAAGCCATCGCTGCTGTGATTCGTTGCCTGTACGGGGCAGACGAGTTCGCAGGGAGCGTTCTCGCACTGCATGCATGGGACC
>Ga0070681_10004893_pt1 | contig 12853 bp, 19 predicted proteins | sample KBSC83BmetaG_FD_65650 | JGI IMG/M metagenome (GOLD analysis project Ga0070681, IMG submission 65650) | Corn rhizosphere microbial communities from Kellogg Biological Station, Michigan, USA - KBS C8-3B metaG | ecosystem: Host-associated > Plants > Roots > Rhizosphere | place: USA: Michigan... | reverse complement strand
CTTGCAAGCACTCGGGGAGAGCATCCGGTGGTGCTCTCATTCATGTCCAAACGCAGATCAAAATTTCCCTGACTCAAAGGCGAATGGTATTCCCGGATGTCGCGCAGACATTGGCGGGCCTTAAGCATGTGCGTACCTCACTCGAATGGATTCTGCATGGGCCTTGAGCCCTTCGGTTTCGGCGAGCGTTACCACCGCCGACGCGATCTGGCTTAGCCCCTGCTGTGATAGCTGCTGCACAGAAATCACCTTCATAAAGTCCTGGACTCCCAGGCCGCCTCGGAACCGCGCCATGGCGCCGGTAGGGAGCACGTGATTCGGTCCGGAAGCATAATCGCCTGCCGCCTGGGGTGAATATCCGCCCACGAAAATCGAGCCCGCGTTCCGTATCAAGCCGAGGTCGTCCTCGTCGATGGTGATATGTTCGGCAGCGATGCGGTTGGCAATGTTGATCGCCTGCTCGTGAGTTTCCGCCAGAAGCACAGCCCCATTCTTCCTTAAAGCAGCTCTTGCAGTTTCATTGTTTGTCGCCTGTATCCTCGTGGCTTCTGCAACTGAGATCGCCAGGTTGGGAGATGAGGTAATGAACACAGCCAGGGCTTCAGGATCGTGTTCTGCCTGAGCGACAAGGTCAGCGGCAATGAAGTCTGGCTGCCCGTGCTCACTCACGACCACAACTTCCGTTGGTCCGGCGAGAAAGTCAATCGCGCAATCAAACGCAACCTGCTTTTTGGCAGCGGTGACGAACAAATTCCCGGGACCGACAATTTTATCCATTCGGGGAACCGACTTGGTTCCGTACGCGAATGCGGCAATTGCCTGGGCCCCGCCCATACGGTAGATCTCATGCACGCCCAGGAAGAACGCTGTGGCCAAAGTTTCACGCGCCGGCCTAGGCGAAGCCACCCTGATCTCTTCCACACCCGCCACCTGCGCGGGAATAACCGTCATGAGCATGGTTGAAGGCAATGGGTATCTGCCGCCGGGAACGTAGCAACCCGCCGAGTGGATCGGGCGCACAATCTGGCCCACGCGAATGCCATCGGCGGTTACCTGATGCCATTCGTGAGGCTTCTGCCACTCACAATAGCGTCTGATGTTTGCAGCAGCAGACTTCAAGGCATGCTTGAACTCTTCGGAGCTGGTTTGCCAGGCATGCTCCAGTTCCGACTGCGCGACTCGCAAGGGCTGACGCCGCCCAAGATCGTCAAACTTTTCAGCATAGCGCCGGAGCGCGCGATCTCCGTTCGTGCGTACATCTTCCACAATGCGCCGCACCTGCTTTTCCACCCGGACGAGATCGGCTGCTCCACGTTGCTCTAATTTCCGGACGTATTTTTCGGCCGCTCGCCGGGAGAGCACACGCATTACAGCACCACCTTATTCAACGGGTATTCCACAATTCCTTCCGCTCCGGTGGCCTTCAGTTGCGGCATGATCCGCCACGCCGTGGTCTCCTCAATAATTGTATTCACTGCCAGCCATTCCGGATCACTGAGCTGCGAAACCGTGGGCTTCTGCAACGCAGGCAAAACCGCGAGCACGCCGGAGAGGTCCTGCTTTCGCACATTGAGCATAAGGCCAACCCGTCCCTGGGCGTAGATGGCTCCGCACAGCATCAGGCCAAGATTCTCAATTTTCCTGCGTTTGGGTTCGTCCGTCCATGCCTTCTTATTAGCGATAAGCTGAGTATTGGATTCCATTACTGTTTCGATAATGCGCAGCCGGTTGGCGCGAAGTGAACTCCCGGTTTCCGTAATTTCCACAATAGCATCGGCCAGGGTAGGTGGCTTAACCTCAGTGGCTCCCCAGGAAAATTCAACCTTTACTTGAACATCGCGTTCAGCAAAGTAGTTTCGTGTGGCATTGACCAGTTCCGTGGCAATTATTTTCCCGGCCAAGTCTTCGGCGCGCTGGAACGGGGAGTCGTCAGGAACAGCCAGCACCCAGCGCACCTTACCGAGGCTCTGCTTTGCGTAGATGAGTTCTGCGGCTGTAACAACCTCCAGTCCGCTTTCAACCACCCAGTCCTTGCCTGTGAGACCGCAATCAAGCACGCCATGCTCCACGTAACGCGCCATTTCCTGGGCCCGAATCAGCATGCACTCGATTTCCGGATCATCCGTGGCAGCGAAATATGATCGGCTGCTGGTATGGACGTTGAGTCCTGCGCGCTTGAAGAGAGCGAGAGTTGATTCCTGCAGGCTGCCTTTGGGGATACCGACGCGAAGGTTCATCGTGAGCCCTCCACGATTTTTACCGGCACAGCCTCAGTGAAGCACGACTTTGTCCCGGTGTGGCAGACCAGGCCATCGCCTTCGACGAAAACGCGGAACAGCAGCGTATCCCGATCGCAATCCGTAACTGCGGAGATCACGCGCAAGCGATTGCCGGATGTTTCACCTTTCATCCAGAGCTTCTGGCGAGTTCGGGAATAAAACGTTACGTAGCCGCTCGCGGCTGTTTTCGCCCATGCCTCTCGATTCATAAAGCCCACCATCAGCACATCGCCCGTTGAGTCTTCCTGAACGATAGCGGGCGCCAGACCATCCATTTTTTCAAAATCAATTTCCATCTGTTTCGCCTCGAATGATCGCGCAAAATAAAAAAACCCGCCGATTTTTTCTGCCGGCGGGCTTCAATCCTTATGATTGCGCTGAATTTCAGCTTACTGACGCCCCAGCCGACACGTTCGCCACGTGGTGATGATGATGGTGGCGATGGATGCGCTGGGTCATACTGCTGTCACTGTAGCCAAGCAGCCTGGAGTTGTCAAACCAAAACAAAGCTCTTGCAGTCAGCGGCGAACGGCATTAACTATCACCAACCGTGCAGGCGGTTATCCGATGTATCCGCGAACTCGCATTCCTTTCAACATGTCCTGTACGGCGGTCACAAGATGCTCGGGGGAGTGACTCAAAATGAAATCTGCTCCCGGAATTTCGGGCGAATTCATGCACATCTCCAGAATCGGAATCCCGGGAAACGCCTTGTTTAGCGCCAGCGCGAGCCTGCGCTTGTCCGATCCACGAAAGCCGTGACAGACCACGGCCAACTCCGGCTTCAACGCGCCGTCCAGTTCCTGGATGTCCGAAACCGATGAAAACGAGAAGGCTTCATGACCCGCGTTCTGCAAAATTAACTGCCGCGTGGTCTTGAGAATTTCTGTGGATGCTATGGACACAATTTGGGCCATGGACTGTGACTTCAATGATTGTGCTTAGGAAATAAAGATTATATACGAACTTGCTCGAATGATGATCCACGATCGATTCAACGACGCGTGCTGAGTGTGTGTTTAAAATCGACTTGATGTTCCGCGTGAATGAAATCCGCCAGGAATTTCGGCCCATGCTGCGCCTGGCTGTGCCCATGGCGCTCACGGAGCTTGGATGGATTTCCATGGCCTTTGTAGATACGGTGATGGTCGGACGCCTGCCCGACAGCGCCGTGGCGATTGGAGCGGTCAGCCTGGGCGCAACCTTGTTCAACAGCATCGGAATTTTCGGCAGCGGAATCATGCTTGGGCTGGATACGCTAGTGGCCCAGGCATTCGGAGCAGGCAAACTGGAAGACTGCCATCGCACGCTATGGAACGCGCTGTATCTCTCGTGTTTTCTCACGCCTCCTTTGATGGGACTGGTGCTCGCGTTTGTTCCGTTTTTCCCCTATTTCGGTCTGAGTCATCCGCTGATCGCACAGACGGTTCCATTCCTTAAAGCCCTGGTCTGGAGCACGTTTCCACTGGTGGTGTATTTCGTCACACGGCGGTATTTGCAATCCATGGGGATTGTGAAGCCGGTGGTCTTCGCGCTCATTTCCGCTAACCTGGTCAACCTGCTTGGAAACTGGTGTTTTGTGTATGGGCATCTCGGGTTCCCCAGATTGGGAGTGACAGGCAGCGGCTGGTCCACGTGCGTTTCGCGAATCTACATGGCACTGGTGCTGGTCGCCGCGTCGGTTTACTACGACTCCAAGCGGAAGAGCGGCTTGTGGGCAGCTTCGCGCAGCGTGGACGTCGGCAAGATTCGTCAGATCCTGCGCCTGGGTTTCCCGGCTGCGTCGCAGCTCCTGTTCGAGATTGGTGGGTTCGCGTGTGCGACGTTCCTGATCGGAGAGCTGGGTGCTGTGCCGCTTGCCGGCCACCAGATTGCAATCAACGTGGCGAGTTTCACGTACATGGTTCCTCTAGGCATCAGTTCGGCCGCGGCGATCCGCGTGGGGCAGGCCGCCGGCGCCGGAGACGTACACGGCGCTGCGCGCGCCGGCTGGATGGCCCTGCTTTTCGGCGGCGGCTTCATGGCATTTTCAGGGTTATGCCTGTTTCTCTTCGGGCACCAGATCGCGCGCATCTATACGCCGGATCCAGTCGTGGTAAGCGCGGGCGCGACGCTCCTGATCGTGGCAGCAGTGTTTCAGCTATTCGATGGCCTGCAAGTATCCGCTACAGGGGCTCTGCGTGGGGCCGGCAATACACGAACGGCAATGCTGGCCAACCTGATCGGCTACTGGGTGATTGGTCTGCCCTTAGGCGCCCTGCTTTGCTTCCACTTTCGTTGGGGAGCGGTGGGGATGTGGGTTGGTCTGTGCCTGGCACTGATGATTATCGGTTGCGGGCTGCTACTCTCGTGGCATTTCACAATTCAAAAAATGGTGCAGGGAACAAGAGGCTTACGGTACTTCGGTTCCCTTGCCAGCCGATAGAAGTTCCTAGAATGAGCTCTTTGAATAAGCTCTTCGGCTCCGCGCTCGAAGGGATGACAAGTTTGCTTGACATCACCTCGTGCTCCCACTATGATGTAAAGCAAGCTTGTCATGGCGGAAGAGGTCCAGAATCGCGTGAAAGAACTGCGCATGGAGCGCGGCTGGACTCAGCAGCAGCTCGCCGAAGCGGTGGGCGTTTCACGACAGAGCATCAACTCCATCGAGCGTAATCGATATATTCCCAGCCTGCTGCTGGCGCTTACGTTCGCGCGGATTTTTGCCTGTTCCACGGATGCCATTTTCAAGTTGGAGAAAACGAAATGAGATTGATCAGCAGACTGGTCGATGAGCGCTTTCTTGACCGTCGCCGGAGATCGACTAGCGTGGCGGGAATCACTGGCGGCGTTCTGGCACTGTGCCTGTTCGAATGGCGGCTCCTGGTTGATCACACCTTGAACTGGGACCTGCTGGCTGTGGGACTCGTGTTCGTCCTGGTCAAGCTTGCCATGATGACGTGGTATTACCTGACTGACTAAATTACGGGGAGAACTTAAGTGAATCCTAATCGGAATTTCAACCGGCTCATCTTTTTTGGAATGATATTTCTTGTGATTGGCAGCACTTCGCTGCACTTTTTGCCTCGACTGGCAGTTATGCCTGAATCCTGGAATGATGCGGTGAGCGGTTTCTTCTATGGGCTGGCGATCGCCTTCATGCTGCTGGGATTCAAGCGAAATGCCGGCTCAAGGTGCAGTTCGCAGCTTCCACCGGCTGCATAGTTCGTGTCTGGCTTAAAAAGACAAAGGAGACGGGTAGCGTCTCCTTTGTTGTTCTATCTAGTTGGCAGAAACTTTCGCGCAATGCTGCTCGAACGCGCGCGTCAGAGCGGAGGCGATCATCTCTGGCGTGGCCATTTCGATATCGCTGCGCTGCATCATGTACACAAGCTGGCCGTCGCGTAGGAGGGCGATGGAAGGCGAAGAGGGCGGATATCCGGTGAAGTAGCTGCGCGCCTTCTCGGTAGCTTCGCGGTCCTGGCCGGCGAAGACCGTAACGATGCGGTCAGGGCGAACGCTGCCGCGAACTGCCGCCCTTACGCCCGGGCGCATTCTCCCGGCGGCGCAGCCGCAAACCGAGTTCACCACCACCATGGTGGTGCCTTTCTGCTTGACGGCGTTTTCAACATCAGCGGCGGTACGCACTTCCTGAATGCCCGCCGAGGTTAATTCCTCGCGCATGGGCGCAATCATCATTTCCGGATACATTTTTCCTCCCAGTGGGTCGTAAAAGGATATTTTACTTCAAAAAAAGAGCTTTTTCCGAAGAGCGATGTGTGCGGTAGTCTAAAGTACACGCTTGAAAATTCAGCAAAACATTCCTCTCGCTCCGTTCACCACCTTTGGTGTGGGCGGACCGGCACGCTACTTGGTTGAGGCGCGGAGTGAATCCGAGGTTTGCGAAAGCCTCGACTTCGCCGCAGCGAAGCATCTGCCTGTGTTTGTCCTGGGAGGCGGAAGCAACCTGGTTATCGCCGATGAAGGGTGGCCCGGGCTGGTCCTGAAGGTCTCTGTCATGGGACGGGAGTTCAGCCCGCAGGGAAGGGACCGCATCGTCTATGCGGGAGCGGGTGAAAGCTGGGACACGCTGGTAGCGCAAACCGTCGAGCGGAATTGTGCCGGGCTCGAATGCCTGAGCGGCATTCCGGGTACGGTGGGCGGCACGCCAGTGCAGAATGTCGGCGCCTATGGCCAGGAGGTATCGCAGACCATTACGTGCGTGCGGGTTTTGAAAGTTGAAACCGGCAAGGCGATCGATCTGAGCAATGAGCAATGCGGATTTTCGTATCGCAGCAGCATCTTTAACACGAGCGCGCGTGGTCGCTACATTGTTCTCGGAGTTGAGTACCGGTTGAAGCCAAATGGAGAGCCAAAGCTGGAGTATGCCGATCTGAAGAAGTTCTTTGCGGCAGCGGAGACTCAGCCCAGCTTGCAGCAGGTGCGCGACGCGGTGCGAAAAATCCGGCAGGGCAAAGCGATGTTGCTGGTGCCGGGGGATGAGGACTGCCGTAGCGCAGGGTCGTTCTTCAAGAACCCGCTCCTCAGCGCCGCCGAAGCGCACAGGGTTGAGCGGTTGGCGCAGCAACGTGTTCCAGATAAGCTGTTGCCGCAATATCCTGGGCAGGATGGGACCGTGAAGCTTGCTGCGGCGTGGCTGGTGGAGCAGGCAGGATTTATCAAGGGCTATTCGCGCGGACCAGTGGGGATTTCACGCAAACATAGCCTCGCAATTGTGAATCGTGCCGGCGCCATGGCGCGTGACATCATCGCGCTGAAAAATGAAATCGAGCAGAAGGTTCTCGATGTTTGGGGCGTGCGTCTCCAACCGGAGCCGGTGTTTGTGGGATTTGGCGAAGGAACGGCACCTAGCAGTTAGCGATTGGCAATTGGCCGGTTATTTTAGTCGTAAATGTCTTTCAGTACAGATCCATGTTAAAGTTTGCCCATGGTAGTTACTATAAAAGTCCCTGAAGAGATTGAAGCTGAAGCCAGAGCGCGAGGAATAACTGTTGAAGTCTACGTTCAGGAGATTTTCGCGCAACGAGTGCTGCAGAGTTCGGAATCTCAGCAGCGTCGTAGCCCTGAGCAGATCCGCTCGTGGCTAGACTCCATGGCGCAGTTCTCGGACAAAATTCCTGCCCTACCCGAAACGATTTCGCGCCAATGGATTTACCGGGATCACGACTAAATGGCACCCCCGTGGTGTCTGGTCGATACCAATATTCTCCTCCGCATTGCTCGACGGCTTGATCCCAATCACAAGGTTGTCGATTCAGCTCTTGCTCAGCTTGCCGGCGCGGGCACCCTTCTCTACTACACGCACCAGAACATGGCCGAATTTTGGAATGTTATGACCCGGCCTCAAGACCGCAATGGCTTTGGGCTGACGATTCCTGAAGCGGAGCGTCAAGTAGCTGCGGTTGAATCCGGAATGACGTTCTTCCGGACAGTGAGGCTGTTTATAAAGAGTGGCGCAGGATAGTTGTGCAGCATGGAGTCGTGGGGGCCCAAGTTCACGACGCGCGACTTGCTGCGACGATGCATGTCCACGGAATCGCCCTTATACTCACATTCAATGTGGCGGATTTCAAGCGCTATACCCGGCTTACGGCAGTACATCCGGGCGATATCTAAGCCGCTCCTATTTTCCCGTCCTTCATCACGACCATACTTTGTCCCAGAGCCCCCGCTTCACTGCGATCGTGTGTCACAAATAAAACCGGGATTCGGTGTTGTTCCAGCCATTGCTTCAGGTCGAAGATGATCTCCAGCTTCAAGGAATCATCAAGCGCGGAGAATGGTTCATCCAGGAGCAGGAGCCGAGGTTCGGTCACCAGTGCCCGCGCCAGCGCCACACGTTGGCGCTCCCCGCCGGAGATTTCGCCTGGCCGGTGCTCGGCCACGTGAGCAATGCTGAACCGCTCGAGCATATCGCGAACCAGGTCCGCTCGCCGGTTGCCATTCTCGCGAACACCGAATGCAATGTTTTCCGCGGCCGTCATGTGGGGAAATAGCGCCAGATCCTGAAATACGTAACCGATGCGCCGCTGCTGTGGCGTCAGGCTGATTTTTTTCACTGATTCAAACACGAGTTCGCCGTCGATCGCGATCACTCCCTTGTCCGGCCGCAGGAGACCGGCAATGCACTGTAGGAGTGTGGTCTTGCCCGATCCCGAGGGGCCGAAGATGACCGTTACACCCGCGGACACGCGGAATTCAACGTCGATTGAAAAGTGACGCAGGCGCCCCGGAACAAACGTTTTACTGAGTTGTACCTCAAGTACGCTCATCGCCCTGCCCACATGAAGCTGCGCCGGTTGAGGCCGTAAACCAGACAGAGCAGGAAATACGAGAACAGCAGCAGGACGAGAGCTGTCTGGTTTGCCGCAGAATAATGAAGGCTTTGTACCTGATCGTAAATGTCAATAGAAAGGGTACGGGTTGCTCCGGGAATATTCCCTCCAACCATCAGCACCACTCCAAATTCGCCAACCGTGTGAGCAAAGCTAAGTACAACGCCAGTAAGCAAACCAGGCCAGGCGAGAGGAAGAACGACTTGACCATAGATTTTGTGTTTGTCCGCACCTAAAGTCCGCGCGGCATCGATGAGCCTGGGATCAACGGCGCGAATGCCGGCGACCATGGGATGCACGGCGAACGGAAGACTGTAAAGAACGGATGCGACTACAAGTCCGCTGAAGGTAAATGCCAGTGTTGATCCCGTGAGGTGCTGATACCAGCGGCCAAATGCCGTCCCGGAACCGAATGCCAGCAGAAGGTAGAAGCCCAGGACAGTTGGAGGAAGAACCAGAGGCATACCGACAACGGCTTCGATAACGAATTTCCAGCGACGAGGAGAAAAGGCAATCCAGAAAGCGATGGGCAGACCAAGGACGAGCAGGATGATCGCGGTAAGGAAAGCAAGTTTCGCAGTCAGCACGAAGGCCTGCCAGCTCATTTTGCCGGCACCTCAAAACCGAATTCGCTCAGAATCCTACGGGCCTGGGCGCTTTCCAGAAATTTGAGAAAACCCTGCGCCTCCGCCTTGTTCCGGGATGAACGCAGAACGACAGCAGCCTGGTCCAGGGGCGGGTAACTCTCCTGTGGCAGCACGAAAAAGTGTCCGTTTCCTTTCATCTCTGGCGTCACGGCGATGGCCATGGCAATGAAAGCCGCCTGGGCATTGCCGGATTGGCCGAACTGCGCGGTTTGCGAGATATTCTCGCCGAGCACCAGCCTGGGTCTCAGCCGGTCGTAGATTCCGTAATGCCGAAGAACCGCTTCCGCTGCCCGGCCGTAAGGCGCGTGTTCGGGATTAGCAATAGCAATGCGCTGCACGGACGGACCGCTGAGAGAATTGAGATCGCCTGTGAGAACTCCGTTGCCGTCGGCAGCAAAGTGCAGCGGAGAGTTAGCGGGAATCCAGAGGACCAGTTTGCCACGAGCATAGGTGAAGAGTGTTCCCGGCTCTGTCAGCGCCGATTCTTGCAATTTCTCAGGATAGGATTTATCGGCAGATAGAAACACATCGAACGGCGCTCCGTTCTCGATCTGGGCGAAAAAGTTTCCAGAAGAGCCCAGTGAGATATTCAAGCGAATGCCGCTTTCCTTTTCAAAGGCGGAAGAGAGTTTCGCGAGTGCGGCGGTAAGATCCGATGCCGCCGCAACTTTCAACTCCTGCGCCGATCCAGAAGCAAGAGCAAGCAGCAGGACAATAAAAAGCCTACGGGCGGACAATCATCACCTCGGTGGATTTAATCAGCGCGGCGGCGATGTCGCCTTTCTTCAGCCCCATTTCAGCAACAGCGTCCGCTGTAATAATGCTGGTGATCACCTGACCGGAAATCGAGAGGCGCACCTGGGCCATGAGGCCGTCCACCTTGACCTCAAGGACCCTTCCGACGAGCTGGTTGCGGCCACTGATCCGGCGAAAACTGCGCCGCCCCTCAGGACCATGCTTGATCTCCGCTTTGGGAATGAAGCGTTCCAGTTCGCTTTCCGGTATCCGGTGGTGGCCGCCGGGTGTCGTGACTGTGCGAATCTTTCCCGAATAGATCCATTTTTTCAGCGTCGGGTAGCTGATACCCAGGCGGATGGCGGCGTCTCTGGGGGTAAACGGCATAATGGAACGATATTATACGATATTATTCGTTACTGATCTATATTTTGGTTCGCATGGCGCGGCAGGATGGCCCGAGATCGCTGGAATGAGGCAATCCGCTGGGCCGGTTTCTTTCGTACTATGGTTGTATCTTTCTGAACATGTTTCATATCGAATGAGATATGTCTCATGAGCTTCTGAGACTGTGCCTTGAGGGGCGCTCATTTACGGAGTTATCCATGCTGATCAAAAAGCCGAACGACATTCCATCATCTGAAATCACGCCCAAGAGCAGCTATGTGAGCCGTCGGGCATTCATCACCGGTGCAGTCGCCGCGGGAGCCGCCCTGGCCGGAGGAGCGGTGCTGCGCAACAGCATTTCCTCTGGAGCGCATCCAGCGACGGTAGAAGCGGCAGGTGAGAAACTGAGCGGAATCATCAAAAGTCACTACAGCGCGACGGAAACGCCGACTTCTTACAAAGACATAACGAATTACAACAACTACTACGAATTCAGTACTGACAAATACGCGCCCGCGGGATTGTCGAAGGACTTCCGTACCCGGCCATGGGCTGTTTCCATTGATGGAATGGTTAAAAAGCCAAAAAAGCTGGACATCGACAGCATCATGAAGCTGGCTCCTCTGGAACAGCGTATCTACCGCTTTCGCTGCGTGGAGGGGTGGTCGATGGTGATCCCCTGGGTAGGGTTCCCTTTGTCTGCACTGATCAAGCAGGCTGATCCGCTGCCCAGCGCAAAATTCGTGGCCTTCCAGACCATTCTCGCGCCAGACCAGATGCCCGGTCAGCGCGATGATGTGCTGCAGTGGCCCTACGTCGAGGGTCTACGAATGGATGAAGCCATGCACCCTCTGACGATCCTGGCGGTAGGGCTGTATGACGAGGTGCTGCCCAACGTTGATGGCGCACCCGTGCGACTGGTGGTTCCGTGGAAGTACGGGTTTAAGAGTATCAAGGCCATTGTGAAGGTAAGCTTCACGGACAAGATGCCGCCCACAACATGGAACATCATGGCGCCCAATGAGTACGGCTTCTATTCGAACGTGAACCCCACGGTGGATCACCCGCGTTGGAGCCAGGCTACGGAGCGGAAAATTGGAGCAAGCTTGTTTGCCCCCAAGCAGAAAACGCTGATGTTCAACGGGTACAGTGATCAGGTGGCCAGCCTTTATAACGGAATGGACCTGCGGAAGTATTTCTGATGAACAAGATCCCGGAAAAACTTCTGCGCGGACTGAAGGTCGTGGTCTTTTTGGCCTGTCTCGGACCATTGGCAGTACTTACGTGGAAGGCCTTTCACCAATTGCTCGGGGCGAATCCCGTGGATGTGATTACACGCTCCACGGGAAAGTGGACCCTGGTTTTTTTGCTTGTGACGCTCGCGGTGACGCCGGCCCGGCGTTTATTGCGGATGCCATGGTTGATACGCTTCCGCCGCATGCTGGGGCTGTTTGCGTTCTTCTATGGAACACTGCACCTGATGACCTACGTATGGCTCGACCAGTTCTTCAATGTCCAGTCCATGCTGCATGACATTGCAAAACGCAGGTTCATCACCGCAGGCATGACGGCGTTTGCCCTGATGGTTCCGCTGGCGTTTACTTCCACCAGAGGCTGGATTCGCCGCATGGGAGGGAAGCGCTGGCAGAAGCTCCACCGCCTGATTTATTTCAGCGCGGCAGCCGGCGTAATTCATTTTCTCTGGCTGGTAAAGGCCGACCGGAGCCGGCCGCTCGCTTACGGTTTGGTACTGCTGATGCTGTTGCTCGTTCGATTAGTTACGTGGCTTGTGGGGAAACTTCGAATGCATCACGCCGGCGCGATCATCGCCGCGCCTGCACTTAGAAGGCAAGTCGCCAATACGGGTGACGAACCGATCTAAACGGCGCATAAGGTTGCTTTAACGCATTGATTTCCCTACCTGCTTCGGCGCGAGCCTCACCCGGCGCGGTGAACTCGAAAATCGAACAGGATCTCGGCACATGCCGTTTGAACTGCATCTTAATAACAAATGATTCAACAATCATGGCAAGCTTGAAGGCTCTCGATCGTCGGAGCCGGAGAAGGGAACCCGGTGGTGTGATGAAGCGCAGCCAATTGGAAGACAACACGGTAGTGGAACTCCTCGACCGCGTGCTCGACAACGGGATCGTTGTAGATCCGTCGGCGCGGGTCTATCTCATCGGCCATGAATTGAGGGCCAGCAAGAGGCGCATGGTGGTTGAGTGGGTACGAACTCACGCCTGAGTTATTCAAAATTTGCAAAAAGCAAGGGCGCACGCCTATGTGCGCCCTTGTTTTTTTGATCGGAAATGATCTACGGGTGGAAGTCCATCCTGATCTCAGTAGTCTGGTCAATCGCAGCTCCGTTTAATGTAGCGGGTTTGAACTGCCATTGCTTAACGGCATCGAACGCCGCATCGCGGAACACTGACTGCCCGCTCAGGAATTTCGGATTATGCACTTTGCC
>Ga0070681_10004892_pt1 | contig 12854 bp, 14 predicted proteins | sample KBSC83BmetaG_FD_65650 | JGI IMG/M metagenome (GOLD analysis project Ga0070681, IMG submission 65650) | Corn rhizosphere microbial communities from Kellogg Biological Station, Michigan, USA - KBS C8-3B metaG | ecosystem: Host-associated > Plants > Roots > Rhizosphere | place: USA: Michigan... | reverse complement strand
GGACGTCGACCATGGGCCGGCGCTGCATCATGTGGTCGAGGACGGCGTCCTTGTAGGCCCGGATCTTGGAGTCGTCGCGCTCGATGACGGGGTAGTCGGTCGGCTCCCGCTTGGGGACGTCGGTCGTCATCTCCCGGCCGTCGGCCTGCCACTTCATCCGCCCGCCGTTCAGGAGCCGGACGTCCGGGTGGCCGAAGAGGCTGAAGACCCACAGGGCGTAGGCCGCCCACCAGTTGAAGTTGTCGCCGTAGAAGACGACCGTGGAGTCGCGGCCGATCCCCTTGTCGGACATGAGCCGGGCGAAGCCCTCGCCGTCGAGGTAGTCCCGCGTCACCTGGTCGTTGAGCTCGGTGTGCCAGTCGACCTTGACCGCCCCGGGGACGTGGCCGGTGTCGTAGAGGAGCACGTCCTCGTCGGATTCGACGATGACCACGTCGGGGTCGTCGAGATGGGCGGCCAGCCACTCCGCCGTCACCAGCTTCTCGGGGTGGGCGTACTCCGCCAGCTCGGGGGACGGGTCGTTCTCGACGGGCATGGGGGCCTCCTCTTGGCAGGCGGGGGATGGCGACAGCCCGGTTACGATACCGGGGTATCAGCGACGCGACCACGCCCCCGAAGCTCCAGCGCATCGTCGACCTCTTCGCCGGTGCCCCGAAGGACCTGCGGCTCCAGGCGCTCCTGGAGTACTCCCGCAAGGTCCCGCCTCTCCCCGAGCATCTGGAGGGCCACCGCGACCAGATGGAGCAGGTCGTCGAGTGCCAGACGCCGTTCTTCCTCACCACCGAGGTCGACGACGAGCAGCGGGTGCACCTCTGGTTCGACGTGCCGGCCGAGGCCCCCACCACCCGGGGATTCGCCGGGATCCTCCGCGAGGGCCTGGAGGGCGCCACCGCCGAGGAGGTGCTGGGCACGCCCAACGACTTCTACGAGGAGCTCGGGCTGGCCGACGTGATCTCCAGCCTCCGGCTGCGGGGCATGTCGGCGATCCTGTTCCGGCTCAAGCGCCAGGTGCAGGAACAGCTCGCCGCGGCGTGAGCGAGACCCGGTTCCAGTTCCTGGACTGGCCGCACCCGATCCCCTTCGCCCACCGGGGCGGCGCGGCCGAGGTCGGCGGCGAGAACACCCTGGCCGGCTTCGAGCGGGCCGTGGCCCTGGGCTACCGCTACCTCGAGACGGACGGGCGGGTCACCTCCGACGGCGTTCTGCTGGCCTTTCACGACGAGCGCCTCGACCGGGTCACCGACCTCGAGGGGCGGCTCGAGGACCGGCCGTGGTCCGAGGTCCGCAAGGCCAGGGTGGGATCGGAGGGCGAGGCGATCCCGACGATGGAGTCGCTGCTCGACGCCTTCCCGGAGCACCGGTTCAACATCGACCCCAAGATGGACGCCGCCGTGGCGCCGTTGGCCGAGGCGCTGCGGCGCACGAAGGCCTGGGACCGGGTGAACATCGCCGCCTTCTCCGACCGCCGACTGCTGCAGCTGCGCCGGGCGGTCGGCCGGCCCATCTGCACGGCGATGGGCCCGGCAGGAATCGGCCGCCTGCGTCTGGCCGCCTACGGCGTGCCGGTCGGCCCGTTCGGGGCCGCCTGCGTCCAACTCCCGACGACCTGGAAGGGCCGGACGCTGGTTGACGGCCGGTTCGTACGGGAAGCGACGCTCCGGGGGATTCCCGTCCACGTGTGGACGATCGACGAACCGACCGAGATGAACCGTCTGCTCGATCTCGGGGTATCGGGACTTTTTACCGACCGGCCGACCGTGCTGAAGCGAGTCCTGGAGGAGCGGGGCCAATGGGTGAGCTGAATCCCGCCGACCTGGCCGGCGCCGAGCGGCCCAGCATCCCCACGATGCTCGGCCGGGCGGCGGTGCTCCACTGCCCCCGCTGCGGGGCGGGCCGGGTGTTCACCAGCTGGTGGTGTATGGAGAAGTGCTGCCCGCGCTGCGACCTCGACTTCGAGGGCCGCCCGGAGGAGGGCCACTTCCTCGGGGCGATGACGATCAACATCGGGCTGACGGCCGGGATCCTGCTGCTCGGCATGTTCATCTACATCGTCGTGCTGGCGGTGGCCGGCGGCGGCGGGCCGCCGGTGTGGTTCGTGGTGGTGACGTCGGCGGTGCTGGCGGTGGCCATGCCGGCGTTCTTCTACCCCTTCACCAAGACGATCTGGGTGGCGGCGGAGATCGCGATGAACCGCTTCGACCCGAACCGATAGCGCCTGGCCGCTAGAGCAGGTCGAGAACGTTCTCCGGCGGCCGGCCGACGACGGCCCGGTCGCCCCGGATGACGATCGGCCGCTCGATGAGGACCGGGTGGGCGACCATGGCGTCGAGGAGGGCGTCGCGCTCCGCGCCGGCGAGGCCGAGCTCGCGGTAGACCGCTTCGCCCGTCCGCATGATCGAGCGGGGGTCGTCGGTGCCGAGCATCCCGAGCACCGCCTCGATCTCGGCCCGGGACGGCGTCTGCTCCAGGTACCGGACGTAGTCGGCCTCGACGCCCTTGTCGGCCAGGATGCCCTGCACCGTGCGGCACTTGGAGCAGTTGGGGTTGAACCAGACGGTGACGTCGCTCATCAGCTCTGCCCGGCGCAGTCGGTCAGCTTGAGGGACTTGGCCATGTCGTTGAAGTCCTTGAAGGGGTCGGGCCCCTTGGCCGAGAGGTAGGCGGCCCCGTCTTTCTTCAGGCCGGCCTCCACGGTGTCGGTGGCCTTCTTGCCCGCGGCCAGCATCTTCTTGACCTTGTCCTTCTCGTTGTTCGGCGGGTGGAGCTTGCCGATCTGGTCCAGCTTGGAGCGGGCGTTGGGGATGGCGTTGTTGAGGAAGAACTTGGCCAGCTGGTCGGGCGAGGTGTTGGCGTCCTTGAGGATGTTCTTGCCCTCGTCGGCCAGCTTGGCGTCGCCGGCCTTGCAGATGGCGTTGGACTGCTTGGCGAACTCGTCGGCCGACAGCGGCGGCCCGCTGTCGCCGCCGCCGCAGTCGACGCCGGCGGCGAGGGCGGCGAGAACGAGCAGGCACAAGGCGAACCGGCGCATCGGAGTCCTTTCGTGGTCGGGGGACACAGTACTGTCCGGGCCAGCCCCGGCCGACAGGAGGCATGCGATCCGCTATTTCGAAGACTTCACGGAGGGGCAGCTCATCCCGCTCGGCACGCTGCCGCCGCTCACCGAGGACGAGATCATCGCCTTCGCCCGCCAGTGGGACCCGCAGCCGTTCCACGTCGACCCGGCGGCGGCCAAGGAGTCGATCTACGGCGGGCTCATCGCCAGCGGCTGGCAGACGGCACTGCGGACGATGCGCCTCCAGGTCGAGAACCTCCTCAACGACACCGACGCCCAGGGCTCGCCCGGCGTCGAGAGCATCCGCTTCCGGAAGCCGGTGCGGGCCGGCGACCGGCTGTCGGCCCGCTACACCGTCCTGGTGGCCGAGCCGTCGGCCAGCCGCCCGACCCTCGGGAAGGTCCTCGGGCGCACGGAACTCGTCGACGAGACCGGCGACGTCGTCTACCAGATGGACGGGTGGGGCCTGATCGGGCGGCGCCCTCCTTCGGCGGTCGGAGAGTCCACCAGTTCCTGAGCGGCGCCGGGTACCCTCCGGCCCGTGAACGTCGAGGTGATCCGGAGCGAGCGCCGGCGCAAGACGGTCCAGGCCCGGCGCGTCAACGGCGTCGTGCGGGTCACGATCCCGGCCACGATGACCCGGGCCGAGGAGGAGCGCTGGGTGGCGGAGATGGTCCGCCGGCTGGAGCGCTCGACGGGCGGCGAGGCGGTCGGCCTCGAGGAGCGGGCCGCCGCCCTGGCCGAGCGCTACGACCTGCCCCGGCCGTCGTCGATCCGCTGGGTCGACAACCAGGAGCTGCGCTGGGGCTCCTGCACGCCGGTCGACGGCAGCATCCGGATCTCGTCCAAGCTGCTGGCCGAGCCGGGCTGGGTCCTCGACTACGTCATCGTCCACGAGCTGGCCCACCTGCTCGTGCCCGGCCACGGCCGGCAGTTCTGGGGCCTGGTCGACCGCTACCCCCGGGCCGAGCGGGCCCGGGGCTGGCTCATGGCCCGGGCGGCCGGCGCGCCGCCCGGCCCGGGACCCGGTTAGAACCTCAAGATCGCGCCGATCCCGTCCTGCACCGAACCGAGGGACGGGATCACGCGGACGGCGGCGCCGCTGGTGAACGCGGCCCGGATGGCCACGTCGACCAGGCGGGCCTGCTGCGGGGCGCCGGCGCCGGTGCCCAGTTCGGTGATGGCCGCCTCGGTCTCGCCCACCATGCCCGGCTCGGGGCCGAACCAGGCGGTGCGCTCGTCGTCGGGGTCGTCGTGGATCAGCAGCGTGTCGACCCGGGCGGCGGCCAGGGCGGCGAGGGTGGCGCGCACGCCCTGGGCCGCCAGGTCGTGCTGGCCCTTCTCCTGCTTGAACTGGCGGAGGAACTCGACGGTGTCCTCGGCGGCCACCGTGGCGACCAGCTTCACGACCTCGTCGGCGATGTGGTCGAGGCCGGCGTCGGCCGCGCCGGGGCCGCGCGATCCCTCGACCTCCCGGAGGATGTCGAGTACCGGCTGGGGCAGGTGGTCCCGGAGGAACTGGAGCGCCCGGACGTCGCCGGTCACGACCACGAGCCGGGCGCCGGTCTCGTCGACCAGCGAGGCCACCTGGTCGGCCACCGCCTTGGCGTTGTGCTCCCACAGGTTCTCGGCCCGGTTCTGGTAGCGCCGCTGCGACCACCCGCCGGGGTTCGACTTGCGGAGCTCGGGGTCGGCGCCGGTGTCCTCCCCGACGGACACGACGTCGGCCGCGCCTCCGGCGCCGGACGCCGCCGCCCGGCGGGAGAAGGCCACGATGTCGGCGCCGGCCCGGTCGGCCAGCACCACGAGATGGGGGACGGCGCCCTGGGCCCACTCCAGCAGCGGCCCGACCCGGGGCAGCGGCGCCACCCAACCGGCGTCGCGGGCGGGGGGCTCGGGCTCGTGGCGGACGAGCCGGACGCCGGAGGCGTCGCCGATCACCGCCAGCGTGCGGCCCTCCTGGTGGGCGTCGGGCACGAGCGGGTCGATGGCCGACAGCGTTTCCTCGGGAGCGCCGGCGGCGGACAGCTCCCGGCGCAGCGTCTTCCAGCGCAGCTCGCTCTGCTGGGTCGCCTGCTCGACGGCGGCCTCGGTGGCCAGGTAGACCGTGACGAACGGCGCCCCGCCGTCGAAGACGGCGGCGATCTCGGGTACGGCGGCCGGCGACAGGCCGCCCGGGGGCGTGGTTCCGGAGGATTCCATACCGGAACTTCTTCCCGCCGTCCCCCGGAAGCACACGGCCCGCTACGCCATTGTCAGGCCGCCACTGATCGAGATGGTCTGGCCGGTGATGAAGCCGGCGTCGTCGGAGACGAGGAAGGCCACGGCGCCGGCGACGTCGTCGGGCCGGCCGAGGCGGCCCATCGGGATCGCCCGCTTCAGCGAGTCGATGAGCTTCTCGTGGCCCTCGCCGACCATGGCCCGCAGCAGCGGCGTGTCGGTCGGCCCCGGGCACAGGGCGTTGACGGTGATGTTGTGGCGCGCCACCTCGCGGGCCACGGTCTTGCCGAACCCGATGATGCCGGCCTTGCAGGCGGAGTAGACGGCCTCGCCGGTCGAGCCCACCCGGCCGGCGTCGGAGGAGATGTTGACGATGCGACCGGTTCCGCGCTCCACCATCTGCGGCAGCACGGCCTTCGTCATGCGGATCGGGCCCCGCAGGTTGATGTCGATGATCCGGTCCCACAGGTCCTCGTCGGTCTGCAGGAACGGCGCCATCCGGTCCCAGCCGGCGTTGTTGACGAGGGCGGCGATCGGGCCGAGGTCTCTCGTGATCTCGCCGATGCGGGCGCCGACCTCGGCGGCGTCGGTGATGTCGAGCCGGAAGCCGGCCGCGCCGGGTAGGTCGGCGGCGGTGGCCTTGGCCGTGTCCTCGTCGACGTCGGTGACCGCCACCCGGACGCCTTCGGCGGCCAGGCGGGCGGCGATGGCCTGCCCCATCCCCCGCCCGGCGCCGGTGACGACGACGACCTTGTCCTGCAGTCCTCTCACCGGACTCCTCTCACTGGACTCCTCTCAGCGGGGGCTTCCTGCCCCACACCGCATGGAACGTGAACCCGGGCTCGAGCAGCGCCGGGTCGCTCAGCGACTCGATCACCTCGTTCAGCTCCTCGTCCCGCACCAGCCCCTGGGACTTGAGCCCGCTGCGTACGGCGTCGATCGTCATCGCGTACCACCGGGCCAGGTCGGTGCCGCCCCGCACGACGGCGGTGTCGATCTCCAGGCCGATGTCGACGAGCCCGAGCGACCCCACCTCGGCGGCCAGGACCCGGCCGGTCCGGACGTCGTAGCCCGGGTCGGAGACGTAGGCCTCGAAGTGCCGGGCCCACAGACGGTTCGGCGAGGCCTCGGCGGCGGCGGTGTCCGGCTCCTCGAACAGCACCCAGCCCCCCGGCGCCAGCCAGTCGACCATGCGTCGCATCACCACGAGCCGGTCGGGCAGGTGCTCGAGGACCAGCCGGGTGTGGATCAGGTCGAACGACGCCGCCGGGAAGTCGGCGCGGCGGACGTCGCAGTGCCGCGGCTCGACGCCCGGCACCCCGGCGAGACCGGTCAGGAAGCCGGAGTTGATGTCGGCGGCCGTCACCCGGCCCGCCGGCCGGACCCGATCGGCCATGGCCCGGGCCGTCGACCCGGAACCGACGCCGACCTCCAGGCACCGCCACCCGGGGGCCAGACCCAGCGCCTCCATGCGCCGCAGCGTGATCGGGTCCCGCCACTCCCCGAGCAGCCGCAGCCGCTCGTCCTCCCCGCCCCAGTCGGACGGGATCGTGTAGTCGCCGGCCGGCTGCTGGTCGCGGTCCATGGGCGCCAGACCCTACCGCCGCCCTCCGACCCCCGACACCTCCGCCTCGGCGTAGATCGCCCGGTGGGCGGCGGCGCTGGCCGGCCAGGTGAACCGTTCCACGAGCGGCCGGCCGCCGGCGGCCAGCCGGTGCCGCAGCGCCTCGTCGCCGGCCAGCCGGCCGAGGGCGCCGGCCAGGGCGGCAGCGTCGCCGGCCGGGACGAGCAGGGCGCTGCGCCCGTCCTCCAGGTATTCGGCGAAGACCGGAATGTCGCTGGCCACGACCGGCAGCCCGGCGGCCAGCGCCTCGAGGACCACGAGGCCGAAGCCCTCCTTGACCGACGGGAAGGCGAAGGCGTCGGCCGCCCGGTACCAGCCGCCGAGGTCGGCCTCGCTCACCGTCCCGAGCATCAGGATGTCGCGGCCCTCCTCGAGGCCGAGTTCGGGGAGGCGGGCCAGGGCGCCGTCGCGGTAGGCCCGATAGTCGAAGAACGTGTGGCCGCCGACGACGGCCAGGACGGGCCGGCGTCCTGCGCCGTTGGACTCCGCCATCGCCTTGAGGCGGGCCATGGCCTCGAGCAGCGTGACCGAGCCCTTGCGGGGTTCGATGCCGCCGACGGTGAGGACGAGGAACGTGCCGGGACCGGCGCCGGCCCGGGCCCGGAAAACATCCCGCTCTCCGGGACGGCCGGGGCCGAAGCGGCCGGGGTCCACGCCGTTGCGGACCACCGCCGCCTCGACGCCGTACTCGGCGGCCAGGCGCTCCCGCCAGTGGTCGCTCACGACGAGGACCCGGTCGGGGTCGACGACGGCCCGCTGCTGGCACTCGATCAGCGCCGGGGTGGTGAAGTCGTCGACGTGGTGGACGGTGCGGACGACGACGGTCTGCGGACGGGGACCGGTGAGGGCGTGGCCGTCGCGGATGCGGCAGGCGGCCCGGGCGGCGATGCAGTCCTGGGCGTGGAGGAGGGCGGGGCCGGGTGGGAGCAGCTGGGCCAGCCCGGCCTCGAGGGCGTCGACCGACTGGAAGACCCGCTCCTCCAGCGTCTCCGCCGGGGGCGGGGCGGCCACGATCGTGTGGGCCATGGCCGTCGGGCGGAACAGGCCGGCGGCGGGGTCGCCGAGGGCCACGAGGCGGACGTCGACGCCGTCGGCCAGCAGCGCCTCGCCGAGCGACAGCGTGTGGACGAGCCCACCCCGGGGGCGGGTGGAGTGGCAGATGAGGAGGACGGGCCCCGGGCCTTCCGGCACCGCGGTCACGACAGCGGTTCCGCCACGAGCTCCGGGCGGCGGGCGGCCAGGGCGGCGGCGGCCAGCGCCGCCCGCCCGGCGGTGGGCGGGACGATGCAGCCCGCCTCGGCCAGCGCCGCCCGCTGCCGGGCCAGCCCCTGGGGATCGGCGTCGGTCCCGAGGACGTAGGCGACGACGGCCGGGCCCCGGCCGCCGGCCCGGATCTCGGCGCAGACACCGGAGAAGACCTGGGCGGGGTCGGGGTGGGAGCCGTAGCCGAGCACGACGTCGAGGAGGACGACGGCGACGTCGGGCTTCGCCCCTTCGGTCCGCAGGTGCTCCAAGCGGGCCTCGGGATCGATCATCGGATGCGGCCGGCCCCTGGTGAACTCCTCCTCGCCGAGGTCGAGACAGACGTGGGCGCCGTCGGGGGCGGGGAGGCCCCAATCCTTGCGGATCGGCGTGTTGGAGTACACGGGGCCCAGGATGCCCGAGAGGATCACCAGCGCCTCGTAACAGAGCGTGCCGCCGGAGAACAGGCCCCGCACCAGGCGCCGCTCCGCCGCCAGGTCGACGAGGGCGGCGTCGACGGCCGCCCGGAGGCCCCCGTCGAGGTCGAGGGGCGGAAGCCCCAGGGCGGCCAGCAGCGAGGTGGCCCCGCCTTCGAGGGTCCCGGCCAGCATGACGCCGGCCGGCGTCGGGATCGCCTCGGCCAAGCCGATGAGGGCGGCCACGGCCGGTTTGCCGCCCGTCGCGGCCGACGACGCCTCGGCCAGCACGGCGCCGGCCACCTCCTCGGAGGGCGGCTTCGACACGAGGAGCAGCGCGTCGGTGCCGGGATCGGCCCGCAGGGCCCGCAGCCCGCTCTTGGCCATCCGGCCGCCGACCGTCTCCGAGAGGTCGCGGCCGCCGACCCCGATCACCGCCGTCACCCGGGCCCCGCCCCGGTCGAGGAGAGCCATGACCTCCTGGGCCCCGGTCCCGGCGGCGGCCACGACACCGACGCCGGGACGGTCGTCGCGCCGGTCGCCGGCCTCGCCGTCAGCGAGCGGGCCGGCGGTGCCGGTCTCCCCCGCCACGACGTTGGCGAAGCCGAGGCCCGTCCCGCCCAGCATGGCCGTACCGGCGCCCGGGCCCATCACCAACAGCCCGCGCTGCTCGGCCCGCTCCTTCAACTCGACCTCCTGGTCGAGCGGGACGTTGTCGGAGAACAGCAGCACGTGCATCCCCGCCGACAGCGCCTTGTGGGCCTCGAGGGCGGCGTAGTCGCCGGGGACCGAGACGATGGCCAGGTTGGCCGCGTCCCCGAGGGCGTCGATCGCCTCGTCGAGCGAGCGGGGCCGCTCGGGGACCCCGAGGCCCGCCGGGCCGCCGGCGCCCCGGCCGCCCCCGCTCGACGGCCCGCCGAGCGCACGCTCTCCCGCCTCCACCGCCGCCCCCGCCGCCTCGTCGGAGCCGGCCAGCACGGCCAGGAAGCAGTCGTTGGCCGTCGCCTCGACTCCGGAGAGATCGAAGCCCCGGCCCGTCAGCGTGTCGAGGTTGGCCGGCGTCCCCATCGCCGCCGCCGCCCACTCGACGCCGTCGACCCCCATCATCGCCCGGCTGGCGCCCATCTGGACGACCGAGTCGACGTAGCGGTCCCGCTGCACCTCGATGCGCTGCACCGTCATGGCTACGCCCCCCGTTGGGCCGACGGACCCGGGAGCCCGGGGGTGTCCCCCGACGGATCGGTCACCGGCCGCACCCGCACGATCCTCGTGCCCGGGCGGCCCTCGAGCTCCGACACTGTCCCCTCCAGCGAGCCGTAGACCAGCGCCGGGGTGGTGATGACCGCCACCTCGCCGCCATGGCGCAGGAAGCGGATGCCGGCCCGGACCTTGGGACCCATGCTCCCCTCCGGGAACTGGCCCTCGGCCAGGTGGGCCTCGGCGTCCTCCACCGACATCTCGAGCATGGCCCGCTGCTTCGGCGTGCCGTAGTCCAGGAGGACGGCCTCCACGCTGGTCACCAGCACCAGCGCCTCGGCGCCGAGGGCGGTGGCCAGCCGCTCGGCGGCGTAGTCCTTGTCGATCACCGCCTCGACGCCGCGGTACCCCCCGGGCGCCGCCACCACCGGGATTCCGCCCCCCCCGGCGGCGATCACCACCACCCCGGCGTCGAGGAGCATCCGGATCGGCTCGGCCTCCAGGATGCGGACGGGCTCGGGCGACGGCACGACACGGCGCCAGCCGCGGCCGGCGTCCTCCTTGACGGCCCAGCCCCGCTCGGCGGCGAACGCCTGGGCCTCCTCGGCGGTGAAGAACGGCCCGATCGGCTTGGTCGGGTCGGCGAAGGCCGGGTCGGCGGAGTCGACCTCGGAGTGCGTCACCAGCGGCACGATCTCCGGCGCCCGGGAGCCCAGCACCTTGCGCAGGGCGAGGGCGAAGAGGCTGCCGAGCTGGCCCTGCGTCATGGCCCCGAGCGAGAACAGCGGCTGCTCCGGCACGGCGTCGGAGCCCTCCTCCTGCTGGATGGCGAGGTTCCCTACCTGGGGGCCGTTGCCGTGGACCAGCACGACCTCCCACCCCGCCAGCATCAGCGAGGAGATCGACCGGGCCATCCCGTCGGCGTTGGCCGCCAGCTCCTCGTAGGCCCCCGCCTGGCCATGGTGCGTCAGCGCATTGCCGCCCAGCGCCAGCACTACGATCCGGCCCATTCCTTCTCCCGGCGTATACGATCCGAAATCCGCCGTTCACCATAGTGGAGGGTCTCGGCAGTGACAATCCCGGGCGGCGTCCCGCCGCAACTGCTCTCGGACTGGAAGGCGGCCGAGGAGCGGCTCTATCCGGTGGTGATGGTGCGGCCCGATCTGTACGAGCGGTCGGTGCGCATGGTCCGGGTGGTGGCCGACGAGCTGGCCGGCTGCCTCGACCTCCCGGCGCTGGTGCAGGCGTGGGGCACGGCGGCCGAGATCGTCCACCGGGCGGCGGACGGGGCGGGCCTCGACCTCGAGGGCCTCGACGCCGGGCTGGTGGCCGGGGCGGCCTTCTCGCTGCGGTACCGGGAGATGGCCGTCTTTGCGGCCCGGGCCGAGCGTCTGGGCCGGATCCGGGCCGCCGCCGAGTCGGGCGAGGCCTGGGTGCGGGTCGAGGAGGTCGGCTCCAAGGAGATGGCCGGCCTCGTGCCGTGGACCTGGACGGAGATGCACGTGCCGTCCGGGGCGGGGCTGCGCCAGACGCTGGAGGCCGATCCCACGAGCGGTGCGCCCCGCTACAGCCTGGAGGTCGTCCCGCTCGACCCCGCCACCGGCGACCGGCTGCCGACGCCGCCCGACGTGGTCAGTGTGGAGGAGTCGTTCGACGACGCGACGGAGTGGATAGCGGCGGTCGAGCGCAAGCGGGGCCAAATCGAGGGTCGCTGACGGTCATCTTTCTTATGGTTGACGGCCGTGTCGGAAAGTAGCTAGCGTCCGTCTCTTCTCCCCGTGTTCACCCCCAGGTCCGTGGGAGGTTCCCGGTTGGACGTCGCCGTCCTCATCACCGATCTGCAGAGCCGCGGCCTCCGAGTCGAGGCGCCGGTCGAGCGGCGCTGCGGCGGGGCCGGCCCGTCCGACTCGGGGTTGCTGTGGATCGACGGCGTGGCCGCCACCGTCCCCACCGGCACGGCCTGGGCCGACGCCTCGCCCTACGTGCTCCGGGAGGAGGACCAGGGCCACGGCATCTACCGCGACGGCGAGCGCCTCGCCGGGGCGACGGCCGGGCCCCGGCCCCGGTTCTACGACCTGACGACCGCCGGCGGCGTCCCGTACTGGAAGATCGCCCTGCTCCACCTCGACTCGCTGGCCTCGACGGTGCTCCAGACCTGCGCCTACTGGGGCAACGCCGACCAGTGCGCCTTCTGCGGGATCGGCCTGTCGCTGGCGGCGGGGCGGACGGTGGCCAAGAAGCGGCCGCAGGAGCTGGCCGAGGTGGCGGTGGCGGCCCGCGACCTCGACGGCGCCGTCGACGCCACGCTGACCACCGGCAGCACCACGGCGCCCGACAAGGGGGCCCTCTACGTCGCCCGCTGCGGCGCGGCGGTCAAGGAGGCGGCCGGCCTGCCGGTCGAGGTGCAGTTCGAGCCGCCCGACGACCTCGACGTGATCGACCGGGTGGCCGACCTCGGCATCGACTCGGTCGGCATCCACGTGGAGAGCTTCGACCCGGCGGTGCTGGCCCGCGTCGCTCCGGCCAAGGCCCGCACCGGCATCGAGGGGTACTTCGCCGCCTGGGAACGGGCCGTGGCCCGCTTCGGCGAGGGCCAGGTGTCGACGTACGTGATCCTGGGGATGGGCGAGGACCCCGACGTCACGGTGGAGGGCTGCCGGCGGGCCATCGAGATCGGGGTGTACCCGTTCGTCGTGCCGCTGCGGCCGATCGCCGGGAGCCTTCTGGAGGACAGGCTGCCGCCGTCGGCCGAGTACACCGAGCGCGTCTACCGGCGGGTGCTGCCCTACCTGCAGGCCCGGGGCATCGGTGCCTCGACCGCCTCGGCGGGTTGCGCCCGCTGCCAGGCGTGCTCGGCGCTCGGGGCGCTGGAGCGGGAGAGCGAGGCGTCGCGCCGGCTGATCCCGGTCTCCGTCGAGGGCGGCTGATGCCCCGTCCGCCGATTCGCTGCCGGCCGGTGGCCGGGCCCGACGAGGCGGCCGTGCACCATCGGATACGGCACGAGGTCTTCGTGCTGGAGCAGGCGGTCTTCGCCGGTTCGGACCGCGACGCCCACGACGGCTCTCCGTCGACCGTCAAGGTGCTGGCCTGGGCGGCCTCGACC
>Ga0070681_10004891_pt1 | contig 12854 bp, 11 predicted proteins | sample KBSC83BmetaG_FD_65650 | JGI IMG/M metagenome (GOLD analysis project Ga0070681, IMG submission 65650) | Corn rhizosphere microbial communities from Kellogg Biological Station, Michigan, USA - KBS C8-3B metaG | ecosystem: Host-associated > Plants > Roots > Rhizosphere | place: USA: Michigan... | reverse complement strand
ACCTCAGGGATTCGGCCGGCGTGTATCTGCTGGATCCGGCACGTGGATATGTCGAGGCCCGTGCGGGCACCAACGGCTTTCGCTGTCTCGTCGCACGAACGGAGTGGGAGTGGCCGCAGCTCGCCTTTCGTGACGACATCTTCGTTCCCGTATGCTCCGATGCCGCGGGCGCGGCGGCGTGGCTCCCGGTCTTCGTGGACGTCGCGACAATGCGCGCGCACGGTGACACTCCGCGTGCCGTCTACGACAGCGTCAAGCGACGCTTCGCCGACGGGCGCTACCACGCGCCGGCGCGCGCCGGCGTCTCGTACATGCTCGCGCCAGTCATGCGAACTTTCATCGCGGAGTCGTCGCGCGAGCCGACGACGATGGTCGCGCCGCATTACATGTTCTACGCGCCTAACGTCACGGACGCGGACATCGGCGGCAAGCGGCAGGGCGACGGACCGTTCATGCTCTCCACTGGACCGCACGGGCTGATCTTCCTCGGCGCCGGCGCGACGAGAAAGCAGGAGATACTCTCGCAGTCGAGTGATCTCCTGGCCGCGCTCTGCGCGTACCGAAGCGTGCTATGCGTTACGAAGGCTGGGCACCGGACGCGCGATTGATCGGGCGCGGACCTGCGCCGGGCTCTCGCCGAAATGACGACGGAAGATCGTCGAGAAGTGGCTGTGGCTCGAGAAGCCCAGGTCGAGTGCGAGCCGGCTGAGGTGGGCCTCTCCGTCATGAAGCCGCGAGAGCGCCTGCTGCATGCGGATGCGCAGCAGATACTGGTGGACCGATATTCCCGTCTCCGCCCTGAAGACGCGCGACAGATGAAAGGGCGAGACGCCGAACTCCGCCGCCACGTCATGAATTCGGTGTGGCGCGCTGGGCGCGGCATCGATGACACCCTTCACCGCCGCGGCGAGCGCGCTTCGACTACGTCTGACTCTGTACGTCATCCTGAATACGTACGGCAGTGGTCGATGCTCCCTCCAGCACCATTTTGTCGCCGATCAACATGACCACTCAGCAGCAAACTCTCTCGACCGAGGCTCGCGCCAGCGCCTTGAGCCTCGGCGTCTGCGTCTACGGCGGCTCAGCGATCGTGCTCGGTCTGGTTGGTCTCGTCTGGGGGGACTTTGCCGCCGTCTGGCAACCTGTTCCCGACCTGCCGGGTCGAGTCATGCTGGCGTATCTCACGGCGATCGTGCTGATCGCGAGCGGCAGCGGACTTCTCTGGCGTCACTCCGCCAGAGCCAGCGCCGCCGCGCTGGCGCTCCTGTACTTCGTTTTCGCGATGCTCTGGCTGCCGCGAGTCATCGCATACCCGCGCATCCTGGGAACCTGGAATGGTGTCTTCGAGCAACTCGCGCTCGTGGCGGCGGCACTCGCGTACCTCGCGGCGCTCCGTCGGCCTAACGACGGTGCGATGCTGCAGCGAATGGCGCGCATTCTGTTCGGCGTGTGCCTGCTCTCTTTCGGCGCTACGCACTTCGACGCGCTGAAGCAAACGGCTGACCTGGTGCCCAAGTGGCTGCCTCCATCGCCGCGTTTCTGGGCAGCGGCAACCGGTGTCTTTCACATCGCCGCCGGGCTGGCGATCCTCACCAACGTGCGGGCCGTGCTCGCGGCTCGATTGTTCACGGCGATGTTGATTGTCTTCGGCGCGCTGGTCTGGGCACCTTTGCTCATCGCCAACGTCCGCGTTCACCAGGTGTGGGCCGGGAACGCAATCAACCTCACACTCATTGGCGCGGCGTGGTTGATGGCGGATTCGATCGCCACTGCATCCCGGAACACCCGGAGCGGACTCGCCGTCAGTAGTCTCTAGCTTGACATCGACGCCGTCTGAGCGCACTTCTCAGCGGGTCCTGGCGACATTCTCGAGAAGGAGCGTGCACCATGCGGCGTTCCACGACGGTTGTCGACGGTGCAGTTGGCGGCATCATAGCGGGTGCGATAGTCGCCGTCTGGTTCTTCGTGCTCGACCTGGCGGGCGGGCAGCCATTGCACACGCCACGGCTTCTGGCGGCTGCCCTTCTTGGACACGAGTCATCGCTCGTGCCGGCGCGGTTCGTCACTGTTTACACTTTGCTGCACCTCGGCGTCTTCGCCATTCTCGGGATGGGAGGCGCCATTCTGATGCGTGTGACGGGTGAGGTGCCGCGCGTGCTCACCGGAGCGTTGTTCGGCATCGGCGCGCTGAGCGCGACACACTACGGTGGCTTGCTCCTGCTCGGGGTGCCGGTGCTCACGCTCTTGCCGCCGCTGCAGGTGCTCGCGGCAACGATCGTCGGCGGTATCGCGATGATGCTCTACTTGCATCGGACCAGAGGAGAGCAAGCGCCCTTCGGCCCGGCAATGCTCAAATACCACCCACTCCTCACCGACGCTGCCATCACTGGCGCGATCGGAGCGGCGGTGACTGCCGTCTGGTTCCTCGTCCTCGATGTCCTCGCCGGACGTCCCTTCTACACGCCGGCGTCGTTAGGCTCTGCCCTGCTCCTCGGCGCACAGATTCCGGCCGAGGTGCGTCTCACCGGCGGTATCGTCGTCGCATACACCTTTGTACATCTGCTGGCGTTCTTCGTGGTGGGCCTCGGGATCGAGTGGCTGGCAAGACAGCTCGAGCGGGCTCCGGCGTTCTGGCTCGTGGCACTCCTCGCGCTGATCGTGCTCGACATGCTCTTCGTCGGTATCGTCGGAAGCCTGGCGTCGTGGGTGCTGGGAGCCGTTGGACTGTGGGCCGTGTTCGTCGCCAACCTGCTCGCCGTTGGCGCGATGGGCTATCGGATCTGGCTGAGTCGTCCGGAGCTCCGCGCACAGTTGGCGCATCTCCCGGAAGGAACGCGCGCCTGATAGCTCGGTGGGAGCGCCATTGATCGAGGGCCTCCAGATCGGAGGCCCTTCGTGGTTGTACTATCGTGATGCCGGCTCGAAGAGCTCGATGGGATTGCCGTCCGGGTCTTCTACCTGGATCTGCCGGCCGCCAGGACCACTCTCCATCTCGTTGCGAAAGCGCACGCCGCGCTTCGTGAGCTCCGTAATGCGTGCAGGCAGGTCCGTCACCTCGAGCACAATCCGGTTCCATCCGCCCGGCTCCTGCGCGCGCCCGTCAGGCATGCGACGCGAGCCCGATGCGCCAGGTCCGCTGAGAATGAGCTTCAGGTTGCCGACCGACAGCTGACCAAAGGCGGGCAGTCTTTCAAAGTCCAGTTTGAAGCCCAATGTCTTCGTGTAGAAGGCGACGGACCGTGCCACGTCCGTCACTTGATAGCGGACGCCCCAGAGACCCTCGACGACATGTTCTGGAATTGACGGCGCGCCGGCGTCTTCGCGGCGGGTCTGCGATGAGCTCATGATGACTCGGCCTCGTCTCGATACGGCAGGTTATCCTATCATTGCTGCGTGCTCGTGAGAAGTGCTCGCCACGAACCGACAGTCACTCGAGATCGAAGTGCTTACAGCTCGAACGAAATCCCAGCTGCGCACCGGTGCGTCGGCCGCGTTCGCGTTCGTGTTCACCATGGGCATCGTGAACCTGTTCGGCGACACGACCTATGAGGGCGGCGCGAGCATCAATGGCCAATTCCTCGGCTCCCTGGGCGCCAGCGCCGCGGCGATCAGCATCATCGCCGGAGCGGGTGAGTTTCTCGGCTACAGTCTTCGGTCGGTTGCCGGCTGGACGGCGGACAAGACGGGACGATACTGGCCTGTAACCTTCGTCGGATTCGCGATCAACCTCTTCGCAGTTCCGGCGATGGCGTTCGCTGGCAACTGGCAGGTTGCTGGTTTGCTCATCCTTGCCGAGCGCATCGGACGCGCGATTCGCAAGCCAACGGTCGAGGCGATGCTCTCGTATTCGACGGGACAGCTGGGTACGGGTTGGGTGTACGCACTGAACACCGCGCTCGATGAGACCGGCGCGACCATCGGGCCGTTGCTCATGGCCTTCGCCCTCTCGCGACATGCCAGCTATCGCACCGGTTACTCGCTTCTGCTGATCTCCGCGGCCCTGGCATTCGTCGCACTCATCATCGCGCGGATTCTGTTCCCGGTTCCGGCGAAGCTGGAGCAAGGCGATGGCACGGCGACCGCGCAGCGCTTCACACCAGCGTTCTGGCTCTATATGGTTGCGGCCGCGTCCTTCGGCGCTGGCTTAATGAGCTTTGAATTCATCTCGGTTCATCTCTCGAGTCACCGCACCGTGAGCGAGCACTGGATTCCCGCGTTCCTCGGCATCTCGACCGGCTTTGGCGTGTTGGCGAATCTCGTACTCGGTCGGCTATACGATCGTGCCGCACTTCCTACCATCGTAGGAGCAGTGTTCGTGAGCGCGCTCTTCTCGCCCTTCGTCTTTCTCGGTGGCTTCGGCGTCGCGCTCTTCGGGATGCTGTTATGGGGCGTCGGCTACGCGGTTCAGGATACCCTGTTCAAGGCGCTTGTCGCGGACCGATTACCGGAGGGTCGCCGGAACTTCGCATTCGGGATCTTCTACACCGGATACGGCGGCGGATGGCTCGTGGGAAGCATCATGACCGGGTTGCTCTATCATGTGTCGGTCACCGCCGTCATCGCATTCTCGATGGCCGTCCAACTCGGTGCGATACCGCTGTTTCTCTTTGCTCGACACAAGGAGTCTTCTGCCATGCATCCCTCGCTGGATCCGCGATGAGCAACGCGTCCGTCCTCCATCGGTCGGGGTTCACCTTGTGTGTCGCCGCATTGATCGCAACCGCCTCCTGCGCGCGGGAGCAATCGGCGGCCCGAGGCGAAGTGCGCACGTACAAGCCCACGACACGGGCGATCACCATCACCACGGTTCCCTTGCTCGTGAAGGAAGAGCAGAGCGTGCTTCCCTTCCTCAGAGCGGACTTCGCGAAGGGCGGCGTGCTCGACGGGAAGGAGGTCTACGCATTCTCACCGTCGACCATCACAGTCGTCGAGGGCGACACGATCCAATTCACGTTGATCAATCCCGAGGACGACGTGCACTCGTTCGTCCTCCCGGATCTCGCGGTTCAACTGCCGGGCCAGAAGACGACGACGGCGACGTACATCGCGAAGCACGCGGGAATCATTCGGTTCGTCTGCGCCGTCCAGGCACATCTGCCGATGATGTGGGGAGAGCTCGTGATCTTGCCTGCGTCGTCGATGACTGCTGCGCAGTGACCGAGTGAGTTGAGGATCTACTCAGCAGCGTCGCGCGCCGACACTGGCTCAGGCTACTGCGGCGGCCTCTCTGATCTGCTCCGCGCCGGCGCCGAGGGCTTCGATGAGCACACGGCCGGCGTATGCAGGCGGCGGCGTCACGCCCAGCGCCCACGCAGCCGTCGCGGGCACGTCGACGAGGTGCGCCTCCTCGAGCCTCGTCTGCCGAACCGAACCACCAGCGAGGATGAGGGGAATCGTCCAATTGAGGTGGTGTTCCTCGCAATGATCATTGTGTGTGATGCCGCCACCGCCGTGATCGGCCAGCGCGATGACGAGCGTGCGAGGATCGCTGCTGCACGACGTCAACTTCATGAGAAGGCCGAGGGCGGAGTCCAGTTGCCGGCACGCGGTGCCGTACTCCGGAGTCATCCAGCCGTGGCTCTCTCCGGCCTCATCGGCGTCGGCCCAGTGCATAACGATGAGTCCGCGCTCCTGACTGCGCAGATTCTTGCTCGCCGTCATGGTCACTTCCTCTGCCGTCGCACCAGCGAAATGGGCTTCGGCAAAGCCGAGTCGCCTGGCAATCACACGGCCGGTGCCGCGATAGAGCGCAGGCAGAGTCCTCAGGAACACCGTGCTGGGGTAGCCCGCTCGCGACAGTAGCCGGGGAAGCGGCTCGAGCGGCGTCTTGGGTCGCGGCACGTGGAGACTATCCCTCAGGATGCCGTGGGTCTCAGGCGGCACGCCGCTGACGAGCGACGTCATCGCGGGCCATGTGCAGCTTGGCGCGACGGTGCGCGCGGACATGGTCCACGCACCGCCGCGGGCCATTTCGCGAATGTTCGACAAGTCGAACGCCTCGATCGCGTCGGGACGCAGACCGTCGAGGACAACAATGATTACACGGCAGATAGCCGTAAGCGTGGACATTCTCGATTCTCCGGCGGATGAGAGAACAAGAACGGTGCCACATCGCGTACACGCCAACGATTGCTTCGCGATTTCGTCGCGCGCGCGATCGCGTAGCTCTCCGTTACGCGAGGTCGTGGAACGTCGCGATCGCGCTCCAGACGGCGAGGCCGATGCCCTGCGCCATCTGCGGCAGATCGACCATGTTGTGGGAAAGAAAGACGAGGACGGATCCGTCGGTCGGATCCGCCTGCCACCATCCGCCGTAGGCCCCGGGCCATCCGACGGTGCCCTTCCCTCCATTGCACAGAAGGGCATCGGCAGAATCGGGCTCCATCACGACCGCCACGCCCATACCGAAGCCATGTCCTCGGGCGAACGACGCTCGCCCAAGCATTCGCGCCTCGGCTCGCTGTGATGGAGTGAGTTGGTTCGACATCATCTGCGCGCAGGTATCGGAGCGAAGGATCCGAACACCGTCCACGGCGCCGCCACCGACGAAGAGACGCGCGAAGGTGAGATAGTCGTCGGCCGTTGACCACAGCCCTCCACTTCCCGACTCGAAGGTCATCGTGTCTGGCCGCTCCGCCAGTGCCTGACCACCCGGCGTGGCATCCAGCGTCGTTAGGCAACCCGCTTCGTCGAAGCCGGTCAGCGCGGCCCGGCGCTCCCGCTTGTCGTGCGGCACGACGAAGTCCGTGTCGCGCATTCCCAGCGGATCGAACACGCGGTGCCGCATGACGGCACCCAGCGTCGCGCCCTCGATTCGCGCGATGAGAAAGCCGAGGAGGTCTGAGGAGACGCCGTAGTGGAACGCGGCTCCAGGCTGGTCTATGAGCGGCATCGTCGCGAGCTTCGCGATCCACTCATCGGGTGAGAGCGCGTTGTCGATCTCCGCTCCGAGCGTCGCGGCATATGCCGCGCGGATCGGACCCCGATGGAACTCCGCGTACGTCAAACCGGAACGGTGCGTCAGCAGGTCGCGGAAAGTGATCGCGCGCTCGGTGGGGACGGTGTCCTCGAGCGGACCCTCCGAGTTTCGGAGGACGCGCAAGTCTGCGAGCTCCGGTGCGACGCGGGTGATGGGGTCGTCGAGAGCGAAGCCTCCCTCGTCGAGCAATGTCAACGCCGCAACGCTCGTGATTGGCTTCGTGAGCGACGCTATTCGGAAGATGGTGTCGCGAGCGACGGACAGGTCGCGCCCCACGTCGCGGCGGCCGATGGCGATGCAGCGCGTCTCCTGTCGCGGGCGTGCGGCCAGCGCGACGACACCAGCCAGCTCGCCGCGGGCGACGTGCTCGTGGATGGTGGCTTCGAGAGCCGAGGCTGATGATGCTGTCATAGCTTGAGGAAGCGCTGCCGACGAGACCCTATCAACCCTTACGCGGCATCAACCTACATGAGTCACTGCGTCTCGACAGGAAGCACGAAGCAGCCCCAATCCGACCCCGCAGTGGCAATGACCAGCCAATTGCCCGCTGCCGGAAATCGAAGCTGACTCGGGAACCCTGATTCTTTCTTCGAGCGGGGGCTGTACGCCCAATTCGGGATGGAGACTCGCATCGAGTCGGCTGGATCGTCGATTCTCACAGCGCGGATGAGCAGCGTATCCCGAAATTCGAAGGGATTGTGAAGGGGCTGCCAATACATCTTCTGATCGCGATTGGCTTTCAATCCCCAACGACCGACCAGCCGCGCTCGCAGGACGATCTCTCCCGATCGTAGAGGGCCGTTACTCGTGTCAGCGGTCGCTTGCACGGCGCACTTTCGTTCCACTGCGCCGGTGAACGCGCTGGTAAAAGCCGTCGGTGTGTACATCGGTGCACTGGCACGCGGGTGAGATGCACCTTCTGCCTCCGCTGCTTGCACGGACGATGGAATGCTTTGCGCACCGGCAGATGCCGCCAGGAAAAGCGCTCCGACCGCCAATCCTCTCAAACGCACCATAATGCCTGCCTACGTGGGCTTCGTGGTACTAGCGAGTCACGTCACGCTCAATTACTAGACCCTCGCCTCATGGGACCCAGTCACGCACTTTTCTAGGCGATTCGATCGATGGCAGATTCGTCCGCAGCTTCCCTCTCTTCAAAGCACGATGCCTCTCAATCGCAAGCTTCGCTTCGGCATGATCGGTGGCGGCCCCGGTGCGTTCATTGGCGCCGTGCACCGTCGAGCGGCCACGATGGACGGGCTGGCGACCCTCGTTGCGGGCGCCTTTTCATCCGACCGTGAGAAATCGCGCGCGCAAGGTCGAGAGCTGCATCTCGACTCGGATCGTGTATACGAGAGCTATCAGGCGATGGCCGAACGCGAGGCGGCGCGCCCAGTCGATGAGCGAATCGATTTTGTTTCCATCGTTACGCCCAATCATCTTCACTTCCCGGTCGCCCGCGCGTTCATCGAACGCGGGATTCACGTGATCTGCGACAAGCCGATGACGACGACGATCGCGGACGCGGAAGCGCTCGTCCGGCTCGTGCACCAACACGACGTCGTATTTGCCTTGACGCACAACTACAGCGGCTATCCGCTCGTGAAACAGGCGAGGGCGATGGTGCGTGCCGGCGAGCTCGGACAGATCCGTAAGATCGTTGCCGAGTACTCGCAGGGCTGGCTGTCGACACGCGTGGAAGCAACCGGTCAGAAGCAAGCCGACTGGCGCACCGATCCGGCGCGGGCAGGCGCCGGAGCGCTCGGTGACATCGGCTCGCATGCCGAGCACCTGGCGCGCTATGTCACGGGCCTCGAGATCCAGCAGCTCTATGCCGACGTGAGCACATTCGTCGAGGGCCGCCGCATCGACGACGACGCGAACCTCCTCGTTAGGTACAAGGGCGGCGCGAAGGGCGTGCTCTTCTGCTCTCAGATCTCCCTCGGTGAAGAGAACCGCCTGAGCCTGCGCGTCTACGGCACCGAAGCCTCACTCGAGTGGCACCAGCAGGAGCCGAATGCGCTGATCGTCCGGCGCGCGGATGGTCCGATGCAGGTCTACAAGCCCGGTCATCCATTCCTCGACGCGGCCGCCCGGCATGCGACGCGACTTCCCTCGGGACATCCTGAGGCATTCTTCGAAGCGTTTGCAAACGTCTACGCGAACGCGATGCGCACCATCGCCGCCCGTCTCGCCAGTGAGGCACCCGACCCGCAGGACCTGGATTTTCCGACGGTCCAAGATGGTCTCGTTGGCGTGCGCTTCATTCTCGGCGCCGTAGCGAGCGGCGAGGGCGCCGAGTGGTTCGACTTTACTAAAGGAACCCGAGCATGACGCGACCTGTTACGCTGTTTACCGGCCAGTGGGCCGACATGCCTTTGGACGCTCTCGCCAAGAAAGCGAAGAGCTGGGGGTACGACGGCCTGGAGCTAGCATGCTGGGGCGACCATTTCGACGTCGAGCGTGCGTTGGCCGACAGCGGTTATTGCACCGAGCGACGCGAGCTGCTCGGGCGTCATGGGTTGAAAGTCCTGGCGATCTCGAATCATCTCGTGGGGCAAGCGGTCTGTGATCGCATCGACGAACGTCACCGAAGCATCGTGCCGGCGCGCGTGTGGGGCGATGGAAAACCCGAGGGCGTGCAGCAACGCGCTGCCGAGGAGATGATGAACACGGCACGTGCCGCGGCGCGGCTCGGCGTGTCCGTCGTCAACGGCTTCACGGGCTCGTCGATCTGGCATCTGGTGTACAGCTTCCCACCGGTCTCACCGGAGATGATCGACGCCGGCTATCGAGACTTTGCCAAGCGCTGGCGGCCCATCCTCGACGTCTTTCGCGAAGCTGGCGTTCGCTTCGCGCTCGAAGTGCACCCGACCGAGATTGCATTCGACATCGCCTCCGCGGAACGCACCCTCGCCGCGATCGAAGAACACCCTTCATTCGGCTTCAACTACGACCCGAGCCATTTCGGGTATCAGGGAGTGGACTACCCCGCCTTCATCGAGCGCTTCGGCGATCGCATCTTCCACGCGCACATGAAGGATGTTTGGTGGTCGTCCACGCCCCGTCGCTCCGGCGTGTTCGGCGGGCATCTGCCGTTCGGCCACCGAGACCGCGGATGGGAGTTCCGCTCGATCGGACGCGGCCGAATCGACTTCGAGGAAGTCATTCGCGGACTCAATCGAGTCGGGTATCAGGGCCCGCTCTCCGTCGAGTGGGAAGACGCGGGAATGGATCGCGAGTTCGGCGCGCGAGAGGCGTGCTCGCGCATCAAAGCCTTCGATTTCGCGGCGTCGGACGTGGCGTTCGATGCGGCTTTCGCGCGCGAGTGATCTGTTTCGCCGCCAGCCCGAGCCCCAGAGCTTTGGTACGCGAATGGCGCGAATCAACAGAGCGAATCGAACCGTGGGCTGTCGATTCGCGTCATTCGCGTACAAAAACTCTGGGTTATCCCCGGCGGCGACCTAGCCTGATTGGCAGCTTCGCTGATTGAAGACCATTCGACGTAGCCGTAAGCGTGACCGTGCCTGCGTTACGGCCGCCGCGCACGATGACCAGTGCCTTGCCGGCGAACAGGCGAACGCTGTCGCGCTGGAAGGGTTCGTGATCGATCTCGTCGCCATTGTCGACACCGGCGATTGTCGCGTCGCCAGCGATGTAGACGTGAACGAGCGGCTCCGCGTTAGACACCGGCAGCCCACTGGCATCGGCGACAGTGACGGTGACGAAGGAGAGATCGGTGCCGTCGGCGCGGATCGTGGAGCGATCTGGTGTGAGAACCACCCGTGTCGCCGGGCCGGTGGTGCGGGTGGTCTGCGTCATCATGACCTTGCCGCTCTTTCGCGCGACGGCGCGGAGCACGCCTGGCCTGTAGGCAAGCCTCCACAGCAGGTGGCTCACGGTGCCTTGTTTGCGACGGACGCCCTGTGATGCGCCATTGAGAAATAGCTCAACCTCGTCGCCGTTCGTGTATGCCCAGACGTCGACGGTATCACCCCGGCTCCAGTTCCAGTGCGGGAATGCGTGCAGCATCGGTCGCGTCGTCCACACGCTCTGATAGAGGTAGTACGGGTCTTTCGGAAAGCCCGCCAGGTCGACGAGACCGAAGTACGAGCTGCGCGCGGGCCACTCATAAGGCGTCGGCTCGCCGAGGTAGTCGATGCCCTGCCAGACGAACATGCCGGAGAGAAAGGGATAGCGCTCGAAGAGCCGCAAGGACTCCTCATGCAGCGAGCCCCACGAGGCGCGCCGATTGTCGTATGAGGAGATGCGGTAATCCTTGTTGGGCTTCTGTCCGTGGGTCGTGTCGTACGGCGTGAAGTAGACGGCGACACTGTCAGACGGCTGTTCGTAGTAGCCCCGCGAGTTGTAGGCCGACATCGCCTCGGTGATGATGAACTTCTCACCGGGAAACTGCTTGGGGAAACTCGACCATGCCTCGTGATGGTAATTGTGCCCCAGCAGATCGAGGCCGGCGTGGAAGAGCGGATTGTCGGTGCTTCCGTTGTTGTTCCCGGAGGTAATCGGGCGCGTCGGATCCAGACGCCGGATGATCGCGGCGAGCTCGCGGGCGATCGGGGCCGCGGTCGTATCGCCATTCGTCCACTGCTCCATGACCTCGTTGCCGATGCTCCAGATGAAGATGCTGGGATGATTGCGGTCGCGGAGCACCATGTCGGTGAGATCGCGCTCGTGCCACTCGGGAAAGTCGAGGTGGTAGTCGAACTCGGTCTTCGGCTTGCGCCACATGTCGAAGGCCTCGTCCATGACGATGAATCCCATGCGGTCGGCGAGATCGAGCAGTTCCGGCGCAGGTGGATTGTGTGACGTCCTGATCGCGTTGACGCCCATCGCCCGCATGGTCTGGAGCTGCCGCTCGAGCGCCCGGTCGTTGAGGGCGCTGCCTAACGCGCCAAGGTCGTGATGGAGGCAGACGCCGCGAATCTTCACGTGCTGGCCGTTGAGGAAGAAGCCGCTGTCGGCGCGGAAGACGAAGCTGCGGATCCCGAACGGCGTCGTGTAGCCATCGTCGCAGCTCGTATTGCCGCAGTCGATGCTGGTAACCGCGCGATAGAGGTACGGGTGCTCCAGCGACCAGCGCTTCGGTCGGCGGATCGTGAGTCGGTGCCGCACCGTGGTAACGGAATCGCGCCTCAGCTTGACGGGCCCCATCACCGTGATCGGAGGGGCTTTCCCCGTGGGATCGTAGACGGTGGTCGTCACCCAGACGGTGCTATCGTTAGGCAGCGCGTTCCGTACAGTTGTCCGGATATCGACCATCGCCGACTCTGCGCTCACGAAGGGCGTCGTGACGTAGGTTCCCCAGTGCTCGACATGCACCTGGCCCGTCGTGACGAGCCGAGTGTGGCGGTAGATGCCCGAGCCGGAATACCATCGCGAGTTGGGCTGCTGCGAGTTGTCGACGCGAACCGCGATGAGGTTGCGGGCGGAGCCATAGTGGAGATAGGGAGTGAGCTCGTAGCTGAAGGAGCTGTAGCCGTACGGGCGCTTGCCGAGGTAATGGCCGTTGATCCACACCTGGCTGTTCCGGTAGACGCCGTCGAACTCCACGAACGTCAACCGGCTGCCGTCGGCCGCGGGGACGGTGAAGGATTTTCGGTACCAGCCGATGCCGCCCGGGAGCGCGCCGCCACCTGCGCCGGCCGGATTCCGCGCGCTGAATGCTCCCTCGATGCTCCAGTCGTGTGGGAGATCCAACGTTCGCCAGGTCGAGTCGCTGAGCGACGGGTCCTGGGCGTCAGTCACATCTCCGAGCTGGAATTTCCAGTCGCGATCGAAGTTGGTGGTGACGCGGCGTTGGGCTGTTGCCGGTAGCGCAATCGCGAGGAGCATTACGATGGCCAGGCTCAGCGCG
>Ga0070681_10004886_pt1 | contig 12856 bp, 10 predicted proteins | sample KBSC83BmetaG_FD_65650 | JGI IMG/M metagenome (GOLD analysis project Ga0070681, IMG submission 65650) | Corn rhizosphere microbial communities from Kellogg Biological Station, Michigan, USA - KBS C8-3B metaG | ecosystem: Host-associated > Plants > Roots > Rhizosphere | place: USA: Michigan... | reverse complement strand
CGGGGGACGGCAAGGGTGAAACGGTGCGGTAAGAGCGCACCGCGACCCTGGTAACAGGGTTGGCACGGCAAACCCCACCTGGAGCAAGGCCAAATAGGGAAGCAGCCTCCTCTTAACCGAGGGGGCAGCGCCGATCCACGCGCGCTTCCGGGTAGGCCGCTAGAGGTCCGTGGCGACGCGGATCCCAGAGGAATGATTGCCCTCGACAGAACCCGGCTTACAGGCCGACTCCTTCTTTGTTCTTAATTGGAAAAATCGCCTTCGGCGATTTTTCGGATGTGCCCTTCGTTTCCGGCGGCAAAACGCGTGGGTTTTGCCGCCTGCTCTCCCGGACCGCGTACAGCTCTTGGCCAAGCTGAACTACTGTATGAGGTTCGCCAAGCAACCCGCTGATTGCTAACGCTGAATCCCCCCAGATACTGATCAAGAACCGCCGCGATCAAACATAAGTCGTTGGCAGTGCGACGAATTTCTCACTTTTCCAATTGACATAGTTGGGCCGCGGACTATAGTGGGGCCCGAGGGCAAAAAGCGGCTTAAAGTGGGAGGAACTGGGCGGTCTTTGACGCTCCCGGGTCATGTTTCGCGGTGCAGCAAAAGTGACCTTGGACGACAAGGGCCGGATGGTCCTGCCGACCCGCTTTCGCGATTCGATCATCAATGAGGCCCGGGGGAAGCTGCTGGTCACCCTGGGTCTGGAGAAGTGCCTGCTGATCTACCCGCAACCGGCGTGGGAGCAGGTGGAGCGGACGCTGATGGACCTGCCGAGCCTGATCCCTCAGTCGCAGCTGTTGCAGCGGCTGATTCTGGGGTACGCGACGGAGCTGGAGCTCGACAGTCACTTCCGGTTCCTGCTCCCGTCGGAGCTGCGCAGCGTGGCCAAACTGGAGCGGCAGGTCATGTTGGTGGGCCAGGGTAATCGAATCGAGCTCTGGGATGAAGGCCGCTGGAACGAGCAGCTCGGCCGATGGTCGGGAGGCGAGCTGGCGCTGACGAATCTGCCGCCCGAGTTGCGGAACGTGAAACTGCTGTAGGGGGCTAGGGGGCGCACGCGGCCTCGAGAGCTGCGTGGGTTTGTTGTCATCGACGTGCGTTCGGATTAGCGGAGGGCTTGGGTCTGGGCTGGCGCCATGCGCGCCACGAAGCGGGCGGGACTTACGGGTTCGGAGTCTCGAAAGAAAAGTGCAGGCGCGGCGTAAGGCGCGTCGTGCACGACAACGGCGAAGCTTTTCGGGGGGCGGTCTCTCCGCTTCTATTCGTGGATGAGCACACACCGGTGCTTGTCGGAGAGGCGCTCGCGGCTTTAGCCCTCCAGGCGGGCGGTTACTATGTCGATGCGACGTTCGGGCGCGGCGGTCATACGGCACTCATTCTCCAGGCCCTGGGTCGAGAAGGCCGCCTGCTCGCGATCGACAGGGATCCTCAGGCCATCGCGGCCGGCCGCCAGCGCTTTGCCGACGAAGTGCGGCTTACGCTCGTCCATGCGTCGTTTGCCGATCTCGCCGCGCTCGTGCCGGCGCACGCGCACGGCCTCCCTTGTGGGGGCGTGCTCTTCGACCTTGGTGTCTCATCCCCGCAGCTCGACGACCCGCGTCGCGGCTTCAGCTTCCGCTCCGACGGTCCGATCGATATGCGTATGGACACGTCACGGGGCGAGCCAGTCTCTGCCTGGCTCGCTCGGGCGAGCCTCGACGAGATTCGCGAAGTGATCTCGACTCTCGGAGAAGAGCGATTTGCGCGGCGCATAGCACAGGCCATCGTTGCAACGCGCACTGAGCATCCGCTGACGCGGACCAACGAGCTCGCGGCGCTCGTGTCGCGCGCCGTGCGTACGCGTGAGCCAGGGAAGCATCCCGCTACGCGCACATTCCAGGCGCTGCGTATGTTTATCAACGACGAGTTGGGGCAGCTCAACCGAGGTCTGAACGCTGCGGTCGACGTGATCTCTCGCGGCGGGCGGTTGGCTGTCATCAGCTTCCACTCGCTCGAGGACCGCGTGGTGAAGAACTTCTTCAGGGACGAATCGCAGATCGACCCCGTCTTTCTCGACCTGCCCGCCATTCCTCCTGAGGCTCAACCGCGGCTGAGACTCGTGGGGCGCAAGAGTCGACCCAGCGACGCTGAAGTGAAGCGCAATCCTCGCGCGCGCAGCGCACTTTTGCGCGTCGCAGAGAAGGTCGTATGAGTAGAAAATTCTTCGCGATCGCGATACCCGTGCTGTGGCTCGCGGCGCTCGGCTCTGCGGCAGGCGCTATCTACTGTAAGCACCGTTCGCGTGAACTATTCGTCCAGATGGAAAGACTGGACGCACGTCGTGACAACCTCGAGATCGAGTGGGGGCAGTTGCAGCTCGAACAGAGTGCGTGGTCCACGCACGCCTTTGTCGAGCGGGTCGCGGGCACGAAGCTCCATATGGCAATGCCTCCGCCAAAGGAGATCGAGATCATCGCGCCATGAAGTCACGTAACACGAGAGACGCCTCTACCTCGTTCCGGTGGAGGTCTTACCTGCTCGTCGGGCTGCTCGTTTGCGGCGCGATGGCTCTCGTGTGGCGCGCGGTCGATTTGCAGCTTGTCGATCACTCCTTCCTGGCGAAGGAAGGAGACGCGAGATTCTCGCGCACCGCGGTAATCGCTGCGCATCGCGGCACGATCACAGATCGATACGGCGAGCCGCTCGCGGTGAGCACGCCCGTCGATTCCGTATGGGTCAACCCCAAAGAGCTCGCGCTGGCGACGGATCAGATTCCGCGTCTTGCAAGCGCGTTGAAGCTCGACCGCCAGGAGCTGACCCGCCGGGTCACGAGCAATCTCGATCGCGATTTCCTTTACGTCGCCCGCGGTCGCCAGCCTGCGGAAGCTGAGCGGATCAAGGCACTCGGCATCCCCGGCATTTACACCTCGCGTGAATATCGCCGCTATTACCCCGCTGGTGAGGTTGCGGGGCACGTGCTCGGATTCACCAATGTCGACGACGCTGGGCAGGAGGGCCTGGAGCTGGCGTTCGATCATTGGCTGGCCGGTGAGAACGGCGCGAAGCGAGTCATCCAGGATCGCTACGGCCGCATCGTTCAGGACGTCGAGAGCATCCGGCCGGCGCGGCCGGGCAAAGACCTGGTGTTGTCGATCGACCTGCGCATTCAGTACCTCGCGTACCGGGAGCTGAAGGCGGCGATTCGGGATCAGCGAGCGAAGGCCGGATCCATCGTCGTGCTGGATGTCACGACGGGGGAAGTGCTGGCCATGGTCAACCAGCCGACTTTCAACCCCAACGATCGGGACCAGATCGTCGTCAACACCTATCGCAACCGCGCCGCGACGGACATTCTGGAGCCCGGCTCGTCCGTCAAGCCGTTCTTCGTCGCTGCAGGGATCGCCGCGGGCAAGTACGACGATCACAGCATCATCGATACTTCGCCGGGCTTCTTCAAAGTCGGCGCGAAACTCGAGGAGGACGAGCACAACCTCGGCGCCGTCAATCTCGCGACGATCCTGGCCAAGAGCTCCAACGTGGGCATGGCTCGCCTCGCCCTGAGTCTCGCGCCCGAACAGATCTGGTCGACGCTCGAGCGACTCGGCTTCGGGCAGGTGACGACGAGCGGCTTCCCCGGTGAGTCGGCGGGCTTGTTCACCAACTATGCGCAGTGGCGGCCCATCACCATTGCAACGATGTCCCACGGGTACAACATCTCCGTTACGCCCCTGCAGCTCGCGCATGCCTATGCAACAGTGGGTGCGTTCGGTCTAACGCGTCCCGTGACGTTCCTGCGCGAAGATTCTCCGCCCGCCGGCCAACGCGTGATGGACGAGCGTACCTGTCGAGTGCTGCTGAGCATGCTCGAATCGGTCGTCGTCCAGGAAGGGGCGACGGGATGGCGCGCGGCGATTCCTGGCTATCGGGTGTCCGGAAAGACCGGTACTGCCTGGAAGACAGCCGTCGGGGGCGGTTACAACACTGATCGCTTCAATGCGGTGTTCGGCGGTGTTGCACCTGCCACGAACCCGCGGCTCGCGGCGGTGGTGGTCATCGATGAACCGAGCAACGGAATGCATCAAGGCGGACAGGTTTCTGCGCCTGTGTTCTCCGCCGTCGTCGGAGGCGCTCTGCGATTGCTGGCGGTGGCGCCGGACAAGTCTGTCAATGCGCCCGAAGAGATTCCTCCCTCCACGCCGCCTACGGCGCCTGTGCGTACGGCTGCGCTGCCATGACGACGCGCTCACTCAGGGAACTCACCGCGGGGCTGGGCGCCGTGCCAGCGCCGTCGGACGTGAGTGTCAGCGACGTCACTCTCGATAGCCGCAGTGTGTCTCCCGGCGCGTTGTTTTTGGCGTGCCGGGGCGGAAAGCATCACGGCCTCGAATTTGCGCAGCAGGCGGTAACGCGTGGGGCGCGGGCGGTTCTGTACGAGGCTGACGCGCCGACCGGCGCACACACGGGCGACGTGGGCGGCGCGGCGAACGATGGGGGCGCGTGTGGCGCGGCGACCGATGGCGGCGTGGGTAGCGCGGCGGCCGGCGCCATCGCGCGGGCACCCGACTTCGGCTCTGACATCTTTGTCGCACGAGTCCCGCATCTCAGCCGACACGTTGGAACCATCGCGGACCGATTCTTCGGCAGTCCCGCCCAGGCGCTGACGGTTGCTGGGATCACGGGGACCAACGGCAAGACGACTTGCGCGTGGCTGCTGGCGCAGGCGCTCCAGATCTGCCATCGGCGCGCGGCTTTCATGGGCACGCTGGGATTCGGTGTTCCTCCAGATCTCATTCCGACGGAGCACACGACATCCGATGCTGTCGGCATTCATCGTCAGTTCGCCGCCCTGCGACAGCTCGGCGCCGAATGCGTGAGCATGGAAGTGTCTTCTCACGCGATCGAGCAGCATCGCGTGGCGGCGGTACGCTTCGAGACAGCCGCTTTCACGAATCTGACGCGCGACCATCTCGATTATCACGGAACGATGGAAGCGTACGGTGCGACGAAGGCCCGGCTGTTTGCGTGGCCTAACCTGGCACATCGCGTCATCAACGTCGACGATCCGTTCGGTGCCCAGCTCGCTGCGCAATCCTCTGCCGCGCGGTTGGTGATGACGGGTCGTCGCGCCTTCGGTGGAGCGGGGGCTCGCACTGAGTTCGTTGCCGCCCGCAATGTGTCGCGCGAATCGTCGGGTCTGCGAATCGCGGTCGAGACGAGCTGGGGATCGGGGGACCTTGCTGTGCCCCTGATCGGCGACTTCAACGTCGACAACGTCCTTACGGTGCTGGCGGTTCTGCTTGCGTGGGATGTTCCATTGCCTCAGGCCATTGCTGCACTGGGGACGTGCAAGCCACCGAGCGGCCGCATGGAGACCTTCGGAGGCACGGGCGGTTTGCCTCTGGGAATCGTCGACTACGCTCATACGCCCGATGGGCTCAGCAAAGCGCTGACCGCGGCCCGAGCGCATTGCCGCGGTCGCCTTCGTGTCGTATTCGGCTGTGGCGGAGATCGCGACCCGGGCAAGCGACCCATGATGGGGCACATTGCAAGCGAAATGGCCGATGAGTCGATCCTCACGGACGACAATCCTCGGACGGAGGATCCGGCGAAAATCGTTGCCGACATTCTGGCGGGATTTCCCGGGCCGGTACTGCCGCTCGTCGAACACGACCGGGCTCTCGCGATCCGCACCGCGCTGCAGCGCAGTGCTGCCCAGGATGTCGTGGTCGTCGCCGGCAAGGGGCACGAGGACTACCAGATTTACGGAACCGTTCGCCGTCCCTTCAGCGACCAGGCGGTTCTCAGGAGCGTGCTCGGATGAAGCGCACGCTCTCAGACTTCGCGAAGGAATGCGGCGGAATGCTGCGAGGAGCGGATCAAACGTTCTCGGGAGTATCCAGCGATACCCGCACGCTCAAGTCGGGCGAGCTGTTCGTCGCTCTGCGCGGTCCGCGATTCAACGCCAATGAGTTCGTGAGCGCTGCGCACACTGCCGGAGCCGCGGGCGCCGTTGTCGACTCCGAGCAGAGTGTCTCCATTTCTCAGATTGTGGTGCAGGACACGCAAGCGGCGCTCGAGCGTTTTGGGAGCGGCTGGCGCAGTCAGTTCTCGATTCCCGTGATCGGAGTTGCCGGCAGCAACGGAAAGACCACGGCGAAGGAGATGACCGCCACCATTCTCACGCAGGCGGGCAGCTGTCTCGCAACGCGCGGCAACCTGAACAATCACATCGGAGTGCCGCTCACCCTGCTGCGGATCGAGGCCACGAATCGTTTCGCGGTCGTTGAGATGGGTGCGAACCAGGCAGGCGATGTCGCTGCGCTGGTGCGGATTGCGCGGCCGACGGTCGGCATGATCACGAATGCCGGTGCCGAGCATCTGGAAGGGTTCGGCAATCTCGAGGGTGTCGCGCGGGCCGAAGGAGAGATGGTTGAAGGTCTCGAGGCCAGCTCGACAGCCGTGATCAATGCCGACGACGAGTTCGCGAGCCTCTGGCGGCAGATGACGCGCGCCCGGGTGTTGAGCTTCGGCGTCGCGAAGCGCGCGGACTTCATGGCCTCGGACATCCGGACGACGATCGGTGCGGACGGGTTCCTCACGCATTTCACTCTCAACAGCCCGTTGGGAGCGGGGACGCCGATCGAGCTGCAGATGGGAGGTCGTCACAACGTTTCCAATGCGCTTGCAGCGGCTGCGGCGGCCAGTGCGGCGGGAGCGAACCTCCAGCACATCACTGCGGGATTGGCCGCCGTGCGCGCCGTGGCCGGACGCCTGCAGTTCAAGAAGGCGACCAGCGGCGCTTGGCTGATCGACGATTCCTACAACGCCAATCCCAGCTCCATGCGCGCGGGGATCGAAGTGCTCGCCAGTCTGGAGGGGCGCAAGTGGCTCGTGCTCGGAGACATGGCCGAGCTGGGCGCGTTCTCGGAAAGCTCGCACCGGGAGATCGGTGAGCTCGCACGTGCGCGCGGCATCGAGAGGCTGTATGCGACCGGCCCGCTGGCGGCGCTGGCGGTCGAAAGCTTCGGTCCGGGCGCGAAGTGGTTCGCGGATGCGCCAGCGCTGGCGCAGGCGCTCGAAGCAGCGACGCCGGACGTGCGCATGCTGGTCAAGGGTTCGCGCGTCAACAGGCTCGAACGCGTCGTGGAGGCATTAGTCGGCCCCGCCTCCGGGTCAACCCACAAGACAGGCGGGGCCTGAGTGCTCTTCTGGATCGCACAGCGACTGACCGGCTGGTACTCCGGCTTCAATGTGTTCTCGTACCTGACCTTCCGGGCGATTCTGGCCACGGTCTCCGCGCTCGCCATCTCGCTGGTCGTCGGCCCTCGAATGATTGCCAGCCTGTCTCGCTACCAGATCGGACAGGTCGTGCGCGATGACGGCCCGAAGACCCACCTGCCCAAGGCGGGGACGCCGACCATGGGCGGCACGCTCATTCTGGTCACGACGCTGGTGAGCACGCTGTTGTGGGCGGAGCTTTCGAACCGCTTCGTGTGGATGGTCCTGGGGGTCACGTTCGCGTTCGGCCTCATCGGCTTCTACGACGACTACCTGAAGCTCGTCGTGCGCAACTCCAAGGGACTCGTGCCTCGCTGGAAGTACTTCTGGCAGTCGGTCGCCGGGTTGTCGACGGCCGTCACGCTTTACTACACCGCCAGCTCGCCCGCCGAGACGACCCTGTTCCTGCCGTTCGTGAAGAGTTTCGCCGAGCCGCTGTCGGTGTTCAGTTACGTCGCGGTCGGCTATCTGATGATCGTCGGCATGAGCAACGCCGTGAATCTCACGGACGGGCTCGATGGACTGGCCATCATGCCCGCTGCGCTGGTGGCGGCGGCGCTGGGCATTTTTGCGTACGCGAGCGGCAACGCCGTGTATGCCCACTATCTGCAGATTCCGGAAATACGCGGAGCGGGCGAGCTCCTGATTTTCTGCGCGGCACTCGCCGGTGCGGGTCTGGGCTTCCTGTGGTTCAACTCGTATCCCGCGCAGGTATTTATGGGCGATGTGGGTGCGCTCGCCATCGGCGGGGCCATCGGGGTGATCGCGGTCATCGTGCGCCAGGAGGTGGTCGCCCTGGTCATGGGCGGTGTGTTCGTGCTCGAGACGGCCTCCGTCATCCTGCAGGTGGCCTCCTTCAAGCTCACGGGCAAACGGCTGTTCCGCATGGCGCCGATCCATCATCACTTCGAGCTCAAGGGCTGGGCCGAGCCGAAGGTGATCGTGCGCTTCTGGATCATCTCGCTGCTGCTGGTGCTGTTTGGACTGGCGACGTTGAAACTCAGATGAGCGCTTCCGGCAAACCGTCCTCTGCAGTGATTGTCGGCTTGGGGCGGACCGGGCTGTCGTGCGCGCGTCACTTGCGCTCGCTCGGCTGGCGGATTGCGGTCACCGACACCCGGGCGAAGCCGCCCGAGCTGGATCGGCTGCGCGAGCTGTTTCCGGACGTGCGGGTGAGCGTTGGCGGTCTCGACGTGCGGCTGCTGGACGATGCGGTGTGCGTCGTGGCTTCCCCGGGCCTGTCTCTCAAGGAGCCGTTCTTTCGCCAGGCGGTGGCACGCGGGCTGGAGATCGTGGGCGACATCGAGCTGTTCGCGCGTGTCGTCGACGCCCCGGTCGTCGGCATTACCGGAACGAACGGCAAGAGCACAGTGACGACGCTCGTGGGGCGCATGGCTCAGAGGGCAGGTGTCAGGGCGCGCGCCGGTGGAAACCTGGGCGAGCCCGCACTCGATCTGCTCGGAGCCGGAGCCAACACCGAGCTGTACGTTCTGGAGTTGTCCAGCTTTCAGCTCGACACGACGACATCGCTCGATCTTCGGGCGGCGACGGTGCTGAATGTGACTCCCGATCACCTCGATCGATACTCGTCGGTCGGGGAATACGCGGACGCGAAGGCGCGAATCTTTGCCCGTTGCGATACCGCCGTGATCAATCTCGACGACCCGCTCGTCGTCGCGATGCCGCGGCCGGGTCAGCGAACGCTGGGCTTCTCGTTGCGCGCAGCGATCGGAGCCGACTATTCGTGCATGGCTGAAAGTGGCCTTCGGCCCTTTCAGCCGGCGGACCAAAGGCGCGACTTTGGCCCGCCTGCCGTGGCCTCGATCGATGGAGACTGGTGGCTGGCGCGCAGGGGCGAGCCCCTGATGAAAGTCGCCGCGATGAAGATCAAAGGTCTTCACAACGCGGCCAACGCGCTCGCCGCGCTCGCTCTCGGCGAAGCGCTCGCCTTGCCGCTGCCGGCCATGCTTGCCGAGCTCGCGGAATTTCCCGGACTTCCGCATCGCTCGCAGTGGGTCGCCGACGTGAATGGCGTGGCCTACATCAATGACTCCAAAGGCACGAACGTAGGCGCGACGCTGGCGGCGGTGGGAGGCATGAGGGGCCCCCTCGTCATGATCGCCGGCGGCGATGGCAAGAATCAGGATTTCGCGCCGCTGGCTGAAGCTTTCCGCGGCAAGGTGCGTCACACGGTGCTCATCGGCCACGACGCCCGGGCCATCGGGCTTGCGTTACAGGGTGTCTGCGCGGTCGAGTTCTGCGGCACGATGGAAGAGGCCGTACGAGCCGCTGCTCGTGCCGCAAAACCCGGCGATGTCGTCCTGCTCTCCCCCGCGTGTGCGAGTCTCGACATGTTTCGTGACTACACGCACCGCGGCGCCGTGTTTACGCAAGCAGTGAAGGAGCTGGCCGCATGAACGCGGTCTCCAGCTCACATATGGCATACGCGCGCTCCTCCGCAAAGAACGGTGTCGTGCACATCGACACGGTCACCATAGGGATCGTGCTGAGCATCGTGCTGTTCGGGCTCATCATGGTGACGTCCGCCTCAGTCTCGATTGCGAGCCAGGAGACTGGGCAGCCGTTCTACTATCTGGAACGGCAGCTGCTGTTGACGCTCATCGGTACAGCGTGTGCCGCGCTGCTGTTCTGCATCCGCACCGATGTGTTGGAGCGGCTCTCGGTTCCCCTGCTGGTCGCCGCGCTGATCCTGCTGTTCGTCGTCCTAGTTCCCGGGCTCGGACATACGGTGAACGGCAGCCGCCGGTGGCTGCATTTGCTGGGATTCAACTTCCAGGTCTCCGAGCTGGCTCGCGTGCTCGTGCTGGTCTATCTGGCGAGCTACGCCGTGCGTCGCGAGGAGGAGCTGCGGACCACGTTCTCCGGCCTGGTGAAACCGCTCGGGTTGGTTTGCCTCGTGGGTGCGCTGCTGCTGGCAGAGCCGGACCTGGGGGCCGCCACCGTTTTGTTCGCGACGGGATTCGGCATGCTGTTCCTCGCAGGGGCGCGGCTCCGATATGTCATCGCGGTCGCTGCAATTGCAGCGGCCGGCTTCGTCCTGCTGGCGGTGACCTCCAGCTACCGCCTGCGGCGCATCCTCACGTTCCTGCACCCCTGGGACGATCCCTTCAACAGCGGATTCCAGCTCACGCAGTCGCTCATCGCCATCGGGCGCGGTCAGTGGTTTGGCGTCGGGCTGGGCGAGAGCGTGCAGAAGCTCTTCTATCTTCCGGAGGCGCACACCGATTTCCTGTTTGCGGTGCTCGCCGAGGAGCTCGGCCTCGCCGGGGTCGCGCTGACGCTGTCGCTGTTCGTCGCCTTGATCTGGCGCAGCTTCTTCATCGCACGGCTCGCCTCGCAGGCCGGGCTTCGCTTCCAGTCCTATCTCGCGGCCGGATTCGGGTTGTGGGTGGGGATCCAATCGTTCATCAACATCGGCGTGAACATGGGCGTGCTCCCCACGAAGGGACTCACGCTGCCATTGATGAGTTACGGCCGGTCCAGCCTGATCGTCTCGCTGGCCTGGATTGGCTTGCTCCTGCGTGTGTATCACGAGGCCATGCTGGAGCAGCGCGGCTCGGCCTCCGTGCGTGAGCGCGGCGCGACTCGGGAGCTCGACGAATGAGCGCCGGCTCCCCTGCAATGCCTACTGTGCTCATCATGGCCGGAGGCACCGGCGGCCACGTCTTCCCTGCGCTGGCTCTCGCCAGGTTGTTGCGCGCGAAGTCATTCGATGTGGTTTGGCTTGGAACCCAGCGAGGGCTCGAGGCCCGCATCGTCCCGGCTGAGAGTATCCCGATCGAGTGGCTCTCGGTCGGAGGTTTACGCGGCAAGGGGATACTCACCCTGTTGGCGGCACCTTTCCGGCTCGCAAAGGCGCTCGTGCAAGCCCTCGGAGTGGTCCGCCGTCGCAAGCCCGTCGTCGTGGTCGGCCTGGGCGGATTTGTGACGGGGCCGGGCGGCGTCGCGGCCTGGCTCACCGGGCGGCCCCTGCTCATCCACGAGCAGAACGCGATTGCCGGCTTTACCAACCGATGCCTCGCGCGGCTCGCACGCGTAGTGCTCGAAGCGTTTCCGAACAGCTTCGGTCGCGATATCAAAGCGCGCTTGATCGGCAACCCTGTGCGGCAGGACATCGGCTCTCTGCAACCGCCGTCGGCACGGTTCTCGGGCCGCACGGGGCCTATCCGGATTCTGGTCATCGGCGGCAGTCAGGGGGCCACGCGCTTGAACGCCGTCGTTCCGTTCGCGCTCGCACGCCTGCGCGCGCAAACGGGCGCTACGGGGCCCATCGACGTGCGTCATCAGGCTGGCGAGCGTTGGATCGAAGCCGCTCGAGAGACCTACTCGAACGCGGGAGTGCGAGCAGACGTACGTCCCTTCATTGACGACATGGCTGAGGCGTATGGGTGGGCGGATCTCGTCATCTGTCGCTCGGGTGCGTTGACCGTCTCCGAGCTGGCGGCTGTCGGCATCGGTGCCGTCCTGGTGCCTTTCCCCGCAGCCGTCGACGACCACCAGACCCACAACGCGCAGTACCTCGTCAGTGAGGGCGCGGCGGTTCTCATACCGGATCGTGAACTGACTGCCGAACGGCTTGCAGAGGAGCTGCAACGTCTGTGCGCCGGCAGAGGCAAGCTCCTGGCAATGGCGGAGCGGGCGCGAATGCTCGCAAAGCCGCGTGCCGCCGAGGAGTTGGCACAAGAATGCATCGAGCTGGCAAGGAGGGCCGCGTGACTGGCGAGCGCCGTAGCCGGCTCGAAGGCCATATTCCCGAGCGGCGCGTCACGCCGGATCGGCGTGACCGCATGCGCCGCATCAACACGATCCACTTCGTGGGGATCGGCGGGAGCGGCATGAGCGGCATCGCGGAAGTGTTGGTCAACCTCGGCTACGCCGTCCAGGGCTCCGACCTCAAGGCCAACGCAGTGACACAGCGCCTGTCAGGCCTTGGGGCGCGAATCATGATCGGTCACGCCGCCGGCAACGTGGCTGGCGCGGATGTCGTTGTCGTCTCCAGCGCCGTCTCCAAGGACAACCCGGAAGTGGAAGCGGCGCTCGAGAAGCGTATTCCGGTGGTCCCCAGAGCGCAGATGCTCGGCGAGCTGATGCGCTTCAGATATTCGATCGCCGTCGCCGGTACGCACGGGAAGACGACGACCACGAGCCTCGTGGCCAGCGTTCTTGCCGAGGGTGGCGAGGATCCGACTTTCGTCATCGGCGGGCGGCTCAAGAGCGCGGACAGCCATGCACGGCTGGGGGCGAGCCGCTATCTCGTCGCCGAAGCCGACGAGAGCGATGCGTCGTTCACGCATCTGCAGCCGCTCATCGCGATCGTGACCAACATCGACAACGATCACCTCGCGACTCACGGGGGAGACTTCGAGCTGCTCAAGCAGAGCTTTGTCAGCTTCCTGCGCAACCTGCCTTTCTATGGGCTGGCGGTGCTGTGTCTCGACGACGTGAACGTGCACAGCATTTTGCGGAGCGTGGGACGCCCGATTCTCACGTACGGCTTGTCTCAGGAGGCCGACATCCGGGCGGAAAACATTCGCCGGCACGGGCTGCAGACGACCTTTGACGTCGTGCGCCAGTCGGCTGCTCC
>Ga0070681_10004884_pt1 | contig 12859 bp, 12 predicted proteins | sample KBSC83BmetaG_FD_65650 | JGI IMG/M metagenome (GOLD analysis project Ga0070681, IMG submission 65650) | Corn rhizosphere microbial communities from Kellogg Biological Station, Michigan, USA - KBS C8-3B metaG | ecosystem: Host-associated > Plants > Roots > Rhizosphere | place: USA: Michigan... | reverse complement strand
GCCCCCTGTGGTGAAGGCGTTAACCTCATCGTCATCGAGAACGAAGAATTTGAAGTTCCAGCTCGCCAGCGGGGTGTTGGCGGCGAGTTTGGCCCCGACCTTCTGTATGTAGTCCTGCACCGCCTGGTCCTCGTAGAGACCGTAGGCCTGGATCACCTGGGTGTGGATGCGGCGTGCGCTTTCCTGTTCGCCCTTGGTCGAGGTGAATACGACGTTGTGGCCGCCCGTTGCAGGGTTGCTAGCGCAGCCGCTGACGGCCAGAGCCCCGGCCGTCGCTGCCATCAGGAACTGGATGGCGCGTCGGGCGAGCCACGCGGTTTTGGGGGCGATCGGCACCCGGTGAGGGTGACTCAACCTGCCGTATGACTCAACCCACGGCCGGGCTTGCCGCGGTGGGCTTACTTCCCGGCGGCAGCCGCGTACTTCTTGCGGAACTTGTCGACGCGACCGGCGGTATCGACGATCTTCTGCTTGCCGGTGTAGAACGGATGACAGTTCGAGCACACCTCGATCTGCAGGTCGTGCCCCAGGGTCGAGCTGGTCTTGAAGGTGTTCCCGCAGGTGCAGCTGACGGTGATCTCTTTGTACTCGGGATGGGTGGACGCTTTCATGGGCAGCTCGCTGTGTCGGATGAGGACTTCCGTGCCTTGAAGTGGAGGCGTCCGTCCGGGTATTAAAGGGCGCGGGAGTTTAGCGGCTGCGCCGGCTTCCCTCAAGCGTGAGCTCAGCAGCACTTCTGACCGGCCCGACGTAGGGGTTTTCCGCACTGTCACGCGCCGTTTCATTATCCACAGAAGCTGTGGATAAATCTGTGGACAGCTCAGGGCGCCCGGGTGCGATTTCCCGTCTAGATTGCATATTTGTTACCTTGGTCAAAAAATGACCAGGGTATTTCACCCTTAAACTTCAAAGACTTATAAGCCGCACATCGAGCAACATGGCCGCTTTGGCGCGTAATGTACTCATTTAACGATTCCACGGCCTCTGCCTGTGTATAAAGCGGCCGGAGAGCTGTAACAGTGCCGTCAAACAGCCGTTGACAATCCAAAACTACCGGTCGTTTGCGGGATTTTCTCAAGAAAGCTCAGCAGCACGTCGTTGAGGACCTGCTGGCCTCGAGCGCTGGCGCGGCACATCGCTTTATCCATTTCAAGTAGGCCGCGTGCCGCGAGGGCCTCGACGGCCCCCTCGACCGCACCCCATTCGAGGCCCGTTCGGTCGAAGAACAGAGTCCTCTCGAACCCCTCCACGAGGCGGAGCGCGTTCAACATGAACTCGAACGGCAGCTCGCTCGAAGGAACGGGATTGCGTGTCATCGCCGTTGGGTTCGCAACGTATCGACGCGGCTCGCGCTGCTGCTGCGTGCGGACGATGGAACCGCGTGCGGTGAGTTTGCCGTGCGCTCCCGCGCCCACGCCCAGATAGTCCCCGAAGGTCCAGTAATTCAGGTTGTGCCGGCAGCGCCGGCCCGCAAGTGCGTACGCCGAGACTTCATACTGTAAGAAGCCATTGTCCGCGAGACGTTCGCCGCACGCCGCGAGAATATCTGCGGCGACGTCTTCGTCCGGCAGGTCCGCCGGGGGTTTGCCGGCGAAGACGGTTCCCTGCTCGAGGGTCAGCTGATAGTGCGACAGATGTGCAGGCTCCAGGCTCAGTGCCTCCTCCACGTCCTGCAGCGCCGCGCCCACCGTCTGACCTGACAGGGCGTACATCAAGTCGAGATTGAAGTTTTGCAGCCCTGCTGCGTGCAGTTCCTCCGCCGCCCGGCGGGTCTCTGCGGAGGAATGGATGCGGCCGAGCGCCTTCAGCTGCAGGTCGTCAAAGCTCTGCGCGCCGAGAGAGACCCGGGTGACCCCCGCGCACCGGTACTCGTCGAAGCGACCCCGCTCGATCGTTCCGGGGTTCGCCTCCAGGGTCACCTCGACATCGGGTGCCAGACGAAGGAGTTTGCGCGCGGCTTCCAGCACTGTAGCGATGGCGGCGGGAGAAAAGAGGCTGGGCGTGCCACCGCCCATGAATATGCTGACGACTTCCCGGTCCTGCACATCGGCTGCCTGTGCCTCGAGATCCGCCTTCAGAGCCGCGAGGTAAGCGCCCTCGGCGAGTTCGCCGTGCAGCGTGTACGAATTAAAGTCGCAGTAGGGGCACTTCCGCACGCACCAGGGGAAGTGAAGGTAGAGCGACAGGGGTGGGGACGCGGCCGGCGGCATGGCTCGTATCGTACCCGGGCGGGGGTGCTTCAACCCGCGGCCGCGACGTCTTTGAGCTTCACGACCAGAGCGCGCAGTGCCCGTCCTCGGTGGCTGATGGCGTTCTTCTCGGCAGGAGACAGCTCGGCCGCGGTCCGATCAAACCCCGCCGGCAGAAAAATGGGGTCGTATCCAAACCCCCCAGACCCTCGCGGCTCCGTCGTGATCTGTCCCTCCCACGTGCCCTGCGCGATCACCGGCGCCGAGTCATTCGCATCAGTTACTAGCACAATAACGCACTGGTACCGACCGGTTCGTTTCGCTGGTGGAACACCACTCAACTCAAGGAGCATCTTCTGCAGGTTGTCCGCGTCGCTGGCCCCCTCGCCCGCATACCTCGCGGAATAGACGCCCGGTCGACCCTGAAGCGCGTCGAGCTCAATACCCGAGTCATCGGCGAGCGCCGGTCGCCCCGTCAGCCGGGCCGCATAGCGGGCCTTGAGCAGGGCATTCTCGACGAACGTCGTACCCGTCTCCGGTGGAGTTTCGATAGCAAAAGCGCTCTGGGGGGTGACCGTGAACCCAAGGGGAGCCAGCAGTGCTTCGAGCTCGCGTAACTTCCCCGCGTTACCGCTGGCGAGGACGACAGAGGTCACTGCGTTGTGCCGTGCAACGCCTGGAGTTGGAGCGCGAACAACTCAGCCGCGCCGGTGGCTGCCAGGTTGAGCATCGCATCGAGCTCATTTCTGCGGAACGCGTGTCCCTCGGCGGTTCCCTGAATCTCCACGAACCCGCCGCCGTTGTTCATGACGACATTCATGTCGGTTTCCGCTTGTGAGTCCTCGGCGTAGTCGAGATCGAGCACGGGGACGCCCCCGACGATGCCGACAGACACAGCCGCGATCTGGCCATGGATCGGGCTCGCCGCGATCGCTCGGCGCTCCAGAAGGCGCGCGCATGCGTCGACCAACGCGACGTATCCACCAGTAATGGACGCGGTGCGAGTCCCGCCGTCGGCTTGCAACACATCGCAATCAATCGTGACCGTTCGTTCTCCCAGCGCCTTCAGATCGACTACGGCTCGCAGCGATCGGCCGATCAGTCGCTGAATCTCCTGTGTGCGGCCGCTCTGCTTCCCCTTGGCGGCTTCGCGGGCCGAGCGCGTGTGCGTGGAGCGCGGCAACATCCCGTACTCCGCAGTCACCCAACCCTGACCTTTCCCGCGCAAGAACGCCGGCACGCTGTCCTCCACGCTAGCCGTGCAAAGCACGCGCGTGTCGCCAAACTGAATGAGCACCGAGCCTTCGGGGTGTTTGGTGAATCGGCGAGTGAAGCTCACAGGCCGCAGCTCATCGGGACTGCGACCGCTGGGTCTAGTCATGGGGTTCCCTCGAAAGGCTAGCCGAGCCAGCGCAGTGCGGCCGCGGTGGTGTTGTCGCTCGCCACTCCGGTTCTCGTCACGGCTCGCTCACCGAGCTCGAGTAGCTTCTGACGCAGAGGCACCTCGGAAGGGGCGAGCTCCGCGGCGATCTCCGGATCCTTGAGTCCTGCCCACATGCCGTCCGTGCACAGGAACAGCACGTCCTGAGGCAAAAGCGGCCGCCGGCGGGTGAGCGTCATGTCCGGAAGAATCGGGTCGCCTCCGAGGCAGCACTCCACAAAATTACGCATGGGATGAGTTGCAGCCTGCTCGGCCGTGATCAATCCCTCTCTTTGCAGGAGCTCCACATGACTGTGGTCCCGCGTGCGTATGAGCAGGGAGCCTTGTCGGAAGTGGTAAATGCGGCTATCGCCGATATGTGCCCACCACGTTGCCCCTTGCTGTACGAGACACACGGCACAGGTCGCTCTGGGACGGTGCTCGATCGGCAAGTTTGAGCCGAGCTTCACCACATCCTCGTGCGCTTTGCCGAGTGTGAGGTGCAAGAAGCCCAGAGGATCGAACAACGGCTGCGGCGTATGCCAGAACGCTTCCAGGATGACCTGCAGCGATACTTCGGCAGCCTTCGCGCCGTTGGCGTGGCCACCCATTCCATCCACGACGACAAGCAACGACGCGTGCTCGGCCGTGGCTACGGTCACCCTGTCTTGGTTCTCCTCGCGTCCCCCAAGGAGGCTGATATCGGCGTAGTCCACCCGCAAGAAGAAATCCGTGCATCTGTTAGACTGGTCGTGCTTTATATCACCCTGACGCCAAACGAGCGAAGTTCCGCCGAATGATTGCCAGCATGACCGGTTTTGCACGGCGCGAGATCACGGGCGCCTGGGGATCACTGGTCTGCGAGCTGCGGAGCGTCAATCACCGCTTCCTGGAGCCCGGTTTTCGTCTCCCCGATGAGCTGCGCGCGGCCGAATCGGAGTTCCGCCAGCGCGTCTCTCGTGAGCTCAAACGTGGCAAGGTCGACTGCACCATCAGCTACCGACGGGTGCAGGGCGCAGAAGCATCCCTCGAAGTAGACTCGAAGGCGCTGGAGCGTCTCACGGAACGCATCCGCGAGGTTTCCCATCGTCTGCCTCAGCACTCAGTGAACGTCCTCGACCTCCTCCGCTGGCCCGGGGTTCTCCGCGAAGATGCCGACGCCGGCGATGAGGTTCTCTCCGCAGCAAAGTCCCTGTTCGACGGCACCATCAAGGACCTTGCGGCCGCCCGCGCTCGAGAGGGCGAACGTCTGCGCGAGCTGCTGGAGACACGCTGTGTCGGACTGGAAGGGCTCGTCGCGACCGTTCGCGCACGCCTGCCTGAAGTCCATACTCGCATTCGCGGCAAGCTGGATGAGCGGCTCGCGGAATTGCAGGTCAACGTCGATCGCGATCGGCTCGAGCAGGAGCTCGCTCTGCTCCTTCAGCGCCTCGACGTCGACGAGGAGCTCGACCGTCTCTCCGGCCACATCGTCGAGATCCGCCGCGTCATCAACGGCAACGAGCCTGCCGGACGCCGCCTCGACTTTCTGATGCAGGAGCTGAATCGCGAGGCCAACACTCTGTCCTCGAAGTCTCAGGACCTGGAAACGACGCGCAGCGCGGTAGATATGAAGGTCATCATCGAGCAGATGCGCGAGCAGGTGCAGAACGTCGAATAGGTGTTGGGTGTTGTCCTGCGCTGGCCTGTCCCCTCCCTTCGAACCCTCTGATTCCGAGTCGCAGAGCGGTGCTTGGGCCACATGCTGCGCGGCGTCGAGGGCACGTACAACACGCACGACTGCCTTAGCGAGCGCCGAGCGGCACTGGAGAGTTGGACAATCTTGTTGCTGGAGATCGAGAGGGGTGAGCAAAGGGTGACGCCGCTGCGACGACAGTCAGCTGGGTAAGCGTCGGCAGACGACGGCGCTCTTCGGCTGGAAAGGACTTCCGGTAATTGGCTCGGCACCGCACGACACGCAGCAACAGGAGAGCGACTTCGCCGTGGGTCGCACAACAATTCGTCGGCGACGACTCGTGGCTAGCGTTGTCCCTTTCGTATGGCTTCTGACCGCAGGGATGGTTCTACCTCAAGTTCCTCGTCAATACTTGCCAACGACATTCTTCCTGTCAGCCATTCCTTTGTTCTTCTTCGTCTTTCGCTGTTCCTCAGCGAGTATCCACGCTGCCGTGAACATTTCTTCGTCTCTGGAATCTCTTCCGAGCCTCACTGACTCGATGCGTGCACTGTGGCCTTTAGGTCAGCGACACAGAGACGGCTCCTCAAGTCCGTCGTTAGGCATCGACCAGCGAGGCATAGGGCCTGCGACCGTTGGACCTTCACCCGCCGAGAAGGCGCCGCGACAACAACGACTGCATGTCACGCCTTCCATCGGCGATCACATAAATGATTATCCGCCGGTCGAGGCACCGATAGATCACGCGGTAGGGCTTGAAGAAGACCTGGCGGTATTCCTGAATTCCGAGCGCGCTGAGCTCGCGCGGATGGACACCCCGATCTGGAGACGTCGCAAGATCGTCGGTTACCTCGACGAGACGATCAAGGACGTAATCGGCCTTCGCGCGCGAGTCATGTTCTGCGATGTACGTGTAGATGTCTTCGAGGTCGCGCTCCGCATCCTCCGTGAGCAGAACTTCGAAACGCATCAGTCACCCGCAGTGCGCTCGCGCAGGCGCTTCACTACCTCGGCGACAGGCTTGACCTTCCCCTGTGCGACCTGCTGGCTCCCGAGGGCCAGAATCTTCAGCAGTGCCAGCGTCTCCTGAGTCTCCTCGTAGGAGGCGACGTCCTGGATAACAGCCTTGGCCTCACCATTTTGCGTGATGACCATGGGCTTGCGCTGTTCGGCAAGCTCCTGAAGCACCTCGGCAGCGTTTGCCTTGAGGTAGCTGATAGGCTTGATTTGGGTTGAGTAACGCATGGTCGTGCTAGATTGGAACGGTCGGACTAAATATAGACCGATAATGGTCCGGCGGCAAGTGCGGGTGCGGGGGGAATCGTCCCGAACATGTCATTCCCGGTGGCTGTGTAGCTAGGCTTGTAGCTAGCCTCGAGAGCCAACATGCGGATCGCAGTACAATCAGCGGGTTGCGCCGCGGCGCAGGGAATACGATGACGGAAGGGTGACGTTGCGGTCGCCACAATGCACATCACCAGGGTCGCTGTTGGGTATGGTCACTCTGAAGAAACTCCTGAAAGTGTTCGTCCGATGCATCGGCAGCATCGCCGCAATCGCGATGATCGCTTATGTGTGCGCCCTCGGTGTCAACTGGCGTGACAGAGCGCTTTCGGACGCTGCCGTCCGGCTGATGAGCGTCTACCGGGACCGGCCGCCCACGGCGGACTTCAGCAACGGCTACGTGTTTGCAATGGGCTTCTCAGCTGACAGGAACGGCGACCCGGAACGAGCGGGTGTCATGCGCGTCGGTTGGCTGCGGCGTCTGTCGGAAGATCCACGGACTCCATTGAGCGACGATCCCCTCGGCGCCCCGTACGATTTCAGGGCACCGCGCACCCAGCAGGCTCAAAGGCTGGCTGACGCCTGCCGGACTGCCGGCTCCGAGTGTGCCGTCGCGCTCGAGGGCGCGGATCCGTTGGTAGCCGACTGGCTTGTGTCGGAACAGTGGCTATTCGATCGATACCGCGCTCTGCTGTCGCATGCCGCATGGCGCGAGCCGATTCCATTCGACGTGCGCACTCCGCTGCCTCCCTACGTGATGATATTCGACGGCCAGAAGTTGCTTCTCAGCCGCGCCTGGCTGCTTGCGGGGCACAAAGACGCGGCAGCGGTGCGTGAGCTCCTGAGTGAAGACCTCCGGTTCTGGCGGCAAGTGCTGCAGTCATCCGACGTACTCATCACGAAGATGATTGCCGTAGCGGCACTGAATCGGCACTTCGGGCTGGGAACACTCGTGCTGCGGCGGCTGCCTGCACAGCTCGTGGCTGACGCCATGCCACCTGATTGGACCCAAGAAATCACCAGGTCGGAACGCTCGATGATGCTCTGCCTCGCGGGCGAGTGGATCTTCATCGACCGCTACATCAAGCAGGTCGGGCATCGGGGGCCGGCCTCGGCAAATCCCCTCGGGGACGATGCTCCGGGAGCGGTTTCCAGCTGGCTATGGTACCTATATCGTCCGCTCTATCAGGCGCAGGACTCGAGCAACAGTTTCGCAGAGCGACTCTTACAGGATTCGCGTGAGTTGGATGCACCCTATGACAGGTACGCGGAGGCTCTGCAGAGAACCAAAGCGATCTCATCGCGTAAATTTCGCCCAGTAGACGCCCTCGACTGGGTCTATAACGCGACCGGGCACGCAATACTCTGGGACGACTTCTTGGACTACGGCCCCTATGGAGCACGAGTAGCCGACCTGGAAGGCACGAGACGAGGCGCGGTTCTGACAGCCGAATTGCGCGCTCATGGGTTCACCGCAGCGCAGGTGCCGGCGCAACTCGCCGCGAGCGGGGTGGTCGTTCCTTACACGGGTCGACCGTTCTCATGGGATCCTCAGGAGGGGGCGATCGTCTTCACCGGCCTGGAGCCTGGTGAGCGTGGGCGACACGTGTTCAAGTACTGATGCCACACGGCAACAGTCCGATCAGGACGTACGTCGCGAGTTCAGAGCGGGAACGACAACACGGAGCAGACGTGAAACCCTTGCGATACAGGGGGAGAGTCCTGACTGGCGCCGTGGCGCTATCGCTCATGGCGAGCCTCGCCGATTGCCACGAGAAGACAGCTGGCTCACTCGCACTTCACCCCGATCGTATGCCGCGCGTCGGCGCGGTCGACGCTCGCTATCAGTCCTACAACATCGAGATGGTCGAGGTCACCGGAGGGCGGTTCTGGAAGCCCTATCCCCCGCCGGGTGCAGCCGCCTCGTCGGATCGGTACCAGTACCGCTCGCCGATCGATCTCTCCAATCCGCGACTGCGAAAACTGGCTGCGGCTCTTGGGCCGGCCTATGTGCGCGTCAGCGGGACTTGGGCCAACTCGACTTACCTGGCCGACTCCGACGATGCGCCGCCAGCACCTCCTGCGGGCTACGGCGGCGTGCTGACGCATCAGCAGTGGAAGGGCGTCATCGACTTCGGCAAAGCTGTCGACGCGAACATCATTACCTCATTCGCGATCAGCGCGGGCACACGGGATAGCTCAGGCGTGTGGACGCCGCAGGAGGCGCAACGAGTTATAGCGTTCACACGCGCCGCAGGCGGAGCGATCGCGGCGGCGGAGCTGATGAACGAGCCGACACTTCCCTCGATCGGCGCTGCGCCGGCGGGTTATGACGCGGCGGCATACGGGCGTGACTTCAGCGTATTCCGGAAGTTCGCGCAGGAGAGTGCGCCGGACATGTTGATCCTGGGCCCCGGCTCGACGGGCGAAGCGGACGATGACACGTCGGCGAAACCCGATAACTTGAGGACGCGGGACCTGCTCAAAGCGATGGGGCCCGGCGGTGTGAATGTTTTCTCCTATCATCACTACGGCGCGGTCTCGGAAAGGTGCGACGGCCCGAGGAAGGCAGACGGTGCACTCGCAGAAGACTGGCTTGCGCGGACGGAGCACACTTTCCGTTTCTACCAGAAGGTCCGCGACGAGCTCGAGCCCGGAAAGCCGCTCTGGGTGACCGAGACCGCTGAAGCGGCTTGCGGCGGCAATACATGGGCGGCCACTTTTATCGATACGTTCCGGTATCTCGACCAGCTCGGCCGGCTGGCCCGCCAGGGCGTGCGGGTGGTCGCTCACAACACGCTCGCTGCCAGCGACTATGGGTTGCTGGATGAGCGCGACTTCGCGCCCCGCCCCAACTATTGGGGTGCGTTGTTGTGGAGGAGGCTGATGGGCGCCACGGTGCTCGACTCGGGCATACCGATCGCCGAGGGCCAACACGTGTATGCGCATTGCCTGCGCGACGTGCCAGGGGGTGTTGCCTTGCTCGTGATCAACAATGACCGGGCGTCGCCGCGCACGCTCGCAGTCGGTACGAGCGGGCTGCGTTATACGCTCTCAGCGACCCCGTTGCAGAGCCGAGCGGTGAGTCTCAACGCACTCGAGCTTCGCATGGGCGCGGATGGTGAGTTGCCGCCGTTGACCGGGGTGAAATTTCCGGCCGGCACCCTCACGCTCGAGCCGGCGACCATCACCTTCCTGGCGTTGCCTGACGCCGGAAATCAGGGGTGCCGCCAGTAACGAATGGTCGGCGCGGAAGTGCCTTTGAGTCGAGATTGCGGCAAGTGGTAAGTTCTTCCGTGGTCGCTCCAGCAACGAGAAGGCTTCATGCGCGCTCAGCCGATGCTCCAGCTACGCTCCTCTGGCGGACCTCACCCCGGATTTCCCCTTTTCATCGATGGCCAATGGCGTGCCGCGCAGAGCGCGAGCGTGTTTGCTGCACGCGATCCCTTCACGGAAGCGGACTGGGGCGCGATCGCCAATGCCCAGGCTGCCGATGTTGACGCGGCGGTAACAGCGGCCGCGCGTGCCTTCGCAGACGGCCGCTGGTCGGGGCGTCTGGCAGGGGACCGGGCGCGGGCGCTGTTTCGTCTTGCCGATCTCATCGAACGTGAGGCGGACGCGCTGGTCCGTCAGCAGATCTTCGAGAACGGCAAACTGATTTCCGAGATGGGGCCGGGGATCGTCGGGGTGGCGGCCGACTGCCGATTCTTCGGGGGTCTCGCCGAGACCATGAACGGCACCACGGTACCGTCGCCGCGACCCGGGTTCACCACGTTTACCCTACGAGAGCCAATGGGCGTGGTCGCGGCGATCACGCCGTGGAATACCCCCCTCGGCCTGCTCGGGTGGAAGCTGTTTCCGGCCTTGGCTGCCGGCAACACCGTCGTCATCAAGCCATCGGAAGTCACACCCACTTCTACACTGATGCTCGCGGAGCTCACACGGGAAGCAGGGATCCCGGACGGCGTCGTCAACGTCGTGACGGGCGGACGCGAGGCCGGCGCAGCGCTGGTGGCCCATCCGGGAATCGCAAAGATCGGATTCACAGGCTCGACTGCAACCGGACAGGCCATTGCCTCAGAGGCAGCTCGGCGCAGCGTAAGAGTGACGCTGGAGATGGGCGGCAAGTCTCCCAACATCGTATTTGCCGACGCCGATCTCGATAACGCCGTCAACGGCGTGATGGCGGGCATCTTTGCGGCAAGCGGCCAGACTTGCATTGCCGGCTCTCGGGTGCTCGTGCAGGCCCCGGTGTATGACCGAGTGTGCGAGATGCTCGCGGAGCGTGCCTGTCGCATGATTGCCGGCGACCCCCTCGATGCGGCAACGCAACTGGGCCCGGTAGCTTCGCACCCGCAGCTGCAGAAGGTCCTCTCCTACTTCGCGATTGCCAGAGATGAAAAACTCTCCTGCATCGCGGGTGGCAAGCGGCTCGAGCGGCAGGGTTATTTTGTCGCGCCGACGGTTTATCGCGATGTGCCATCCGACAGCCGCATCGCCTGCGAGGAAATATTCGGCCCCGTGGCGGCGATCATCCGCTTTTCCGACGAGGACGAAGCCGTTCGAATCGCGAACCGCACGCGCTATGGCCTGGCTGCGGGCGTCTGGACGGAGAACCTGCGCTGCGCGCACCGGATGCTGCATCGGATTCGCGCGGGCACGGTCTGGGTCAACAACTATCGTGTGCTTGGACACACGCTGCCCTTCGGCGGTTTCGGCCACAGCGGCATTGGACGCGAGATGGGTTCGGCAGCGCTCGACCCTTATACAGAGGTGAAGAGCGTCTGGATCGACACCGGCAACCGGGTGGAATTCAAGGTCGGACGCTCCGATGGAATATGACCTCGTGGTGATCGGTTGCGGCGCGGCCGGGCTCGCCGCTGCCGTGGCTTATGCCGACGCCGTTGGATCGAGCGCTCGCATCGCCGTGCTCGAAAGAGCCACACGCGAAGGCCGCGGAGGCGCGACGCGCTGGACGAGCAGCTGGTTCCGCATCACCGCCAATCGAGAGTTGGATCCCAGCTTCATCGAAACGATGGATCGCGTCTCAGGAGGCAAGGCGGATCTCGAATATTGCCGTGTACTCGCGAGCGAGGTTCCTGCGACGTTCGACTTCCTGGATCGACACGCGGTCCCGTGGATCTATTTCGAGCAGCCCTTCGCCAATCGCAACGCGGGAGGGGGCCTGGGCATGCCGGCCGATGGCGGGGTGACCCTGGTAAACAAGTTGGCAGACAGCGTCGAAGGACTGCCGAATGCGAAGATTTACTACCGCACAGAAGCGGTAGCGCTGAGTACCCGCAGCGACGGTCGTGTCACCGGTGTGCACGTGCGCGATCCTGCCGGGAAGCGACACCTTGAAGCGCACGCAGTGGTCATCGCATGCGGCGGTTTCGAGGGCGCGCCGGACCTCCTCCGAAACCATCTCGGCCCGCGAGGCATAGAGCTACCGTTGATTGCGCCCACTCTCGCCAACAACCGCGGCGACGGCATCCGCCTTGCGCAGCCTGTCGGTGCCGATCTCGCGGGTCAGTTCGACATGTTCCATGGAGAACCGATCGACCGACGCTCCTCCAAGCCCGATGCGGTCGTGTATGCCTATCCGTTCGGCATTCTCGTCAACCGGGCTGCGCAACGATTCTTCGACGAAGGCGCCGACAGTTTCGACTCGACTTTCGAGCAGCTGGGATACGAGATCTGGGCGCATCAGCAGCAGGAGGCGTACTTCATCGCCGAGCAGGCGATCCTGAGCTGGCCGAGTGTCGCCAACATCATCCTGACGGACCAGCCTCCTGTCGAAGCAGACACGATCGAAGCGCTGGCCGGGAAGTTGGGCCTGGATGCGGCGGCCCTTGCGACGACCGTGAGCCGTTACAACGCCGCCATCGGACCCGGCGAGACCGATCGCAGGATTCGCGATGGCAAGGCGACCCGGGGTCTTGCTCCGCCCAAGTCGAACTGGGCCACTCCGATATCCAACGGACCGTTCATCGGTTATCCGTTGACCTGCGCCATCACGTTCACTTTCGGTGGACTGCGTAGCGATGCGCGTGCGCGAGTCGTTCGGCGGGACGGCACACCGATCGACGGGCTGTACGCGGCAGGCGAGGTCACCGGGCTTTACTACAACTCATATCCCGCCGGCACATCCGTGCTGCGCGCCCTGACCTTTGGGCGCATCGCCGCGCGGGAAGCCGCCGCCGCGAGGGCCTAGCCGATGGACATCGTTCACGCCGCCGAGATGCCTTGGGGTGAGAGCCTCGTCGCTCACCGTGCCGGCGGCGACGTCGC
>Ga0070681_10004883_pt1 | contig 12860 bp, 11 predicted proteins | sample KBSC83BmetaG_FD_65650 | JGI IMG/M metagenome (GOLD analysis project Ga0070681, IMG submission 65650) | Corn rhizosphere microbial communities from Kellogg Biological Station, Michigan, USA - KBS C8-3B metaG | ecosystem: Host-associated > Plants > Roots > Rhizosphere | place: USA: Michigan... | reverse complement strand
ATAAGGATATAGTCACCCGCTCCCCGGTCGACAAGAGCATATCCAGTTCTCGATCATCTGGAAGCGACGTAATTTCATGCGCCAACCGAAGCAGCCGATCCGTTTCTCCGCTCATCGCGGACAGGACGACCACCATGCGATGGCCCTCCTTGTGAGCTTTCTCGATACGGTCGGCCACGCAGTGGATCCGCTCTATCGTGCCTACGGATGTCCCTCCATATTTTTGGACAATCAATGCCACAACTTTTAGGATCCTTTTGCGAACAGCCGCACAACGAACTTCGTCGGATCACGGACAGGCACCGTTGAGGCTTGAGCATCAGTCTCGGTAAATCTTCTTCCAACCCCGGCAGTGAGAGAAGCGACAGCACTGTCATGATACGCGAAGAATCCTGAACCTTCTGTCGTTTGTGCATGATGCATATTGCCAGAATCGCAGATGGCAACGATGCGATAGGAGCCCAACTTGGCCAACCCTTCGAGCAACGGCCCTACAAGTTCACGATCAATCGCTTCGATCCCCTTCACCTTCGCTGTGACATCGGCACCGTAAATGACCTCATCCGGTAACTCCACATGCACATAAGCAAAGTCCTTGCTCTTGAGTTCCTCGAGAGCGACCGCTGCTTCGGTACGGAGATCGACGCCGGACAATCGCGCACTGTCTACGGCGTTGAGTCCGGCCATGATGCCGAGGCCTCGGTGGACATCGCTCTGTGAGACCACGACACCAGACATTTTAAATCGCTCAGAGAGGCTCGGCCAGAGAATGGCTCGGCCCTGACCCCAGAGCCAGAGACAATTGGCCGGCTTCTGTCCCGCTTCACGACGCTCTTCATTGAGAGGATGGTCGCGCAAAATTTGAAACGAGGCGTCCATGAGCTTCCACAGGATGTCGGATCCGTCTCCCGTCGGCAAAGCCTCAGCAATGGGTCGTCCCACCAATAGTTGCGGATCTGTGCAGACCGCTCGTGACTTTCCATTCACCCAGACCATGAGATGACGGTGACCCAACCCGGGATAGAACTGAATCATCTCCGACCCCAGCTGTTCATTGACCGCTTCGATCAATTCGCGGGCCTCTTCTGTCGAAATCAGGCCAGCGGTTGCGTCATCCATCACCACGTGCGGTCCGAGCTTTTTAATTTCGTTTAATCCGCCTTTACTTCCGGACTGGACGTCTGCCCGCAACGTGACCATCGTACAACGATAGACTACATCATGCTCGCCGACAGAGACCCCCAAGCTCGTTGCTTCGAGCGGACCAGGACCTTGGTAGTATTTCTTCGGATCGTATCCGAGGATGGTGGTCCCCATCAAACCGCTTCCCTGTCGCACGCTCTGAGGTGCAGCAGCGAGAAGTCCAAACTCTCCGCCTTGCGTAAGGCGGTCCAGGTGAGGCGTCGAAGCCGCTTGTAGTGGAGTCCGCCCGCCCGATTCCTGTCGGGAACAGCCTGCCATTCCATCGGCATGGAGGATCACGTGTTTCATCAAAACCCTGCTCGCATTGTGTCTATACCTTTAAAAGACGAGCGACATCCTCCCGCGTCGCTCTAACGGTTTTTGGCTGGGCGGATACACTGATGGCTGTGTCGGCATCCTTCAACCCATGGCCGGTCAAGGTGCAGACCACAGTCTCGCCTTCACGCAGTCCACCCTCTTTGCTCAATTTCATGACACCGGCGACCGAGGCGGCGGACGCAGGTTCGCAGAAGACCCCCTCCATTGCGGCGACCGCCCTATAGGCGTGCAAAATCTCTTCGTCCGTCACGGAACCAATCGTTCCCGTAGATTCCTTCACGGCGTTCAAGGCCGATCCCCAACTGGCCGGATTGCCGATTCGGATCGCCGTAGCCACCGTCTGAGGATTTTCCACGATATGACCGAGCACAATGGGGGCGGCACCGGCAGCCTGAAATCCAACCATGCGAGGCAATCTCGTGGATTGACGAGCCGCATGATATTCCTGATAGCCCTTCCAATAGGCCGTAATGTTACCGGCATTCCCGACCGGCAAGACATGAATTGTAGGGGCATCTCCCAGCTGATCGCACACCTCCATCGCAGCGGTTTTCTGTCCCTCGATCCGATAGGGATTGATCGAGTTCACCAGCTCGATGTGATAGGCCGCCGACAATTCTTTCACGATGCTCAAGGCCTGATCGAAGTTTCCTTCAAGCTGGATGACTGTCGCTTGATGCATCATGGCCTGAGACAATTTACCCATGGCAATCTTCCCGGCAGGTATCAACACGTAGACAGCCAATCCCGCCCGAGCACCATAGGCCGCAGCGGAGGCGGAGGTATTCCCTGTGGAAGCACAGATAACTGCCTTGGCCCCGATCTCAACTGCCTTTGAGATCGCCATCGTCATACCCCGATCCTTGAAGGAGCCGGTCGGATTCATGCCTTCGAATTTGAGGTAGAGATCGATACCGGGAGCAATCTGCTCGGCCAGTCGCGTCGCCTTGATGAGCGGGGTATTGCCTTCACCGAGCGTCACCACGGGGGTATGTTCGGTTACCGGGAGAAACTTTCGATATTCTTCGATCACACCACGCCAGCGATTCATCGTATTATTCATCCTTGCCCTCAACCCGAATTAAGGTGGTAGGCTCGGAGATGAAGGCCATTCGATTGATCGCTCGCAATGCCGCTTGGACATCCCGCTCCATTGCAGTATGAGTCTTGATTACGACCGGAACTGTTTGCCCATCTCGTCGTCCCTGTTGAAGAACGGACGAGATGCTGATGCCACACCGGCCCAATTCCCCTGCAATTTGCGACAGGACACCAGGACGGTCCAACACCATGAAACGGAGATAATAGAGCGAGTTAATTTCATCTATTGGGCGCATGCGGATGGGGCGACGCTGGTCCTGCTGGAACGAGGCGGGTGGCACCCTGCCGACCGCTCCTTTCAAGAGATTGCGCGCGATCGCGATCAGATCGCTCACCACCGCACTGCCGGTCGGCATGGATCCCGCCCCGCGTCCATAGAGTACAACGTCACCTACCGCATCGCCGACAACTTGAATCGCGTTGTAGACGCCTTCGACTTGAGCGATTGGAGATGAGGATGGCAGCATCGTGGGATGCACTCGGGCTTCGACTTCCTTGTCCACCAGCTTGGCGATACCCAGTAGTTTGATCGTACAACCGAACTCTTTGGCGTATGCGATATCGAGCGGTGTAATGTGGGTGATCCCCTCGGTGTACACATCCTTAACATTGACCGGTGTTCCATAGGCCAGAGCCACCAGGATCGCCAGCTTGTGCGCAGAATCAATTCCTGCCACATCAAATGTCGGATCCGCTTCGGCGTACCCGGCTTGCTTGGCTTCCTCAAGTACCGTTTCAAAACTATGGCCTGCGCGGGTCATACTCGAGAGAATGTAATTGGCTGTCCCGTTGATAATCCCATAAATGGATTGGATGGTGTTCGCCGCCAGCCCTTCCCTCAAAGCCTGGATGACGGGAATTCCTCCTCCGACGCTTGCTTCAAAACCTAGGTCGACGCCCCTGCGGGAAGCCGCGGCAAATATCTCCTCGCCATGCAATGCGAGTAGGGCCTTATTGGCGGTGACAACATGCTTGCCGGCCGCAATGGCATCCAAAATGATCCGTTTGGCAAAATCATAACCTCCAATTAACTCAACCACGATGTCAATCGACGGATCGAGCAGAACTTCTCTCGCATCAGTGGTGAGAAGACCTGGCTGTAAAGCAAGACCCCGGTCCCGTGTCATATCGAGGTCCGCAATCCTGACGATCTCGATCGGGACGCCAACCCGGCGGCTGATCAAGGGAGCGTTGTCCAAGAGAATCCTTGCGACTCCTGTCCCAACCGTTCCCAGCCCTATGATGCCGACGCCCACCCGCGAAATCATTCCTCCGACCCCTCAAGTTTGAGGGCCTTGCGAATTCCTCGAACGGCTTGCCTCGTGCGATGCTCATTTTCGACCAGACCGAACCGCACATATTCATCACCACCTTCACCAAATCCGATTCCCGGAGACACAGCGACTTTGGCCTCGCGGAGCAACAGCTTCGAAAAATCCAATGACCCCATCGACCGGTAGGATTGCGGAATTCTTGCCCAGACGAACATGGTCGCCACGGGCTTGGTCACCTGCCACCCGATGCGATTCAGTCCGCTGACGAGCACATCACGACGCTTCTGATAGCGCAGCACCGTCTCCTTGACACAATCTTGCGGACCGTTGAGGGCAATGACGCTGGCTATCTGCAGAGGCTGAAAAATACCATAATCCAAGTAGCTCTTGATCTTGGCCAAGGCTCCGACAACCTCGCGATTGCCGCAACAGAAGCCGACACGCCAACCTGGCATATTATAGGCCTTCGAAAGCGTGTAGAACTCAACGCCGACATCCTTCGCCCCGGGAACCTGCAAGAAGCTTGGGGCCTTATATCCGTCGAACACCAAATCCGCATAGGCCAGGTCATGGATCACGATCACATTATGTTCTTTGGCAAAGGCGACAATTTTCTTGAAGAACCCGAGATCTACCACGGCCGTGGTGGGATTATGTGGAAAGTTTATGACCAGAATCTTGGGACGCGGAAAGGTCTGGCGATAGACCCGTTGTAAGTCGTCGAAGAAGTCACTGTCCTGACGCAGTTCGATCCCGCGGACCTCTCCCCCTGCTATGATGAAACTATACATATGGATAGGGTAGGTCGGCGTCGGCGTCAGGACGACATCCCCAGGACCGATCAAGGCCAGCGCTAAATGCGCCAACCCCTCCTTGGAACCGATCGTCACGATAGTCTCGGTTTCAGGATCCAGATCGACGTCGTAATTCCGCTTGTACCAACCGGCGATTGCATGACGCAGTTTGGTAATCCCCCGGGAAGCCGAGTACCGATGATTCTTGCCCTTCCGGGCCGCCTCGATCATCTTGTCGACGATATGACCCGGCGTTGGTTGATCCGGATTACCCATTCCAAAATCAATGATATCTTCGCCTTTTTGACGAGCCTCTAGCTTGAGGCTCTGTACCTGGGCAAACACATATGGCGGTAACCGTTTGAGCCGATAAAATCCGTCGCCTAATCCCATCAGATCCCCTGTGAGTCATAAGATCCCGCACGACGGCAGCGAGAGATTACTCTCGTTGGCACTAGGGGGCCTATTCTAATGGCGGGGAGCGCATCGAGTCAAATTATGTCGTGATTCTGTGGGGTTCGGTCTCCTGACCCTTTGGACAGAGGGGGACAAGCTACTCACCTTCGCTCCTTCCCGGTCCTTGCCCAACGCTGTTGATTTCTGTTACAACTGCATCGCCTTTCGCGCTCATCACTCAACTCAATTTCTCCTTGCTCCACATAGCTGAAACGGAGGATGCGTGCCACGACTTGGGGTGAACATCGACCATGTGGCCACATTGCGCCAAGCCCGAGGTGGAACCGATCCGGACCCTCTTGCTGCCGCTGTATTGGTGGAATTGGCCGGTGCCGATGGTATCGTTGTCCACCTCAGAGAAGATCGGCGTCATATTCAAGATCGCGATCTTCGCCTCCTGCGGGATCTCATCCGCACCAAGCTCGATCTGGAGATGGCTGCCGATGAGACCATGGCCAAGATTGCACTAACCATCAAGCCGGATATGGTGACCCTCGTTCCGGAACACCGCCAGGAACTCACGACAGAGGGCGGGCTCGACGTGGCCGGTCATAAAGAGCGTATTCAACAGATTGTGACCTTACTTCACGACGGTGGCATCCCTGTCAGCCTCTTCATCGAACCGGATTTGGCCCAAGTCAAAGCCTCGCACAAAGTTTCAGCGGATTTCGTCGAGCTTCATACTGGACGCTATGCCAATGCACAGCGGTCAAAAGAATCCGACGCTGAAGTAGAGGCTATCACCCAGGCCGCGAAACTCTCCTACAAACTGGGTATGGGGGTCAATGCCGGGCATGGGTTGGATTACCGCAACATAACGCGCTTGATGCATATCCCGGAAATCGTCGAATACAACATCGGCCATAGCATCATTGCCCGAGCTGTTCTGGTGGGCCTCGACCAGGCTGTACGGGAGATGAAAGCATTGCTGGGTTGAACCAGCGCATCAAGGACCATGCGACAGATGATCCAGTTTCCTCTGCACCCCTCTCTTACTGAACCTTACAGGCCCGATCGATTCCGGAGATAAGTCACCGATGAAGATCGTAAGCGGAACAGAGATGCAAGCCATCGATCATCGCACGATCACAGAGGGACATATCCCAGCAGCCGTTTTGATGGAACGCGCAGGCGATGGAATCATCAGGGCTATGGAAGTGTATTTCGGCCCGTCACGAGGTAAAACCATCACGATCCTGTGCGGAAAGGGAAATAATGGAGGGGATGGATTGGTTGCAGCACGCCTGCTTTCCCGCCGGCGCGCTCGGGTTCGCGTAATCCTTCTCGCGCCGGTCAGTGATCTAAGTCGCGAAGCAGCAAGCATGTATCGCCGCTTCGTCCCCCTCGCGGGACGATCGACAGTCAGCCGATTCCGGTCCCCTGAACAGGTACGGGCCCTCATCTCCTCAAGTGACATACTCCTCGATGCCCTTCTTGGCACTGGATTGTCCTCCGAAGTATCCGGAACGTATCGCGAAGCCATCGAAATCATCAACGGCGCAGGGAAACCAGTTGTCGCGGTTGATATCCCGTCAGGAATTCATGCCGATACCGGGGCAATCCTGGGACAAGCGATCCGTGCCACCTTGACCATTACGTTTGGTCTCCCGAAACTCGGTCTCTATCTTGGCGCAGGAATTGACCACGCCGGCGACATCCGGGTCATGGATATCGGCATCCCACCTGCGTACGTGGACGCGATCGACAGCCGAACCCAACTCCTAACGCACGACAAAGCATTTCAGTCTCTGCCGGTACGCATACTCTCTGCGCACAAGGGTAGTTTCGGGCATGCCGGGATAATTGCAGGGTCGGTGGGGAAAACCGGAGCGGCAGCATTGGCTGCTCGTGCTGCCCTTTGTGTCGGGGCAGGCCTGGTGACTGTAGCCACCCCGAACAGCGTCAACGATGTGTTGGAAGCGAAATTGCTGGAAGTAATGACGTTGCCACTCCCCGAGACGAAGGCCCGCACGCTGGCTCTTTCTGGACTCAATCGCATCGCAACCTTCATTCATGGACGGACGGCTGTCGCAATCGGTCCTGGCCTTTCGACCCATCCCGAGACTGTTGAGCTTGTTCAGTCTCTGATGAAACACTTGGATCGTCCCGCGGTCCTCGATGCAGATGCACTGAACGCCTTAACCGGCCGCGTTTCATTGCTGACCGAATGTAAGACTCCCCCCATTCTTACCCCGCATCCAGGAGAGATGGCTCGACTTGAAGTCGATGCCACCCCGCAAAGCGTGAATGCAGACCGAATCGGTACGGCAAGGCGGTTTGCCCGCGAACGTGGTGTACTCTTGGTGCTCAAAGGGGCTAGAACTGTTATTGCACGTCCGGACGGACTTGTGGCCATTTGCCCGACCGGGAATCCGGGCATGGCGACAGCCGGGACTGGCGATGTCCTCACCGGTATGATCGTCGGCCTACTCGCTCAAGGGATTCCTGCATGGGATGCCGCCTGTGCTGCGACGTTTTTCCATGGAATGGCGGGCGATTTGGCAGCCCAACGCTTGGGACAACGGGGCATGCTCGCCAGCGACTTGATTGCTCAGATTCCTTATGCGCTCCTGCAGCCAAAGACAACCTAACGTGGGCCGGCCAGGCAAGATACGAATACGTTCCTCTGACCGCGCCATCGCGTCAAGCCTGCCATGGAAATTCGTGTCCACATCGCTCCAGCAGACTGAACGGTTGGGTCACGCGATCGGCCGCGTACTTTGTGGAGGAGAAACGATCGCGCTATATGGCTCACTCGGAAGCGGTAAGACGGCGCTCGTTCGGGGAATCGCAGTGGGCCTGGGTGTATCGCCGATGGACATCAGCAGCCCAACATTCGTCATGATTCATGAATACCAGGGTCGCCTGCCGCTTGCCCATGTGGATCTGTACCGTATTCGTTCGCCCGAAGAGCTTGAATCAACAGGGCTGGCAGCATACTTCTCTGGCCAGACGGTGACGGCCATAGAATGGGCCGACAAAGGCCTCGTCGCGATGCCGCGAGACAGGATCGAGATTACTCTGCAGCATCGTGCAGCGAGGAGCCGGGCGATTGAGCTGAGCGCGAAGGGGCCGAGATCGAACGACGTGCTCGCCCTCGCGCGAAGGCAGTACCGCACCAATGTACGTCAATCATCGCGACGCCGGGCCTTGAATAGCGAGGACACAACGACGTTATGATCAGGCTTATTCTGGTTGGCGTGCTTCTCCTTCTCTCACTGGCCTTTTTCCTTCAAAACCAGGAGCAGGAAGTGACGCTCCGGTACTTCTTTGGTCTGCTCGAAGCCTCGACGCCGATTTATAAGCCCATCTTGACAGGATTTGCGGTCGGTCTTCTGGTCTCCGGCATTCTTCTCTTTCCTCCATGGGTGCGGGGCCGGATCGAAATCCGTCGAAAAACCAAAGCCCTGCAGGAAGCCGAGGTGGATTTAGAACGGTTGCGCGAATCCCTCGATAAAGTCACCGGACGGCCGTCTTTTGTCCTAGTCAGCGACTCACACCGAGAACGACGCGATGAGTGACGCTGAAGCCTCCCCCTTGATGCGTCAATATTGCGAGATCAAGCGCGGATATCCAGACGCCATTCTCCTATTTCGCGTCGGAGATTTTTATGAAATGTTTTACGAGGACGCGCGGATCGCCTCGAATCTGCTTTCCATTGCTCTGACTTCTCGCGACAAATCCAGCGCCAACCCTGTTCCACTGTGTGGAGTGCCCTACCATGCCGCGCAAGGTTATATCGAGAAACTTCTCAAGGTCGGGCGGACGGTCGCACTGTGTGAACAGGTTGAGGACCCGAAATTTGCGAAGGGGCTCGTACGCCGCGAAGTCGTTCGTTTATATACACCGGGCACCCTGATCGATACTGAATTTCTCTCACCTGGAGAATCGCATTTTCTGGCAGCTGTCGCCTTCTCCGAATCCAACCCTCCCTCTCCTTCAGGGCAATCCATCATAGGCCTGGCCTGTGTCGACGTCTCCACCGGTGAGTTTTGGATGACAGAGATGCAAGGTGTGCAAGCGGAAATCCAACTCATGGATGAGCTGGCTCGACTCGAACCACGGGAACTGCTTCATTCCGACTCCGATGCAAGGGCCAGATCATGCCTGCTCCACCTGCGTGGAGTACGCCTCTGCGCTCAATCTACTGCGTCCTTTAATCTCAAAGATGCCGTTCAACTACTCCGGACTCATTTTGCAGTGCACTCGCTCGATGCGTTCGGCTGTCGCGGCCTGACAGCAGGAATCGGAGCCGCAGGAGCGATTTTAAGATATTTTCGTGAGACGCAACCAACTGCCTCTCTCGCCCACCTCCGCCGGTTACAAACACGGTGGAGTGGCGACGCCATGCATCTGGACAGCGCGACGATTCGAAATCTTGAACTCGTACGACCGTTGGGAGCCGGCGAGCCGCGAGCAGGGCACAATTATCCGACGGTCCTATCGGTTCTAGACCGGACGGAAACGGCCATGGGCAGCCGGTTGCTGCGCGAGTGGTTGATCAGGCCGCTTCTCGATCGTGCTGCCATTCAAGCCAGACACATGGCGGTCGGTGAGTTGAAAGATCATACGCAACAACGGATATCGCTTCGGACCACGCTCCGCGAAGTACAAGACATCGCCCGCTTGAGCAGCCGGGTGACGCTTGGGGTCGCGGGACCGCGCGAGTTGCTCGCCTTGAAACAGTCTGTGAGCGCCTTGCCAGAATTGCGGACCCACATCCTCACGTTGCAAGCCTCCTTGCTAACTGATGTTCGAGAGTCGTGGGACGACTGCCGCGACGTGCATGATCTGATTGAGCAAGCCATTAAACCGGACGCGCCGATGGCGCTCCGTGAAGGCGGCATCATTCGGGAGGGGTTTGATCCCGGGGTTGATGAACTGCGTAAGGCACGTACGGAGGGCAAGGGTTGGATTGCCTCACTGGAAGCCAAAGAACGAGAGCGAACGGGAATCGATTCTTTGAAGGTTCGTTTTAACCAAATCTTCGGCTACTATATCGAAATCACCAAGACACACCTGTCGCGTGTTCCACCTGATTACACTCGCAAACAGACACTGGTTAATGCTGAACGATTTATGACGCCTGAATTAAAGGAGCTCGAAGAGCGTGTGACGGGCGCCGAAATCAAACTGCTGGCGCTCGAGCAACAACTATTTGAACAATTGCGCATGCGATTGGCGATCGAGATGCCTCGACTTCAAACCATGGCGACTATCGTCGCCCTGCTGGATGTACTCGCCGGCCTGGCCGAAACTGCAGCATTACATTGTTATGTGAAACCTCTTGTCGATGAGAGCGGCGCACTCTTCATTCGAGAAGGTCGGCATCCGGTGGTAGAGCAGTTGAGCAGTGATTTGACCTTCGTTCCCAACGACACCACCCTTGATTCTGAGGATAACCGTCTTGTGATCCTCACCGGCCCCAATATGGCAGGAAAAAGCACCTATCTCCGCCAAGTCGCGCTGATCGTCCTATTGGCACAAATCGGAAGCTTTGTTCCGGCAAGTGAAGCCCGCATCGGACTGGTTGATCGGATTTTCACGCGGGTCGGAGCCTCGGACAACCTGGCCGCCGGCCAAAGTACCTTCATGGTGGAGATGATTGAATCCGCACATATCTTGAATAGCGCGACTAGCCGCAGCTTAATCCTTCTTGATGAGATTGGCCGGGGGACAAGCACCTACGATGGGCTGAGCATTGCCTGGGCAATTGCGGAACATATTCAAGACCGTCGGCACTTGGGGGCTCGGACACTGTTCGCTACTCACTATCACGAGATGACGCAACTCGAAGGGTTACGGGAAGGAATCAGAAATTATAGCGTTGCGGTCCAAGAACGGGATGGAGATGTGGTTTTTTTACGCAAGATCGTCCGGGGTGGCGCAGACCGCAGTTACGGCATACATGTCGCCAAGCTGGCGGGAATTCCTCCTACGGTCATAGCCCGCGCACAGCAAGTCCTGTCGCAATTAGAACGATCGGATGCGACCATCGAACCCTCGTCCGTGCCTACTGAGTTAGTACCACCACGCACGTTGCTTCCTCAACCACATCCGATCATCGAGGAAGTAAAACAAATCGATCTCTTCTCCATGACGCCACTCGATGCACTCAATTGCCTCGCCGACCTTCAACGGCGGATCGGTGAGAATGTGCAAGAGGATCTCTGAAAACAGAAAGGCGGCACCCCCATTCCGGAGATGCCGCCTTTGAGTCACAGGATGCTTTGGGTCAGTTACCGGACCCGCGGTTGTACTTCGCGGTCCAAGGGATCAGTCCGCCAACGGGCTGACCACCGGGGAGCAACACATCGTACTGCATCGGTGTCCCATCGGGAGTTTTCGGTGAAGTATTGAGCTGCTGTTTGGCTGCGGCGCAACCTGCTTCCATCTCACTCTTCCCTGTGCACTCCTTCAAGCGGAGAGCGGATATGCTGAGCGTTTTTCCCATGGAGCCAGCATTTTCCGGTAGCTTCTTGATCGAGGAGATTACACGATGATTCTGCTCCGGCTCTGTCACGGTAAATTCGATCAAGTCCGTCGTGCTTGACGGAGGCACTTCCTTTGCTGCAGCAGGCCCCGCATGGGGACGGCCCATCTTCTTCAACTCTTCCCAGGCACCCTTATCAGCATAAAACTTGAGGGTCTTCCCCGGGTGAATTTTTTGCCAAAAAAATCCGCTCTCGGCATTCCCGCCGAAGACGGCGACGTTAATCCAGACAGCTTCATCATAGTGGTCGAGCACAATCACACGACCCTGCAAAGTCGTCGGCTTGCTTAAATCTCCCCACTCAAAACGTTCTTGGAATGATTCGATCGCCGATGCAGTGGAGGCCATGGAGACCACCAGCGCTGCGGCGGCCATCACGGTCCAGCCTTTCGTATGAAACTTCATAATCGTATCCTCCTTAACAGAACATGAAAGAATTAAAGCTTGTCAAGGTCGATTACTTCAGAACTTTAAAACCGGTGATGGTCCGACCATCCAGGCTCACTTCCATCGCGACAAGTTCCTGCGAGGCCTTAATGATCTGATCCATAAGAGCCTTGTCCTTCACCGCCAACCGGACTGTTGTGGCTGCATGATACCAACCAGCATAAGGGTTGTTCTTATCGGTACCACCGACAAAGCCCCAGCCGCAGCAGACGAACAATGGATCTGGCGGTTTCACGTCGAGATCAGAAGATGAACGGCCGATCGGCGTTCCTGAAGCCGGCTCACCGGTGTTCCAATATTGTATGCCGAAGAGGAGCTCCCCGTCTGGATTATCGGCCCACTGTGACCATACCCGGCCCTTAAGAGTCTTGGTAACTTCACCCTTCATAGGCTTTCCGCCGACGATGTTGTCAGTCGGTCCAGAAGGCCCGGGTGCGTCGGCAGCAACGGCGAACTCAGCCGTAAGGAAGCCGATCCCAGATAACATGGCAACGGCGGCTATAAGTACGACCCTTTTCATACCTAATCCCTCCTTCATAAAAATAACAACTACAATAACCGATGGACACTTAATTTTTAAGGACGATGAAAGCTACGAAACTTTCTCAGGGATCGTGCTGCTACGAGTGAAGGTATTTCGGCCACCTCCTTTGCTCTTCTTCGTGCTGCATCCCTTGGATTGAGAATCAGTGTCAAAAAGTTCGGTCATGGTACTCAAATCATGAAACGCTGTCAAGAATTTGTTTGTTCTGTCAGTAACTTCACAATAAATAG
>Ga0070681_10004880_pt1 | contig 12864 bp, 12 predicted proteins | sample KBSC83BmetaG_FD_65650 | JGI IMG/M metagenome (GOLD analysis project Ga0070681, IMG submission 65650) | Corn rhizosphere microbial communities from Kellogg Biological Station, Michigan, USA - KBS C8-3B metaG | ecosystem: Host-associated > Plants > Roots > Rhizosphere | place: USA: Michigan... | reverse complement strand
ATCGGTGATCACATGGTCCGACGGCATGGCGAGCAGCACCGGGTCGTCGGACGTGATGGCGTGGATGGCGGCGAGGGTCAGCGCGGGCGCGGTGCCGCGGCCGACCGGCTCGAGGAGGATCGCCTTCGGGTGCGCGCCGAGCCGCGCGAGCTGCGCGTGCACCATGAAGCGGTGCGCCTCGTTGCAGATGACGAGCGGCTCGCCGATCGCCGCGACGCCGCGGCAGCGCGCCGCGGTGTCCTGGAGGAGCGTGCGCTCCCCGTTCAGCGCGTGCAGCGGCTTCGGGTGATGCTCACGCGAAAGCGGCCAAAGGCGGGTGCCCGATCCCCCGCAAAGAATGACGGGCTGGATCATGGTCGGCGTGACGCCGAGCTCGATCATGTTTTACCTGCCGGTTGACGTTAGAGCCGCGCCGTGCGGCGGCGCTCACCGAACAGTGTGCGGTAGCTGTAGCTCTGGATAAATCGCGCCTGATAGTCCGCTCGGGCGCATTCGCCCATCTGCCGCATCTTTTCCGGAAACGCTTCCGCCCACGCCAGCCGTCTCGCCAGATCGCGCGCCGAGCCCGGCTCGAAGAGCAGGCCGTTGCGGCCGGGCTCGATCAGGTCGGCGAGCGAGCCGCCGCGGCTCGCGATCACCGGCGTTCCGTTCGCGAAAGCGTCGACCACCGGTCGCGGCATCGGGTCTGCCATTGCGTCTTGCCGATCGGCGAGGGTCGGCAGCACGAGGTAGGCGGCCGCCTCGATGCGCGCCTGCAGCTCGTCGCCCTTCAGGTTGCCGGCGAGCCGGATCTGGGGGTGCTGCGCGAGGCGGATGCCTTCGGGCCCCGAGCCCACCACGTCGATGCGGGCGCCCGGGAAAAGGTCGAGCGCCTCGACGAGCGTGCCGACGCCGGCTTCCGCGGTCAGCGCGCCGACGAAGATGCCGCCGCGGCGTGCCCTATTCGCCATTCGGTTCGGGTTTCCAGCGCCGCGTGCGGTACTGGATGGTGGGCGTCTTCCGCGGGCGCGTGTCTTCCTGGGCCGGCATGGCGGCGACGCGAATGGGCTTGTCGATCCGCGGCCCCGGCTTCTGTTCGCGCGGCGCCTCGGGGTGTTCGGTCTCCTCGCGCTTCTCGCGCCCGCGCAGCCGGCCGGAGGCGTAGAGGTATCCGGCGGCGGTAGCGGCAGCACTCATGGTTTTCTCTCTTCCTTTCGTGTCAGATCGGCATCCAGGCCGATCGCTTCTGCAGCAATTTCCAGTACGGCCCGAGCACGCGGTCGGCCCGGTCGAAGCGCCGCGTGGCGAGCGAGCGCTGCAGCACCGTGCCGAGCAGGTAGACGAGCGTGAGCGCGCCGATCACCGGCGGACGCCACGACCATTCGGGGTAAGCCTGCAGCGCGAAATCCGCGGCGCGCTTCATTGCCTGCTGCAGCACCGGCACGGTCACCGGCCGCAGGCAGAGCGCGCGCTGGATCATCAGGTAATGGAGCACGTCGTCGAGCGGGCTCGCCTCGGCGCGCGCCTGGCCCCAGTCGGTGACGAAGAGCTGCGAGCCGAGGTTGCGGATGTGCCACGGCGCGAAGTCGCCCTGCGAGAGGACGTACGGTCCGGTCCAATAGAGGAGCGCGGTCTCGCAGAGCTCGTAGCAGTCCTCGAGCGTGCGCATCGCGCCGGCCGGGGCGATGGCGCGCGCCTCGGCGATGGACCGCTGCAGCCAGGCGCTGGTCTGCGTGACGTCGAAGTCGGTGGCGCGAAAGCGGGCCTTGCCGAGGTGGGCGAGGAAGCGCGCGTGGTCCGCGGTGAAGGCGCGCGTCTCGCCGCGCGCCGGATACATGCTGATCACGAGGTAGCGCCGGCCGGCGGGGTTGGTGCCCTCCTCCAGCACGCGCGGCACCTGGTCCTCGAGCTCGCGCACCTCCTCCAGCTCGTGCAGCCAGCGTGCCTCGCGCGCGAGGAGCGCGTCGGCGGCCTCGTCGGCCGCGGTCTTCACCAGGCCGAAGGACAAGTTCACCGTTGCGCCATCCGGTCGGTGATCAGGGCGAGCGCCTTGCCGAACTCCACCTTGTCGAGGCGACCGTCGGAGCGGCGGTCCGCCTCGTTGAACACGGCGTCGAGCTCGGGCAACGCGAGCGCTTCCGCGCGGTCGACATAGCCGTCGCGATTGCGGTCGAGGCGCTCGAAGGTCGGCGGCAGCGGCAGCGCGGCCTGCGTCATCTGCGCGCGCTTCATGGCGAGCGACGCGGTGACGAGGGGCAGCGCGCACATCAGCGCCATGTACACAACGCCGAGATAGAGCAGGAAATTGATCCGCTCGTGGCGCAGTCGGGAGTTCATGGGGACGTTGCAGTGTCGTTATGGGTGACCACCGCCTTGCAAGCCCCGTACCAGCGCCGAAAAACCTTTGCGGCGCGGCCCTTTAACATTTCACCGGCACATCGAGCGCCGGAAAAAGCGTCGTCGCCCCGTGCGCGCCTCGCCGGGGAAAAAACTAATGCGCTGATTGCGCGCGGAATTTCAGGTCGCGAGGCCGCGACGTCGACGACCGACTAGTCGTGTAATCGCTTCTATCACGGCGTCGGGATTCGCCCGGCCCTGGCCCGCGATGTCGAGCGCCGAGCCGTGGCCGACCGAAGAAAAAAGTACCGGCGTGCCGAGCGTCACGGCGGCGACGCGATGCGGCGCGAGCAGCTTCGCCGCGACATGGCCCTGGTCATGAAGCATCACGACGAAGGCGTCGCAGTCGCGGCGCCGGAAGAGCGTGTCTGCGCCGATCGGACCATCGACCGCGATCCCCTCGCGCCGCGCCGCGTCGATTGCCGGCCCGACGACGTCGATCTCCTCCCGGCCGAACGCGCCGCCCTCGCCCGCGTGCGGATTCACGCCGCCCACCGCGATGCGCCCGCCGCCGAGGTAGCGATGGGCCGCGCGGATCGTGCTCAGGACTCTTGGGACGGTGATCAGGGTCAGGGCGCGCGCGACGCTGGTATGCAGCGTGACGTGAGCGATGCGCACCTCCCGTCCGTCGTGATTCAGGCACAGCATGAGGATGGCGTCGTCGGCCGGCACGCCGGTGACCCGCGCGACGAACGACGGATAGCCGTCGAACGCGATGCCGGCGGCGTGGATCGCCGCCTCGGTGTGCGGCGCGCCGACCACTGCCTCGTACTCGCCGCCCATGGCGGCGCGAATCGCCTTCTCCGCCGCCGCCAGCGCGGACCGGCCATGCTCGGGCGCGATGGTGCCCAGCCGGGGCCGCGCCTGGTCCACCTCGACGACCTGCAATCCGCCGGCATCGCCGTGCATGGCCAGCACGTCCCGGTTGCCGAAGAGGACCGGCTGGCAAATCGCCGTGACGCGCGTATCGCGCGCCGCCTTGATGGAGATCTCGGGCCCGATGCCCGCCGGATCGCCGGTGGCGATGGCGACTTTCGGCTTCACTCGAGCCGCACGTGCGCCGTGCGGATCACGGCCGCCCAGCGCTCGACTTCCTCGCGCATGAAAGCCGCCGTCTCGGCCGGCGTGAGGCCCATCGGCTCGGCGGAGAGATCGGCGAGGCGCTTCTGCACGTCGGGGAGCTTGATCGCGTCGCGCACACCCCCGGCGATCTTCTCGACGATGGGAGCCGGCGTGCGCGGCGGTGCGACGATGCCGAACCACGCGAGCGACTCGAAGCCGGGCAGCGTCTCCGCGAGCGCCGGCACCTCGGGCAGCCCGGGGAAGCGCCTCTTGCTCGCCACCGCGAGCGCCTTCAGCTTCCCGGCGCGCACGTGCGGCAGCGAGACGCCGAGGTTGTCGCACATCATGTCCACCTGCCCGGCGAGGAGATCCGTCAGTGCCGGCGCGGTGCCCTTGTAGGGAACGTGCGTGATCTGCAGGCCGCCGGCCATCGACTTGAAGAGCTCGGCGGTCAGGTGCGAAGTCGTGCCGCTGCCCTGCGACGCGTAGTTGTACTTGCCGGGGTTCTTCTTCACGAGGTCGATGAACTCGGCCACGGTGTTCACGCCGACCTTCGGATTGACGAGCAGCACGTTCGGGATCGCGCCGATCACCGTCACCGGCACGAACTGCCCCGCGTCGTAGGAAAGCTTCGGATACAGCGAGCGGTTGATGACGAGCGGCGGCGGCGGGCTCGACAGCAGCGTGTAGCCGTCCGGATCGGCGCGAAACACCGCGTCGGCGCCGATGTTGCCGGCCGCGCCCGGCCGGTTCTCGACGATCACCGGCTGGCCCCATTTCTCCGACAGCTTTTCGGCCACCGCGCGCGGCATGAGGTCGGCGCTGCCGCCCGCCGGGAACGGCACGATGATGCGCACCGGCCGCGACGGCCAGTCCTGCGCGTGGGCGGCGCAGGTGATCAGAAACAGGAGGAGAAACCGCTCCACTAGAACCGGTACAGCGCGCTGATGCCGAGCAGGTCGTAATTGTTGTTCTCGAACGGGTCGCGGCCCACGCGCTTGTAGCGCTGGAAGAGCGCGCGCACGCCGATCTTCTGCGTGATGTCGTATTGCACCCCGCCGCCGTACATGAAGCCGTTGTTCGTGCTGTCGGGCACGCCGCCGACGGTGGTGCTGAGCCTCGCGTGATACCCGCCGCCGCGGAGGAAGAACGAAACGCGGCTGTTCGGGGTCTCGAGGAGCGCGTCGAGCGGCAGAAGCGCGAGCAGCGCGAGATCGAAGGCATCCGCGGACACGCTCTGGGTGGCGGCGGACGCGGGGCCGGCCGAGTTCGCCTTCATCTCGCCGAAGTTGACGTAGCCGACCTCGGCCGCGAAGAAGCGATGGAACTGCGCGCCGGCGAACACGCCGAAGGCGAGATCGGTGGCGTCGCAGTTGCGATCGCCGCCGGCGAGGACGCCGACGCATCCGGGCTTCGCCTCGGAGCTGCCGAGCAGCACGCCAGCATAGGGACCGCGCGGCGAGGTGGGTTCCGGCGGCGGGAACGGCGCCTGCGCGTGGGCGAAGGAAGCGATGACGAGCAGGGAGACGGCGAGCAGTCGGGTCATGTCGCGCACGCTAGCAAGCTTGGCCGGCCTTGTCTTGCACGCCTGCTTTTATAATCGGCCGATGCTCGATCACCGGAAGGAACGTGAGTGGCCCGCCGAAGGCGCGACGCGCGTTCCCTACTGGGTCTACCAGGACGACGACATCTATCGCGAGGAGCAGCGGCGCATCTTCCACGGCCCGACGTGGAGCTATCTCTGCCTCGAGGCCGAGCTTCCCGAGCCCGGCAGCTTCGTCACTACCTTCGTCGGCGAGATGCCGGTCGTGGTGGCGCGCGACAACCAGGGCGCGCTGCACGCCTTCGAGAACCGCTGCGCGCACCGCGGCGCGCTGATCTGCATGCAGGCGCGCGGCCGCGCCGAGCGCTTCAACTGCATCTACCACAACTGGACCTACGACCACGCCGGCAACCTGACGAACGTCGCCTTCCGCAAGGGCATCGCCGGCAAGGGCGGCATGCCGGAAGGCGCGCATCCGGAGTCGCAGGCGCCGAAGAAGCTGCGCGTTTCGGCCATCAACGGCCTCGTCTTCGGCACCCTGAGCGCAAGCGCGCCCAGCCTCGAGGACTACATCGGCCCCGAGATCATGCCGAGGTTGAAGCGCGTGCTCATCAAGCCGCTGCGCGTGCTCGGCTCGTACACGCAGGTGCTGCCGAACAACTGGAAGCTCTACATGGACAACGTGAAGGACACGTACCATGCGAGCCTGCTGCACCTCTTCTTCACGCGCTTTCGCATCAACCGCCTCACGCAGCAGGGCGGCGTGTTCGTGTCGGCGAACGGCGCCCACCACTGCACCTATACGAAGATGGTCGAGGACAAGGGCGACGCCTACGAGAAGGGCGGCATGCGCTCGGCCAACGAGTTCAAGCTCGAGGACCCGGCCATGCTGGAGCAGGTCGACGAGCTGGGCGATGCCGTCTCGATCCAGATCCTGTCGCTGTTCCCCGGCTTCGTGCTGCACCAGATCCGCAACTCGCTCGCCGCGCGGCAGGTGGTGCCGAAGGGCATCGACCGCACGGAGCTGCACTGGACCCTCTTCGGCTTCGCCGACGACGACGAGGCGATGCTGCGCCGCCGGCTCCTGCAGGCGAACCTGGTCGGCCCGGCCGGCTACATCTCCATGGAAGACGGCGCCGCCACCGGCTTCGTGCAGCGCGGCGTCGCCGCCTCCGGCGACCGCGCCTCGGTGATCGAGATGGGCGGCGACGTCATCGGCTCGGGCGACTCGCGCATCACCGAAACCGCGGTGCGCGGGCTGTGGAAGGCCTGGCGCAGCTACATGAATGTCTGATCTTCAGCGCGACGTCGAGAGACTCCACGCGCGCTACGCGCACGCGCTCGACACCGACCAGCTCGAGCAGTGGCCGAACTTCTTCACGCCGGACGGCCGCTATCGCATCGCCACCGCCGAGAACGAGGCGCGCGGGCTGCCGATTCCGGTGCTGTATTGCGAAGGCCAGCCGATGCTGCGCGACCGCATCGCGTCGCTGCGCCACGCCAACATCTACGAGCCGCAGCGCTATCGCCACATGCTGTCGGCGGTGCTGCTCGAGGAACAGACGCCGGCGAGCGTCAAATCGATCGCCAACTTCCTGGTCGTGCGCATCATGGAGAACGGCGAGAGCGCCCTCTTCGCGAGCGGCCGCTACGTCGACCGCATCGCGCTGCCCGAGATGCGCTACGAGGAGCGCGTCGTCATCTGCGACAGCCGGCGCTTCGACACGCTGCTCGCGATCCCCCTTTAATTCCGTACGACGTACGTAATTCTTTTGTCAGCCTGACGGGAGAATTACGTACGTCGTACGGATTTAGTGCGGATTTAGTGCCGGCCGCTGAAGGTGCGGCGGCGGCGCTTGGCCTTGATGTCGTTGACCAATATTGAGAGCAGGAGCCCGGAGCCGCAGACCGCCGCGCCGAGGAAGAGGAGGATGGCAAGTCCCGGATAGCCGAAGATGCGGAAATCGGTGTCGACGCGCATGACGAGCGCGGCGCCGATGATCAGCGAGGCGAGGATCAGGCCGGTGGCGATGCGGTTGGCGACCTTCTGCATGCCCTCCATCAGGCGCACCTCGTCGATCGCGTCCACCTTCATCTCGAGCTCGTTGTTGGCGATGCGGTCGAGGATGCGGTTGACGCGTCCCGGCAGGTTCTGCACGAAGTTCTTGAGCTCGACCGCGGTGGTGAAGATCGAGCCGATCGAGATGTCGCGCATCACCTGCTCGCGCGTGATGTCGGCGGCGTGGCGGCGGATGGCGGCGTTGGTGTCGAAGCGCGGCGCGAGCGTGCAGCCGATCTCGTCGAGGTTGAGCAGCGTCTTGCCGATCATGGCGAGCTCGGGCGGCAGGCGGATGCCGTTCTCCGCCGCCATCTTGAGGAGCATCAGCACCGCGCGCCCGACCTGGGGCCGGTGCATGGCGAGCTCCTGGTGCTGGCCGATGATGTCGGCGACGCCGCGGCGGAAGGCGGCGGTATCGGCGTCCTCGCGCTCCTCGGCGAGCAGGAGGAGGATCTTCACCGCCTCGTCCGGCCGGTTCTCCGCCACGCAAAGGAGGAGCTGCAACAGCCGGTCCTGCAGCGCCGGCCGCACGCGCGCCACCATGCCGAGGTCGATGAGCGCGATCTTGTTGCCGACCAGGAACACGTTGCCGGGATGCGGATCGGCGTGGAACAGGCCGTCGTGCAGCATCTGCTTGAGGTATGCGCGGAAGAGCGCGTCCGCAAGCCGATCGCCGTCGATCTCGAGGCGCGCGAGCGGCGAAAGGGCCGTGACCTTCGTGCCGGGGATGAACTCCATCGTCAGCAGGCGCGAGCTCGTGTACGCCATCACCGGTCGCGGGATGACGATCTCCTCGATCTCGCGCAGGTTGTTGCCGATGGTGACGAGGTGCAGCGCCTCCTGGCGGAAGTCGAGCTCGCGCAGCAGCGAGCGGCGGAACTCGTCGAACAGCGGACCGACGCCGAAGCGGCGGCCGAAGTCGGTGTGCGAGTCGATGAAGTTCGCCATCTCGCCGAGCGCCTCCAGGTCGTCGAGCACCTGCTCGCGGATACCCGGGCGCTGGACCTTGAGCGCCACCGCGCGCCCGTCCCGCAGCTCGGCGTAGTGCACCTGCGCGATGGAGGCGGCGGCGAGCGGCTTCGGGTCGATGCGCGCGAAGGCACGCGACACGCGCACGTCGAGGTCCTCGTTCAGGATCTTCTCGACCTCGGCGAAGGGAAACGGCGCGACGTTGTCCTGCAGGCGAGCGAGCGCATCGCAGTACGCCTGCGGGATGATGTCCGGCCGGGTCGAGAGGAGCTGCGCGAGCTTGATATAGGTCGGCCCCAGCCGCTCGACGTCCTTCGCGAGCTCGCGTGCTTCCGGGATCTGCGCCTCGACGTCGTCGTCCACCTCCTGCGGCAGCAGATCGGACAGGCCGGCGCGCGCGACCAGGTCCTTGCGGCCATACCGGAAAAGGAGAAACGCGAAATCCTTGTAGCGCTTGAGATGCTCGGGACGCAGCGAGAGGTTCACCGGGTTGCGTACAGCAAATTACAGGCCGCGGCCGGCGCCTGTAGCCGCCGCGCTACAACTGTAATTCCGCCGCTACGGCCGAACAGCCGCGCTAGCGGACCAACCGCCGGCATTGGTAGGCTTCGCGTCCCACCGCCAGTCGAATCATGTCCAACTCACCCTCACGAGCCATGACCGGCATCGCCGGCCTGGACGACGTGCTGCAAGGCGGCTTCACCCGCAACCGCCTGTATCTCATCGAAGGGATGCCGGGGTCCGGCAAGACCACCCTCGCCCTCGAGTTCCTCATGGAAGGCGCGCGGCGCGGCGAGTCGGTCCTCTATGTGACGCTGTCCGAGACGATCGAGGAAGTGCGCGCGGTCGGCGAATCGCACGGCTGGGACCTGTCCCGGATCCACATGCGCGAGCTCGGCCCGCCCGAGGGCATGCTCGACGCGGAGCAGCAGTACACGGTGTTCCATCCGTCCGAGGTGGAGCTCTCCGAGACCACGCAGAAGATCATCGCCGACATCGAGAAATTCGCGCCGGCGCGCATCGTGTTCGACTCGCTCTCCGAGCTGCGCATGCTGGCGGGCAACCCGCTGCGCTACCGGCGCCAGATCCTCGCGCTCAAGCAGTACTTCATCGGCCGCGGCTGCACGGTCCTCATGCTGGACGACCTGACGAGCGGCGAGCACGACATCAACGTGCAGTCGATCTGCCACGGCGCGATCATGCTCGAGCACACGCTGCCGACCTTCGGCGTGCAGCGGCGCCGGCTCTCGATCACCAAGTACCGCGGCAGCGCGTTCCGCGGCGGCTACCACGACTACGTCATCCGCCGCGGCGGCCTGCAGGTGTTCCCCCGCCTGATAGCGGCCGAGCATCGCGCCGAGTCGCGCCGCGACCGCCTGCAGAGCGGCCTCGCCGAGATCGACCGCCTGCTGGGCGGCGGCATCGAGCGCGGCACGAGCACGCTCGTCGCCGGCGCCGCCGGTACCGGCAAGTCCTCGCTGTCGGCGCTGTTCTGCTTCAGCGCCGCCGAGCGCGGCGAGAACGCGGCGCTCTTCATCTTCGACGAGAGCGCGAACACCCTGTACCTGCGCATGGCGGGCCTCGGCGTCGACCTGCGCAAGCATGTCGCATCCGGCCGCATCACCGTGACGGAGGTCGATCCGGCACAGCTCACGCCGGGGGAATTCGGCTATCTCATGCGCGAGGCGGTGGAGAAGCAGCACGCGAGCGTGGTGGTGATCGACAGCCTGAACGGCTATCTCAACTCGATGCCCGACGAGAAGTTCCTCGTCGTCCAGCTGCACGAGATCCTCACCTATCTCGGGCGGCAGGGCGTGGCGAGCATGCTGGTCGCCGCGCAGTCCGGGCTCATCTCGTCGAACATGTCGAGCCCGGTCGACGCAAGCTACCTCGCCGACGCGGTGCTGCTGCTGCGCTACTTCGAGGCCGAAGGCGAAGTGCGCCAGGCGATCTCCGTGGTGAAGAAGCGCGGCGGCGACCACGAGCGCAGCATCCGCGAATTCCGCATCAGGCAAGGCCGCATCGCGGTGGGCGAGCCGCTGCGCGAGTATCGCGGCGTGCTGTCGGGCATACCGGAGCTGCGGACGAAGTGACGGCGCACGGCGGGGCGCGCTCGGCGCACGCCGAGCGCCGCGTGCTGATCCTCGCCCCGATCGGGCGCGACGCGGAGCTCATGTGCCGGATGCTCGAGCCGGACGGCTTCGAATGCTTGGCGTTCAAGGCGATGTCCGATCTCGCCGGCGAGGCGCGCCGCGGCGCCGCCACCGTGATCGTGCACGAGGAGGCGCTCGGCCGGCAGGCGACGGCGCTGCTCGAGGTCATCCGGCAGCAGCCGCCCTGGTCCGACCTGCCGGTCGTGATCCTGACGCGCGAGGGCGCCGATTCGCCGGTGGTGCACGAAGCGATGATCACCCTCGGCAACGTCACGCTGGTGGAGCGGCCGGTGCGCGTCGCCGCGCTGCGCAGCACCGTGCGCACCGCGGTGCGCGCGCGCGACCGGCAGTACCAGACGCGCGACTACCTTCGCGAGCGCGAGGAGGCCGACCAGCGCAAGGACGAGTTCCTCGCCATGCTGGCGCACGAGCTGAGGAACCCGCTCGCGCCGATCCGCAACACGATCAGCATCCTGCGCCTGTCGAACGGCAAGCAGCCGGCGAGCCAGCTGTGGGAGATGATGGAGCGCCAGGTCGGCCACATGGTGCGCCTGGTCGACGACCTCCTCGAGGTGTCGCGCATCACGCGCGGCAAGATCGAGCTGCGCAAGGACCGCGTCGAGCTCTCGCTCGTCATCGCCTCGGCGGTCGAGACCAGCCGGCCGCTGGTCGAGGCGGGCAACCATCGGCTGACCATCGCGCTGCCGGGCGATTCGCTCGTCGTGGAAGGCGACGCCACGCGCCTTGCCCAGGTCTTCGCCAACCTGCTCAACAACGCGGCGAAGTACACCGATCCGGGGGGCGAGATCTCGCTCACCGCGGCGCGCGAGGAAGGCGACGTGGTGGTGCGCGTGCGCGACAACGGCATCGGCATCGCGCCCGAGGCCCTGCCGCGCATCTTCGACATGTTCATGCAGGCCGGCCTGCCCGGCCGCAGCGCGCAGCCCGGCCTCGGCATCGGCCTTACCCTCGCGAAGAGCCTGGTCGAGCTGCACGGCGGCAGCATCTCGGCGGCGAGCGCGGGGCCCGGCCAGGGCAGCGAGTTCAGGGTGCGCCTGCCGCTCGCGGCCGCGCAGGCGGCAACCGAGGTACGCGATGCGCCGCCGCCGAGCACCGGCCAGCGCCGGCGCCGGGTGCTGATCGTGGACGACAATCGCGACGCCGCCGACAGCCTGGGCGCGCTATTGGAGGTGCTGGGCGCCGAGGTGCGCGTCGTCCACAGCGGCCCGAGCGCGCTCGAGACGCTCGAGCGCTTCAAGCCCGAGATCGCGTTCCTCGACATCGGCATGCCGGAAATGGACGGCTACGAGGTCGCGCGGCGGATCCGCGGCATGCAGGAGTGGCGCGACCTGCGCCTCGTCGCCCTGACCGGCTGGGGCCAGGAACGCGACCGGCGCCAGAGCAAGGCGGCCGGCTTCGACCACCACCTCATCAAGCCGGCGGACGTGAGTGCGCTGCAAGCCGTATTGAACGGTTGATCGTGCTCAGGGCGCCGAGCGGAAACGCACCCGCACGAGCAGCCCTTGCCCGCTCGCGCCTTCGCTGAGCGAGAGCTCGGCGCCGTGCGCCTGCGCGACCTGGCGCACGATGGCGAGGCCCAGCCCGCTGCCCTCCGCTGTTGATCCCGGCACACGATAGAAGCGATCCAGGACGCGCTCGCGCTCAGCGGCGGGGATGCCCGGCCCCGTGTCTTCGACTTCTAGCAGGGTCCCGCGCACCGTCAGCGTGACGCGTCCGCCCTGCGGCGTGTAGCGCAGCGCGTTGTCGACGAGATTGCGCACGAGCGCGTGCAGCGCCGAGGGCTGGCCGCGCACCGTGGCGGGCTGCAGCTCGCCGAGCCGCAGCTCGACCCGCTTCGCTTCGGCGAGCGGCTCGTAATCGGCCGCGACCGTCGCCGCGACCGCCGCGAGGTCGACCGGCACGAAGGTTTCGGCCGCCGCGTCGGGGTCGAGGCGCGCCATGGTGAGGAGCTGGTCGACGAGCCGTGCCGCGCGACGAATGGCGCCGCGCAGGGCCGCGATGGCCTCGCGCGCCGCTTCCGGCGTGGCGGCCCGCTCGACGAGGTCGAGCCGTACCTGCAGGGCGGTGAGCGGCGAGCGCAGCTCGTGGGCGGCGTCGGCGGTGAAGCGGCGCTGCGTCTCGATCGCGAGGCGTAGCCGCTCGAGTAGCGCATTGAGCTCGCGCGTCATCGGCGCGACCTCGGGTACCCTGGATTCCGGCAGCGGATCGAGCGAGGTCGGCGCACGCCGGCGGATGGCGGCGGCGATGTCGACGAGCGGCCGCAGGCCCTTGCCGACGACGAGCCAGATCAGCACGCCGTAGAGCGGGATGGCGACCAGGACGGGAATCAGGATGCGCAGCGCCATGCTGGTCGCCTGGTCGCGCCGCAGCCGCATCGGCGCCGCCACCTGGATCGTGCGCTCGGGCCGGCGCAGCGTGAAGACGCGCCAGTCCTGGCCTTCGACGCTGACCGTGTCGTAGCCGCCGGGTCCTTCGGGCAGAGCGGCGGCGCCGGCGGATACATAGAGCGCGACGCCTTCCGGCGTCCACATCTGGATGCTGTAGTCGGGGCCGAGCTCGGGCAGCAGCGCGACCGGTCCCTGCGGCGCCTCGTCGCGCAGCGAGAGCGCCATCTGCCGCAAGTGGTAGTCAAAGAGGCGATCCGCCTCCTCGTGCACCGCGAGCCACGTCACGCCGCTCGC
>Ga0070681_10004879_pt1 | contig 12865 bp, 14 predicted proteins | sample KBSC83BmetaG_FD_65650 | JGI IMG/M metagenome (GOLD analysis project Ga0070681, IMG submission 65650) | Corn rhizosphere microbial communities from Kellogg Biological Station, Michigan, USA - KBS C8-3B metaG | ecosystem: Host-associated > Plants > Roots > Rhizosphere | place: USA: Michigan... | reverse complement strand
CCGCCGCCATCAGCTGGGCGCCGAGGCAGATGCCGAGCGTCGGACGCTGCGCCGCCAGCCGCGCCGCGAGCAACGTCTTCTCGGCGCCGAGGAAGGGATAGATCTCCTCCTCATAGACGCCGATCGGCCCGCCCAGCACGATCAGGAGATCGCTCGCCGCGGGCGGCCAGGAATCGACCCCGACCTCGTGATAGCGGAGATCGTAGCCGGCTTCGGCGAGCGGTGCGGCGAAGGCGCCGACGTCTTCGAACAGAAGGTGGCGCAGAGCGGTGGCGGTTTTCATCACCTTATTTAACCCTCCCCCCGCGGCGAACTCTTCTCAGCCGGTGCCCTGCCGAATTGCCCAGCCTTGCCGGCCGGCCTATAAAACGCGGCTAGGCGCAGATTCTACCAATGGGCGCTTCCTCGGGAGGAGAGAAATGACAAGAAATCTCGTACTCGCCCTCGGACTGGCCTGCGGGCTGGGCACGTTGGCGACCGGCCAGCAGGCGGCGGCGCAGAACGCCGAGGAAGCCTATTTCAAGGGCAAGTCCATCAAGATGATCGTCGGCTACGGGCCGGGCGGCGGCTACGACGCCTATGCGCGCATGCTGGCGCCCTATCTCGGCAAGGCGATCGGCGGCACGGTGGTGGTCGAGAACCAGCCCGGCGCCGGCGGCCTCACGGCGCTCGACCGCATCTATGCCGCACCGCCCGACGGGCTGCAGATCATGATCGTCAACGGCACCGCCGCCTCGATGGCGCAACTGCTCGGCGAGACCGCGGTGCGCTACGACCTCGCCAAGATCGGCTATCTCGGCATCGTCAGCGCCTCGCCATGGGTATGGCTGGTCGATCCGAAATCGAAGATCCAGACCCCGGCCGACGCGATGAAGCCCGGCGTCAAGCTGCGCTGGTCGGCGACCGGGCCGATCGACGGTCTGTCGGACGGCGCCGCCTTCACCTGCGAAGCGCTGCATCTCTCCTGCCAGATCATCATGGGCTATGCCGGCACCAGCGAGGCGGCGCACGCCGTCGGCTCCGGCGAGATGGACGCGCTCTACGTCTCCGACACATCGGCCAACAATTACGTGAGGTCGGCCGAGGCCCGCGCCGTCGCCAGCATGGGCCGCGTCAAGTCGCGCTTCTTCCCCGACAAGCCGACCATCTTCGAGGCGGTCAAGCTCTCGCCAGATCAGCAATGGTGGTTCGACTTCCGCGCCAATGTCGACAATCTCGGCCGCATCATGGTGGTGCCGCCCAACCTGCCGCCGGCCCGCCTCGCCTTCCTGCAGAGCGCCGTCAAGAAAGTGCTGAGCGATCCGAAGGTCATCGCCGAGGGCGAGAAGACGCAGCGCTATATCGATTACCAGGATCCGGAGACGACCAAGAAGATGGCCGTGGCCGTGGTCGGCAGCCTGTCCGACGATCAGCGCAAGAAGGTCAAGGCCGTCGTCGAGCAGAAGCAATAGGGATCGCGGGCAGGCTCACACACGCACTTACACGTCATGGCCGGGCTTGACCCGGCCATCCACGTCTTCGAAGCGATAGATACTGAGCGCGCGGAACCACGTGGATGCCCGGGTCAAGCCCGGGCATGACGATTTTGATTGATCGACCTTGATTGCGGTCCCCTACTCCGCCTTGGCCAGCGCGATTTCGCTGATCAGCTTGCGCGTCATCGCCTCGCCGAAGCTCTCGAAATCCTGCACCTCGAGCACGAAGGCGCCGACACCGCCGACGACATTGTCCTTGTACCATTTGCTGAGGCCGCCCGGCGGCTGGGTGTGCTCGCGGTTATAGAAGCGCGGCTTGTCGTTGATGATGGTCAGCCCGTTGATGCTGATGCCGGCCGCCAGCGCCTCGTCGCGGGCGGCGGTGACGGTGCGGCCGGAATTGTTGGTGCCGTCGCCCGACACGTCGATGACGCGGCGCTCGGTCTCGAAGCTGCTCTCGACCAGGAGCTGGATCGCGAGATCGATGCCGGCGCTGATCGCGGTCGGGCCGCGGAAGGAGCGCGGCGCCTGCTCGATGCGGGCGGCGAAGTCGCGGGCGCCGGCATCGTCGCGAATGACCGTCCAACCCACCACCTGGCGCACCTGATCGGCGCGGGCGAACTCGACATAGGTGACGGCGACGGCGCCGAGCGGACCGCGGCGGATGGCGTCGATCACGCGCTGGTCGGTGAAGGCCGCGCCATAGCCGCGCTTCTCGAGCGCATATTCCCCGTCATCGATGCTGAGCGAGACGTCGACCACCAGCACCAGCGCCATGTCGACCGGCTCGCCGGCCCGCGCGGGCGCGGCACAGGCGATCAGCGCGGCGAGCAGCGAAGCCAGGAAAGCGAGCCGCATGATCCCCCCGCCGGTTCTTGAATCCTGCCAGATCGTGATCGAGTATAATCCAAAAGCGGCCGGCGACGAGGGCGACCAGCATGGACGAGGAAGAGCGGCGCGCCCGCCATCACTATCTGATGACGCTGCCCTGGAGCGCCGAGATTCAACTCTGGTGGGGAGAGCGTCAGGAGCAGGCGGCGATCAGGAGCGGCGACCTCACGCGGCTGCGCGAGGCGCGGCGCCAGCAGGAGGAGGCGCGCCGGCGCATGGCGGCGCGGCGCGACGGCGATTAGCGGTCAGGCCGCCGGCACGCCGGTATTGACGCGGTAGCGCCGCTCGAGCTCGGCGCCGTCCGCGAGCGAGCGGGTCAGGACCCGCACCACCGCTTCGGTCGGGAAGGCACCGTTCATCGGCTCGCACAGCCCGCGCACGAGCTGATGCAAGGGCAGCGCCGCCAGCGCCTGGTAGACGGAATCGATCTCGGCCGGGCCGGCGCCGGCAGCGAGCGGCGCCGGCAGGCCGGCCGGGACATTCTCCGGATTGTGCCGGTGGGAATAGGCGATGCGGGCGATAACATCGTTAAGGGCCGCTATCTGCTCGGCCGGGGCGAAGCTTTTCCGTGCCTGATCGACCGCCTGACTGTCCATTTTCCTGCCTCGCCGCCGGCTCCGGCCGGGGTCGGTTGCGCATCCCGCGAATATAGCTAGCGGACGATGTTTGGTTACGCTAATCGTAATGAAGCCGGTTCCGCAAAGGGGCCGGTCTGGGAGGATAGAGGCCGGGCGACGATAGGTCGATGAGGACAAGACTGGTCACCCTGCTATGGCTCTTCGCGGTCGCGCTGCTCGGCTTGAGCGGCGACCGTGGCGCGCACGACGCCGTCGCCGCGCGCGACGTCGCGACGCTTGCGCATCACACTGCCTCGATTCTGCAAGCGCATCATCTGCTGCCGCCCGGCGATATCACGGGCAACGGCGCGATCGGACGCGGGCACCTCTCCCTGCACCGTCCGGTGCCCGGCTTCTCGAAACGCGCGGCGCTTGCCGGCGAAGACCTCGCGCTGTCCTACGCGACGGATCACTTGGCCGTCGTCCCGGCGATCCAATCGATCGCCTCGCCGCCGCTCATCCATAATCCGGCGCGCGCCCCACCGGCCTAGGCGTCGCTACGCCGCTCGCCGGCTTCTTCCGATTCCGCATCCGACTCCCGAATCCGCCCGCGTGAACCGCGCGGCGGGGATGCCGACGCAAGGATTCCAACCGGCTCGCGGACGAACAAGAGGCCCTTCCTCCTAGATTTTAGGACCGGTGATGGAATTCCAGATGCTTACGGCGGCAGGGCATGCCCTGCTGATAATCGCCGATCCCACGCGATTGATGTATTTGTTCGCGGGGGTCTGCATGGGGCTGGGGCTCGGCATCTTGCCGGGCATCGGCGGGATCGCGGGCACCGCGCTGCTGCTGCCCTTCACTTACGACATGGATGCCTATTCGGCTTTCGCGCTGCTGCTCGGGCTGGGGGCGACCACGACCACCGCCGATCCGATCTCGGCGATCCTGTTCGGCGTGCCGGGTCACGCCGCGTCGGCGGCAACGACGCTCGACGGCTATCCCCTCACGCGACAAGGATTCGCCGGGCGAGCGCTCGGCGCCTCATACATGTCGGCGCTGATGGGCGGCTTCTTCGGCGCGGCGCTGCTCGGCATCAGCCTGCCGATCCTGCGGCCGATCATGCTGTTCATCGGCTCGCCCGAGCTGCTGTCGCTCGCCGTCTTCGGCATCTCGATGGTGTCGGTCCTGTCGGGCAACGCCCCCTTGCGCGGCCTGACGGCCGCCTGCTTCGGCGTCATGCTGGCCATGATCGGCGCCGATCCGCAAACCGGCACGCTGCGCTGGACCATGGATTCGCTCTATCTCTGGGACGGGCTGCCGCTGGTGCCGGTGACGCTCGGCGTCTTCGCGCTGCCCGAGCTCTGCGACCTGTCGGTCGCCCGCACCTCGGTGGTGCAGGGCGGCATGAAGATCGACACCAAGACCGGCATGATGCTCGGCATCAAGGACTGCTTCCGCCATTGGTGGCTGATCGTGCGCTGCTCCTGGATCGGCGCCGGCATCGGCTCGATCCCGGGCATCGGCCATTCGGTCATCGACTGGATGAGCTACGGCCATGCGCTGCGCACCGAGACCAACGCCCAGCGCACCTTCGGCCGCGGCGACGTGCGCGGCGTCATCGCGGCGGAAAGCGCCACCAACGCCAAGGAAGGCGGCGGCCTGGTGCCGACCGTGGCCTTCGGCGTCCCCGGCTCGGCCGGCATGGCGATCCTCCTGGGGGCCTTCCTGATCCATGGGCTCGTGCCCGGCCCCGACATGCTGTCGAAGAATCTCGACATCACCTATTCGATGGTGTGGTCGATCGCCATCGCCAACCTGCTGGGCTCCGGCCTGTGCTTCCTGTTCTCCGGCCAGCTCGCCAAGCTCTGCACGCTGCGCTACACGCTGATCATGCCGATCGTGCTGAGCCTGGTTTACATCGGCGCCTTCGAGGGCACGCGGCAGTGGGGCGATCTCTACTCGCTCCTGTTCTTCGGCATCGTCGCCTGGGGCATGAAGCACTTCAAATGGCCGCGCCCGCCCCTGGTGCTCGGCTTCATTCTCGGCAAGGTGCTGGAGCGCTACATGTTCATCTCGATCCAGCGCTACGGCGCGGATTGGATGATGCGGCCGATCGTGATCGTGTTCTTCCTCATGGCCGCATCGAGCCTGCTCAGGCCGTTCCTCCAGGACGTCCGCAACCATGGCGGCGTCAAGGGGCTGGTGACGGGCTTCGGCAAGCCGCACTTCAAGCCGCGCTACCTCTTCACCTTCGGCTTCATCTGCCTGTTCTCGGTGGCGCTCTTCCATGCCCGCCACTGGAACATCGAGGCCAAGATCATCCCGATGATCGTCGGCACCGGCGCGCTGCTGTTCTGCAGCCTATCGCTGCTGAACGAGGTGTTCGCCAAGCCCGGCATCGTCGGCGTGACCGATCTCGAGACCCAGGCCAAGGAGAAGGTCGCCGCGAGCAGCGGCGGCGGGCTGGGCGGCCTGCTCGGCGGCGGCGGCAAGAAGCAAGACAAGATGCACATGGACATCGCCTCGCACATCGAGCACATGCCCAACCCGGTCAAGCTCCTGCGCGGCAGCATCTTCTTCGGCTGGATGATCGGCTTCCTGAGCTCGATGGCGGTGATCGGCCTGATCCCGACCGTGCCGATCTTCGTCATGGGCTATATGCGCCTCGAAGGTCGGGAGCCGTGGCGGATCGTGCTCCCCTACGCGATCGTCATGACCATGTTCATCTACTTCCTGTTCGATCAACTGCTCGCGATCCCATGGCCGCCGACCTATATCGGCGACTTCTTCCCGGCACTGAAGGCCATCCCGAGCGTCTAAATCGGGGCCCGTCAGCTACGGGATTTTGGGGGCACCGCCGCACGATCTGGCCGTCGTGCGGCGGACGCCCAATGGCCTTCATAGGCTAAGCTGCCGCCGGCGCCAAGCGTTCCGGTCCGCGCATGCGTCTTCTTCCTAAAGCTTGAATATCTTCAGCGCATTGGCGCCGCGGATCGCGTCGCGCCGGTCGGCCGGCAGCGCCCCGGTATGGGCGAGCGAGCCGGCGATGTCATGCACCTGGTGCGGCCAGTCGGTGCCGAACAGGACCTGCCCCGCCCCGACCGTATCGATCAGATAATCGAGCGCCGCGGCGTCATAGGTGATGCAGTCGTAATAGATGTGCCGGAGATAGTCGCGCGGGCGGCGCCGCATGCGCCGCCGTTCGGGCAGCTCGACCGCGTCGCCCTTCTCGAACCGGCCGACGAGAGTGGGCAAGGCGCCGCCGCCATGCGAGGCGATGAGCTTCAGATCGGGATAAAGGTCGAAGAAGCCGTCGAAGATCATGCGCGCGACGGCGAGGCTGGTGTCGAAGATGAAGCCCACCGCCCAGCTGAGATCGTACTTGCCCATATCCATGAGGTCGGCGCCCGGCGGATCGGTCGGGTGCAGCAGCACCGGCAAAGCGCGGCGGTCGATCTCGCGCCAGATCGGCGCGAAGACGGGATCGGTGAGGCTGCGTCCGGCGACATTGGCGAGCACCATCACCCCGACCGCGCCGGCGGCGACGGCGCGCTCGAGCTCGGCCAGGGCAGCCTCGGGATATTCCCAGGGCAGCGAGGCCAGCCAACGAATGCGCCCCTGATAACGCGCCTGCGCCTCGGCCATGCTGTCGTTCGACAGGATCGCGGCGCGGGCGCTGATCTCGGGCCCGCCCCAATAGACGTTGGGACAGGTCAGCGACACGATCGCGAGATCGATCCCGGCCTTGTCCATCTCGGCGAGGCGCAGGCCGTAGTCGAAATGGCCGGGCTGCGGAATGGCCACCGGCGTGTCGCCCCGGAAGATCTCCTCGCGGCCGTCGGGGCGCCGCTTCAACCCATAGGCGCCGCCCGCCTGCCGCAGCAGCGCAAGCCAGCCCTCATTGTACATATGCGTGTGGACGTCGATGATCGGCATGGCCCCTCCCCCGTCGCTTTGCCTTACACCATCGGATGAGGAATTCATCTCGCCAAAATGCAGGGAGCCGCTTCGCGGCCTCGCCAAGCACCTGAAAAACCGCGATGCAAGTCGCGAGAATCGTCCGACATTCGCGACGCATGGTGCGCGTGGGCAACGAACTCAAATCCGTCCCCCCCAAACTTATATTTGTCACTGCGATGCCGATCCGACTCGCGCGTTTGCCGCGCCGGCACATCGCTTGCACTTGCGGCTTCTGGGGGGCTCAACCGACTCGCAGGAGCGCATCGCAAATGAAAACCAAATTTCTTTTCGCTGTCCTCGGCGCGCTGCTCGCGAGCAGCGGCGCCGATGCCGCGACCATGGCCGGCAGCTACGGCATCACCACCTCCGGCGATGCCAGCGTCTCGATCACCAAGGATTTCGCCTCGCCTTTCTCGACCTCCCTCACCCTGGGCACGCCGGTGACGGTCGACTTCATCAAGATCACCAACGACGAAGGAATTGGCATCGATAGTGATTCGCTCACCGTGGACGCCAATTTCAGCTTCACCCAGCCGGCCTCGCAGAGCTTCACCGACACGGGTACCGGCAATATCGATGTCTTCGCCTTCTTCAGCTCGGGGTCGCTGACCTGGAACGACGGGCCGAGCGGCACCAACGTCTCGTTCGCCGACGGCTCGAAAATCAATGTGAATCTGAGCAATGTCTCATTCGCCGGCTTTATCGGCCAGTCGGAGACCGTGGATGCGACCTTCACGCTGATACAGGGCCCGACCTCGGTGCCCGAGCCGGCGAGCCTCGCCCTTCTCGGCACGGCGCTGCTCGGATGGCGGGCGGTCCGGCGGCGGCGGCAGGGCTAGCCCGCAGGCGCGGCGTCCCCAAATCGCCCGCAATGGTCGTGCCATCGCGGGCGATTGCTATTGGCCGTTGTAAAGGAGGAAACAAATGTAATAAAATGCCGCGAATAAGGGGGCACGGCGATGCAGATCAGCCTCAAATACGACGCGCAGGCCCTGGCGGCGCCGCAAAGCTTTCGCGACGGCGTTCAGGCCGCGGCCAACATCATCGATTCCTATTTTGTCGATCCCATCACCATCAACATCACCGTCGGCTATGGCGAGATCGCCGGTGCGCCGCTCGGCTTCAATGTCCTCGGCGAGGGCACCCCACTGGGATTCACGCTGAGCTACAGTGCGATCAGGACGACGCTCGCCAGCCACGCAACCTCGCCGGACGATTTCCAGTCCGTGGCATTCCTGCCCGCGGGCTCGTCCCTTGCCGGCATTTCGCAATTCTTCATCGGCTCGGCGCAGGAGAAGGCGCTCGGCCTCTTTCCTGCGGCCGCCACGTCGAATGACGGTAGAATTGGGCTCGCCACATCTGCCACCGGCAGCCTTTTGATCGCAGACGCCTTGCACGAGCTCACCCATGCGATGGGACGCGCCGTGCCGGAGACATCCTTCGATCTGTTCAGATATACGGCAGCCGGGGTCCACACCACGACCTTCTTCACCTCCCTCGCGTCTTCCAGCTATTTTTCGATCAATGGCGGCGGGAGCAATCTCGCCAATTTCGCGACGAGCAGCGACGTCGGCGATTGGACGAACGCGCCCAACGACCCGTTCAATGCGACGATCGGCAGCACTGCCACCCCCGACCTCACGGCTGTCGATCTCACCGCCCTCGATGTCCTCGGCTTCCACCGCCCGCAAGCGGCGCCAAGCGCCCCCGAAACCTCGTTCGACCAAGTCTTTTATCTCTCGACAAATCCCGACATCGCCGCCTTGCATGTCGACGCGCAGACGCATTACGACACCTTCGGCTGGCACGAAGGACGCAACCCGAACGCCGTTTTCAATACGAGCTTCTATCTCGCCCGCTATCCCGACGTGGCACGCGCCGGCATCGATCCGCTCGCGCATTACGAGCAGTTCGGCTGGAAGGAAGGGCGCGATCCGAGCCCGACCTTCAGCACCAGCCATTATCTCGCGGTCAATCCCGACGTGAAGCTGGCCGGCGTCGATCCGCTCGATCACTACATTCTTTTCGGCCAGGCCGAGCACCGGCCGGTTTAATGCGCGCCTTGCTCGCCGAATCGCCTTTGCGCCAGCCGGTAGGCCATCGCCACGCCGAACGCCGTTCCGGCAAGTTCGAGGAGGTTACCTGCATCCACCTCGCTCGATATGATGCCGCGCGCAATCGCGTAGGTGGGGAATAGCGCCGCGAGGAGTCCGAAGACGCAGACGGCGAGACGCCACCGATGGCGCGGCGCAATGCGTGTCCCGCTACTCACCCCGATGGAAGTGGCTATGGCAATGGCGACGGAATAGCCGAGCGCGCTTTTGGCAATATAGGCTGCGGCAATAATGGCAGCGAAGCCCGACACGACATAGGCCAGGACGGCGGCGAGAACCGCGAGCGTCCATCGAAGCGCGGGATTGGCCATGGCGTGACGATTCCGTATCTCGTAGCGGATCCCAGCTCAGCCATGAGATGCGAAGCGGTCCTAGCACCGATCGTCACGTACGTCAGACAAGTCCAAGCTTGGCTGAGTAGATTCCGGGGCTACTGCATCCGACCCGACTCCTCCATCTACCGAACGAGCATGACGCCTCAGGCGACTTGCGCAAGCGGGCGCCGTCGATCGTGAGGCTGGAAAATGGAGATCGAGATGAACAAGTTCGCATTGGCAGCGACTATCCTTGTGCCCGTAGCCCTTGCGGGCTGCTTTTCCTCGACCGAGCGCGAAGTAAGGACGGCCGCTCCGGCCCCGATCGTCGTCGAACGCACGGTCGCTCCAGCCCCCATCTACGTGACGCCCGGCACCGTGACAACGACGACGCGCGAAATTCGCTGATCGAGTATTACGGGAATTCCGGGGACACGAGACATAATTCACCCGAAGCCCGATCGGACTTAGACCATCGCCCGAGCGCCGCAGGCGCTCGGGCGTCCCTGGCTGACGGCCCCTCAGCTCCTCGGCAGCTTCTCGAAATAGTCGACCATCTCCCCGACCCATTCGGGATCCCGCGAGCGGACCAGCACGGCGGCCAGCAGGATTTCCAAGCGGCTCATCTGCTCGCCTTCTCCGCGCTTCGGCATGAAGAGGTTGAGCCCGTCGTCAGCGGCAATGAGCGCGGCGCTGTCGGGCGGCAGCACGGTCCCGGTATCGGTGTGTGCTTCGGTCAACTCGTCGCTCCCGTACCGTAGCGCGTCCCGCGCCTCGCGGGCGGCCTCAGTGAGGCTTATACCCTGGTGGCGGCCCCTTCTGCTCGGTCCAGGCCTCCTGCAGCAGCCATTCCGCCTCGGCACTTGCCCGTGGGCTCAGTGGCGGTCCGGGCAAGGGCGGCTCCGGGATGCGGCGCTCGATCACGATCGGCTCGGGCTTCTTCCGTTCGGCTGCCACACGTCACCTCCTGCTCGCGTCGCATCATACCCTTGGCAGGGGGCGCATCGGCATCGTCAGGGCTGCTTATTCACGGTCTTGCTATTCCGGTCGCTACCCAGCCCTTCCGGAGGGCGGTTCCGCGAGACCATAAGCCATTGATTTGATTGGTGAGCCCGGCGGGATTCGAACCCGCGGCCCCCTGATTAAAAGTCAGATGCTCTACCAACTGAGCTACGGGCTCGGGGGGACTTAAAAGCGCAGAAAACCTGGGTTCTTGTCGTCGGTTCGAACTCGTCAACAGGCGCGAACCGCCTTCCGCCGATAGCTCGGCAAAGAACCTCGAGGCGCCGGACGACGGCCGGGCGCAACATATCTTGTAGGACGAGGAACGCAACGGCGGAGTGCGCGGCTTCGGCCTCGCGCGTGGCCGGCTGTCCAGCGCGTAAGCCCGCGCTATGTCGCGGATCGTCCCCTTAGTCCGAAGCCGACCAAGCCACCGAGTGCCGTCAAGAGGATTGATGTAGCTGCCGTCGATGGCTTCGGCCAGCGCGTCGGCGTCACGCGGCAGCACAAGCCCGCAGCGCATAACCGGCCGGCAGCCTGCCGCCGTCTCACGACGGGCGCCCTCGATGCGGGCAGCCGGGAAGCGCGCTGGGATCTCCGGCCCAGCCCGCGCCTGTGCGCTTGCGTACAGCCGAGCGCCGCACTAGATGATAGCCATCGCTCGTAGACGGCCTTGGGCACGAGCGGCAGAGAGCCAGAAGCTCCCGCCTCCTTTGGAAAGGCGGGACAGCTTATGGCCTTCGCGGCACACGACACGCATGTCGCCAATCGTTTACTCGCGGCACTCCCACACGACGACCGCGCGCGCCTTTCCCCTCATCTGGAATTGATCGACTGGCCTCTGCGGCTGCCGTTGAACCAGGCCGGCACTGTCATCGACTATGCCTACTTTCCGATCTCCGGATTGGCATCGATCCTCGCCTATATGGGCGACGGGACCGCTGTGGAGCTGGGCCTCGTCGGCCGTGACGGCATGTTGGGGCTGCCGGCACTGTTCGGCAGCGGCATTGCGTCTCACACCGCCTTCGTGCAGGTCGAGGGCTCGGCCCTCCGCATCGCCGCCAGCGCGCTGCGCGAGGAACTCGCGCGCGGCGGCGCGCTGCATCAGCTGCTGTCGCGCTATGCCGAGTTTTGCCTCGCCGATGTGGGGCAGCTGGCGGCTTGCAATGCGCTCCACCCGCTGTCGGCGCGCTGTGCCCGCTGGCTGCTGCGCGCGCGCGATGGGCTCGGCAGCGACCGCTTCGGCCTTACGCACGAGTTCCTGGCGATGATGCTGGGAGTGCGCCGCGCCGGGGTGACCGTCGCCGCGAGCGGGCTGCGCGAGGCAGGGCTCATCGAGTATCAGAATGGGCAGATGACCATCCTCGACGGGCCCAAGCTGGAGGCCGCCGCCTGCGAATGCTATGGCTTCGTCGTGCGCGAGCGCGACCGGCTGCTCCCGCCGACCTAGGATCTCACTCCATCCGAAAATTGGTCTATACAATAAATTCCCACGCCCTGTACGCTACCGGACTGATGATGGTGGATCACATCGCGATATTTCTTCTCCGATGTTTTACGCGCGAGCAGTTCTGGCAGGCCATCGATAGGCTGGGATGTTTACGCACGAGCAGATCTGGCAGGCGATCGATAGGCTGGCACAACGTCAAGGCTGGTCGCTGTCGCACCTCGCCGTGCGTGCCGATCTCGATCCGACGGCGCTCAATCGGTCGAAGCGCACGGGGTTGGACGGCAAGCCGCGCTGGCCCTCCACGGCAACCCTAAGCAAGCTGTTGTCGGCCACCGGCACCAGCCTCACCGATTTCTGCCGCGCGGTAGAGGGGGAGAAAAAGGAAAGCACCGGCCAAGGGAACGGGGGGGCGGCGCCAATCGGTGCAGGTGTGCTGTTGGCCGACGAGGATCGTGCTTTTCTCGAGAGCGGTGCAAGCGCCCTGCGGCAGGCCGGCTACCGCGTGCGTCTCGCGGCCGATCACCGCGCGGCCCTCGATGTCCTCGAGGATGGCGGGATCAGCGTCCTGTGCAGCGAGCTGGTCATGGTGAACAGCCTCGGCGGCCTGGCGCTCGCCCGCCTCGCGCAACAGCGCTTGCCGGGCATCAAGGTGCTGTTCGTCTCGCGCTTCGACATTTCAGGGATCGACGCACGCGCCGGTGCTCCGGTCTTGCGCAAGCCTGTGGCCTCGACCGAGCTGGTCGCGGCCGTCGGTTCCCTCCTCGGGCAACCAGCCCGGCGAGCCGATCTCTCCGCCCCGCAAGCCGCCGCACCCGTCGGCGCCAAGCAAATAGCTCTCCCGCCCAAGCGGACGGACTTGTCTCCTCAATGAACTAGCCAGAATGCAGCCTTGCCCATCGAGGCGCCTGTGTCCGAATGCGCGCATCGCCGGCTTCTTCAATGAGCGTCGGCGGCTGAGAGATATAAATTCGGTAGCGTAGCTATACGGAACGACCACTCTCGATCGTCATGCTCGCGCTCGTCGCGAGCTCTCGGCGAAGCGAAGCTTCGCCTGCCGCTAGGGGAAGCTTCGCTTCCCCGTAAGGCATCCACGCCTTTC
>Ga0070681_10004878_pt1 | contig 12867 bp, 14 predicted proteins | sample KBSC83BmetaG_FD_65650 | JGI IMG/M metagenome (GOLD analysis project Ga0070681, IMG submission 65650) | Corn rhizosphere microbial communities from Kellogg Biological Station, Michigan, USA - KBS C8-3B metaG | ecosystem: Host-associated > Plants > Roots > Rhizosphere | place: USA: Michigan... | reverse complement strand
GACGGCGAGGTTGTTGACGATGTGCAGCATCGCCACGACCAGGATGAAGGCCATGTAGTACCAGTTGGAGACGTAGATATGCGGCTCCTTGCGCCGGGCCAGCGTGCGCAGATAGATCAGCAAATAGGTGACCCAGACGACCACGAGCCAGATGTCGGCGTACCATTCCGGCTCGGCATATTCCTTCGACTGGGTGATCCCCATCATGTAGCCGGTGACGGCGATGACGCAGAACAGATTGTAGCCGATCAGCACGAACCACGGGCTCACCTGATCCGGCAGCCGCGCGCGCGACGTCCGCTGCAGCACATAGAATGAGGTCGCGATCAATCCGTTGCCGCCGAAGCCGAAGATGACCCCGGTGGTGTGCACCGGCCGCAGACGGCCGAAGCTCGACCAGCCCTGGCCGAAGGTGAGGTCGGGATAGACCAGTTGCCAGGCCACCCAGTCGCCGATCGCAAGCGCGAACACGACCCAGACCATCGCCAGCACGATGCCGGCCTTGCTGGGATCGTCGTAGTAACGGGTGAGCCGCTCGTCGGAGGGCTCGGGCGCGAAATACCCCTTGCCGACGAGGGCGATGACCAAAATCCCGGTGGCGCAAATCAGCGCGCCGTGCAGTCCGATCGGATCGTCGCGGCCGGCCAGGCCAAGCATGAGTCCGACGATCGCGATCACAAGGCTGATCAGGATGGCGAGCTGGCGCTCGTTGCGGGTAAGTTGGGTGATCATCGGCGGGCCTGCGAGAAGGAAAGTTAAGGACTGCATCCGCCGTGCTTGCGCGGAGCACCGAGACCGCGATCACTGAGTTGGCGAACACCGGATTATAGAGCCGTCTCGTCTGCCTTTGCCAATGTAACGATGACCTCGGTGTTGATCTAAATCAAATTCGCAACGATTTTGCGCGCAATGAGAGTTGCGCACCGAAAGGTCACACGTCGCCGAAATCTTCGCGCGCGGGATCACGGCACGCGAAAGTTTTGGTAACCAGTGTGGGATAGGGATCGCTCATCCCGCTCGCGGTTGCGCCGGCGGATTTTCCATTATGAGGCAAGGGCACATGGAACCCGCTATCAAGGGGATCGTCGACACCTATGTGCGGCTGAAAAATCGCCGGGCGATCGAGGACCTGCTGATGCATCGCCGTCGGCTGTCGATCGATCTGAAGGGGCGGAAGGGCTATGATTTCAGCCGGCCGATCGCGCAGATCGACCAGGAACTCGCCATCATACTGGCCGCGCTCGACAAGCTCGAGCCGCTCGACCAATCGATGGCGACGCGCAGCCTGATGATGAATTTCGCCGCGTCCTGAGACAGCCAGCTCGAAGACGCTTCCTTAAGTCGTTGAACGCTATAAGGATCGACCACAGCCGCCGATGCGGTCGGGCAGTCGTGGCGGCGCCCGACACCTTCCCGTGGGCGAACCTTCGCTCCGGCTGTCTTTCTGCGTTTTTCCGGCAGCCAGCTACCTGCCAGGGTCTGCTGACCTTCCTCGGATACCGGTTGTATCCCAAAAGATCTCTGCGCCATCGCAAAGGTGTGACGGAACCGATGCTGAATGGGGTTTGCGCGCGTGGTGGCTGCGTCTATCCGGCGCGATAGGCCTCTACGGCATGGACCAGGAAAATGGCGGCGCTCATCAGGCCGAGGACGGTTGTTGCTTCGAACATGGGACCAACTCGCTAACTGGGGTGCTCACTAACTCAGGGTGCTAAAATCAAGGCCGAAATGGGCGGCGGCAAGGGAAAGCGTGATGCCGACGAGGCTCCACAGCAAAATCACGCCAAACCCGGAAGCGTGAGCAGGAAGCTCGCGAAGGGCGGTTTGAACGAGTGTAGTCATAATTGCTTTCCCTCGGAGATCAGCGGTTGCGGCGCATCTCTTCCAGACGGGCCCTGCAGTACTCGCGATAGAGCAGGTCAAGGATTGCTGACATGGTTGCCTCCTCATCCTTCGATGAAGGGAGGCTAGGAGCGCGGTGTTTCGGCCCGATTTCGAACCACGGGGAAAAGTGTTTCGCGGGGAGGGAGTTTTGTTTCGTCCGGAACCCGGCTTGGGCTGCGGACCTTGCGGAAAATGCCGCAAAGACAACGGGCTTATCTCCTCGCCGGAAACCTTTGTCCTGCCCCGCGTTGGTGTGCGAACGGGATCGGGTGTGGCAGGCGGCAAGCCATGAAGCAGTTTCTTTGCCCTCATTGCGGGGAGCGGGTGTTCTTCGAGCAGGGCCGCTGCCCGCAATGCCGCGCGGGCCTTGTCTTCGACCCGGCGGGGCTGGGCTTCCGGACCCTGGAAGGGGTGGCCCCTTGCGCGAACCGGCCCCTGATCGGATGCAATTGGTCGGCGCAGGCCGGCGCGACCTATTGCCTGTCCTGCGGCCTCACCCGCACCATCCCGAATTTGGGCCCGCCGCAAAACATCCTGTTATGGCGGCGCGTCGAACAGGCGAAGCGGCGGCTGGTCTACGATTTGTCGCGTCTCGAACTGCCGCTGGCAGACGACGGCGGCGCGGGCGTGGCTTTTGACATCCTGTCGGAGGAGGCGAGCGAGGCGCCGGTCATGACCGGTCATCTCGACGGATTGATCACGCTCAGCCTGGCGGAAGCCGACGACGCCGTCCGCGAAGGGAGGCGCAACGCCTTCCGCGAGCCCTATCGGACGCTGCTCGGTCACTTCCGCCACGAGGTCGGGCACTATTATTGGGATGTTTTGGTCAACGACACCAATCTGCAGAGGCCGTTCCGGCTGATCTTCGGCGATGAGCAGCGGAGCTACGAGGCGATGCTGCAGAACTACTACGCGCGGACCGATCGATCCTATGACCGCCAGGGCTTCATCAGCGAGTACGCCACCTCGCACCCGTGGGAGGACTGGGCGGAGACCTTCGCCCACTTCCTGCACATCGTCTCGACGCTGGATACGGCGTCATCGTTGCCGCTCTCGCTCGACGAGCGCGCGCGCCGGACGCTGGTCGATCCCTATCTGGCAAAGGATTTCGAGGCGTTGCTGTCGTCATGGACGCCGGTGTCCTACACGATGAACGAGCTCAACCGTTCGATGGGGCTGGGCGATGCCTATCCCTTTGAGCTCTCCCAAGCCGTGAGAGGAAAGCTGCACTTCGTTCACATGGTGATTTTGAATTATCGCGCGCGCGCTCGCGGACGAGACCACGCGGAGGCGCTGCCGGCGGAGCGAGGCGTCGCCGGGCTTTAGCTCTGCTCCTTGTCGCGGCCGGGCGAGGGGCAACGATTTTGCGTCATGTTCAGGAACATGACCGCCCGCCGCGATCTCCGAGCCATATCTCTGAGCGCTGGCCAAGGTGTGTTGCGTGATCGCAACGCCATGGTTCTTTCGAAGCGCGCCACCCATTTGATGCTGCACTTCAGTCACGTTTTGGCCTAAATTAGATCCACCGGGGGCTGGGGCATATATTTTTCCAATCAATTTTTCCCGGAAGGACCGCTAGCGAGCAGCGGTCCCTTTTTGTTGCGGGACCATAAGCCGGCGGCATGGCCGGCCTGATCCAACCAAACCCGTCTAGCGAACGACGGTCCGGCGAACGAAGCTCCAGAAGCGTTTAAGGCGATGCGGGGAGCTGCGAGGCCAATCGATGTCCCTGAATCGCAAGCGACGACGGCCGAGCTCTTCGCGGAGTTCTTCGGACCGCTGCTTCATCGCTTCGCCCATGAACCGGTGAGCGGTTCCGCTAAGCGTCTCGCCAGCGACCTGCTCCCGGATACTTTCGTAATATCGCAGCAGACTCTCGTCGCTCAATTTCTGAAAATCGTTCATGGCAGACAACTCAATAAGGAAGTCGGGGGTGGGCCGCCGACGGGGGGCAATCCGTTCGGCGGCCCTTGCCTGCCAATTGAAATTTGACCGTTAAAAATGGGGCGTTCGGCCAACTTGCCAGGCGAGACAGCATCGCTCGCGTGCCGATGTGCTTGCAATCAAAGCCCGGATTTAACCTAAGCACTAAAGGTTACCGGGCGCCGCGCCCCGATGATGATACCAGTGCTCGACGTTGCGGGATGCCCGCTCTTGTCCCGGCCCGTCGCAATATTCAGTGCCCGTCTCTTCGGAAGACATCTGCGCTATCGGAAACCGGCACGTCGACAACTTTGCGTGGATTGTGATGCCACCAAATCGCCCGACTCACTCAGCGTTGCTATCATGACAGGCGGCGATGAGGGTTGAATGTCCTACGGGTCGAGAACCTACCTCACGATGGCAGTCGGCGGGCTTGTTCTGGGTACGCTCTTGCTGTTGAGCACGATCTTGTTCAGGGGGATCAGCGCCCGCGAGGGAATGCGCGAGAAAGCCACCCCAATAGCTTCGCTCCAGCATTGAGCGTTCTGAAGGAGCGAAGTGCGACGACAAGAGGCCGGGAGCAGAAAAAGTGAGCCAGGCAATTTCAATTTTATTGATAGCGTTGGGATTGAGCCTGACGGGCTACCTTGGCCTCGAGGCTTGGCGTTCGTCCGCGGACAACTCGCATACCGCAATCGGTACCGCGTTGCCGTCGCGGTGACACCAGGTCGCTACAGTCCCATCTGAATCAATTGCTGCAGGGCAGTCCGCGCTACCGTGTTTTTACGGATGCGCCTGGTCTGGGCGATGCGAAGTTCATTTTGCTCGCGCGCCACGGACTACCGATGGCCCTGTTTCGACGAAAGGCATTTTTTCGTCCCGAGATCCTGATCGCGATCGTGATCAATGTGATCGCGGCCGTTCTTGTTTACTACGCGACCTCGTGTGGGCGCTTTACAAACTCTAGCTCGTTGCCAAACGTTTCCGTGTCGCCGCCGATCCCGCGTCTGTGGCGGCAGTGACATGATGGGATCGATGCGTGCTGCCGGCTAGGTAACCTTAATTTTCCCTTTCAATTGCAGATAAAATTTTATCGATTATCCTGATGACAGTTGAGCGGCGTGGCGAACCACTCGACGAGAGGCAGTAGAGAACGGCGCGCACCTTTAAGGCCTCGCTGACCAGCGACTGCACCGGCTCGGAGCCGGACACCCATGTTAGGCGAGCCGTCCGGCGGCGGTCGGACGGCACGTCAACCTTCTAGACAACTTTGCTTGATTGTTGGAGGGACGTCGCGCATTTCGCGCGGGGTTCGGGCTCCTCTATTGGATTGCCAGAATGGCCTTCGCACATTGCCTGATCACGGCCGGCGGATTGCTATTGGTTGCCGGCTTCATTGGATTTGCTTTTCAGAGAAATGCGCTGCACTCGACGGCGCGGATCTAGATCAACACCAAATCTCCAGCGGGAAAGCCGTGCTCGACCGGTCGACCTGGCCGGTCGCCGGTTTCGAGCACAGCCGATGCGAACGGCCGCTCCGCCGCGCGGCCTGACAGCCGAGCACCTCGCCTTCAACCTACCCAGGGCGAAGCGTGCTCGGCTGTTCATGATCGCTCGGAATGGCTCTCCGCGAATATCGAGGAGAGGTTCGCTCGCGCACCAATTTGAAATGCTCGCTACTTCTGTTCGCAGGTGTGGACCGCCGCCGGATTTTGCGCGGAATGGGAAGGCGCAAATGCGTCGCGCGTTTTTCGCGTTCGGCTTGCTGGGAATCCGAATGACAGATCAAGTTGTCAATTTCATTGGCCAGAGAGAAGGAAATCGAAGCCTATCATACGCAGGTTGATGACATCCTGCTTCGTCATGCGATCGTCGCGCAGGCGATCAAGCAAATGCGCGAGTTCAGCGGGCGCGAAGACAACGCTTCAATTCGCCGTCGATGTCTTCAAGCGCCACGAGGCCGAACCGTAGGCCCTCACAGCCTGTTAGCACATCGGAACTTTATGAGCCGGCTTGCGTTCTGGCATGGCATTCGTCCTCAGTCGATCCGGAGTTGTCATGGACAAGGTGGAGCGCTTCTTCGTCGGCATGACCGTCATGGGGTTCATGGGACTGTTCGCCACCATCGCATGGATGTTGTCTCATTGAGCCGGCGCGGCCGCCCTGCAAGCCCGGTCCTACAAGCTCGTATCGTATAGTCGCTGCAGGCGCTCGGTGATGATCTGGAAAAAGCTCTCGAGCTCGGCCTTGTTGCGGACGGGGCCGGCCGCAGCGCCAAATGTCAGCATTGCTTTCCAGGGGATTCCATAGACCGTCACGCTGACGCCCCGCTGCGGGCAGCCGTCAACCTTGCTCAGGTCTGCGAGGATCATCGCGGCCAGATCCTCGGCCGTTTTTGATTCCTTGGTGGGCTTCAGGTCTTTCATCGTTAGCTTGGGTTCAGGTTCGATGCTTGCCCGTCAGGGGCTTGCCGGTTGGCACGCCGGCGCGACGTCGATATGTCGTGACCGTACCACGCCGTCTCGACGACCTGTGCTGGAATACCCGGCCCGGTCAGGCGTGCCCGCCGTCCCGATTTTCCGTCGGACACGACCACCGGAATGCAATGCCGAGATTTCCGGACCTGGACAACCTCGGCTGCCGTAGACCCGGCAATTTGGGCCTGATGGCGCTTGGTATCATCCATAAGGGGTAGTCCGCGCGCGCCAGGAGAGAGGTGCACTTCTGCGCTGATCCAGTCCCCTTCAAATGCTAAGAAATTGGTGCCCGGTCGTCATGGCGACGGCCGAGCCCACTACTGAACCTCAGCCTCGTCGCGTAAATGCGGCGGGGTTTTTTCTTGGATATCGCCAACCGGGGAGGACTATCGCAATACCGCGGCGACCCGTGGCCCAAACAAACGCCAATTTGAGCCAAATTTAATGAGCCAGATAATGCTGGAATTTTTGGACGATATAACAAAGCGAGGGGGTGGAAAGAATGCTGCTGACCAACCTCAATTCGATGTCGATAGAAGAGCTTTGGTCTCTACACGAGCAGCTGGATTCTGTGCTGGCTTCAAAATTATCAGCCGAAAAAGCCGAACTGGAAAAGAAGCTGGGCCAGCGCAAGACTCCGCGTACGATGCGCGACGTACTTACCCTCCGGTCCTTCCAAAGTTTCGAACACGCGCGTCTTCGACGAAGCGCCGCGCCGTCAGCCGATGCCGGCCGCCCACACAAACCCGGTTGCTGCAAGCGTGGCGGCTGTGATGAAAAGCGCCGTTTCCAACCGCGTCAGTTTCCAATCGCTACGCATCTGCGCCTCTTCGTTTGGACTGTCCCGGAGCAGCATGTCTTCGATCGATTAACGATCGGTTAAGGATTGGCGCTCGGCCCTTTGGAGGTCCCCATTGTGCGACAAATAGGCGGCCTCCTTGGAACGCTCGCCGGCCGCGCCAGGGGCGGCGTTGCGGTCACCGGCATCGCCAACAAGCAAGCGGTGATGTCGCTCGCAGGCATCCTCGCGAGTCCTGCCGCCACCATCAAAATCTCATGCGGCGATTCGAACGGCAGTCCGAACGGCCGGATCAAGTTCAACGCGTCAGGCACGTCCAAGGACAGTACGATCTACGGCGTGCGGCTGCAGTGAGAGGGGGCTTCCGACCTCCGCTCTGCCAACGCTTACGTTGCGCGCGAGCCTAGAGCCAATCCCTGACGGTCTGCCCACAGGCCCTGCGAAGAGGCTTCCAGATGAAGCCAATCGGGCAGGCAGGACGCGGGCGCGTCGTGACAGGGCATTCGTTCCATACTTTGGCTCCAGTGCCCCAGCCGTCGACAGCGCACGCGCCGGAAATCGTAGAGTGACACCCTGGACCACAACCGGCTGCTGCAGCAGCCGGGATGAAGCCGGAAAGGATAACCGCGAACAAAATTGCAGACTTTCTCATGCGCGCTCCTCCAGAACCCGGCGCTCACTATAGCACATCGTTCTGCGTTTGCCGGACCTATCGCCGCCGCGTCGTGCACCGGCGGCTTGTATTGATTTCCCGCGGCCGGCTGGCGCGACCGCCGGCGGTAGTTCGATCGGCTTGAGGGACATCAGTCTACCGCCGGCAAATTTGCAGGAATGTTGCAAGTCCAACACATTCCGCGCCACGACTCTCCTATATGCTCGTCATAATTGAATAATTTATAGAGGGGACGACCAATGAGGCGATTTGCTTTTGCAATACTAGCCGTTGCCTTCGGTACCGTGACAGCTTCGGCCGCGGACATGCCCGTCAAGGCTCTTCCGGCTCCGGCACCGATCCTCAACTGGACCGGCTTCTATGTTGGCGCCAACGGCGGCGGGATCTGGAGCCATAACAACGTTTCCAGCAGTTTTCGTTGATGGCGCCGCGGTGGTGTCGGCGCAAACATTGGGTGTGCTTGCAGGCACGGGCGGAATGAACGGAAGCAGCGCTTTCGGTGGCGTTCAGGTGGGCTATAATTGGCAAGGAGCAACCCCGTGGATATGGGGCGTTGAAGCTGATATTCAGGGAATGTCCCTGAATGCGAACCGCACGAGCGCCCTTTTTACGATCGCCCCCAACAGTGCTCAGGACTTCGATCAGGTCCACCACGATTGGTTTGCGACGTTCCGCGGGCGCGTAGGCTACGCAGCTAATCGCGCCTTGTTCTACGTAACGGGCGGCCTCGCCGTTGCCGATACTCGCTTCTCCCGTACGCAGAGTTGGGCCTTCCCCGGTGATTTATGTGTTGTGGATCCTCGCAATGGCCTGGGCGACTGCCACGTTGGTTCAGCGACCAAAACCTCTGTCGGCGCCACTGCTGGTGCTGGTGTAGAATATGCCTTCTCCGGCAATTGGAGTGTGAAGCTCGAATACCTTCATATCTGGCTGCAGGACAACAACAGTTTCCTCACACAAAACAGTGGCCCCGGCTTTGTTGGTCCTCCCCTTGTTGTCCAGCGCTTCAATCAATCGATGAACGATTCCAACCTGGATTTGGTTCGCGTCGGCGTCAACTATCGTTGGGGCGGTCCGATCGTTGCGAGGTACTGAGAAATATCTGCATCGGCGGGCGACGGAAAGACCGCCTCCCGGCGGTCTTTTTGTTTGGGTTCGGTGCCAAACACACGATCATACTGGCGCGCCAATCACCTCATAGCGAAACGCCGCACCCTCCGGCTCATTCTCTGCAAACCATCTGTCTGCACCATCCTCGCTCGCCGAAGACCTTCAGGTGGTCCTCATCGCCGACCTGCTTGCTCGGCGATAACATCCGGCGCCGGGGCGCCCCACCACTTTTCCAGCCCGCCCCGGTCTCTCTCCCCGGGCGGGCCCTTTTTGTAACAGGGTAGCGTTGGCGCGGACTTCGGTCCCGATCCTATTCTTCACCTGCCAACACTTGCACACCGAGCATCTGTTCAATCACGGAGCGCTCGAGGATTTGGCCGCCGGGCAAGTGCAACTCCACATCCTGGTCCGCGGGCAAATTCATCGCAAGGTAGACTGCATCTTTTTGATTATCGAACGCCATCTCGGCAGGCTTCGGAGACAGCGGCGCGAGGCGAACCGGACCTCTCAATTCAGAAGGCAACCAGGTTACCACCCAAACGACCTTGGAGCGCATTTTTCTCTCCCTGAATAGCTTTGGGTTGAAAGAATGGGGACCAATTGTGGCGAGCTATTAATGTTTTCTCGTCGAGGTTGAGTCTGATCCGCGGCAACAGCAAGCCTGCGAACGAGTAGCGGGCCTGGTTGCCGCCGCCAATGATCGGGTGGCCGCTAATCCGGATGCCGATCGGGATCGCCGTGCTGGAACGGATCGTCGGGGCTGGGCCCGCCCTCGCGCCGGCAGCGAGAGAGCAGCCAAGCCGCTGCGACAAAAGACCGCCCGAAGGCGGTCCTGCAAACGCCGGCAGAAGTGGGCTCCGCTTACGCCAACTGTTGCCCGCGCCGCCTCATGATCCAGCCGAGGAAGATTGCGGCCAGTGCGAAGCTCGATGCACCGGCGCCAACGGTGGGGCCGGGAACTGCTGCCGTGTTCACCAGGCCAAATTCATATTGCGCTTCAATCAACTGGCCGGCGTCCGAAAAGTGTTGATCGTCTGAGAAGAAACTCGTCTCCTCGGAATTGCTAGTTCTGAGATGGGAGAAGTTAGATTGTGGCACGGTGGTATTGCCGCAAAATTGGCCCCAGCCGGTGGCTCCGTCTCCGGCGACGCAGGCCGAGGGCGTGTTACTGTCGCCTGCAATCCCGGGCAGGGCTGTAAGCAGACTATAGGCCGAGGGATTGGCCTCCACATTTTGAACCAAAGTGTTGATGTCGCCCAGGATGTAGCTCACGCCCGCGGCGTTCAGAGCATTGAACAGCGTCGTGTTGTAAAAACTCGCGAGTGTGCCAGTCCCGTACAGATTGTTGATGAGAAGATTCTGAGCTCCCAGAGTTTGAAGATTTTTAATTGCGCTGACTAATGTCGTGATTTGGACCGACAGATAGGCCTCTTTAGCGCTCAAAGTGGTAAAATTGTTCGCTGGGTTGTTTGCATAGGTGATGTCGTTGCCGCCCGAGCTGATCAGATAGAGCGCGGTTGGATTGGCCGTTCCTCCGTTTTGAGCCAGGTAGAGCGCAATCTGCTGCATAGTCGACGGCAGATTGGGATTGGCGTGCAAGTTTCCCAACCCTCCCGATGTTGCGTCTTTTGATCCGCTGATCGCGTAATTGGTTCCGCCGGGCTGGTTGGCCGGGGCGGCGGTTAGTCCAAGCATAGCGGCGAGATATTGAGTGTTCATTTGTCCGACGCCAACGGGCGCGCCCGTGCCCCCCGCGGCTATCGCGGCGGCGACCTTCGTGTCGAAGGTATGGTCCGGCGTCGATGCTGTGTTTCCTGCGGCTTCGCAAGGCCCGGCGACCGGGCCGCACTGGCCGGCGAGTGCGCCGGCCCACCAGCCGCTATCGACAGTGCTGTCGCCAAAAACGTTGAGTTGAGTATAGGTTGTCGCTGACGCCGAGCTAAACATCGCAGCTATCGCTGCAGCCAAAAGCAATAAACGCATTTGCCCTACTCCATCGCAGAGGGATGTCCGTTTCGATGGAACCCGCCGTTCCCCAATTGCAGCTGCAGCAGCAAGCCTTGCAGGGGTGCGACACTCTGTCAATCAGCTGGTAGAGGAATTTGTTGGAGCAACCGATATTCGCATTTGTTCAGGAGGGGACCTGCATGCGCCTGTGGGAGGACGGCCATTCTATTCGAGGACCGGATACTCGAACGCCACGCCCTCCGGATTATTTCTCGGCAAGCCACCGCCCTAGTCACGTCGGCACTTCACTCAGCGCGCGCCGGTTGAGTCAATTGGGATATGCACAGCAAAAGACCGCCCGAAGGCGGTCCTGCAAACGCCGGCAGAAGTGGGCTCCGCTTACGCCAACTGCTGCCCGCGCCGTCTCATGAGCCAGCCGAGGAAGATTGCGGCTAGTGCGAAGCTCGATGCACCGGCGCCAACGGTGGGGCCGGGGACGGCCGTGATCGTGCCGGATGTGATCAACTCACCAGGGATAAATAGAGGATCTCTGAATCCGTTTTGGTTCGACTCGAGGAAGTAATCGAAGGACGAGCCGTTTTGTTGCGAATAGACGGTAAATAAAAACGCATCTGCCGTGAACACCACTCCCAAGCTTGTGACGAAGGGCTGTGTCGTGAAGAAGAGTTGATCAAAGACATCGGTTGCGCCGCCTCCGCCTGGGTAGGTATAAGGCGAGCTACCGGTAAAGAGGCTAATGGCTTCATTGACTAGCCCATTGCCCGTCAATGAGCCGGTGATGTTGGTGACTTGGTTTCCGCTCGTCGTCAATTCGCCGGAGACACTGTAGTCCGCCGTCGCGAAACTGAAGTCATAAGCGGCCGCGTGGGCGCCAGAAATCCCGAAACTGAGAGCCGCTGCTAAGATCAGCGCCTTAAAGCTATTTCTCACCATTTTAAAGCATCCCCCATCCCTGCTTTTTGAAGAAGTATTTAAAAGATTTCAGACGGGCGACAATCTGTCAATTAAAGCTGATGCGTTTTCAACCCGGACAGGCCAAAAGCTCGGCATCAAGGAAGTCGACAAGGGCATTTGGCTCGTCGCTTCATGCATTATGATCTCGGATACTTCGACCTGGAGCAGAAAACCTTGCAACCCCTCGACAACCCGTTCGGCACGAGGTTGTCACTCATGTCTTAAGGTACGTTCCGTTACCCATGTGTCCGGGCTGGACAGGTTTTGTTTGGTGAGCGCGGAGGGACTCGAACCCTCGACCCCATGATTAAAAGTCACGTGCTCTACCGCCTGAGCTACGCGCTCACTTTGTCGATTGAACATATCCGTTCCCCAAACGCCGCATGTCGCCCCTTCAGTGAAGCGGCAGGGTGGGCAATGGAAGGATCATGCTCCGGACGGCGCTGTGTAGGGGGTGGGCCGGTGCCGGTCAATAGCGATGGCGCGCTTATCAACGCGGGACAACGTCCACAATTCCAATTGCGGCACAGACCGTTAGCTCTGTTTCTTCGAGTCCTGCGGCGATCGGTGGCTAACCTGCCTCGCGATGAATCTCGGAGGCGACCGGCTGCGGCGGGCTCGCGACCGAGGGCAGCCCCACCGGGCGGATGCCGATCAGCTCGGCGGTGCGAATGGCGGTGCTGCGCCAGAACTCGAAGGAATTGATCCGCGAGCTCTCGAGGATCGCGATCCCCACCGCGCAGAGGAACGGCAGGCTTTCCAGCACCAGCACGAGGGCGAAGATGTAGATTTCACGGATCTGCTTGACGTTGTTGGTCACGATCAGCACCGCGGCGCCGGCGAGCAGCAGCACGCCGATCACGGCTTCCCAGAACGCCTGGAACTCGATCGACATCCGCGTCAGTCCGCCCTTGGAGGTGCGGGCAAAGGGCAGGTGGTCGCTGATCAGGCCCTGGGCAACCGCGCGCGACACCGTCCATTGCACGCTCATCGCGGCGACCATGGCCGTGAGCATCTGGCCCCATTTCACCGCCACCCGCAGGCGGTACATCGCGATGAAATGCACCAGCGAAACGATG
>Ga0070681_10004876_pt1 | contig 12872 bp, 10 predicted proteins | sample KBSC83BmetaG_FD_65650 | JGI IMG/M metagenome (GOLD analysis project Ga0070681, IMG submission 65650) | Corn rhizosphere microbial communities from Kellogg Biological Station, Michigan, USA - KBS C8-3B metaG | ecosystem: Host-associated > Plants > Roots > Rhizosphere | place: USA: Michigan... | reverse complement strand
TCACACGGAACCGTCATAACCTCGACCCCTTCGAGGCCGGTTCGCGCCCGCTGAAGCTCCGCTTCATCGCGTGCGCAAAGCACGAGACGTGCTCCTTCACGCGCAAACTCACGCGCCATGACGAGCCCCAGTCCTCTGGAGCCGCCGGTGATCAAAACCGTCTTCCCGTTAAGATCAAATTCGAAGAAATGATTGAGTCTTGACTTGAGTATGAGCGCGCCAGCCGCAACGGCGGCAAGCTTAACGATGTCCTTTGGCATGACAGTCGAAGATGCAACTCGTGCTCCGTGGAATCCTACGTGCTTCTTATTACTTGAACGGCCCGACGCGTACGTAAACAGAACAAACGCGGAGCTCACTATGGAAAACCGGAACGCAACCGAAACAACTTTGCCCGAGAAGCTGCTGAAGAAACTCCTGGACTTCGAACCCGTCGACGCGCCCGTAATCAGTCTTTATCTCGACGCGCGCGCGGACCAGCACGGACAACAGAATTTTCTTCCGTTTGTGAGGAAGCAATTAACCAATCGCATCAAGTCTTACGATAACCAGTCAGACGAACAAACGAGTCTCGAAGAAGATTTCGTGAGGATCGTGCGTTATCTGGAAACCGCTGTTCCGGCGTCTGTGCAGGGACTGGCGATCTTCGCCTGTTCGAAAGCTAAAGATTGGTTTGAAGTCGGACAGTTTGACGCACCGTTCGAACGCAACCGTCTGTTCGTGTCCGATCGACCTCATCTATATCCGCTCGCGCGGCTCATCGATCAGTATCGCCGGTATGCAGTCGTGCTTGCTGACACGAATCGCGCGCAGATCTTCGTTTTCGCAGCCGGTCGCGCAATGGAGCGGGAGGAAGTGGAGAACGTAAAGACCAAACACACGAAAATCGGCGGCTGGTCACAATCGCGTTACCAGCGTCACGAGCAAAACTATCACCTGCAACACGCGAAGGAAGTCGTCGACATGCTGGAACGGATCGTCCGCGAAGAGGGTATCGAACAGATCATACTGGCGGGAGACGAAGCGACTGTGATCCCGCTCTTGCGCGAGCAGATGCCGAAGCCGCTCGAAGAAAAAGTGATTGATGCACTGAGTCTGGGCATCAACACGCCGCAGCGTGAGTTACTCGACGAATCGTTGACAGCGTTTCGACGGTTCGATTCGCTGACGGACATGCAGAAGGTCGAGCGGTTGTTGAATGAGTATCGCGCCGACGATCTCGGAGTTGCCGGTGTTCCCGAGACGCTTGCTGCGCTTTCCAACGGGCAGGTCGAAGAGATGCTGATCGCAGCGAAAGCGGAGGGCATTCAGTTCGAGGAAGAAGAAGTGAAGAAAGTTCTGGAGCTTTATCAAACTGACGAGCGTTTACCTGAGACCTTGAACCAGCGGACAGTCGCAGACGAACTGGTGCGACGCGCTAACGTGTTGTCGTCAGCTAGAGTCACGTTTATCGAAGACAGCACGCGTTTGGAGCGAGTGGGTGGAGTAGGAGCGCTGTTGCGTTATCGAATAAACGCGGATCAGATCGGCGCAAACTTGCGTAAATCCGCGGCTAAATAACCGCTTGATCCGTGATCTCGAGACCCTTGTCGATGATCGCGAACGCCTCTCGCAGCTCCGCTTCATTGATACAAAGCGGCGGGTTCGTGAAGAAGGTGTTCCCACGAACGAAGGTGTAGAGCCCTTCCTGCCGGAACGCCTTGCCAAGCGCCTGCATCTCGGGCGCGGCTGAGTTGAACGGCGCCATTGGTTCGCGCGTTTCGCGATTACGGATCAGTTCAACGATGCCGAATAATCCGATGTTGCGCGTTGCGCCCACTGACGGATGCCGGCTTTCCAGCTCCTCGAGCAGCCCGCGCATCACGGTTCCCATGCGACGCGCGTTCTCGATCAGATCGTCTTCTTCATAAACCGCGATCGTCGCGAGTGCCGCTGCGCACGCGAGTGGGTGGCTGTTGTAAGTCAAACCACCGTAGAAAACGTTCTTCTCGAAATGGTCCGCGATCTGGCGCCGCATGCCCACCGCGCCGAGTTGCACGTATGCGCTCGTCAAACCTTTCGCCATCGTGATCAGATCCGGAACGACTTTCCAGTGATCGACGGAGAACCACTCGCCCGTCCGGCCAAAACCAGCCATCACTTCGTCCGCGATCAAAAGAATGCCGTGCTTGTCGCAGAGATCACGTAAGCCCTGCATGTAACCGTCGGGCGGGATGAGTACGCCGTTTGTGCCCACGACGGGTTCGACAATCAGCGCCGCGATCGTCTTCGCACCTTCGAGCTCGAGCACCTCTTCAGTGCGCGCGAGCACGTCTTCCGTCGTGTCCCAACCTTTTTGAATGCCGTGATAGTAATCGGGAATACGAAACACACCGGGGATGCCCGGTTCCGCAGCCCAACGACGCGGATCGCCCGTCAGGGTCAAAGCGCCTGCTGTGCCGCCGTGATAACTACGATAGCGCGCGCCGATCTTGTGTCGCCCAGTGTAGAGTCGCGCAATGCGAATCGCGTTTTCGTTCGACTCAGCGCCGCCGTTCGTGAAGAAGAAGGCATCGATATCGCCCGGCGTCAGCTCGGCGAGTTTCGCACTCAGGCGCCCGCGCACCTCGGTCGCCATAAACGGGTTCGCATAAGGCAGCGTCTCCGCCTGATCCTTGATCGCCTGAATCACGCGCTCATCGCCATGACCGATGTTCACGCACATCAACTGGCTGTTGAAGTCGATAAAACGCTTTCCTTCCGGTGTCCAAAAATAAATTCCCTTGGCGCGCGCAACCGGAATCGGATCGACAGCAGCCTGTGCGGACCATTCAAACAGGGTATGCCGGCGGCAGAGTTCAACAATCTCCTCGCCCGTTAGACTTGCAGCAGTGGTGCTCATAATGTGCGGCATGCTAACACTTCCTTTGCGTCTTGGCGACTTTGCATGAATACTGTTTGCGATGACTCAACGAGGCGAACTCTCGCGGGAGCGAATTCAAGCAACTGAGCGCGTTATCAGGCCGCACATCCGTCGCACACCGACTCTCGAAGTCGATGGCGCAGATGTTGGTCTCGACTCGATCACGATCGTTTTCAAACTCGAATTGCTTCAACATGGAGGATCGTTCAAGGCACGCGGCGCGTTTACCAACATGCTGACGCGCGAAGTTCCACAGGCAGGCGTGGTCGCCGCTTCGGGCGGTAATCATGGCGTCGCTGTTGCTTTCGCGGCGATGAAACTTCACAAGCCAGCGACGATCTTCGTTCCGTCAGTTGCTTCTCCTGCAAAACTCGATCGCATCCGTAGCTACGGCGCAGAGCTCGTCATCGCCGGAGATCGTTACGCGGACTCACTGGAGGCCAGCGAGAGCTGGACCAGGCAATCGGGCGCGATGCCGATTCACGCTTATGAGGGAGATGAGACACTGCTGGGCCAGGGCACACTCGGATTGGAATTGGAAGAACAGGATCCGAAACTCGATTCGCTGCTCGTTGCGGTCGGTGGCGGTGGGCTGATCGGCGGTGTCGCAGCGTGGTATCAGGATAGATTGAAACTGATCTCCGTTGAGCCAACGGAAGCGCCGACACTCAATCTCGCATTGAAGGCGGGAAAGCCCGTTGACTCACCGGCCGGTGGCATCGCGGCGGATTCGCTCGCACCGAGACAGGTTGGACAACAGATATTTCCGATCGCACAGAAGTTTGTGAACAGCTCGATCCTCGTTTCTGATGAAGAGATTCTCGCGGCGCAGAAGCGCTTGTGGGAAACAGTGCGCATCGCCGCGGAACCCGGCGGCGCGGCTGCATTCGCCGGACTACTCTCGGGCCGATACAACCCTAAACGCGGCGAGCGCGTCGGCGTGATCGTCTGCGGCGGCAACACCGACAAAGTAAATCTTTAACCGCGGATGACACGGAATGAAATCCGGATTTTTTCCGTATTATCCGCGGCTGAATTAAATCTTCGCGTCGAGCACTTCGCGCACCTTCAGTGCCAACGCACCCGGACTGAACGGCTTTTGCAGGAAATTGATCCCCGCTTCGAGCACGCCGTGCTGCACGATGGCTTCGTCCGTGTAACCTGACATGTAAAGCACCGGCATGTCCGGCTGCCGCGCGAGCAGGATCTTCGACATATCGTTCCCACTCATTCCCGGCATCACCACATCGGTCAACAGGAGATCGATTCGCGTACCGTTGGGTTCGCAGATCGTAAGCGCTGCCTCGGCGCTCGCGGCTTCGAGCACCTTGTATCCGGCAGTCTCGAGCACCTGTCGCGCCAGTGTCCGCACGAGCGCCGCGTCTTCAACCAACAGGATCGTTTCGGACCCCTTCGGCATCTCAAAAGTGTCACCAACGCGTCTATACTCCTCAGCCTCCGCGGTCACTCGCGGAAAGTAGATCTTGAACGTCGTGCCTCGTCCCTCTTCGCTGTAAACCCAGATGTTGCCGCCCGATTGTTTGACGATGCCATAGACCATCGACAGACCAAGCCCGGTCCCCTTGCCCGACTCTTTCGTCGTGAAAAAAGGCTCGAAGATACGTTGTCGCGTTTCTTCGTTCATGCCGCAACCAGTGTCGCTGATCGCGAGCATCACGTATTCACCCGGATCCACCGAAACGTGTTCGCGCGCATACGATTCGTCGAGATAGACGTTGCTCGTTTCGATCGACAGTTTGCCGCCTCTGGGCATCGCATCGCGCGCGTTCACGACGAGGTTCATGATCACCTGTTCGAGTTGGACCGGATCCGCTTTGATGTTGCCGAGATCCGCTTCGGAGATCACTCGCAACTCGATGTCTTCACCGATCATGCGCCGCAGCATCTTTTTGAGATCGCTCACGACCGTGTTCAGGTCAAACACCTTCGGCTGCATGACTTGCTTGCGACTAAATGCCAGCAACTGGCGCGTGAGCGATGCCGCACGTTCGCTCGCCTTGCCGATCTCTTCAAGATTGCGGAGTAAAGGATCGCCTTCCTTCAACGTTCGTTTCGAAATATCGGTGTAACCGAGAATCACCGTCAGCAGGTTGTTGAAGTCGTGCGAAATACCTCCGGCCAAACGACCGACTGCTTCGAGTTTTTGTGACTGGACCAACTGGTTCTCAGTGTTGCGCAGCGCCTCGATCGCGTCGGCTCTTTCTCTTTCCGCCAAGCTCCGCTTCTCAGCGTGTGACTCAGAGAGCAGCTCCAGTTGATGATTTGCCTCTTCGAGCTGTGCCGTGCGTTCCTGAACTTTGCGCTCGAGTTCGCGTTGCGACTCGCGCAGCTTTTCGACCATCGCATTGAACGCGGAGGCGAGTTGTCCGAATTCGTCCTTCTGATCGATGTTGACGAGTCGCGAGTGATCGCCACGACTGATCGCGGTTGCTCCTGCCGTGAGCTCGTAAAGCGGACCGGTGACCTTACGGCTCAACACAAACGCACCCGCCACGCCCATGACAAACAGAAACGTGCCGATGATCAGCATTCGCCTCATGAAACCGTTTACGGGCTTCAGCACCACGTCATCGGGGAACTCGATCAGAATCAGCCACGGCGTGCCGGCGATTGGACGCGCCAGAGCGATCACAGGCGTGTTGCCGTCGCGATCGTAAGTTTGAATGTCGTCGTGAGTGCGCACATCCAATGGAGGTTTCGGGATGATGGAGGCGAGGTCGGTCCAGACGTCATCGGCCTGATTGCCGATGTAGAGTGTGGCGTTGGTGCCGAGCAGTTTCGTCATCTGCTGGCGCGTGTCTGCACTCGCGGCGAGTTTGCGCCAGCGGACGAGGTAACCCGCGACCTTTCCGTCGTCACCTTTAATTGCGGCCACTGCCGGAAAGCCGATCGTGTCGTGCAGGCAACGGATGTTGCCGATGGTTCTGAATGGCTCGACGGCGCTGTGTTTGAATTCAGCGTTGAGGTCGCTGAGCGGAGTCGCTTGGCTCTCAGGCGAGACGAGCAGGAGTCGATCAGTGCTCCATAATTCCACACGCAAGCTGTTCTGGTCCTGCGGCGCCAGGAACTGTTGCAGCACTTTCCCAACATCAGTTCGCGATTCACTTGTTGGAGATTTCACAAAAGCCCGAATGGCGGGCTCGTTTGCGACCAACGCAGTCTTGGTGGAGATATTGTTCGCAGACTGCTGCAACATGCTCGAAAGTTGTAGGGTTAAGTTCTGTAACCGCTCGCGACCGACAGCAAGCGCCGACGCCTTGACCGCGCGATACGACGCCCAGTTGCAGGCGACGATGATGAGGGCCAGGAGCGTGCCGATTAGCAGTGGTAGACGATATTTAAATGAGATATTTGAAAGAGACCATCTGCGTAACTTGCCGGGTTCCATGAGACACCTTTCCCATTCCTTGTTCACCGTCAGAGGGATGTCTGATCAGTAGAACAAATCTGCCGCACGGCTGGGCAGCCAAGTGGGAGTCATGTCGTTGGGAGGTACACTCGCGAATGCGAGCGTTGTCGGGTTACCGAGAAGGATAAAGACACTCTCAATAGAGGTCAAGTTAATTGTTGGTCCAAAATCTCTCTTGCGGCCCGAATCCCCGTCGCCAGGGCGCCGTGCACTGTCCCATGATGCCCCTCCGTGTTTGCCGCCTCGCCGGCAAAAAAGATGGTGTCTTCTAGCGGCCGGGCCAACTGCGCCTGCGCTTTGAGGCCATCGACCGGGACATAACTGTAAGCCCCAGCCGCGAACGGGTCTTTTTGCCAGTTGTGGGTATAAAACTCAGCTAACCCTTCTTCAAGCACTTGTTTCGAAACTCCAAAGATGTGGCGTAACGCCTCAAACGCGTGGTCCAACAGCGCGTCGTCACTCTGAAGCGACAACTTCTCGGCTCGAGTACCGCCCGCCCAACCTACAAGCAACGGCGTTCGAACCGGAAACTGCGTCCACCACGTCGGCAACAATTCCGCAGGCGCGTGAATGAACGTAAGGTCCTTCAATTGCTCCTGCCGCTCGTCTTCTCCCGGAATCGTCAACTCTTCCCAAAACGGCTCCTTGAAACGCAGCATGACTTTTACGACGTGTCCCATCGCGAGTTTGCGCGCTGCATCCTGGTGCTCATCGAGTGGCGGATTGAACCGCACTTGTCCTGTTTGGATGAGGCTGAGCGGTAGCGTCACTAACAGTCGCCGAGATCTGAACCTCTGCGTCGTCGTTAGGACCTCGACTTCATTTCGTTTCCAATTCACTTCCTCGACTACCGAGTTGAAGTGAAACAATGCACCGGAAGCGACAGCTTCATCGCGCAGTGCCTGTGCAACATGGACGTACCCATTCTCAACTCTAAACTGCTGATCGTCGTCGATCTCGCTGGCGGCTTCATTCGTCTTGTTCAGCCCGTCTACACTGATACGGTCGGCGTGTGCTGCGTGAAAGCCTTCAATGTAAAGCGTCGCGATCGATCGGATGTCTTCGATGTGAGTTTTCTCCTGGTAGTGATCGAGAAACTCAGAAAAGTTCTGATCGGGACCGTTGTAGTGACTCATCTCTTCCGTCACGTCTTCAACCTTGGACCAGAATTCGCCCGACTTAGTCACGACACCATCATGAAGATGCCAGTGACGATTCGGAATGCTTTGTAGTTTGAGATTCGCGCGTTTGGCGATGGCAAACGTTTCGGGTGGTCTGCCGTGGACGAACTCCGCGCCGAGCTCGACGGGCCACTTATCGAAATGAGTATTGATGCGACCGCCGATTCGATCGCGGGCTTCAAGTACGATTACTCCGAGCTGCGCCGCACTGAGCTCGCGCGCGGCCGCAAGTCCCGCAGCACCTGCGCCAACAACGATCACGTCAGCGTCCATACCTCACCCATGTTCGCAAAAATTCGATATAACGAATTCGTCTAATCGTGTTATATACATCGCTTCGGGTCAACTCAGGAGGTATTTCTCATGCGAAAGTTCTCACAACGACTGTACGTTGTCATACTTATCTGTTCCGTTCTCTTCGCGTGTCTAAGAACGACAACCGCTGCCGATTTCAAGCGCGAAGTCATCTATCAAATCATCACCGACCGTTTCTTCGACGGTAGCAGCTCAAACAACAATCCATCGCAAAGCGCCGGGCTTTACGATTCGACGAAGACAAACTGGCGGCTTTACTGGGGCGGGGATCTCGCGGGAATTCAACAGAAGATGTCTTACCTCGCCGGGCTCGGCGTGACCGCAATCTGGATCTCGCCGCCGGTCGATAATCTCAACACAAATATTCCCGACGGCAGTGGCAATCCGACAGCGTCGTATCACGGCTACCAGGCACGCGATTTCAAACGCATCGAAGAACACTTCGGCAACGCGAGTAACACCTGGACCGACTTCGACAACCTCGTCAGCGCGGCGCATTCCAGCGGGATCAAAGTGATTATCGACTTCGCACCCAACCACTCAACGCAAGACAACGCGGGCGAGTATGGCGCGCTCTACGATAACGGCACGTTTCTCGGCAATTTCACCAGCGACACCAACGGCTACTATCATCACAATCCCAACATCTCGGGCGGCGGCTGGGATGATCGCTATCAGGTGGAGTACTACACACTCTTCGATCTGGCGGACATCAACCAGGAAAACGCCACGATGGATTCGTACCTGAAAGCGGCTGCGCAATTATTTCAGCAGCACGGCGTCGATGGCTTCCGGATCGATGCGGTCAAACATGTGAACTGGGGCTGGGAATACAGTTTCGCGAACTCGATCTATACCTACGGCGACAGCTTTTTGTTCGGTGAGTGGTACCAGGGCAACACTTCCGATCCGCTCTATCACGACTCGTACAAGTTTGCGAATAAGAGCGGTATCTCGCTGCTCGACTTCCCACTGAACACCGCGATTCGAAACGTGTTCGGGTCAAACACAAACTTCTCAGACATCGACTCGGTGATCTCAACGGAAGGAAGCAACTTCACGTGGAAGGAAGATCTCGTCACCTTCATCGACAATCACGACATGTCGCGGTTCCTCACGCTGAACAATAACAACAATCGACTGCACGAAGCGCTCGCGTTCATTCTCACCAGTCGTGGTATTCCGTGCATTTACTACGGCACCGAACAATACCTGCACAACGACACCGGCGGCGGCACGGATCCTTACAACCGGCCGATGATGGTGAACTTCAGTACGTCGACAACCGCTTATCAACTCGTCAGCTCGCTCTCGACTCTGCGTCACAACAACCTTGCGGTCGGGTACGGATCGATGGGCCAGCGTTGGATCAACAACGACGTCTACATCTACGAACGAAAGTTTTTCGGCAATGTCGTGCTCGTCGCGATCAATAAAAATGAGACAACCGGCTACAGCATCAGTGGCCTGAATACGTCGCTTCCGGCGGGAAGTTATTCCGATTACATGAGCGGGTTGTTAGGTGGATCTTCGATTACTGTCAGCACGGGCTCGGGCGGCAACAATCCTGTGACTACGTTTACACTGCCGGCGCATACGGTCGCAGTCTGGCAGTTCACGGAAGGTGCGTCGACACCGCAGATCGGGTCGATTGGACCAACGGCCGGGCAGCCGGGTGTGAAGACGGTTATCGCCGGCAAGAACTTCGGTTCGACAACCGGAACAGTAAAGTTTGGAACGACGACAGCGACCGTCAACTCGTGGTCACCGACTTCGATTACGGTGACTACACCGTCAGTCACAAACGGCAACTACAGCGTCACCGTCACTAATTCCAGTTCACAAGTGTCAAACTCGATCCAGTACACAGTACTGACCGCGAAACTGATTCCAATCACGTTCACGGTCAACAACGCGTCGCCGACGCAGGTGGGCGACTATATCTTTCTCACCGGAAATACTGTCGAGTTAAGCAACTGGTCGACGACGTGGGACACGGCCGTTGGCCCGATGCTGACGCCGAACTATCCGAACTGGTTCCTCGTCGCCTCCGTTCCGGCGGGACAGACAATTCAGTTCAAGTTCATAAAAATCGCCGCGAACGGCGCAGTCACGTGGGAGGCCGGTAATAATCACAGCTACACCGTTCCAACCAGCGGCACAGGCTTCGTGACAGTCAACTGGCAATACTAGTTAAATCAGCCGCAGGTGAACGCGTATAAACGCAGATCGGCGTTCATCTGCGGCTAATTTCTTCTTGACACCACCAAATCAAGGAATTAAAGTCTGTTTGTCTTTGTTTATTTGACAAAGATTCTAGTCCCTTCCCGATTTTCTCGGTTCACAACTAAATACTGAGGTGTCTTATGTCCTTCCCCTTGCTCTCCGGACTGCGTTCTAACGACCTGGCCATCGATCTCGGCACCGCCAACACCCTCGTTTACGCGAAAGGGCGCGGTGTTGTGCTGAGCGAACCCTCGATCGTCGCGATTAATAAGGTGACAAATAACGTCGAGGCTGTTGGAAAGGACGCGAAGGAGATGCTCGGCCGCACGCCTGGCAACATCGTTGCCATCAGGCCGATGCGGGACGGCGTGATTGCGAATTTCGAAGTCACCGAAAAGATGCTTCAGCACTTCATCCGCAAGGCGCACAACGGTCGCACCTGGGTCAGCCCGCGAGTCGTTATCGGCATTCCGAGCGAGATCACGCAGGTAGAGCGCCGCGCCGTCGAGGATTCAGCCTATCGAGCCAAAGCATCGGAAGTTTACCTGGTTGAAGAAGCGGTAGCCGCGGCGATTGGCGCCGGCCTGCCGATTACTGAGCCACACGGAAATATCGTCGTCGATATCGGCGGCGGCACGACCGACATCGCAGTTATCAGTCTCGGCGGCATCGTCTACGCGCGTGCCGTGCGCACAGCGGGCGACGCAATGGACAATGCGGTGGCGGAGTATGTGAAGCGCAAGTACAACCTTTTGATTGGCGAGCGCACCGCGGAAGAGATCAAGATTCAACTCGGCAGCGCATTCCCGCTCGACGATCCATTGTCGATGGAAGTGCGGGGCCGCAATCTCGTCGAGGGCATTCCGCAAACGATTACCGTCACGGATGACGAAGTGCGCCAGGCACTCGATCCTGCGGTCAGCTCGATCGTTGATGCAGTGCGTGTCGCACTCGAGCGTACGCCGCCGGAGCTCTCTGCTGATATTATCGATCGCGGCGTGGTGCTGACCGGTGGTGGCGCGTTGCTCGCGAATCTCGACAAGCGTCTGCGAACCGAGACCGGGTTGCCTGTGTTTGTTGCTGATGACCCGCTGACATCCGTCGTGCTCGGCGCGGGCAAGATGCTTTCCGACTTCGCGCTGCTCAAGCGCGTCAAGTGGGAAAACACGCTACAGTATTAATCTCCTGGACCATGCTTGAATCAGACGAGCAGAAGAAACGCGCTGAACTCATCATCACGTTACTGGCAAAGCTCTACGTCGTGCTCGAGCTTTCAGGCGACGACTGCCCCGTCTGCCACAAAGCTCTTCATCACGATACCGAATGCCCCATTTCCCTCGCCTGGTCGCTGCTAAGTGAGGAACAACAACACGACGCGCGCTCCGCCATCCGCGCCCTGGCGCTCACCATCGGCAACGAGGAATCGTTAAGCGACTCGTTGGTGCATTAATCTGGCGTCGTAACCTCATTACCTGACCCGTTCAAAAACTATCTTCCAGTCTCCGTCAAGTTTCAGATGTTTTACTCGGGGCTTGGTTGAGGTCACCTTGCGTGATTTTGAACTCTGCTTCCGTGCCTTCTTTCCGGTTGGATTACCAGTCCTACTGGACTTACCACAAAAGGTTGCTACAAGTATCCCGCTCTCTACGTCCTCCGACTGGATACAGATCACTTGTTGGGGCATCCGAGATCTCCTCTCTCTCTGTTGCATCTAGCGCTGTCACCTTACTCTCTTTTGAGAGTGTTTGCAAGCTTGGTTTGAGTTAGGACGGTTATTTTTCTGAGGCAACGCTCTTAGTGGAGGGATCTGTAGCGAGCTTTTGTCGGAGGCGTCTGAATTTAAAACTGCCGGGCAGCTTGTCGGGCAAGGCGGCTTCGTCGTCGATAAGACTCTCCAGGTGGATCGCCGCGATGCGCCCGTAAGCCAACAGCACCCACAGCGCCGGTTCACGTATGCCGGACTCGTATTCGGAGATCCTCGCCGCCGAGAATGTTTGCTCGGCTCCTAAACATCGCAGCATTTCCGACTGCGACAATCCGAGAGCCTTTCTGATCTGACGTAGCTTCCGAGCGAGGTTTTTGGGCCGGTTGCGCGCTTTTGTCCCCATAGCCGGACATACTACTCACAACTGAGAGTGTCGACAAGCGAATTTACCGAAGAGCCTTCGGTCCAGGACCAGGGCTGTGCTATTCCGAGATCGGTTTCAGATTTACCGGAGGAGTGGTTTCTTTGATCTCACGATGTCGAGGTACGTGAGGTGGGCTCGTTTGATTAATGTTTACGCAGTTCATAGCGCGAATCGCTCGCTCGGTTACGTACGTAACCGCCTGCCGCGGCTTCTTCCATAAACTGCGGTAAGCGTGAGTTCCTCATTTGGGTATCAGTATGGCAGCCATTAGCGGGACAACAACTCTGCTTCATCTACTACGTTGACATTTCCGGTTTTTCAACGTAAGAATTAGCTCCCGGCCAGTTAATTGATTGGGCCACATTTTTTCATTGACTTGGTCCAACTTGAATTTTTCTATTTACGTTTGATGCCCTGTCGTTTTAGGATGCATCTGTCTTTGACAACTCAGCAACGGCAAAATGCGCGGCTCAGCCTCCCACATTAAAGAGTGATGAGCATCGCCGTTGAGCATGAAAGGTTCATACTCACGGCGAAAATCAAAAGCGAACGCAGTATACTCCCAACTGCGAGTATAGGCCGGCGGGTCTCATCAGGAGGCAACTACTGATGGGAAACCCGCGTCCCCGTCCGATGCGACTGGCTGAAAAACTCCTGCAAATACGTGTTGGTCTCGGTCTCTCACAGAC
>Ga0070681_10004875_pt1 | contig 12873 bp, 15 predicted proteins | sample KBSC83BmetaG_FD_65650 | JGI IMG/M metagenome (GOLD analysis project Ga0070681, IMG submission 65650) | Corn rhizosphere microbial communities from Kellogg Biological Station, Michigan, USA - KBS C8-3B metaG | ecosystem: Host-associated > Plants > Roots > Rhizosphere | place: USA: Michigan... | reverse complement strand
ACTGCGGTCCCGAGCAAGAACGGCAGATCCATCCGGGTGAGGTTCAGCTCGCTCGCTGTGCGCAACATCGTGGTGAGGGTCAGGGTTCCGGCGAAGCCGCCGGCGAGGGCCGGCCAGATGCTCATGCTTTCGCCTCTGCCATCTCTGTCGCGGCGCTGATAAGCGACAAATGGCTCAGCCCCTGCGGGAGGTTGCCGAGGAACTGCCGGTTGTCGGGGTCGATCTCTTCTGCGTAAAGCCCAACGTCGTTGCTGAGCGCGACCAACTCGTCCATGAGGAGGGCCGCATCGTCGTGCTGGCCGGTCCGGGCCAGTGCCTCGACCAGCCAGAACGAGCAGCTGACGAATGCACCTTCTCCGCCGGACAAGCCGTCCTCGCCCGTGTAGCGACGCAGGTACGGCCCTTGTCCCAGCTCGCGGCGGATAGCTCGAACGGTCTGACTCCACCGCGGCGCTGCGGAATCTCCATACCCGGATAGCAGACCCAGCAGGACGCTGGCATCCAGCTCGTCACTGTCCGCGGAACGCCGATAGCTCTGCAGTTGCTCGGAGAAGCAGCGTTCTTCGACAAACCTTCGGATGGCAGCGGCCTGTTCGGCCCACGTCGCCCGATGCCGACTGGGCACGATGCCTCGCGCGGCCAGTCGGTCGGCGCGGTCCAACGCGACCCAGCACATCATCTTGGAGTGAGTGAAGTGTGCCGGCGGGCTTCGGACTTCCCAGATTCCGGCGTCAGGTATCCGCCAGATCTGACAGACCAGGTCGGCGACCTCGGCAAACCGTTTGGCGATGTCCCGGTCGATCTCTTCGCCTGCGTCGGCGTACAGCCATGCCGTCTGCAGCAGCTCGCCGTAGACGTCGAGCTGCAGTTGCTCGGCGGCGGCATTTCCGATTCGGACCGGCCGGGATCCCAGATAGCCGTCGAGCGGCAGTTCGCGTTCGACAGTGCGTGTTCCTCCGTCGAGCCGGTACAACGGTCGCAGCCGGGGATGAGTCAGTTGTGAGGCGTGCACCAACCACCAGAAATACGCTTTTGCCTCAGGTGCACAGCCCAGTCGGAGCAAGGCGTCGAGAGTGAAGGCGGCATCACGGATCCAGCAATAGCGGTAGTCCCAGTTGCGCGCGCCGCCAACCTTCTCGGGTAGGGAAGTCGTTGCGGCGGCGGCCACCGCGCCCGTGGGCGCGTGCACGAGCAGTTTCAGGGTCAGCGCGCTGCGCGTCACCGCATCCCTCCAACGCCCGCCGAACGTACGTGCGTCTGTCCAAGCCCGCCAGGTGGCGACGGTCTTGTCGTATCGGGCATCGAGTTCAGTCCTGCTCGGGAAGATCAGTGGTTCTTGATGTGCCGCACACAAGGCGAGTAGCGCCTGCGAGTCCTCATGTGTCTCGAAGCGCCCGCTGATGGCGGCGTCGATCAGGTTCGGACGTCCGGCGTCGAACGCGCATATCGCGACTGCATCGCTGCCGGATGAGGCGATCGGCGTGGAACCTCGCCAATCCACTGTCGTCGGTCTCTGCCCGTAGCCGAATCTGGGATGCACACGCCAGCCCATGGGGACCTGCCCGGCCACGCCGCGGACCCGACGCTGCAGTTCGCGGGCCGGCCCCAGAGTCTCGCCCTGGACAGTCATCGCGTCGAGGACTTCCGCGACGCCGGTCGCTGTGAAGAATGTGGTCTGCAGGACGTTCGTGTCCGCCAGGTAGCAACGGTCCACGCGGTAGGGGATCGTCGGCGCGAGGTCAAAGGACCCGCCCCGTCCGGCATCCAGCGCGGCGGCAAAGATGGTCCCGGAATCCAGGTCGGGTAGCGCGAGCCAGTCGATTGTTCCGTCGTCCGCGACCATCGCGACGGTGCGTCCGTCGCCAATCACCGCGTAAGAACGCAGCGGTGCGTACCCGTCGCGCCGCAGCGACGGTTCGCGACCTGCAGAGCCATCGAGGCGCAAGTCAACGCCTCGTGCGCATGCTGCACGCGCTGTTTCGCATGAGACCGAGGCTAACGAACGGCGTGTACCGGCACGGCAACCCAACGCTGCCACGTCGCCGCTGTCAGCGTCACCCGTCGGCTGCAGGTGGGGCACGTCGCGGACATCAGCCGCCTGGTTGAGGACCAGAAGGTGAATGATTCCGCGGGAATCGGATCTCGGCAGTAGATGCACGGCACGTGGCGCTCTCGCTCGCCGGCATCGCCGGCTACGTGGGCATGGTCGAGAACGCGCCGCGCTCGCGGTCTGGTGGCGGGCATCGCACCTCACTCCCTTCGGCCGGCCGGGGCTGTTTCTGGGTGGCCGCCTCGTGAACCGTCGCCGCAAGGACAACCTGTCGGTCTGGATCGCAGGTGTCGGCCGCGAGGAGATGGGATGGAGATGCGCCGGACTGCGTCCGCCTCGCGGATACTGGCAGTAGGAGGGCGTGATGCCGACGATCTTGATCGTGGAGGACGAACCCAAGCTCCGCGACCTACTGCGCGGCTACTTCGAGCGCGACGGCATGACCGTGCTGACGGCCGCGACCGGCGCAGAAGGGCTCAGTCTGGCCACCACTGCGAAACCCGACCTCGTCGTGCTCGACCTGGGGCTGCCCGACATTCCTGGGGAATCGGTCGTGCGGGAAATTCGCAGGTCGTCGCAGCTCCCGGTTCTGATGCTGACGGCGAAGGCCGACGAAGCGGACCGTATTCGCGGCCTCGAGCTCGGCGCCGACGACTACGTCACCAAGCCGTTCAGCCCGCGAGAGCTCGTTCTGCGGGTCCGCGCGATTTCGCGACGTGGCAGGACGGAAGGAGCTTCCGGTTCTGTCGGCCGACGGTCCTTCGGGGCAGCCACGCTGGTCATCGACGAGCCGCGCCGCCAGGCGATCGTGCGGGAGGAGATCGCGGACCTCACCCCTACGGAGTGGGGAGTGCTCCTGGCGCTGGCGACCACCCCCGGCCGCGTGTACTCGCGCCAGGAGCTGATGAACAGAGCGCGCGGCCACGAGTTCGAGGGGTATGAGCGAAGTATCGATTCGCACATCAAGAACCTGCGTCGCAAGGTCGAGGAGGATCCGCATCAACCACGAATCGTCCTCACAGTGCTCGGTGGTGGATACCGGCTCGGGCTGACTCCAGATGGCTAGCGCCAGGCATCCGGCGCTGGCGAGCCGGCTGGCGGCCGCGTTCATCTTGATGGACCTGTTCACCGTCGTCATCATCGCGGTACTGGCTGTGACCCTCGGCAACCGTGACATCAACCGACTCGTGCAGGACCGCCAAGCCGGCATCGTTGAATCGTTACGGGCGAGTGCTGTTGGCGCGTACAACACCGGCACTCCCGGGTGGTCCGACGTGGACCTGCAGCCTGCGCTACAGGTCGCTGCCAGCACGGGTGCGAACGCTGCGGTGCTGGACGGCAATGGCCACGTCGTCGCGTCGAGCATCGTCGGCAAGCGTGATCTGGCGAACGCCTCCAGAAGTCCCATCGTGCTGGACGGCAAGCCGATCGGCACTCTGGCCATCCAGTTCACCTCCCGCGGCCTCGTCGAGTCTGCCGACGAGCTGCGGACGTCGCTGCTCACGGCCGCCATCATCGCGACCGGACTCGCAACAGTGATCTCCGTGCTCCTGGCGATCTACGTCGCCCGTCGGTCGACGCGTCCGATCGCGAAGCTCACCAACGCCGCGCGAGCGATGGGCGCTGGTGACCGCGAGACGCGCGTGGGCGACCTCGCGGCGGCGTCCAAAGAGCTGTCCGAGCTGGCGGGCGCGTTTGACGGCTTGGCGGACGCGCTGGTCGCACAGGAGAATCTGCGACGGGACCTGGTCTCCGACGTGGCACATGAGCTGCGCACCCCGGTGGCGATCCTGCAGGCGAACACCGAGGCGCTGCTTGACGGCATCGTCCCGCGCAGTCCCGAGCAGATCGCGTCGCTGCACGAGGAAGTGCTCCGGCTTGCTGCCCGCGTCGATGACCTGCAGTCTTTGGCGCGGGCGGATGCGGCCGCATTGCAGCTGACTCCGATGCGGTGCGACTTGGCGACGCTTGTCGCTCTCGCGCTGGACTCGATGCGGGCGCGCTTTGCCGCCGCCGGCCTGACGCTCACCAGCCGCCTCGAGCCCGCGGTCATCGAAGGCGATGCCGTCCGCCTGCACCAGGTGATCACGAACGTCTTGGTGAACGCAGAGAAGTTCACGCCGGCTGGCGGACGGGTCGAGGTCGAGCTGACGACCCTGCCGGGTCAGGCGACACTGCGAATCGCCGATACCGGTGTCGGGATCTCTGTTGAGGACCAGTCGCACGTTTTCGAACGGTTCTGGCGAGGCGCCAACGCGGAAAGAGCCGCCGGAAGCGGAGTCGGGTTGGCGGTCGTGGCCACATTGGTCGAGGCGCACGGCGGCGTCGTCGCGGTCGACAGTCAGATCGGTGTTGGCACATCGGTCTCGCTCACGTTCCCGATGGCGCTCTCCTCACATTAGGGCGGCCTGGGCCTCCATCGGTTCTCCACGTTGCATTCATCACTGCTCCACGCATCTCGATGACGATGTGTCTGTGCTCAAGCAGTGAGTCGGCGTAGCGAGTCACCGGACGCGCCTCCCTTCGCCAGCCCCCGTTGGCGGGGGGAGGCGCCTGCTACGTGACTCACGAGCGGCCTCGCACCCTGACCCAGAGAGGAAACCGTGGCCACGGCCAGTCCACTGTCACCGTTGGAAAGGCTGCACCTGCGTGAACAACTGCAGGATCTCTGGCGGGAGCAGCTGGAGATCGTCACCGTCGTTGACTATCGGGTCGGGACGAGGCAGGCGGACGCTGCCGGCGTCGAGCCGGACGAGCTGGCGCGGCAACGGACTACCGCCCGCAGACTTCTCGTCGAGGTGGAAGCCGCCATGCACCGCATGGACTGCCGGCGTTATGGCGTCTGTGAGGTATGCGCCGAACCGATACCGATCGTCGACCTGCTCATGGCGCCACATAGGCGCTGCTGCGCCGGTTGTGACGGGCTCGCAACCGAGGCCTCTGAGCGTCAGGACCGAAATGCACAGGCCGGCCATTAGGGGGACTGACGATGACCAACCGAATTGCTGAACGGCCGACCGGACTGGGTGTTGTTGCCGGTTACGAGCCGCCTTTCCTTGAACTCCGCGAGCGCCTCGAGCAGCTATGGCGGCACCAGGTTGATGAGGTCACGGAGTGGACCATCCGGCTGCATGACACCCGCGCTGCACTCGGTCAGGTCCCGGCCGACCACGCGCGAGTCGCCGCAGAGCTGGCCACGATCGAGGCGCACTTGGAGGCAGCCCGGCGGGAGTTCGTCGAGCTCGACGGCGCGCTGGCGCGTTTCGCCAAGGGCAGCTACGGGTTCTGCGGTCATTGCGGCGACAGCGTCGCCGCGAACCGGCTCGCGTCGTTGCCGTCCGCCCGCCTGTGCGCCTCCTGTCAGTTCTGGTCGCGGACGCAGGCCACGGGCGGGTAATCGTCGATGGAAACGGACGCGCCGAACACCGAGGGAGCGGGCGGGGACCTGCTGCCCTACCTCGAGCGGTTGTGGCGTATCCCCGCGAAGGCTCCGGCCCACGACCCCCAACGATCCGGCTGGCTCATCGCTGTCTGGGTATTTGCGTTCATCGCCACCGGCAGCGCGCTGGGAGCGATCGCGACTGCCAGCGTCGCGCCGCTGCTAGCGACTGGCGCTTCCGGTCTCGTGAGCGTTGTCGTCGTCGGACTGCATCAGCACGCCCGACGCCGCCGGCGGGCCCGATGGCACTGACCCATCCGGCACGGGTCCTTCGACCGAGACCGGTGTATGTCGCGCCCGGCAGCCGAATCGTCCGCTGGGTCACCAGCACTGACCACAAGGTCATCGGTCAGCTGTATCTGATCACTTCGTTCGGCTTCTTCATGGTCGCTGGGCTCATGGCGATGCTGATGCGCTCAGAGCTTGCGCGGCCCAACCTGCAGATCTTCGATAACGAGCAGTACAACCAGTTGTTCACCATGCACGGCACGCTGATGCTGCTGATGTTCGCGACGCCGCTGTTCATCGGCTTCGCCAACGTGATCATGCCGCTGCAGATCGGTTCACCGGACGTCGCGTTCCCCCGGCTGAACATGCTCAGCTACTGGTTCTTCCTCTTCGGCTCTCTGATCGTGCTATCGGGCTTCCTGACTCCGGCCGGTGCCGCCGACTTCGGGTGGTACGCCTACGCACCGTTGAACGACGCCGCGCACTCACCGGGTGCGGGCGCCGACCTGTGGGTCGTGGGACTGGCCCTTTCCGGGTTTGGAACGATTCTGGCCGGTGTCAACTTCGTCACGACGATCCTGTGCATGCGTGCGCCCGGGATGACGATGTTCCGGATGCCGATCTTCACGTGGAACATCCTCGTGACGTCGATCATGGTGCTGGTCGCGTTCCCGGTACTGGCGGCGGCGTTGCTCGCGTTGGAGGCGGACCGCAAGTTCGGCGCCCAGATCTTCGACGCCAGCAATGGCGGGGCGATCCTCTGGCAGCACTTGTTCTGGTTCTTCGGTCATCCCGAGGTCTACATCGTGGCGATCCCGTTCTTCGGAATCATCACCGAGGTGATCCCGGTGTTCAGCCGCAAGCCTGTCTTCGGCTACCGGGGGCTTGTGTTTGCGACGATCGCCATTGCCGGCCTTTCCATCACGGTGTGGGCCCACCACATGTTCTCGACGGGCGCCGTGCTGCTGCCGTTCTTTTCTTTGATGTCGTACATGATCGCGGTACCGACGGGAGTGAAATTCTTCAACTGGATCGGCACCATGTGGCGAGGCAGCCTGACGTTCGAGACGCCCATGTTGTGGGCGTTCGGGTTCTTGATCACATTCCTGCTCGGCGGGCTGACCGGAGTCATGCTCGCCTCACCGCCCATCAACTTCCACGTCACGGACACCTACTTCGTTGTTGCGCACTTCCACTATGTGTTGTTCGGCACGGTCGTATTCGCGATGTTCTCCGGCTTCTACTTCTGGTGGCCGAAGTTCACCGGACGGATGCTGAACGAAACCGTTGGGCGAATTCACTTCTGGACCACATTTGTCGGCTTCCATCTGACCTTCCTCGTCCAGCACTGGCTAGGGGTGGAAGGGATGCCACGCCGCTACGCGGACTATTCGCCGAGCGACGGCTTCACCACGCTCAACACGGTGTCGACGATCGGCTCGTTCCTGCTCGCTCTCTCGACTCTCGCGTTCCTCTACAACGTCTGGCTCTCGTGGCGAGGCAAGACGGAGCGGGTGATCGGCGACGACCCCTGGGGCTGCGGAAACTCGCTGGAGTGGGCGACGTCATGCCCGCCGCCACGACACAACTTCACGTCGATTCCCCGTATTCGCTCAGAGCGACCCGCTTTCGACCTGCACTACCCGCAGTTCGCGGCGACGCCGACGCGCGCTTCGACGGAGGTGCATGTGCCGTGACCACCGACTCATCGATCCAGAGCGCGGGCGTGGTGATGAGGACAATCGTCCTCCGCGGCGACGATGGCATGGCGCCGGATGAGACCTGGCTTGTCGCCGTGTCCGAGGCTGCGGCCAAAGACGCCGGCGTCTCAGCGGACCTGCTCGGCGAGTACCTGCCGATGCTCGCCGCCGCGACCGTGGCGGGCAAACGGCCGCACCGTCGCGAGCTCGATGCTGTCGGTGCACTCGGGCGACGAGCCGCCGAGCAGGGCGTCCCGACCAGCAAGGTCGTCAACCTCTATCTGTCCGCGGCGTGGCGGCTGTGGCGGGCGCTTCCGAAGCTCTCGCACTCGGACCACAGCGAAACCGTCCGCGCAGCGGAGGCTGTGCTGCGCGTCGTCGATGACGCGGTAGCGGCGCTCGTCGAGGGCTACCAGGCGGCGCAGCGACAGATGATCCGGCGCGAGGTGTCCCTGCGGCGGGAACTCGTCGACGACCTGATTCGCGGCGACGCGGACGTCGCCGGACTGCTCGAACGTGCGGAACCATTCGGACTGGACCTGGGTCAACCGCACATGATCACCCTGGCAGCCCCGAGCCAACGGCTGCCTGACAGCGAGATCGCCGTGAGCTCACTCGAACGCACGATCCTCGACCGTTTCGGTGATCGGGACGTGCTCGTAGCGAGCAAGGACGGCCTGCTGGTGGTGCTATCGCCCGTGACGCCAACCCCCGCTCGGCGGCGGAGGCTCCCTACTGACGACCTGGCCACGCTCGTTCACGGCCAACTCGAGCAACTCGCCGCCGGCTCTCCATGGAGGGTGGCCTCCGGTCGTCCGTATCCGGGTGCGTACGGCGTCGCCCGTTCATATGAGGAGGCTCGGGAGGCGATCTCTCTCGCCGGTCGACTGCGGCTCGACGCGCCCATCGTCCGTGCGCGTGACTTCCTGGTCTACCGCGTTCTGGTGCGCGACCACATCGCTATCAGGGACTTGGTCCAGGCGGTGCTCAGCCCACTTCTCGACGCTCGCGGCGGCCCGGCGCCTCTTCTCGACACGCTTGAGGCCTACTTCGCCGCGGGGGAAGTCGCAACCGACGCGGCTCGGCGACTGCACCTTTCTGTGCGGGCGGTGACCTATCGACTGGACCGAGTGAAGGAGATTACCGGACATGACCCCGCCGATCCCACCGATCGGTTCACCCTCTACACGGCGGTGTTGGGAGCACGGTTGCTGGGCTGGCCGAGCGCGGATGCCGTAACCGGCTGAGCGCGAACTCAGTACCTCAGAATGCCAGCGAGCGGCGTCGACGTGGGCATCGACTGATCGTCCACCACGTGAATCGACCCGCCGTGGCGAAGGGTGCCGGCGATGGCCTGTTCGAGCACCATCCGAGTATGCGTGTCGTCGGCGGGAGCGCTCGGGACGCCTGCGCTCGGCAAGTGGTCCGTCTCGGCGGCCGCGACGATCAGTGTCTCGACTCGGCCGTAGTCGGCAGCGCTTGCCGCCGACGAGGGTTCGCTGACGGTCCTGCCCGAACCCTGTAGTTGCGTGAAGCGGGCCAGAGCTGCGCCGTGTCGCGCATGCAACGTCGGCTCGACGATCGGCCAGGTGCGCTCGTGCAGTTGGCTCATCGTCATGTCGCCTAGCCCGGCGGTGATGCCCTCGGGCACGAGCGCCGGGTAGGAGTTGATGCCTCGGTACAACGTGTGAAGGTAGCCGACCCCGCCCAGGACGAGCGGGGCGTCGCTGTTTCTCAGGATCTTCTTGACCGCAGCATCGACTCCGCGGAAGTGATCGATAACTCGACGCTGGTCGATGTCGGCGGCGGCTCCGCCTACTCCATGCCACACGCCGCGGATGCCGCTGCTGCCTCGATCGGCGATAAAGGCTCCGGCTGGGCGTCGCTCGCGCGGCATCGAGGCAAGCGGTGCGAGCGGAAGGCCTTCGAGCGCCAGCTCTCTCACCATCTCGCGATCGCCCGCGAACAATCGGACGTCGTCGCGGCCAAGGCCCAACACGAAGTAGTTGTCCTTCTCGAGCAGCGGCAGCAGGGGCCGGAGATAGCTGCGGTCGCCGACGACGACGGCCGTCGGCACATCAGTCGCGACTGCTAGAACGCGCGATGAACGGGGGCCCGCAAGAAATGCCAGCCCCCGAGCCTGGGTGTTACGAACCTCAGCGGCGCGGCGGGCGGGGGTGAGGATGCGCCGTACCTCCCCACTGACAATTCGTTGCGCCGTCAGTTGCCGCTCCGCCGCGCGGACGAGGTTCGTCCAGGCGACGCGCTGTGCAGCGAGCGAGGCAACGCGGGGGATCGATAGATAGATGCTGACCCGAGGAGCATCGTCGCTGTCGGCGAGCTCAAGCAGCTCCTGCCGGGTGAGTTCGTGAACCAACTCGCTCTGGTGTGCAGTCCGGCCACCACGCTGATGGACTGAGACGGTCATGTCGTCCCGCTGGCGGAGCGCTTCGCCCTTCGGGTGTCAGCTGCCATCTGGTGCGTCCTCGGTGGCGAGTACCCGCACGCAATAGCTGCCGGCGGGAGCATGGACGTCCACTCGTGCGCCGACATGCTGGCCGAGCACCGCACGGGCGAGTGGTGACTCCACCGAGATGCGCAGTTGGTCCAGCGGCGCTTCGGACGGATGCACGAGCAGGTACTGCTCGACTGTTCGCCGGCGCCGCAGGCCATGTTGTGCTGAGAACTCGATCGTCACGAGATCGCCGAATTCGACGATGCCGTGGGTTGTCTTCTTGCCGACCGTGACGGATTCCGCCAAAAGGCGTTCAAGCTCCCACAGATCACCGAGAAGGCGAACGTAGTCGGCGCTGAGGCGACCGTCGTCCGGATCGGCGCGTGCGAGCGCCAGCTGCTCCGGAAGGCGGATGCCGCGCAACGTGGCAACCTTGTCCTGGACGAGATCTCGCCCGCGGGCCGTCAAGGCAGGAAGTTGTGATTCCGCAGGGTCGAGTCTGGTGGGCCCGCTGTCGCGCGGTGGGATCGACCGAGACATGTCGCCCTCCTCCTGCTCCTCTTGGTGCCACCACAACCAGTCACTTGCGCTACTGCCGAGCGGTCACCCTGTGCTTCGAGCATGGCAATGGCGAGCCTGTGAGCACAGGGCCGTCATCGGCCATCAGGCAGCGTTGTTGTTGCCGGTTATCGGCAACCGCCCGATCCGGCGATGTGAGTCATTCGTGACTCGAGGGTTCCTCGGCGTCGCCGACTGAGTGTCGGGCGATCACGTAGAGAAGGTCCGAGACTCGGTTGAGGTAGCGCAGGACGTGATCGTCGACGGGCCGACCGGCGGTCCTTGCCTTGATCGCGTGCCGTTCGGCTCGACGTGTGATCCCTCGCGCAAGATCGAGATGCGCTTCGGTTGACGTCGTTCCCGGCACGACGAAGACGGATCCGAGGGGTCGTTCCGACACGATGGCGTCGATAGTTTGCTCGATGCCGCCGACCATTTCTGGGCTGACCGAGGACTCGCCGGAGACGAGCCGCTGCCGCTGCCGCGGGTTCGCCGCGAGGTCTGCCGCGACGACGAACATCTCGCGCTGAAGTCGCAGCAGCATTGCCGCCAGGTCGCGGTCAGTGTCGCCACATCCTGCTCGCGCGACACCCAGGGCGGCCACCGCTTCGTCGATGTCGCCGCACACCTCGACGAGCTCGTCACTCTTGGACACCCGCCCGCCGTACAGCAGGCCGGTTGTCCCGTCGTCACCGGTCTTGGTGTAGATCCGGGCCATCGCTCAGCCTCCGTCCTTTGTCGCTGTCGGCGTTTCCCCACGGCCGTGGTTCGAAGAAGAACTCCTCAGTGAACAGGTGGGCCGCGGCGGCACCAAGTCGGCGCGCGGCGTGCGCGCAGGCCGCGACGAACCCGGAGCTTCCGGCGACGAACACTCGATGCTCCGTCAGACGAGACATGAGCTCGGGAAGAACGTCAGGAACGTGCCCGACGGGTGGCGGACCCGGTTGCCGGGTGAGGGTCCGCACGTAGCGGAACGCCGGATGCTCTTGCGCCCACCGGCAGATCAGCTCGTGGTCGATCAGGTCGGCCTCGGTGCGCACCGAGAAGAGCAGTGTCATCGGCACTGGGTTCGAGTCGGTCAGCCCGGCCTCGATGAGTGCTCGTGCCGGCGCAAGTCCGGAGCCACCGGCCAGGTAGAGCCGCGGTCCGGGTTGGGTGAGGTCGTCGACGAAACTGCCATACGGGCCAGACAAGAGAAGGTCGTCGCCGACATGTAGATCGTGGAGCCATGTGGACAGCTCCCCGCCGGGCACCTGCGTGACCAGAAGCGCCACGACACCGTCGGGTCGCGGCGCGTTGGCCAGGGAGTACGAGCGCACCTGTCGCTGATAGCTGACATCGCCGACGAGGACGTATTGCCCCGGTTGATAACGGATGCCCTCGGCGCAGGGGCGCAGCACGAGTTCGACGATCACAGGGGTGCATTGCCGCACGGCTTCGACCGTGTACGCGACGTCATCGCGGGGCGCCGGTTGCCCCGCCGTCCGCTCGTAGCGGACCACGTGGTCGTCAGGAGGCGTTGGCCTGGTGGGCGGTCATCCGCTCCTGCATCCGGGGCAGCAGCGCGGGCAGATCGATCTCGGGGTCAGCGGCCAGCGCCGGCAGCAGGAGATCGTTTTCTCGTCGAACGTGCCCGATGAAGACAGCGCGGAGGGCCGCGGCGGCGATCGCGGCATCGACCGGGGTGCGGGCGGCGGCGAGGGCGGCGCTGAGAGCGAGGAGCGTCTCGTGTTCGAAGATCATGCCGGTGACGAGCGGAGTCAGGGTCGGTGCGCTTGCCGCGGCGTACAGCACCTCCTCCTCGGCGCGCGCGTGCGGGATGATGTCGTGCTCCAGCAGGCCGCGCAACTCGGCAACCGCTGCCTCATGCGGCGCGACGGGGCGGGCGGCGTCGACCACGGCGTCGACCCTGGTGGAGAGTGCGGTTTGCAGTTCGGAATGGTGGCCGACAATGGCGCTGACGATGTCGGTAGTGGCGGTCATGAGGTCGCTCCTGTGTTGGCGGATCGGTGCTCAGCCACGCCAGCCGAGCAGCTGCTTGGCTTGGTCGGTCATGTCTCGGTCCGGATCCCATGGTGGTGACCAGACGACCTCGACGTCGACGTGGCTGATGGTCGTGACCTGGCTGAGCAGGTCGGTGATCTGTTCAGTGATGTAGGGGCCGAGCGGGCAGGCGGGGGTGGTCAGCGTGGTGACGATGCGGACGGCTCCGCCGGGCGCAATCGCAACGCCCCGGAGGAGGCCGAGGTCGACGATGTTGATGCCCAGTTCGGGGTCGATGACCTCGCGCAGCAGTTCCGTGACGCTCTGCTCGGTGGGCTCGCCGAACATCAGCTCGATGACGTGCATCTCTAGTCCGTTTCGACGCGGGTCAGCAGTCCAGCGGTGAGCGGGGTGTTGGTCATGACCGGGCTGCTCTCGCGGATGCCGCCGCGGTCAATGA
>Ga0070681_10004869_pt1 | contig 12881 bp, 5 predicted proteins | sample KBSC83BmetaG_FD_65650 | JGI IMG/M metagenome (GOLD analysis project Ga0070681, IMG submission 65650) | Corn rhizosphere microbial communities from Kellogg Biological Station, Michigan, USA - KBS C8-3B metaG | ecosystem: Host-associated > Plants > Roots > Rhizosphere | place: USA: Michigan... | reverse complement strand
CTGCCCATTGCAGCGGCGATTGGTCTGATTCTCGGTGTGCTTGCATTCGGTACCTACTACGTCGTTAGTCATCAAACAAGAAAAGCTGCCACTGCTACTGAAGCCGCGACGCAGAGCGTGCCTGAAGTTTCACCTTCGCCTGTCGCAACTGCTTCACCTTCGCCAATAAGTTCACCCTCGCCTTCACCGGCACATGCTCTGTCTTCGAAGACTGGCGAAGGCCGTGTTGCAACGGCACACTCGCGCGCGACCGGCGATCCGGTTTCAACGAGTGGACCAGGAATGGGAACCCGGCAGGGCGGCAAACCCGTAATAGTGCTGGTGAGCGGCGGAAAAATCGAAGCCGACGAAGCATGGCGGACCAAAGATGGTGTATGGTACAGGCGCAACGGGATTGTCACGCTGTTAAAGACCGGTCAGGTCAAAGCAATCGTAACTAAATAATTGGAGGCAAGTATGAGAGTAACGGGTTCCCTCCTCGCTCTGGCTCTTGTTCTTGGTGTGGGCATTTCCTGCAAACTTGCTGAACGACTCGGCGGCGATAAGAATGCGGGCACTGTCAGCACACTCTGGTCTGATGTGCCGCCGTTCGAGGGCGCGACCAAAGCCGACCTCGAGATTCCACTCGGCGCGCGCCTGATCATTCGCGCGTTCTCCCAGGGTGCGGTCAATTTCATTTCGTTCCGCACGAGCAAGACGGCGCAGGAAGTCAAAGATTTCTACACCAACGATCGCATGAAAATAGCCGGCTGGACGCCTCACGATAAAGGCTGTGTCGGCGACACTGAAGATTCACAGAACCACGGCGGTGTTTGTTTGTTTGAGAAAAAGTCGCCTGACAAGCAGGAGATGCTCGCGATCGTGATCGCGCAAGACGAGAAAGCGCCCGACACGAACATCTTCTACGCCCGCATCGACACGACGCAGCCGCAGAAGAAGAAGTAAGATCTTCTTTGCGATCTCTGCGTATCTCTGCGGTCTCTGCGTTGGAGAGCGCCTTTGAATGCAGAGGTCGCAGAGATACGCAGAGACCGCAGAGATACGCAGAGAAAATTTGCCCTGCCGAAGTTTGCGTGGTAGTCTCCCGTCCGCCTTCCCCGCCACAAAGGAGACGCCGAGATGAAGTTCACCGCGCGAATCGTGTTCGCTTTAGTCCTTACTCTCTTACTTGCTCTCACCTTGATCGATCGCACTCCGCCTACAAAAGCTGCGCCTCTCGATCTGTCAGGTGAAATCAACGGAGCACCTTACCGGATTCGCGTGCCCGAAGTCTGGAACGGAACGCTACTCGTCTTCGCGCACGGTTATCGCGACAAAGCAGACCATCCCGGTGAGATCGACAATCGCAACGCTGACGTCGCTCCAAGCCCAGCGCTTGAAGCGCCTCTGCTCGCGCAGGGTTTCGCTTTAGCCGGCACCGCATTCAAAGACAACGGCTGGGACATCGGCGACGCGATCCAGGACGTCAAGAACCTCACCGTCTTCTTCCAGGAGAATGTCGCGCAACCACAACACACGATCCTCGTCGCCGCTTCCTTGGGAACGTTCGTCGGTTACAAGAGCATGGAACAGTTTGGCGGCATCTACGACGGCGCGCTCTGTTTGTGTACCGCGGGCGCCGGCGCGACTCGCCTCTGGGACAGCGGTGTTCCACTCTATCTCGCTTACGACGTCATCTTCGGAATTCCACCTTCGTGGGGAACAGTCGGCGAAGTCAGAAACGATATCGACTTCGATACCGAAGTGCTCGCGAAGCTGGGACCTGAACTCGCGAACATCGCAAACTTTCCGAAGTTTGAATTCATTCGCCTCGTAGCGAAGAATCCCGGTCGCGGTCTCACGCCACCACCGCCGCCTGCCTTCTATCCGGGCTGGGCACTGACTGACTTTTTCTTCTTCACTGAAGCGCGCGCGGAATTGCAACGGCGTGCAGGTGGTCCATTCGTCCAAAACCTCGATCAAAACTACACGTTGACCGCGGCGGAGAAAACATATCTCGCCGGCATCGGACTACCGACGCCGGTGGTTGACGCGTGGCTCGCACAGATGAACGCGCGCCGAAACATCGAAGCCAAAACGTCGGCGCGAAACTACGTGCGCAACAACACCGATTTCAACGGCAAGATTCGCCATCCGATCCTGACAGTGCACACGATCATCGATCCCTTGCTTGTGGTAGCGAACGAGTCTGCGTACGCGGAGTTGAATGCTGCGGCGGGCAAACAGGATCTGCTGTTCCAGACTTTCACCACAGGAGTCGGGCACTGTAACCTGACCGGCCCGCAGGTTCTGATTGCGATTGGCGCTATCGACCAGTGGGTACGAACCGGTGTGCGACCCACGAACGCTCAGTTTCCGGGCGCGCTGGGATTCAATCAGGCATTCGTGCCGCCGCCGTTTTAGAGTGAATACTGTAAAATAGCGCACGACCCCCCTCGGTAAGCGAGGAAGTTTTGAAGGGATCGTGCGGTGAGTTCTACCATTCCATTGACCAGCGCCGTCACTTCCGGCGACGAAAATGCTGTATCTGCGTTAATTGCCGGTGGCGCTGACGTCAACGAAAGTACCAGCGGCGGCCAAACACCGGTCATCCTCGCGGTAATCTTCGGCCACACACACATTGTTGAAAAACTGGTTCAGGCCGGCGCGGATCCGCAACAGCGCGACAATCTCGGTCTCAATGCGTTCGACTGGGCAAAACGCAGGGGTCTAACCGAAGCGCTCGACATTCTCACCAACACTAAGCGAACAAGCACGCCTCCGAAACGAATACTGATCAACATTGAAGAGCCTGAAAAACCCGAGGAGGCTCGCGAGCCTGAGTCTCGCGAAACCGTGTCTGAGGCGGAGAAGAGTCGTCGCTGGATCGCAGGATTCAAGCAAAGGCTGGATGAGCAGGCACTACGGCGTCTCAATCGCAATGAATCGGAAGAAGTCAGAACCACCAAACCTCCCGAGCCGGAAGACCCCGAACCGGAACCGAAGGCGCCAGTTCATCGAGAAGCAGAGTCGAAAGCTCTCGCTGTCCCAGAACCGGCGGCGAAACCTGTTCATTCAACGCGCATACTGACGCCTGCTCCGACAACGTCGACTTCAACCGGCAAACGAAAGCGATGTCCGAAATGTAACGCGGTCTACAACGGCGAACTCGTGTCTTACTGCGCAATCGATATGGCTCCGCTCATCGACGCAGACACACCGATAATCTCGCCGCCGCCAAAATCGAATTCGCCCTTGTTTTGGATCATGGTGATCATCACTCTCACCGGATCGATCGTCGTTGGTTCACTCATCACTACGTATCTCTACAAATCGAATCAGGCGAAGGCGCGTGTCGCAGCAGAGCAGCAGGCCACGGTCGTAAAGGGTTTGCCGGAATTGAGTGCGGAGCTGGCGGGAAAAGCTACTAAGTTGCCGGACGCTGAGTGTCCGGTGAAGGGACCGGGGCCGGTATCCGGAACCGTAGCCGTCCACATCATGGTTGATAAAACTGGACAGGTTTACTGGGCCCGCGGTTCGGGCGGCGACTGGCTGATGCGCGGCGCCGCCACCGACGCTGCAATGAAATCAACCTTCTCCCCCGACAAGCTACGCGGCCGCGAAGCCGAAGGCACGATCACTTACACATTCAAACCTTAGCCACAAAAAGGCACATAAGCCGCAAAAAGTTTCCCCTTTGGTTCGGTTTTATTTTTTGTGACTTGTGTGCCTTTTTGTGGCTAAATTTCTTTGTGCGTTTTGGTGGCTTGTCCTATCCTTTAACATATGCCCGATTCCCAGCAGACGCGCATCCTTCCGGATGAGTTGCGCGCGACGGCTGCCCCCGCTCCCGGCACAATCCTGCGCAAACGCTACCGGCTCGAAACCGAACTCGGTCGCGGCGGCATGGGCACCGTCTTTCGCGCCACCGATCTCGAGCTGCGGCGCGAAGTCGCAGTCAAGATCCTGTCTGCAACCAGTCAAACGTCTGATGGTCGCGAACGTCTCGTGCGCGAAGCACGCGCAGCCGCCGCTCTGAATCACCCACATATCGTCACCATTCACGACGTCGGCGAAGCCGCCGGCTTCCCGTTTCTGGTGATGGAACTTGTCCAGGGACCACGTCTCTCACAGGCACGCCCAACCGATCTCGCGCGTGTGGTGGCGATTGCCGCGCAGATTTGCGACGCACTCGAACACGCACACAACAACAACATCGTGCATCGCGATCTGAAGCCCGACAACGTTCTGTTGTCTTCAATCGGCGATTCCGGCAGCGTGAAGCTCGCAGATCTCGGACTCGCCTTGCCTGCTTACGACGCGCGCATCTCGCGAGCCGGGGTCATTGTCGGCACAGCTTCATACATGGCGCCCGAACAGGCATTGGGCCAAACGATCGACGGCCGTGCAGATCTCTACGCACTCGGCGTCGTGCTCTACGAACTGACCACCGGCCGCCTGCCTTTCACGGGCGACGATCCGTTGACGATAGTTTCGCAGCACGTGCACGCGCCCGTCGTTCCTCCGCGTGTGCTGCGTTCGGACCTCCCGCCCGCACTCGAACGAATCATCATAAGATTGCTCGCGAAAGATCCCGCGCAGCGATTCAACTCGGCGTCTGAAGCCAGGGCCGCATTAATCACTTCACTCGAAACCGAAGACGAAACCGTAACTACCGAAGGCGCGCCGGCAGTCGCGATTCTCGACGCACTTTCACGCGGTCGACTCGTCGGTCGTAACACCGAGCTCGCCGAAGCGCGCGGGCTGTGGCAGCGCGCTCGCGAAGGACGCGGCCACGCCGTGTTGCTCAGCGGCGAGCCAGGCGCAGGCAAGACACGACTCGCGCGCGAGCTCACGATTCAAGCCGCCGTCGACGGCGCAGCAGTTTTGACCGGCGGCTGCTACGAATACGAAGCGGCGACGCCTTACCTGCCGTTCGTCGAGGCTTTTCGACGCTGGACACGCGAAGAGAAACACGACGACAAACTACGCGAGCTTCTCGGCGACGCAGCCATCCAGATCGCTAAGCTCGCACCCGAAATCGAAACTCGTCTAGGTCCATTCTCCGAGCGCCAGGCGCTATCTCCGCACGAGGAACGACTGCTGTTCTTCGATAACGTGGTCCAGGTCTTTTCAAACATCGCGCGCCGGCAGACGCTCCTCTTTTACGCCGACGACTTACACTGGGCAGATCGCGGCACGCTCTGGTTGTTAAGCCACCTGCTGCGCCAACTGCGTTCCGAGCGCGTGTTGATCGTCGGCGCTTACCGTGAAACGGAACTCGATCGCGCGCATCCGCTTGCGAAAGCGCTCGTCGACTGGAATCGAGAGCGCTTAATCACGCGCATCGCGCTTCGTCGTTTCAACGAATCGGAAACGGGCGATCAACTCGGCGCGTTGCTTGGCGAACGCGTGAGCGGTGAGTTCGCGGTCGCCGTGCATCGCGAGACGGAGGGCAACCCATTCTTCGTCGAAGAAGTTTTGAAAGCATTGATCGAGCGCGGTTCGGTGCGACGCGAAAGTGGACGCTGGCACCGTTGCGACGTGGAGCAGTTGTCGATCCCGCAAAGCGTCAAGGAAGCCATCGGCAATCGTCTCGATCGCGTCAGTCAGGACTGCAACGAAGTGCTGCGCCTCGCCGCGATTCTCGGCAAAGTTTTTACTTTCGAAGAGCTCTCCGCGACGGCTGAACAGAGTGAAGACGTGCTGCTCGATGCGCTGGATGAAGCTGCCGGAGCGCAACTGATCGCCGCCGGTTCGGGCGACTCGTTCAGTTTCACGCACGACAAGATTCGCGAAGTGCTCTACGAGGAGATCAATCCGATTCGCCGTCGCCGCCTGCATCGACACGTCGCGGAAGGACTGAAGCAGCGTTGTCAGCCAACGATGGGTGCAGTGGAGAAGTTGGCCCATCACTACATTCAGGCCGGCGATCACGAACAGGGACTGGAGTATGCGAAACGCGCGGCGGCTGAAGCAGCGCATGTGTTCGCGTTCGATGAAGCAATCGCAGCTTACGGTCGCGCGCGTGACTGTGCCGAGGCTTTAGGCCTGACAGAAGAACAACTCGCCCAGGAAGAAGCGATTGGCAAAGTGTTCATGCTGCATGGCGACACGATCCTCGCCGCCGAACATTTTGAACGCGCGCTCGCCCTCGCGGCCGATCCGAATACGCGCGCGCGTCTGCAAACTCAGGCCGCTGCTTCGCTGGTCACGACCGGCGATCCGCGTGGCAGCAACTATATTCGTGAAGCTTTGCGCGTGTTGGATCCGGTAACGAGTCCACTCGAAACGGCCAACGCACTCTCGACTGAAGCTCGCTTTCATCATCTCGCCGGTCGTCACAAGAAAGCGATCGAGTTGCTCCTGCGCGTTGGTGACCTTGTAGCGCCGATCGCGGATGGCGACAGCATCAGCACTTTTGCCGCGCCGATGATCTCGCAGATGTATGCGTACACGGCGGGCGGCTATCAACACTACGGGCTTTACGATGAATCGGACCGCTGGGCCAGGCGCGCGATCAGGTTCGGTGAGAAGCACAACGTGCTGTTCGCTCAGGCTGTTGGTTACGAATTTCTCGGTGAGAATTGCACGCACACCGGAAACTACGCCACGGGTCTGGAGTATGCGCAACGCGAGATCGAGATCGCAAACCGGCTGCACTCGCGCGAGCGCCGAGCGTGGATACATTACTACTCGGCTCAGTGCCGGCTGTTTCTCGGTGAGATTGAACAGGCAGAACGGGAGTTTCTCGACGGCATCGCGATCGCGGAAGCTATCGGCGAGAATCGCGTGCTCTCGTTGATGCGGCCAACTCTCGCGGTCGCTCTTGCGATACAGGGACGTTTGGATGAAGCGCTGAAAATCGCGTCGGAAAATCTCCAACAGTCGTCACCCAGTTTGTTGTATTCACATTTCGAAGCGCTGCGCTGTCTCGCGGAAGTTCGTCTGCGCCGCGCGGAAATAGAGGAAGCGGAACAACTCTGCCGCCAGGCTGAGGAACTGATTGCTCCGACCGAGTCGCGCGTGAGCCGCTTATGGCTTGGGCCACTCTACATCGAAGTCCTGCTCGCCGCGCAAAGACGTAGCGAAGCAACTACGAGACTTGCGGAGTACCAACAACTCGTCGCCGACTGCCAGGCCCCACGCTTTACTCACGAAGCGGCACGCCTCGCACAAATGCTCTCCTAGCCACAAAAGGCACATAAAGCTAAAAGGAAAACTTGTCCTGTTTTGTGACTTATGTGCCTTTTGGCGGCCAATATAGTGTAAAATCCCGGACGCCTTTTCCGCGGCGGCCGACAATTTGCTTAGTCTCTTTTGCCCAGAATACTTCCCAAGAAGAAAACACTATGAACTTCAATCCCCCACGCAAGTCGCTGTACGCTCGCGCAGTCGTGATACTCCTGGTGGCGCTTTTTATCACCACGGTGGTCTACCAGTTGCCGACAACTCACGCCGCGGTCATATTCACAGTCAATTCCATCGGCGACACTTCGGACATCGCACCCGGCAACGGAGCGTGTGCAGACGCCAATGGCCAGTGCACGCTGCGCGCCGCCATCGAAGAGGCGAATAGTTTTCTTGGTGACGACACAATTAATTTTTCGGTTATCGGCTCTATCAATCTCACGAGCGCTCTTCCCGTCCTTTCTTCCAACATCACCATCACTGGTCCAGGATCGAACTTTTTGACGGTCCGCAGAAACACGGGCGGCAATTACCGCATCCTTCAGACGAGCGGCACCGTCAATATTTCCGGCGTAACGATTACTAACGGAAGAACACCCGACGCCGTCACTGAAGACATTGCGCCACCCGGCGGCGGCATTTGGCAGACAGGCGGATCACTAACCTTGCGCGATGTGGTCATTACAGGCAACACGACCGGCAACGGCGGCTCGATGAGACTCGGGAGTCCCACGTTTGGAGGATTCGGTGGTTTCGGAGGAGGAATCTACGCTTCGGGCACGCTGACGATGACGGATTGCGTCATCAGCAACAACACCACCGGACACGGAGGCAACGGTCTTACGTTCGGCGGTTCAGGTGGTCGTGGCGCTGGAATCTATTTCGCGCCCGGAACTCTTACACTCACGAATGTCACTATCAGCGGAAATCGCACCGGAGACAGCGGCGGGCCAAGCAGCGGTAACAGTGGTTACGGCGGCGGAATGTGGACTGGCGGTGATTTCTTTCCGACTCAGGCCACGACAGTGATTCTCAACAAAGTCAGCCTTACAGACAACAGCACCGGCAATACTCTGGATACCGGCGATGCGGGCAGTGGCGGCGGAATATACGTTTACCAGGGAACAATGACTTTGACGGATACGACCGTCAGCAACAATCACACCGGCAACGCGAACACGAGCAGCTTCTCCGGTACGGCGGGAAGCGGCGGTGGCATCTTCAACAACGCGACGCTCACCGTAATCAACAGTCTCATCAGTGGCAACACGACTGGCGATAGCGCTGCCGGTTCAAACAGCACGGGGGGCGGCATCAGTAATCTTGGCGCTCTCACGTTGCTCAACACCACCGTAAGCGGCAACAGCACAGGCGCGGGAGCCAGCATGGGCGGTGGCATTTTCTCGTTCACGACCGCGACGTTGGTTAACTGCACGATAACCAAGAACGTATCGCTTAACGGCTTCGGCAACGGCATCACAGGCAATAACGGAAATTACTTCATCGGCAATACGATCATCGCCGGTAACGGACCGTCGGGCAATGGTCCGGATCTGAAGAACGTTCTGTTCACTACTCCGACTTACAATTCCCTTGGCCACAATCTCATTGGCAATGCCGAAGACATCACTGCGTTCAACGGGTCAGGAGATCAAACCGGCAGCACCGCGTCGCCGTTGGATCCGCACCTTGGGCCACTAGCTAATAACGGCGGACCAACAATGACGCATGCGCTGCTCACCAACAGCACCGCGCTCGACGCAGGCGACAACAGTCTGGCTGAAGACCGGACTGACAATCCTTTAGTGACGGACCAGCGCGGCGCGCAGCGAATCGCAGATGGTCCTGACGTTGATACGACAGCAACAGTGGATATCGGAGCTTTCGAGTTTCTCCAAACACTCGAGGACATCACCAACAAAACTACGAATGAAGACATTCCGATCACTATCACGTTCGGTGTCGGAGATAATGGACCAGCCATCAACTCGGTAACCGCATTCTCGAATAACCAGGCTCTCGTACCAAATGGAAATTTAGTGATTAGTGGCACGGCCGGCGTTCGCAGTTTGCAAATCACACCGCAGGCCAATCAGTCAGGATTGGCGATGATTACTGTCACCGTAAACCTGTCGGGCGGCGGAACCTTGACCGATAGCTTCACGTTGACTGTTAACCCGGTTAACGATCGTCCGTCGTTCTTCATACTCGGCGCTCCCGCTATTCTCGAAGATGCCGGAGCACAAACGGTTCCGAACTTTGCTACCAACATCACTGCCGGACCAGGTGAGGCTCAGTCGCTGTCGTTCATTATCACTACGAACAGTAATCCGAGTCTGTTTTCAGTGGCTCCGGCGGTCAGCCCTTCCGGAGTGCTGACGTACACGCCGGCGCCTAATGCGTATGGCGATGCTGTCATATCTGTCGTCCTGAAAGATGATGGAGGAACAGGAAACGGAGGGCAGGACACTTCTATAGAACAGGGCTTCATGATTAGTATCACCCCGGTGAACGATGTACCAACGTTCACTAAAGGAGCCAATCAAACCGTTAATGAGGATGCGGGATTTCAGTCAGTCTCGAACTGGGCCACGGGCATCAGTGCGGGACCTAACGAATCGAGCCAGTCGCTCAGTTTCATGGTCACCAACAATACGAACCCGGGTCTTTTCTCGTCGGCGCCCACAATTAGCAGTTTCGGAACCTTGAGCTACGTGCCGGCGTTCAACGCGAACGGCACGGCCGATATAACCGTCGTTCTCAAGGACAATGGTGGGACAGCGAACGGCGGTGTGGACACTTCCGCGTCGCAAACATTCACGATCACAGTGAACGCGGTCAACGATGCCCCAATTAACACCGTGCCGTTCAGCGCGGTTACTAATCAACAGACACCGCTCGTCTTCTCAGCCGCAAACTTCAACGCCATTTCGGTAGCTGACGTAGACGCGGGAAGCGATTCGATTCGCATCAGCCTGACTGCCACACAAGGTACGCTCACGCTAGGTTCTACGGCGGGCCTTGCATTTGTTTCAGGTGATGGCACTGATGACCCGGCGATGACGTTCACTGGGCCAATCGCCACCGTCAACACCGCTCTGAATGGTTTGACGTTCAAGCCTAACGACGGATTCAGCGGGCTCGCGACGCTGCAAATCGTCTCAGACGATCAGGGACACAACGGCTCCGGTGGAGCAAAGACTGCTACGAACAATCTGAACATTCAAGTGTTTTCGGGAGGCAGGTTCTCGTTCAACACAGCGAGCTATGGCGTCAATGAAAACGGCGGCACGGCGACGATCACTGTGTTGCGTGGAGGCGGCTCTGCGGGCACAGCAACCGTTAACTACGCGACGTCGAATGGCACTGCGACGTCCGGAGCAAGCTGCACTTCGGGAGTCGATTACATTCCCGCTTCAGGAACGTTCACGTGGAATAACGGTGACTCCAGCGTGAGGCAGTTTACGATAACGATCTGCAACGACGGATCGAATGAAGACGACGAAACGATCAATCTCACGTTGAGTAACGCCGGTGGCACGGGCTCGCTTGGAACGCAATCGACTTCGACGGTAACTATCGGCAACGACGATGCGCCGGTGCTGCTCACCGAAGATCTCACGGACCACGCGATCGCGCTCGACCTGGTTAATCTGACGCGCGATCCGTTTACCTTGCTCAACCCGTTCAATACAGGCGACGATCAACGCAGACGAGTGTCGCTGTTTGTGTGGCGCCTCGGATTATTGCCAAGCGACATTCCAGCGTCCGTGACAGTCGTGGCGCAGGATGACGAAGGACGAATCTACAACCTGCGGGTAGAGGCTCTGAACCCGACGCTTGAAGTTGCTGACGTGACGCAGGTGGTGGTCCGATTACCCGACAGCGTGATCGGCGCGCCACGAGATCTGAAAGTGAAGGTTACCTTGCGCGGACCAGGCACCAACGAAGCCTTCATCAAGATCGCAGCCCCTTAACTTAATTCGACACAAAAAGGCACATAAGACACAAAAGAAAACCCTACCTTACCTTTTGTGTGTCTTATGTGCCTTTTTGTGGCTAGAACTCTACCTGCTACTCACGGCAGTGCCGTTCTTCAAGTATCGATCGAGAAAATCAAGAATCGCCTTGTACGCGCGGATCTCGTTCGCCTTCTTCGTGAAGCCATGCCCTTCGTTATCAAACAAAACATACTCGACGACACCGTTGCGCTTTTTGATGTTGTCGACAATCTCGTCCGACTCGGGCTTAATCACGCGCGGATCGTTTGCACCCTGCAAGACGATCAGCGGCTTCACGATCTTGTCGGCATGAAACAGCGGCGAAATCGCGCGCAGGTTGTCGAGGTCCTTACTCGGATCCCCAATCTCCTTGTAAAGTGATTTGCGGAATGACTCCCAGTACGGCGGAATCGATTGCAGCGTGCGCACCCAGTTCGAGACACCAAACAGGTCCACACCTACCGCGAACTCCTCCGGTTTGAACGCAAGCGCCGCCAGCACCATGTAACCACCGTAAGATCCACCGGCAATTCCAATCTTCGTTTCATCAACATAGCCGAGCGACCCGAGATACTTCTTCGCCGCCACGCAATCCCACAACGGCTCGCGACCGTGCTTGCCGTCGTCAGACGTGAAGAACGTCTTGCCATAACCGCTCGAGCCGCGATTGTTCACGCCCAGAACCACGTACCCATGATTGACGAGATACTGCGTCAGCGGGCTGAAACCAACGCGTGTTTGGCCGCCTGGCCCACCATGCACGAGCACGAGGGCCGGAACTTTATTCTGCGCGCTCGCCTGCTTCGGCTTGTAAAGGATCGAGGGAATCTGAACGCCATCGAACGATTTGTAACGAATCACCTGCGACTCAACGAGGTCAGCCGGATTAATCTCCGGATTCAAACTGTCCGTCAGTTTCGTCGCCTTCTTCGTCGTGAAGTCGTAGACGTAAAGATTGCTCGGGCTGCGATCGCCGTTGAGATAAAAGGCCATCAACTTTTCGCTTGGCGAGATGTTGACGCCGGTGATGTCCGCGTTCGGCAGTTGCGGCAGACTGATGAGCTTGCCGGTCGCAGTGTCGTAAACCTTTATGTGCGTGCGCGCGTCTTCGTTGATCGCGGTCACGCGATATTTTCCGTTATGTGAGAAGTAGGTGTAGGAGATGTCCCACGGCGCTTTCTCGACGACCTCGCTCTTCCCGGTCGCGAGATCGTAACGCGATACGTACCTGAACTCGCTGCCGTTGTCGGTAGTGTAGTAGAGATACTTCGACGCAACATCGAATGTCTCGGGACTGTTCGCGACGTCGCCCGTGTGCGTGGTGATGTTCTTCAACTCCTTTGTCGCGGCGTTGTAGATATAAATATCCGAGTCAGCCGGCGAGCCGCCGTTCTTTTGAAACGCGATGAACTTCTTGTCGTCGGACATCGTGCCGAAGTCGAAACCAGACTCGTCTTTGTAGACGAGGAAAGGCTTGAACGTGTCGAGCGGCATTTCAAAAACATCGAAGAAGCGCGGGTCGCGTTCATTCTTCGAGAAGAAGAAGGATTTGCGATCGTGGCTCCAGCCGAGGAAGTTGGCTTTGACTTTATCGCCCGGCGTCAGGTCACGCTCGGTACCGTCCAGCTCGCGCAGGTACAGATGATTGTTCTCGTTGCCGCCGCGATCGTACGTGTAGAGAAAGCGCGCGTCGTTCGGGAAATAAGAGAC
>Ga0070681_10004865_pt1 | contig 12884 bp, 12 predicted proteins | sample KBSC83BmetaG_FD_65650 | JGI IMG/M metagenome (GOLD analysis project Ga0070681, IMG submission 65650) | Corn rhizosphere microbial communities from Kellogg Biological Station, Michigan, USA - KBS C8-3B metaG | ecosystem: Host-associated > Plants > Roots > Rhizosphere | place: USA: Michigan... | reverse complement strand
TTCAAGGGCACCGAGCGGAAGCGACAGAGAAGAACCTCTCTGTGCCATTCACGCCGGCTGAGCTCAGCGCCATCATCCTGTCACACGCGCACATCGATCATTCCGGCCGCCTACCACTCCTCGCGAGACTTGGCTTCGATCGGCCGGTATACGCGACGCCGGCGACGCGCGATCTCTGCGAGATCATGCTTGCCGATTCGGCGCACATTCAGGAGAAAGACGCCGAGTTTCTTGCGCGGCGAAAGCGCTCCTTTGTCGCGCCGCTGTACGATCAGCGCGACGTCGCGCGCCTGATGCGCCGTATCACCGCGGTGCCGCTGGACACGCCGTTCGATCCTGCGCCCGGTATCCGCGCGACGTTCGTCGAAGCGGGGCACATCCTCGGCTCGGCTTCGGTGATCCTTGAGTGTGACGATGGGAAGGCAAGGCGGCGTGTCGTCTACTCGGGAGATATTGGTCGTCGAGGCCTGCCGATCATTCGCGATCCGGAGCCGCCCCGCGGCGCCGATGTCGTCATCATGGAATCGACGTACGGCGACCGCGACCATCCCTCGGTGGCGGGCATGGCCGACGAACTGGCGCGAGTCGTACGAGATACTGCCGCGCGCGGAGGACGGGTAATCATTCCGGCATTCGCGGTGGGGCGGGCACAGGAGATCTTATACGACTTGCACAGGCTCAGCCGCGCCGCTGCCATCCCGCCGATCCCGATCGTGCTCGATAGTCCCCTCGCGATTGCCGCTACCAACGTGTTCTCATTCAACCGTGAAGCGTTCGACGCGGGCGAGGATCTCATTGCGTCGGGCGACGACATCTTCAAGCTCGATCAGCTCGAGTTCGCGCGGGACGCGGCGGCGTCGAAGGCGCTGAACGCACGCTACGGACCGATGATCATCATCGCAGCCTCGGGCATGGCGGAGGCTGGGCGAATCCTGCACCATCTCGCCAACGGCGCCCCCGATTCAAGGAACACCATTCTCATCGTCGGATTTCAGGCGGAGCACACGCTCGGCCGCAGAATCGTCGAACGCCGCCCAGCCATCAGAGTGTTTGGCGACGAGATCCCGTTGCGCGCTGAGGTTGAGGTCCTATCGGGCTATAGCGCGCATGCGGACCGCAATGAGCTGCGCGAGTGGGCGGGTGCCGTCGCGGCAGAGGCCGGCCCGAAGCCACACGTCTACCTCGTGCATGGCGAGCACGCGGCCCAACAGGCCTTCGCGCAGATCCTGCTCAGTGACGGATTCGGAGTAACGATTCCGGATGCCGGCTCACGCCACCTGTTGTACTAACACCGCGGTCATTCCGCTGCGGCACCACGCCCACGCCGCGCGGCCGAAGTTTTCTCGATCGCCTGGACTACCTGCTCGGTGAGTCGCTCCTGCACCTGGAGCCGACTGGCGAAGATGTCGAGCGTCATGTTTCCCGTTCTGCCTCATGCAGGATGGCGACGAGCGGATGCCGTCGCATGACAATGACGAGGGCGATCACGGACCCGATCACATTTCCGCCGAATACGCGGACCCAGGCGAGCTCACCGAGCCGGCTGTTCGAGAACGCGGCCGTCACGAGCGCGAAGGCCAATTCCAGCATGATGAATCCGAAGCCCACGGCATAAATGGCACTCGGCGTACGGCGTGCGCCGTGGACCATCGACATGAGGGCCACGGCAAGGGCGACGTTGAGCAAGTAGTGCATCACCGTGAAGCCCGCGATGCCGCCCAGCACGGTGAAGCTGAGAAACGGCTCGCCAACGAGCGCATCGACCACGGCGAGCCAGAGCCAGATGACGGTCGCGACGACGAGCCCGAGGGAGATTCCCTCCCGGAGTGAGTCGTGCGTGTGAGTCCGCGAAACAGTCGGTAATGATTTCGTCTCGGCTGCATCGCGAGGCAGGCGAGTGAGATCATCGGTTGCGTTGACATGTGTCATATGAGCCTCCTCATGACGTGGCGTTGTTGTGCGTGAGCCACACGATCATGGTTAGGCGATGTCGAGAGCGGCGACAATGAAGCATTCATACTGTCTGTTGAGACGCACGTCCTCCCTGGTTTGCGCGCATCAAGCCGACTGGAGCGCCGTCCGGCGCGCCGGCACCTTCAGATGCCTCAATGAGCGCGTCAGCTCGGCAACCGTGATCTGATCCAGGTCATGTATGGCGGCAACGATGTCCGCCCGCACGCTCTCGGACGCGTGCGGCTCGGCGAGTGCCGTGAACTTCGAGACGGCACCCTCCCACGACTGCGGTCGTGTGCGGAAGCCCGGGTAGTCGAACAACGTGCGCGTGAGGATGCGTCCATCGGTCAGCGTCACCGTTATGCGCGCCGGCATCTCCTCCGGAAAATGGGCCGAGAAGTCGGGGAGACCCCGCACCGAGACGCGACAGAGGAGCGACTGCACGTCGGCACGCTGCAAGCGGCGGGACGCGAACTGCGCGGGCATCACGGCATGGTCGAGGAGGGCTACGGCGATCAAGTAGGGAAGGCTATGGTCCGCATCCTCCTTGCTGAATACGAGGGTTTTGTCGCCCTCTTCGCCGCCGCCGATGATGCGATGAGCAACCTCGAACACGTCGACTTCGACCTTCTCGACATCGCTGGCGGCGAATCCGTGAGCGGCCTGCAGTGCGAGCGCCGCCTCGATCGCTGTTTGCGAGTGGATCTCGGCGTTGTAACGCTTGATGATCGTGCGTTCGACGCGATCGAGACTTTCCCGATTCCAGTCAATGGCGAATGGTCCGGCGACGGACTGCATGAAGCCCTTGTTGCCTTCGAACACCTCGGCCGGACCGGTGACGCCACGCTCGGCGAGAAGCGTCGCCTGCATGGCAGCAGAAGCGGCGAAGGGCGCCGCGAGTCCCTTCCAGTGTGAGAGCGTTCCGGTACGCGTCACTCGCAGGGCATTGAGCGCGGTACCGCTGATGGCAATTGCGTTGGCGGTGCGACGAACGTCGAACGACAACGCACGCGAGACCCCCGCGGCGACCGAGTACGCCAGATGCGTCGTATGGTCGAAGCCGCGGTCGCGCACGGGCGCCACGTCGCTCAACCGGCACTGTACCTGATACGCGACTGCCAGCGCGGTGAGGAGCGTGCCACCGTCCGCCTTTGCCAGTTCCGCGGCCGCGAGTACGGCGGCGAGGTTGTCGGATGGATGGCAGGTCTCGCGCGGGGCGAGATAGCTGTCGTTGAAATCGAGGTATCGGACGAGCGCTCCGTTCAAGAGCGTCGCTCGATCGGGAGCACTTCGGCCACCGCCAACGAGCGTGCAGGCGCCATCGCTCGCAAAGTCCGTGACGAACTTGCGCACACGACGCACGGGATCGTCACCGAGCGCGCCGATGGCGCAGCCCAACGAATCGAGGATCCGGATCTTGAGGTTCAATCGAAGCGCCGGCGAGAGACCGTCGGCAGTTGAGTCAACGATAAACTCGGCCATCTCCTCGAGAATTGTCATGCGTGCTGCCTCGTGTTCTGTCGATGATGGAAGGTGCCCCGATCGCACGCGTCTCGACAATGAAACGCACGTACCATCGCCGTCGACGGCGGTACCAGCGACAGCGCCTCGCGCGGACGATAGAGTGCGGGAAGGTGGCGGCCAGTCGCGGAGCATTGTGACGATCGGGCGCGACGCGTCACGAGTCGATGAACTTTCAATCACCAGGGAGGAAACGTCATGCCCGGCTACCGAACGCCAATTGCCGCCCTCGTGGCGAGAATCGCGAAGGCCTTCACGATCCACCGGGACCGCGAGGAGTCGGTTCACTGGGTCAAGCTCTTTCCCGCCACCGCGCGCGCGACGCTCCAACGGTCAGGCCATCAGCAGCGGGATGACGCCGCGTCGTTAGGCCCGCGCCGTATCGATCGCGACTGAGAAATCCCTGCCTTCCCACCGGCCCGGCCCCGTCCAGAAGAAGGTGAACCTGAGGGGGGCCGTCTGGTTCGGCGGAACCGGGATGTCGACAAAGTCGACGCCGGCTCCCGTCGCGGTGGACGCCAGGTCGCTCACGTGTCGCCACTCGTCGGCGGTCCAGTGCAGTCTGAAGGCCGCGCCGGCAAGGACGCGCAGCGTACATCCCGAATGGATTGTGCGAGGGCGACGGTTGAACTTCCACATCTCGAACCGTGGTCGCTCCGCCGCGTGCTGCTTCTGATATCGTGCGACGACGTCAGGGATATGGTCGAACACGATACCGTCGCGCGCGGAGCGCAACAGCTTGATGTACTCCGCATGCGCCCAGACCAGGGGCATCGCGGCCCCAGTCGGCCGGCCGAACCGCATATGGAATTCCGGCCGGTTGGGCTCGTCCCAGACCTGTTCGGGTAGCAGGCCGGTATCTCCGGCGAATGCTTCCATCGCTCGGATGAATGGCCGTACATCGTTGCCAGCGGCGAGCTCGTAGTGTCCCCGCTCGGCCGTGAGCAGCGGCCAGGCTCGGCCTTTCCCGAAGCCGCTGAAGGGCGCTCCGTCTTGACGCTCACCATAGCCGTCATTGTTGTACCGATGCCAGCACGGACCGAGCGGCGTTTCGACCTTGAGGACGGCGTCGATCACCCGCAGTGAATCGATGACGAGCGGATCATCCGGCGCACGGATGCCGTAGCGCACGAGGTCGAGAAAGCCTGCGTCGACGATGTCCTTCGCGGGGAATGCGAAGCTGGCGCCCGGCGGCCGGTTGCGCAGCGCGAGTATGCCCGCATTGGGGTTCTCGTTAGGCTCCGGGTCGCGCGGATCGACCGGATGGATGCGGATATAGTGGCGGCTGACTCCCGGGAGCAGCGCGCCCTCGGTGGTGACCGTCCATCCTTCGACATGCCGCTCGAGAAAGTCGGCATAGGCGCGAACGAAGCGCGCGGTCGCCTCGTCACCGCGACTCGTGGCGAAGCAGGCCGCGCACGTGAGCGCGGCGATGTTGGCCGCGAGAGTGGACGGCGAGTAACCGCTGTTCTCCTCCCACCGTTCCTGGGGCGTCGCCGGGCCCTCCCGAATGAGGTAGCCCGACGCACGGAGCACCATCGGATAGGGATCGAAGTTGCGGAGCGCCCGTGCCTGATACAGTCGCCACGCCAGGATAATTGGAAGCGCGACGGCGTCGAGCTGGATACCCTGCCAGTACGGCTCTCCGTCGATCCAGAAGTTCTGATAGAACCCGCCGTCGGGGCGCTGCGCGGAGGCGAGATAGATGAGCGCCCGCAATGGTTGTTCGGTGTTTCCCGCCGCGAGAAGACCAATCGCACTCTTCACCATGTCGCGCGTCCAGACGAGATGGTAGCCGCCGAGATCCTCGTCCCCGCGCACTTCGCCCCATGGAATCGACAGTGACGCGATGGTCGCGCCGGGATACGTCTTGTCCTCGTGGGCGAGTAGCAAGTTATGACTCGCATGATAGAGCCGGCCGCCGTCGTCGGATACTTCCGCGAGTGGCGTCAGCCTTCGGCCGGCGCGAGTCCACTGTCGGATGAACCGTTGCTTGTGGTCGGCGAAGGCGAAGCCAAGCGATTGAGACAGTGTGGTCACAGCGTGATGGAGCGTCTCGCCGAAGGCTAGGCCAACCACGAATTCGTGGCCCTTCGTGAGATCGAGCTCTCCCGTCAAAGCGATGTTGCCATCCTCGGCAGCGTCGAACTCCCAGTCGAGTTGATAGTTCTCCGCAAGATCGGTCCACCCATCCGAGCGACCGACGTATCCGCACGATCGACGGAGGAAGGGAAGCGACGCGCCGAGCGCGAGCCATGTCCGCCCTTTGTTGGCGACGAGCGTTTCGCGCCCCGCACGCACCGCGACGTAGCCACTGTTCGACGCCCCGCCGCCCTCGAGGTGTGGCGCGAGAAGGGCGAACATCCTGAGCTTCCCCGCAAATCGCGGTTGCGTCTCCAGCCGTGTATGAATCAGAACGCAGGGCTGATGCGGGTCGGTGATGATCTGCTTGTGAAGTCGATAGCGGCCTTCGGGATCGTCACTCGTGATCTGCACGCCCAGGCCATGCGGATCGAGGTATTCGACCTTGCTCTCGAGGTGTCGTCGTTCGTCGTGGAAAAAGGTCGCCCCGTCCGTGATCAGATATTGCAGATCGCGGATCTGCGGACGATCGACGGTCGGGAAATACACTTCATTCAGGATGCCGCGGGCGATGGTGAACCAGACGCGACTCGAATCGGCATACGCTGTCCCGACGGCGTCCTTTGCACTGTGTGTCCAGCGTGGGGCGATACCGGGCCGGCCGAATGCTTTGCGCTCGGAGAGGAGAATGGTCACGATGACTCAGGCTTCGACACGGGAGCTCCCGCGCTCTTCCGATCGTACCGACGTCAACGCGGCGGCGCCCCTGTACAGCGCGATGTACTTGTCCGCCGCCCGGGCCCAGCCGAAGTCGCGGATCATCGCCCGTTGCATCATCTCTCTCCAACGGCCGGCGTCGGCGAACCGCGCGGCCGCCCGGTGCAGGCTCGCCACGAGTGCCTCGCATGAGTAGTCGTTAAACAGAAACCCGGCCACACCATCCTCGATGGTGTCCGCGAGACCACCGACTCGACGCGCGATCGGAATCGTGCCGTAGCGTTGCGCGCGCATCTGCGTGAGACCGCATGGTTCGTAGAAGGACGGCATGAGCAGCGCATCCGCGCCGCCGAGCACCCGATGCTCCAGCTCGTCGCTGAAGTCCAGCCGCAGCACGACCCGGCCCGGAGCGCGCGCGGCCAGATCCGCGAGCGCCCGCTCATATCGTGCCTCGCCGCGACCGAGAAAGACGAACTGTGCGTCGCTCGCACCGAGCAGGTCGGCTCCGAGCACGATATCGAAGCCCTTCTGCTGTGCGAGACGCGTGCACATCGCGACGAGCAGTGAGCTGCGCCGTTCATCGAGGCCGCACGATCGCTGCAATGCGGCTTTGCACGCTGCCTTGCCCGAGAATTCGCTACTGGTGTATCGCGCTGGGAGCAATTCGTCGGTCGCCGGATTCCAGACCCGCGAATCGATGCCGTTGGCGACTCCCACGAGGCGGTCGCCGAGCGCGGCGAAGGTGTCGTGGAGACCGAACCCGCCCTCCGGTGTGCGCAGCTCCATCGCGTGCGTGGGACTCACCGTCACCGCGAGATCGCAATGCGTCAACGCGGCCTTGAGAAAGTTCATACGACCGTGCAATTCGAACAGTCGCGAATCAAACGCGTCGCCGGCGAAGCCGACGTCGGTGATGGTCTCCAGCGGAAAGCTTCCCTGAAACCCGGCGTTGTGCACCGAGAATACACTCAACGGACGGCGGCGATGCTCAGCCGCACTCGCTCCCAAGGCGGCAAGGGCGAGTGCCGTATGCCAATCGTGGGCGTGAACGACACTGGCGCCGGGAGCGATGCGTGGCAAGGCGCGCAGCGCCGCAAGGCTGAATAGCGCGAATCGCCGAGCGTTGTCTGGATAGTCGGCACCTGCTTCGCCGTAGATCCCATCGCGGTCGAAGCAGGGTGGGTGATCGATGAAGAAGATCCGCGGCGTTCCTGGTCGCGTGACTGTCCGGTAAAGCTGGACTTCCTCGACGCGCGGCCCGACACGAACAGTGAACGGCGCTCCAACGGTCGCCAGATCGAGGGCCGACTCTCGAACCGCGCGGTACAGCGGCATGACCACGGTGACGCCGATGTCAGGGGCGGCCTGAAATGCCGCGAGTCCGGCGACCGCCTCGCCCAGTCCGCCGGTGCGCGCGAACGGCCAGCACTCCGCGGCCAGGTGGATGACCTCGAGGCGATCGGGCCTCGTGAAGTGGTTCGGTCGCACACCGCGAACGCGTCGCGGTGCAACGGGAGATGCGTGTGGCAGCGCAGACTGGAGCTCTGCGGACGTCATAACTCTCTAATCCTCGGCAGAGTGGGGGATCACCTTCGAAGCCGGCAATCGATCGGAATCATAAGCTCACCGATTGCCGCTTCACGCGACAATGACCCGGCTGTACTGGCAGCCGCGACGCCCGTACCAACGACGTGCCGCCGTTCAACTGCTAGACTCATCGACGAATGAACGGCGATACTGTGTTCGTGATGCGTCAACGCATGGAGGGGATCGTCTGCATGCGCGGAGATGACACATGCTGAAGCTGAAGCGCGCGTACGAGCCGGCCTCCAGCGCGGATGGCCGGCGCATTCTCGTCGACCGACTCTGGCCCCGTGGGCTGAGTAAGCGACGTGCGGCAATCGACGAGTGGATGAAGGAGCTCGCGCCGTCCACGCCGTTGCGACGGTGGTTCGGACACGATCCGAAGAAGTGGCCCGAGTTCCAGCGACGCTACAAACGGGAGCTGCGCGAGCGCGGCGATCTGTTGCGAAAGATTGCAACGCTCGCGTCGCGCCGGCGCGTGACGCTCGTCTTCGGGGCGCGCGACGAGGTGCATAACGATGCGGTCGTGCTTGCATCGGTACTGCGCGGGCGCCTGAACCGCCGGCCGCAGAAACGCCGGCCTCGAGCGGCAACAACACCTCGACGGTGACCATCACGGAGCGGCAGCCAGCGGTTCAGCGATGGACAGAACGCCCTGGCTCGTTCCGATCTTACTTTGCCTCCGCGGATGGCGTGAGAAGCAGTGCCGGCGTGTGAGCGGTCGCGCTCACGTGAAGACGAATCCACATCCCGGCCGCGCCGTGTCCAGGCACCCCACAGAAAATGAGATACTCACCCGCAGGCTGCGCGGCGAAGCGCATGGTGTCCGTTCCTTCCGGTGGAAGTCCTGTCGCAAGTTTGAGCGTGAACGCACGCGGGATCGCGGGGCTCACGGGCTGCGACGGAAGCGGCGTCTGCGGAGAGATCACCTCGGCACTGTGCGGCAGCATCCCGTCGTGATTCTTGAACCGAATCTCCGCCGTCCATCCGACAGGCATGACGACAGTCAGTGCGCCGTCCCGGAAGCCGTTGAAGTTCAACGCGCCGTTCAATCCGGTGAGCCCCGCGATCAGTTGAAATCGGGCGGTCTTCGCGGCCGAGTCGAAACTCAGCCAGGTCGGATCCACGCGCTGTTGCTGCGCCCGCGCTGGAATAGCGTACCAGCAGATCAGCAGCAACCCGAGAGCAAGTCGTAACATCAGTCACTCCTCATGTAATTCCCCGACACGACGCGAACCACTCATCATTTCGCAAGCTCGGCTGCGCGCTGAGCTGAGACGTACCAGACGACGATGTGGTAGTGCGGTTCCGCTACACCCGGATGTCCGGCGTTGTAAACGATGTCGACGTGATCGGCGGCCGCGTGCGCGATCTTGAGACCGCTGAACGCCTTCTGGGCGTTCATGTCCTTGAGCGGGATCATATAGATGGAGCTCACCAGGCGGCCTTCGTGGTCATAGGCGAGAAACGGCCCGGCGGGGAGTGTCGCGGGATCGACGTACAGGGTGCCGAGTCCCGGCACGAAATCCGGAAGTGCTACGAGCGAGCTGACTTTCTTGTACTTACCGCCCGGCGGCTCCTGCAGCGGTGCTGCAGACGAGTCGGGGTGCATCCTCGACGCGACGGGCAGGGGCGATTCGCGCTGCGCCGTCGCCGCATCAGGGATAGTGAATAGCATCCCGACGCCGAGCGCGGTGGCGAGGGTGGAAAGCGCGAGACGTTGCATGTGAATCTCCGGTTGATGGAGTGGTCTACCTGCGCCGGAGAGTGGCTGCTCCTTCGTGAAGAAAGTGTGAATACGCGAGGAATCTTTCCCTAGCTGCCGGCGCTCTCTTGTGGGGTGTGCCAGTACCGGCGCGCCGGGAGCGCGAGGACTGCACGCCGCCGCGTCGATGTGTGAAGGAGGCCTCACGCTTTCTTCCCAATCGAATCACGGAGCCGATGGTAAGCTGGCAGCATGATCACATGCTCAACGTGTGGCCGATGTGGGTGAATCAGCCGCGCGCGGTCGTTATTGCGAGCCCGCCCCGGGCGCAATGTCTACCTCGGGCTTTCCGTCGATGCTGGTCGGTAGGTCGAATTCTTTATGGAGGCAGTAATGAGGAAGTGGACAAGATGGAGAATGGCCGCGGCGATCGGCGTCATCGGCTCCACATCAGTGCCCCAACTCGCAGCCGCGCAGGGATCGGGTTCCGTCGGCACGACTGAGCCAATGGCTTCACCGCAGACGAACGTCACGTCGCTGATGCTGCGGGAGGCGGCGCAGAGCGGCGACTGGTTGATGTACGGTCACAACTACACGAACAACCGCTACTCTCCGCTGAAACAGATCAACACGGGCAACGTGAAGAATCTGGTGCCGCGGATGGTCTTCCAGACCGGCACGGAACGGCTCGGCAGTCTCGAGACAACGCCGATCGTGGTGAATGGCATCATGTACATCACGTCGCCGGCCACCCCCAACAACGTCGTCGTCGCCGTCGATCTGCGAACGCAGAAGACGTTGTGGCGCTACGAGCACAAGAACGCTCCAGTGAGCACGGCGTGCTGCGGACCCAACAACCGCGGTGTCGCCGTGTCGGGCGGCAATGTGTATGTCGCGACGCTCGACGCACAGCTCGTTGCCCTCGACCAGGCGACTGGCAAGGAAAAGTGGGTCACCACGATTGCAGATCCGGCGGAAGGGTACACCGAAACGATGGCGCCACTCATCATCGATGATAAGGTGATCATCGGCTCGTCAGGCGCCGAGTACGGGATCCGCGGCTTCGTGCGAGCATACAACGCTGCCACCGGCGCGCTCGTCTGGAACTTCTACACGATCCCGGCACCAGATGCGCGAGCGGATGAGGGCGGAATCAACGGCTGGTACGGTCATTGGTCACCGACCACACCGGAAGGCACTCCGCTGCACCGCGACATCGCCAAGGAGAAAGCTGACTCGGCGAAGTACGCCGATGCGTGGAAGACTGGCGGAGGCTCGATGTGGATGACCCCCGCGTATGATCCGGACACCAGGACGATGTACATCTCGATCGGCAATGCATCGCCTGATCTCGACGGCTCGGTTCGTCCGGGCGACAACCTGTGGGTCGAATCGATCGTCGCTCTCGATGCGACGACCGGCAAGTTCAAATGGGGTTACCAGATGGTGCCGCACGATGTGTGGGACCTGGATGCGACCAGTCCACCAGTGATCACCATGGTCGACGGTCGCAAGGCAATCGTGCACGCCGGCAAGACCGGATGGATGTACGTGCTCGATGCCGCAACGGGCAAACTGATTCGCCGCTCCGATGCATTCGTTCCGCAAGAAAACATGTTCGCGCAGCCGACCGCGGAAGGAACGCGCATGTTGCCCGGTGCAAACGGTGGCCAGGAATGGTCTCCCGTCGCGGTGAATCCCGAGCTGCAGTACGCGTATAGCGTCGCGCTGCACCAGCCAATGAATTACAAGACGCACTATGCGCCTCACGAGCGTGGCCGGCTGTGGCTCGGAAGCGCGTTCGTCGCCATCCCGGGCGAGGCGCAGTGGGGATACGTGTCGGCCATCAACCTCAAGACCGGCAAGATCGCCTGGCAGGTCAAGACCGAACAGCCGATGATCGGCGGCGCGACCGCCACCGCCAGTGGCCTGATGTTCACTGGTGAGGGCAATGGCTGGTTCAAGGCATATGATGCGCGTACCGGCGAGGTGTTATGGAAGTTCTACTGCGGCGCCGGCGTCAACGCCGCACCATCGGTATTCGAGGTCGACGGAGAGCAATTCGTCGCGGTCGCCGCTGGTGGGAATTTCCAACTCGGCTATCCGCTCGGTGACGCGGTATTCGTCTTCGGACTTCCCAAGGCGAGCCGGTAAGTGGAACGCATCACTCGAATGGCCGCGCGCGGCGCCGCTGCGATTGCAGTCGTAGTCGGTGCGGCGCTGCTCGGCGGCGGTCTGGTCGTTGGGGCAAGCGCGGCACAGGAGCCGCGGCGCTGGACGACGCTCGATGGCCGCGATTGGACGCAGTTCGCGCCCAAGGAGAAGGAAGCGTATGTCGCCGGTTTTCTCGCCGGCGCCGCCAACGCAGCGGCGAGTACCAGCGATACGGCCGTGATTCGCACGATGGTCGACTCATTGTACCGGACGGGCGCACTGCAATTCCCGTTCGGACACAGGGTCTATGCGAATCAGCTCGACGAATTCTACTGGTGGGACAATCACGTTCCCATCCCGCTATATCTGGCGCTGTCGGCCGTGAATCAGCGGCTACGGCAGTAGCGGCACGATCCCTCGAGGACGTGCGACTTTCAATTTTTCGGAGATCAGATCATGAAGTGGATATCGGGGCCTGTCGCAACTGCGGCACTGATGTTTGGCGTAGCGACTGCGGCGACGGCTCAGGAGGAGGGGTTCTTCCACAGCCCCGTGTTTGTAGCACAGCCAGGAATAGTTCATTCCTTCAGCAAGGGGGCATCGACTGAATTCAACGCGCGCTTTGTCACAGCGATTCCGCTGTCGATCGAGCGAACGACTCTCGTCGGCATCATTCAGTGGACGCCGTTCGCCGACAACGGCACGGGCGGCAAGGCGAACGCTCCGGCATTCGTGTACGGGCCGGTCGTCAACGTGTTCAATCAGAAGTACTGGAGCTTTGACGTCGACGGCCTGTTCGCGTACGGACCGGCAGCGACCGGCAACAGCGACTACACTCACAAATTTCTGGTCGAGGGCGACTTTTATCTGAAGCTCGGTAGCATGATGAACGCGAAGGGCAATTGGAACGGCTTGAGCGCCTATGCGATGTTGGCGTACGTCACCAGTGGGTTACCAGATGGTGTGGAGTCCAGGGATCGCATGGTCTTGCTCTCGGGCTTGTCATTGCCGCTGGCGCCCTGGAAGAAGTAGGTCTCGCCGCTTTCAGAGAGCACTGACACATTGACGTCGCCGTGCCGCGTGCGGCACGGCGACGTCAACGTTTCGCTCCATGGGCATCGAGCCCTATTCGTGGTTTTGTGTAGAGCTCGGACGCTCGGCCTCAACC
>Ga0070681_10004864_pt1 | contig 12884 bp, 13 predicted proteins | sample KBSC83BmetaG_FD_65650 | JGI IMG/M metagenome (GOLD analysis project Ga0070681, IMG submission 65650) | Corn rhizosphere microbial communities from Kellogg Biological Station, Michigan, USA - KBS C8-3B metaG | ecosystem: Host-associated > Plants > Roots > Rhizosphere | place: USA: Michigan... | reverse complement strand
TCGGCGGCGGCGCGCTCGATGCTGGCCTCGATCTGCGCCTCGATCTCGTCCGAGAGCTTGTAGCCATCGGGGCCGAAGAATTTGATGCCGTTATCCTCGAACGGGTTGTGCGAGGCCGAGATCATCACCCCGAGATCGGCACGCAGCGAGCGCGTCAGCATGGCGATGGCGGGCGTCGGCAACGGCCCGACCAGGACCACATCCATGCCCATGGCGATGAAGCCCGAGGTCAGCGCGGGCTCGAGCATATAGCCCGAGAGCCGCGTGTCCTTGCCGATGACAACGAGGTGGCGATGATCGCCGCGGCGCAGAACGAGTCCCGCCGCCATGGCGAGCTTCAGCACCGTCTCGGCGGTCATCGGCTCCGTATTGGCCGTGCCGCGCACGCCATCGGTGCCGAAGAGGCGGCGCATCTGCAAAGGTTTCGAGCTGTCGCGCATTGGCATGAGGGAATTCTACCCCGAAATTGGCCCGGACGCGGTCAAGAAAGGCTTAAGCGCGCGCCGCCGCCGCCGCGATAACAGCCGAGCGTGTCGCAAAAAACAACCGCCGTCCGGAGGACGGCGGCTGCCATTGTGCAAAAGCCTTGCGGCGGCGCGGTTCAGCCGCCCGGCTGCGGCTCCGGCTCGTAGCCGCCCGCGGGCTTCTCGCGCCCGGCCGGCGGCACGGAGGAGCGGCGGCCGGACGGTGCCGGCGGCGGCTCGACCGGACCGCCCGTGTCGCGGATGATCTTCTCGCCGCGGATGACGCGCTTGATCTCGTCGACCGAGAGCGTTTCGAACTCCAAGAGCCCCTTGGCGAGCGCGTGCAACTCGTCGAGGTGCTCCGTCAGGAGCTTGCGGGCGCGCTTCTCGCCCTCCTCGACGATGCGGCGAATCTCCTCGTCGATCACCGTCGCCGTGGCTTCGGAGACGTTCTTGCGCTGCGTCACCGAATGGCCGAGGAAAACCTCTTCCTCGTTCTCGCTGTAGCGCAGCGGCCCGAGTTTTTCCGAGAAGCCGAACTCGGTGACCATGCGGCGCGCGAGGTTGGTCGCGCGGCGAATATCGTCGGATGCTCCGGTCGTGACCTTCTCGGGCCCGAAGATCAGCTCTTCCGCGACGCGGCCGCCGAAGAGGCTGGTGATCATCGCCTCGAGCTCCATGCGCGACTGGCTGTATTTGTCGCGCTCGGGCAGGAACATGGTGACGCCCAGCGCGCGGCCGCGCGGAATGATCGTCACCTTGTGCAGCGGCTCGTGGCCTTCGACATAGAGCATGAGAAGCGCGTGGCCACCCTCGTGATAGGCGGTGAGCTTCTTCTCGTCTTCCGTCATCACCATCGAGCGCCGCTCGGCACCCATCAGCACCTTGTCCTTGGCGAGCTCGAACTCCGACATCGTGACCGAGCGCTTGCCCTTGCGCGCCGCCATCAGCGCCGCCTCGTTGACGAGGTTGGCGAGATCGGCGCCCGAGAAGCCGGGCGTGCCGCGGGCGATGACGCGCGGATCGACATCCGAGGCGAGCGGCACCTTGCGCATATGCACTTTCAGGATCTTCTCGCGGCCGACCACGTCGGGATTGGGCACCACGACTTGGCGGTCGAAGCGGCCGGGACGCAGCAGCGCCGGATCGAGCACGTCGGGCCGGTTGGTCGCGGCGATGAGGATCACGCCCTCATTGGCCTCGAACCCGTCCATCTCGACGAGCAATTGATTGAGGGTCTGCTCGCGCTCGTCATTGCCGCCGCCGAGGCCGGCGCCGCGATGACGGCCAACCGCGTCGATCTCGTCGATGAAGATGATGCAGGGCGCGTTCTTCTTGCCCTGCTCGAACATGTCGCGCACGCGCGACGCGCCGACGCCGACGAACATCTCGACGAAGTCCGAGCCCGAGATGGTGAAGAACGGCACATTCGCCTCGCCGGCAATGGCGCGGGCGAGCAATGTCTTGCCGGTGCCCGGCGGGCCGACGAGCAGCACGCCCTTCGGGATCTTGCCGCCGAGGCGCTGGAATTTCTGCGGGTCCTTCAGATATTCGACGATCTCTTCAAGCTCTTGCTTGGCTTCGTCGATGCCGGCGACGTCATCGAAGGTGATGCGCCCGACCTTCTCGGTCAAAAGCCGCGCGCGGCTCTTGCCGAAGCCCATGGCGCGGCCGCCGCCGCCCTGCATCTGGCGCATGAAGAAAATCCACACGCCGATCAGCAGCAGCATCGGGAACCACGACACGATCACGCTGAAGAGCGAGGGCACGTTGTCGTCGGAGGGGGCGGCGCGAATCTGCACGCCCTTGTCGATCAGCCGGCTGACGAGATTGGGATCGTTCGGCACATAGGTCGAGAAGCTTCGCCCGTCGGTGAATTTGCCGCTGAGGCTGTTGCCTTGGATCGTGACCTCGCGCACCTGACCCTTGTTGACGTCGTTGATCAGCTCCGAATAGGCAAGGCTGTTCTGCGGCGCGCGCGTCGTCGAGCTCTGGAAGAGATTGAAGAGCGCGACCAGCAGCAGGCCGATGATGATCCACAGCGCAAGATTTTTGCCGAAGCTATTCACGTGCGAAACCTTTCCGCGCCGAGCCCAGGACTAGCATACTACGGTAACGCCCCTCACAGGCCCCCCGCTCCACATTATTAGATAGGAAGCGCGACAGGATTAAACAATTGTAAACCCAGCGCCCGTCAGCGGTCGAGTGGGTCGAAAAATCACCGCCGGCAGCGCCAGTTTCCGCCACCCTTCCGCCTCATAGCCGAGCGCCGGAACGGCAATGATCTCGCCCGCGCAGCGCAGGGCGGCAAGACCGGACCGGGCCTCGGCCGGCACGGCGGCAAGAGCGGCACGCGCCGCACCGCGCGCCCCAGGCGCCGCCGCGCCGAGGCCGCCGAGGGTGAGGCCCGCGGGAAGTCCGGGCTTAAGCTTAACCGCGAAGCGGCCATCCCAGACCGCGTCCTCCCCAGGCAGCAGCGCGATCGGCGCTTCCATGGCCACCGGCTCGCGGCAGACAAGCACGCGGCCGCGCCGCGGCAGGATGAGGCAGCCGCCGAGGCTGCGTCCGCTGGCCAGGCCTTGGCGCAAAGCGGCGAGGAGCCGCTCCAGCCGCTCGTTGCGCGGCGGGTAATAGGCGCCGGCCACGGTGGCGATGATTGCGGCAAGCGCCTTCATCGCGATCGCATGCGGCGCGGCCGCGATGAGCCCGCGGTCGAGCCAGGCAAAGCCGGCGGGATCGAACGCCACGGCGCGGGCGAGAAGCGCCGCCGTGTCGCGCTCGGCAAGCGCGCGCGCCGTGCCCAAGCGCCGCGCCAAGGCCACGAGCGGCTCGGCGCCAAGCCCTTTCGCCGCGAGCGCTGCCATCTCGGACCGCAAGCGCACGCGCAGAAAAGCCGGGTTGCGATTGCTCGGATCCTCGATCCAAGCCTCGCCCGCGGCGGCGAGCAGGGCGCGCAGCCGGCGGCGCGGCACGGCGAGCAGCGGCCGCAGCAACCGAACGTCGCGGTGCTCGACGAGACCCGGCATGGCGGCAAGCCCGTCGGCGCCGCTGCCGCGCCGCAACCGCATCAGCACGGTTTCGGCCTGGTCCTCGCGCTGATGCGCCAACAGCAGGTGCAGCACGCCATGCGCCGCGCACCACGCTTCGAGCAGGCGATAGCGCGCGTCGCGCGCCTCGGCCTCGATGCCGCTCGACGGCCTCGGTCCCGCCCAAAGGAGGATCGCATGATCGATGCCGAGCGCGGCGCAGCGCGCCGCGACCTCGCGCGCTTCCGCCGCCGATTCATCGCGCAGCCCGTGATCGACGGTGAGGGCAAAGACGCGCCCGCCGCGCGCCCCTGCCCAATCCCGTGCCAAGAGCATCAACGCCATGCTGTCGCTGCCGCCCGAGACCGCCACGGCCAAAGCCGGCGCCGGCTCGAAGGGCGCGAACGTCGCCATCGATTGCGCGAATTCCGCCGCGGTGACCGGCTCTGCCGCCCCAGCCAAGGCGACGAGCGGTGCCGCCATCAGGATGAGCAGCCCGCGCGCTGCTTCTCGCTGGCGAGCCGGTCTCGGACGGCCTGCGGCGGCAAGGGAAAATCATGCTGCAGCCGGGCATAGGCGCGGCACGCATCGGCCTTTTGGCCGAGATTGGACAGCGACATGCCGAGCTTCAGGAGATCGTCCGCGGCCTTCGATCCTTTGGGATATTTCTCATAGCCCTGGGCGAAGGCCGTGGCGGCGTCCGCATAATTCTTGCGCACATAAAAGGTTTCGCCGAGCCAGTATTGAGCATTGCCGGCGAGCGGATCGTTCGGCCAGCGCTGCACGAAATTGCGCATCGCCTGCTCGGCGGCGGGATAATTCGCCTGGGTCAGCAGGCCCATGGCGTAATTGTACTGCTCCTGGACGCTGCCCTGCGGCAGGTTGGCCGCGGCCGCCGCCAGCTGCTGCTGGTTGCCGGCCGGCTGGGCGGGACGAGGCTCCGAACCGCCGAGCGTGCCGAGCGTGCCCGAGCGGGTGGGTGCCCGCGACATGTCGGATGCGCTTTGCGAGGGGCGCGGCTCCGGGGCGCTGGACGACGGCGCGGCGGTTGCATTCTGCGGCGCACCGGTGGCAGCGGGAGGCGCGCCGGCTGCCCCCTGCCCTTGTATCTGGCTGAAGCGCAGATCGACATCGCTCGACAGCCGGTCGAGCTGTTGCTTCAGCTGGCGCAGATTGTTGTTGAGCTCCTCGATCCGCCCGGTCAGATCGCGCATCTGATCCTCGAGCGCGTTCATGCGCACCTCGGTATTGAGCGCCGATTGACCGGGCCCGGCGCCCGATTGGGCGTTGGACGGCGCTGCCGCCAAGATGCCGATCAGGGAGAGAGCGCAAAGAAGGAAGGGTCGACGCATGGGATCGTGCCTTCTTATCGCTGCGGCCTCGAAAACGCGCCCGGGGGCGGGAGAAGGATGGCCGCAGCCCTTAGCCAATACTCCGACATTCGGGCGAAAACGAGGCTGGAACGCGTGGCGAACCGGCAAAAAAAAGCGCCCGCCCGGGCCCCGGCGCTGTATCGCCGTGGCACGGGCAGACGCCCTGATCGCTGCCGATGGAGTCCGAAATCAGTTGATGACCGTCACACCGCGGCGGTTCTGCGCCCAGGCGGCCTCGTTCGAGCCGAGCACGGCGGGACGCTCCTTGCCGTAGCTGATCGTCTTGATGCGGTTGGGCGAGATGCCCAGCGCCACCAGCGCATTGCGTACCGCCGTCGCGCGGCGCTCGCCGAGGGCGAGGTTGTACTCGCGCGTGCCGCGCTCGTCGCAATGACCCTCGACCGTCACCGACACGTTCGGATATTTCTTCAGCCACTCGGCCTGACGCTGCAGCGTGGTCCGGCCCTCGGGCTTGATCGCCGACTTGTCGAAGTCGAAGAAGACGCGGTCGCCGACATTCTGCACGAAGTCCTGCGACGAGCCCGGAGCGACGCTCGCCGAGCCGGGCGCCGTCGTCGCCGCCCCCCCGCCGCCGCCCGCGCTGGCGTTGGTCGAGGGATTCTGAGCGCACGCCGCCAGCAGAAGCAGGCCCGCGATCAGGCTCAATGGCCGAAGATTCATTGTGAACTCCCTTAATTAATCAACTCGGTTTTGATTTGGATCGAGTTGGGTGGGACAGTGTTGCCCCCGAAGGCATCCCGTGAGACGGTCGCGGGGCCGCGAGACAACACCGCGCCCTTGCAACCGGTGGCGACTATACGGAGGGTTAATTAGGGAATCAAGGGGGACCACGCCGGATCGGAAGCATCGGTAGGCGTAACGACTTCCCTTTCATTGTAACCCGTAAGGTCGATGGAGTAGAGCCGCGTCCGGCCGCCCTGCCCCTTCGAGTTGCTCGGGTCCGACTTGAAGAACATCAGCACGCGGCCATTGGGCGCCCAGGTCGGCCCTTCGACCAGGAAGCCCTTCGCCAGCAGCCGCTCGCCGCTGCCGTCGGGGCGCATCACCCCGATATAGAACTGGCTCGTATCGAACTTCGTGAAGGCGATGAGGTCGCCGCGCGGCGACCAGACCGGGGTGCCGTAACGCCCATTGCCGAAGCTGATGCGGTGGATATCGCTGCCGTCGGCGTTCATCACATAAAGTTGCTGCGAGCCGCCGCGGTCCGAATTGAAGACGATCTTCGAGGCGTCGGGCGAATAGCACGGCGAGGTGTCGATCGAATCCGTGTTGGTGATCTGGGTCGCCTTGCGGGTCCGGAGATCGAGCGTGTAGATCTGGCTCGCGCCGTTCAAGGCGAGGCTCATGATCACCTTGTTGCCGTCGGGCGAGAAACGCGGCGCGAAGGTCATGCCCGGGAAGTCGCCCAGCACCTCCTGCTGCCCGGTGTCGATGTTGAAGAGATAGACGCGCGGCGTCCCCCGCGCATAGGAGAGATAGGTGATCTCCTGCGAGGTCGGCGAGAAGCGCGGGGTCAGCACCAGCGAGCTGCCATTGGTGAGGTAGCGGTTGTTGGCGCCGTCCTGGTCCATGATCGCCAGTCGCTTCTCGCGCTTGTTGAGCGGTCCGTTTTCGGCGATGTAGACAATGCGCGTGTCGAAATACCCGTCCTCGCCGGTGATCCGCTTATAGATCGCGTCGGCGATGATGTGCGCGATGCGCCGCCAATTCTGCGGCGTCGTCGTGTAGCGCAGACCGGTGAGCTGCTGCTCGGCGAAGACGTCCCAGAGGCGGAACTCGACCTGGAGCTTGCCGTCGGGCTGCACCGCGACGTCGCCGGTGACGAGCGCCTGCGCGTTGATGACGCGCCAATCATTGTAGCGCGGCGGGGTGCGCGTCGCCGCGTCGGGATCGACGAAGGCCTTCGAATCGATCGGCTGGAACAGGCCCGAGCGCTCGAGATCGGCCGAGAGCACTTGCGTGATGTCCTGTGCGACGCTGCCCGTTCCGCCGGCGAAGTTCGGGATCGCGATCGGCATCGGCGCGATCTTGCCGCGCGTCAGATCGATATGCAGCTCGGCGCGCGCCCCCGAGGGCGCGAGGACGAGGACAGCGAGCACCGCTCCGAGCGCGAACCAACGGCCGAGAAAACGCATCATGTGATATCCTTCGGATCGAATGTGATGGTGAAGGTCTGCCACTGGTCGAATTTCTGTGGCGGCAGCTTCAAAGGCTGACAACGGGGATTGAGCAGCGCGCGATTGGCGCTGTCGGCCGCAGCCTGGAAGTAGGGATCGTTGAGCCGCTCGGGATTGAGCAGCTGGGTCGAGCGCACCGTGCCGTCGCGATTCATCATGACACGGAATTCGGGCCGCAGATTCTCCGCGTCGCGCGCGCCGGCGGGAACGTTCCAGCAGGCTTCGATCTGCTGCTTGACGAGGTCGATTTCGCTGGTCGAGAGCTGCGCCGCGAGCGGCGCCAGCGGCTGCGAGCTCTTCTGCGCCGGACCTTGCGCCTGCTGCTGCTGCGGGTCGGGCTTGCGGTTGGCGAGATTCTTCAACAGCTGATCGAACGAGGTGTTGTCGTCCGGCTTTTTCGCCTGCGAGGGAACGGGCGGCTTGGGCGCTGGCGGAGGAGGCGGCGGCGTCGGCGGCTTGGGCGGCTGCGGCTTCTCGACCGGCGGCGGGGGTGGCGGCGGCGCCGGCGGCGCGGGCGGCGCCGGCTTGGGCGGCTCGGGCTTCGGCGGCTCCGGTTTCGGCGGCTCGGGCTTGGGAGGCTCGGGCTTCGGCTCGTTTTGCGCCAGCTCGGGCTTGGCCTGCGGCACGGGCGGCGCGGGGTTGACCTGCGTGGCGTGCGTTTCGGGCGCGAGGTTGACGAGCTGGACGGCGATCGGCTCGTCATCGGGGATTTTCGCCTCGAACAGAGTCGGCAACCCGAACACGAAGGCGAGCACCACCGCCACGTGCAGGATCATGGAGTATAGAAAACTACCCCGTTCGGGCATTATCGCCTCAGCGCGGCTTCGTTGTGTCGCCCTTGGGCTGCTCCGCCACCAGCGAGACCTTGCTGAATCCCGCGGCGCTGATCAGCCCCATGGTGCCGAGGACGCAGCCGTAATTGACGTTGCGATCGCCGCGCACATAGATGCTCGCCGTCGGGTTGTTGTTGGTGATCGCCTGGAGCCGCGGCACGAGCTGGTCGGTCGCGATCTCGGCGTTCTGGAGATAGGTCTTGCACTGGGCGTTGATCGAGATGACCAGCGGCTCCTTGGGTTCGTTCAATTGCTGCGCCTTGGTCTGCGGCAGATCGACCGGCACGCCGACGGTCAACAGCGGCGCCGTCACCATGAAGACGACGAGCAGCACGAGCATCACGTCGACCATCGGCGTCACGTTGATGTCGGCCATCGGCCGATAGCGTTGCGCCGGGTTGCCGGCGCGCTGCAGAAGCGGTCCTGCCATGGGTCAGGCCTTTTCGTCGAGCTGGCGCGAGAGGATCGCGCTGAATTCCGCGCCGAAGGCTTCGAGGCGTCCGGCATAGCGCCCGAAATCGGTCGAGAACTTGTTGTAGAAGATCACCGCCGGGATCGCCGCGACGAGGCCGAGCGCGGTCGCAAAGAGCGATTCGGCGATGCCGGGCGCGACCACCGCAAGGCTGGTGTTCTTCGCCGCGGCGATCGACTGGAAGCTGTTCATGATGCCCCAGACCGTGCCGAAGAGGCCGACGAAGGGCGAGGTCGAGCCGACCGTCGCGAGGAACGGCATATAGCGCTCCAGCCGCGCGATCTCGCGCCCCGCCGTCACCTGCATGACGCGCTCGATGCGCTCTTGCAGGGTCATGCGCGTCGCGGTGGTGGCGACGATGCCCTTCGCCATGCTGCGCCGCCATTCGCGCATCGCCGCGGCGAAGACCGAGGACATCGGGTCCTCGGGCCGGTTGCCGATGCGGTCGTAGAGATCGTCGAGCGCGCCGCCCGACCAGAAATTCTCCTCGAAATTGTCGGCATCGCGCCGCAGGCGGCGCAGCTTCGTGTATTTGTCGAAGATCACCGCCCAGGACCAGAACGAGGCGATGAGCAGCAGCAGCATGACGCATTTGACCAGCGTGTCCGCCTGCAGGAACAGCGTCACGACCGAGAGATCGTGCGGCACGGAGCCCGCGAGGGCGGCTTGATTGACGACGTTATCGGGCATGGGTGGTGACCATCCGGGAGGTTTCGTGGCGGGAATTGAGCGCCGCCCGCAAAGCGGGCGGCAAGCGGACCGGCCTTCCCTGGCGGCCGACCGTGGCAACGAGAATGACGGCGCGGACGAGCAGCACGTGAGCGCGGCGCACGTCCTGGGTCAAGCGAATGGTGGCGCCGCCGACATCGACGATGCGGGTCTCGACGATGAGCGCGTCGTCGAGCCGCGCCGGCGCCAGGAATTCGAGCTCGGCGCGGCGCACGATGAAGGCCGTGCCCTCGCTCTGGCGCGATTTCTCGTGCTCGACGCCGAAGCGGCGCATCATCTCGGTGCGCGCGCGCTCGATGAATTTCAGGTAATTCGCGTAATAGACGATGCCCGCCGCATCGGTGTCCTCGTAATAGACGCGGATGGGAAAGCGATGTGCGCCGTCGATGACGGCGCCGCCCGGCGGCAGCTCGGCGCCGCTCATGTGCCGCTCTCCTCGGCCTCGTCGTCGAGGAGCTGGAGTTGCTGCGGCGGGCGCAGCGGCTTCAGCCCCAGATGCGCATAGGCCGAGGCGGTCAAGGCGCGGCCGCGCGCCGTGCGCTGCACGAAACCCTGCTGCACGAGATAAGGCTCGATCACCTCCTCGATGACGTCGCGCTGATCGCCCAAGGCGGCGGCGACCGTCTCGACGCCGACCGGGCCGCCGCCATAATTCTGGACGATGCAGAGAAGATAGCGGCGGTCGAGCGCGTCGAGCCCCTCGGCATCGACTTCGAGACGCTGCAGCGCCGCATCGGCCGCGGCGGCATCGATGCGCTCGATGCCGTCGACCGCGGCGAAGTCGCGCACGCGGCGCAACAGCCGCGCGGCGACGCGCGGCGTGCCGCGCGAGCGGCGCGCGATCTCGGCGGCGCCTTCGGGCGCAAGCGCGATGCCGAGAACACGCGCGCCGCGCTCGACGATCTGCTGCAGCTCGCGAGCATCGTAGAAGACGAGCCGGATCGGAATCCCGAAGCGCTCGCGCAAAGGCCGGGTGATGAGGCCCGAGCGCGTCGTTGCGCCTATGAGGGTGAAGGGCGGCAAATCGATGCGTACCGAGCGCGCCGCGGGGCCCTCGCCGATCATGAGATCGAGCTGAAAATCCTCCATCGCCGGATAGAGGATTTCCTCGACCGCCGGGGCGAGCCGATGGATCTCGTCGATGAACAGAACGTCGCGCGGCTCGAGATTGGTCAAGAGCGCGGCGAGATCGCCGGCGCGCTGGATGATCGGGCCCGAGGTTGCACGGAAGGAGACGCCCAGCTCGCGTGCGACGATCTGCGCGAGCGTCGTCTTGCCGAGGCCCGGCGGGCCCGCGAGCAGCACATGGTCGAGCGCCTCGCTGCGCTGCTGCGCGGCGGCGATGAAGACGCGCAGATTGTCGAGCGACTGACGCTGCCCGACGAATTCGGCAAAGCTCGAGGGGCGGAAGGAGGGCTCGCCCGCCTCGTCCTCGCGGCGCCTTGCGCCGACGATGCGCTCTTCGCTCACCGTGCCAATTCCTTCAAGCCGGAGCGGATCAGCGCATCGAGCGAGGCCTCGGCGCCGAGCCGGCGCATCGCCGTGGCGACCGCGCCATAAGCATCGCTGCGCGCATAGCCGAGATTGACGAGGGCCGAGACCGCCTCATTGGTCGCGCCCTGGGGCGGTGCGCCGGACGCCCGCAGCTCGATGCCGGCGACCTTGTCCTTCAGCTCGTTGACGATGCGCTGCGCGAGCTTCGGCCCGACGCCCTCGGCTTCGGTCAGCACGGCCCGATCCTGCGCCGCGATCGCGACCGTGAGCTGCGCCGGCGCCGCCGCGCTCAAAAGCGCCAACGCAAGCTTGGCGCCGACGCCCTGAACGCCTGTCAGCAGCCGGAACCATTCGCGCTCGGCCTCGTCGATGAAGCCGAAGAGGTGGATGTGATCTTCGCGCACATGGGTTTCGATGAGGAGCCGCAACGGCTCGCCGCGCGCCGGCGCCTTCGCGAGGGTGCGCGAGGAGACGAAGACGAGATAGCCGACGCCGTTCACATCGAGCACGATGCCGTCCGCCGTGGCCTGATCGACCACGCCCGCGAGCATCGCGATCAACGCGTGCCTCCCGCCGCCAGCGCGACGGCGCGCGCGCTCGCGGCATGATGCGCGTGACACAGCGCCACCGCCAGCGCGTCGCACGCATCCTCCGCGCTGCCCGCGCCGGGCAGAAGTCGGCCGATCATCATCTGCACCTGCGCCTTTTCGGCATGACCCGTCCCGACGGTCGATTTCTTGACGAGGTTGGTCGCGTATTCGAACACCGGCAGGCCGAGCGCCGCGGGCGCCAGCAGCACCACGCCCCGAGCCATGCCGAGCCGCAAGGTCGAGGCCGGGTTCTTGTTGACGAACGTCTCCTCGACCGCCGCCGCCTCCGGCGCGAAGCGCTCGATAACGGCGACGAGCTCGCGATAGAGCATGCTCAAGCGCTCGGCAAGCGGCAGCGCGTCGCGCGTGCGGATGACGCCGTCGGCGACGTGCCTCAGGCGATTGCCCATGGCATCGATCACGCCCCAGCCGGTGTGGCGCAATCCGGGATCAAGACCGATGAGGCGCATTCGCTCTACCTGACGCGAGCCGGCGGTCTCACGCGCTCAAGCGCGCGAGGACATCGTCGGACACCTCGAAATTGGCGAAGACGTTCTGCACATCGTCGCTGTCTTCGAGCGCCTCGAGCAGCTTGAAGAGCGCCTCGGCGGTCTCGCCTTCGACCGGGACGAGCGTCTTGGGCTTCCACACCACCCGGGCCGCGGAGGGCGGGCCGAAGCGCTTGTCGAGCGCGTCGCGCACCGCGTTGAGCCCGTCCGGCGCGCACAGAATCAGGTGCTCCTCCTCATTGCTCTCGACATCGTCGGCGCCGGCCTCGACCGCGGCTTCGAACATCGCTTCGGTGGAAGCGGTCGCGGCCGGATAGACGATTTGGCCGAGACGGTCGAAGAGAAAGCTCACGCTGTTGGTCTCGCCGAGATTGCCGCCGGCCTTGGTAAACGCCGCGCGCACATCGCTCGCGGTGCGATTGCGGTTGTCGGTCAAGCCTTCGACCACCACCGCGACGCCGCCGGGGCCATAGCCTTCGTAGCGAACCTCGTCATAGCTCTCGCCATCGCCGCCGCCGGCGCCGCGCTTGATTGCGCGCTCGACCGTGTCCTTGGACATGTTGGCCGCGCGCGCCGCGAGCACGGCCGCGCGCAAGCGCGGATTGGCGGCGGGATCAGGCAGGCCGGAGCGCGCCGCCGAAGTGAGCTCGCGGATCAGCTTGGTGAAAATCTTGGCGCGCTTTTTGTCCTGCGCGCCCTTGCGATACATGATGTTCTTGAATTGGGAATGACCCGCCATGACGACCGCTACCGAATGAGGTCCGATTGGGGGACCATACCATATATTGCGAAACCGCCGCCATCCGCGAAACCCGGCCTTGGCACCCCAGGCTGCTTCCCCGGGTTGATTAGCGAGCCAATATGGCGGTTTTGCGGCGTGCTATCGTGCGGCCGAAAAGACGCCGGCGAGAGCGAAGCCCAGCATCAAAACCCCGGTCGCCGCCTTGGCAACGACCGGCCAGGCGCCGCCGCCGAAGGCAAGCCGCAGCCGCGCCGTCGCGGTGCAGAGGAGGACGCACCACGACGCGGCGCCGAGGATCACCGCGGCGGCGGTGACGATGGCACCGGCAACGCCGTGCCGCGCCCCGTCGGAGCGGCCGATAACCGCAAGCCAAAAGGCAAAGTTCCACGGGCTCGTGAGCGCCATGCCGAGCCCCAGCCAATAGCCGCTCCGGGCGCTCGAAAACCGCGGCGCG
>Ga0070681_10004859_pt1 | contig 12890 bp, 14 predicted proteins | sample KBSC83BmetaG_FD_65650 | JGI IMG/M metagenome (GOLD analysis project Ga0070681, IMG submission 65650) | Corn rhizosphere microbial communities from Kellogg Biological Station, Michigan, USA - KBS C8-3B metaG | ecosystem: Host-associated > Plants > Roots > Rhizosphere | place: USA: Michigan... | reverse complement strand
CGCGCTGGGAGCAATCCACGAGCACCAGAACCCCAAGGGTGGCATTCGCTGGAATGTTCCTGCGGTGTACGAGTACTTCAGCGGCCCGCCTAACAATTGGTCTAAAGAGGAAATTGATTTCAACGTGATCCAGAAGTACTCAATGGACCAGCTCAATGCGACCAAGTTCGACATCCATTCCATCATGCTTTATTCCTTCCCGCCGCAACTTATCATTGGCGGGAAGGGAACCCCAAACAACACCGATCTTTCCAGAGGAGATAAGAAATTCATCGCCAAGATGTACCCCAAGAAAAGGTGAACCATCGGCAGAATAGGAGGCTCTTCGGAGCCTCACTCCTGTAGCCCCTGGCAGGATTCGGGTTTGACAACGGCTCAGGCAAACCGGCTCGGGGTTTGGAAGAACTTAAGCCAGGCAAACAACAATGTATAAGTCAGGGCTCAAACCCGCGCTTCTGGAGCGCTTAAGGGGATTCCCTGCTCATACTCACGGTTGAGCCGGCTCGGGGTTTCACTACCTGCGCACTGACGGAGGTTAAGCTCAGTTCGAACAGTCTGTGATTCGCTCATATCCTCACAAAGATCTTTTTCCGGTACATCCAGAACAGGATGCACCAGAAAACCACCAACATCGTGAAACCATGTAGTACTGGCTGAAAAGTTGCTCCAGCGACTCCGAACAGGCTCCCGAAGTGCCGGTCGAGCGAGTCGCCGATGAAGCCCTTCATCGTCCAGGCCATTACGTAAATTGCGATCGAGTTCATTCCCACCACAACCAGGGGAAACACCCATTTACGCCATCCTTTCCAGTCGATAAGCGCGTAGAAACCAGCCAGTATCAGCACCACCCAGCCGCCGCTGTAAAGGGTGTAAGACGACGTCCATACTCGCTTGACGATGGGACATACGCCCGCCCATTGCAATGCCAACCCTAGTAGTAGCAAGCCCACTCCGGCGATTGCCATCCCCTGCAGCTTTTGCGTCTTGGATCGGTTGCTCCTGAGCCATTCCCCCGTCAGCAGCCCGAGAATCATCGTCCCAAGTGTCGGAATGAAGCTCAAGGTTGACCAGCCGCCTTCGTTGAAAACGAATGGCTGTTCGCGCGGAAAGAGATTTAGAAACCAGACGTCAAATGCCCACGAAAGATTCGAGTTTTTGTTCCAGTGGGCAAGAAATCCCGTGTAATTGTGCTCCCAATTCGGCGGAACTCCCACCCGCGCATAATCGAAATTCGCTCCTGGCGCGGGATACATCGCAAACGCTGCCCAGAAACAAACCAGAATCATCACCAGCGTGATCACTTGCGTGCGCACCCGAGTGAAACCGAGCAAGAACAGAAATACGTACCCCAATCCGATCTGGGTCAGCGTGTCTTCGAACGTGAAGTAGGTCTGGCGGGAATGAAGCGAGCGCAAAAAAATTCCTAGAACGATCAGTAAGAAAGCCCGCCAGGCTGCATGGCCAAGCATCTGAAAGAAACTTTGCCCTTTTCGCCTGCGGCTCGCGATCGAAAATGGAAGCGCCGCTCCGACCAAAAAAGAAAATGCCGGCTGGATGAGATCGTGCAGTGAGCACCCTTGCCAATTAACGTGCTCGGTGTTAAAGCCCACAATTCTCCAGAAGAGGCTGTGCGGAAAAGCCTGCGCCACCTCGGGAAGACGCATCACTTCGGCGAGCATCAGTACCATGACTAGGCCGCGAAACGCGTCAACTGAAACCAGACGGGAACCTGCTTCCCCTCTCGTTTCCGGCACTGTCACCGTATTCAGCGCCGGTCCTTCAACTTGTGCCAATTCAGCCATGACACCCTTCCTTAATCAGCGGAATTAATGTGAGCGGTCAGGTCCTGGCGAAGTCGTTACTCGCACGCTTATTCCAACGACCACGGGTAAAATCGGGAAAATGTTGGGGAGCGCCACGGGCAGCCACTGAAGCTTCACTCAATGGCGTCGGCGCGCTCCAGGCAGCTGCGTCATACACGTCTATGTCGGGAGGCAGACCACGCTTCAGGCAATCCATCAGGCGGTAGTTCATCACGTAGTCCATGCCGCCATGGCCGCCGGTTTTGCGTGCCATCTCACCGGTTTTCTTCCAAAGCGGATGTTCGTATCTCTCCCGGAAGCTCTCGACCGCCTGCCACTCTTCCTCCTTCTGTCCGTCCACAAACACCCGTGCAGGGTAATCTGCGAACGCGCCCTTCGTGCCCGAGATCGAGTTCAAGCGGCTATAAGGCCGCGGGCTGACAACGTCATGTTGCAGGAGAATGGTTCGTCCCTGCAAGGTCTTGATTATGCTTGTGTTCATATCACCGCAAACATACTTTTCGCGCCGCTTTGAATCGGTTTCAGGGAATTTTGTCTTTACATATTCGCTCAGCGAGGCCTCCGTAGAACTGACCGAAACCAGGTAATCGAACCGATCGCCGCGATGAATGTCGAAGTAATGCGCGACGGGACCCAATCCATGTGTCGGATATAAGTTCCCATTCCTCTGAATGTGCGGAAACCGTCGCCACAATCCCTCGCCTTCATTCGCAGTTAGGATACTCCGAAGGTCGTGAAGGTATGCCGCCTCTGCATGTGCCAATTGTCCGAACACCCCGTCCCGGACCATCGCCTGTACCATCATCTCCGTCGCCCCGTAACAGCAATTCTCGAGAATGACGCAGTGCTGACGCGTGCTCTCTGACGTGTTCACCAGTTCCCAGCACTCGTCGAGAGTTGTGCATGCAGGAACCTCGACCGCAGCGTGTTTGCCATTTTTCATGGCGCTGACTGCCATCGGTACGTGCCAGTTCCAGGGGGTAGCGACGTAAACGATGTCTAGATCGAGTTGGGTGAGATTCTTGAAGTCCCATTCGCCTTTGCTGAACCCTGCTGGTTGCGGCTGTCCCGCATCGGTGACGGCTTTCTGGGCGCGTGCGACCTTTTCCGGCACCAGATCGCAGATGGCTTTCACCTCGACGTTCTCGACGGCGAGCAGGTCTCGCACGAGACTACTGCCTCGCCCGCCAACGCCAATGATCCCGAGTCGCACCCGCTCTCTCGCCGCGAACGGAACTTCCATCATCGTGGCGCCGGAATGTTTATTCGCCGTGCCTCCCTTTTCCGCATCTCTGGCCTCGGCCCTCAAAAGCTCGTTCGTCACCAGTACGCCTGCGCTGCCAGCCACACTCTGCTTTAAGAAGCTTCGGCGAGAAACACCCTGGGGTCCTTTTTCAATTGGCATCTGTCTTCTCCACTCGATTAGCTAACTGCACGGGCGGGTAGCATCGCATTGCAACGTCAATTGCTCGCCCTACATCTCGATCTTGGCTCATCACGTGTCTGCCCACCCTTCGCAAGGCGTTGAGCGTTTGAGAGGCTTTCCTACAAGCCTCCCAGAAGCAAGCAAGCGGGTGGTGGTTGGCTTCAACCTGCGCAGGACCCTCCTGCCTCTTGGACGCCATGCCTTCCTCGGACGAAGTAGCTCGAATAATACCCACTTCCGCAGCGGCAGGGAAGCCTCGAATATGGCGGCCCGATTAGGCGTTGCTTTCCACCAAGGTGATCGGGGCTCGACTTTTCGCCTTGGGCGCACAGGGAGGCCCCACCACGCTTTTGGTGGAAATGAGGCGCAGTTCAGGCAGCAAATGACACGACCGCGTCGGTTCAAATTTTCTGTGGGCCTCTGTGCTAGTTGAATGTGTCGAACGGGCGGAACCTGCGAAGTAGTGATGTCGCGGACTCTGGGAAACTTAGAAGATTTTGCCCCTGAGAGGTCTTCGTTTCTCGATCTTCAGCAGGTGAAGAACCGCGAACAGCACGATTTGTGCGAAAAGGACGGCACCGCTATCGAGCAAAACATCGCTCAACGTACCCGTGCGCGATTTCAGATAGCTTTGATGCCACTCATCGAGGACCGCTACCAAGGACGCGCTCAGGAACGCAACCGTAGCCCATTGCAAACACCATCGCGTGCTAAGCCGCGGAAAAGTCGCACGCCAGGAGCGAAACAGAAGAACACTCAGCGTGAAGTAACCAACAAAGTGTCCGACCTTGCGAAGTAAGGCGTTCCACGCAGCGGACCGTGCCGGATCCACTCCGAATAGAAAATGAAAGATCGGATAAAGGATGCGACTCGTGTGTTCTGCAGAGCCGAGATTCGTGGATTCAACAACGATAACCGCCAGCCAGATGGCAGACGGAAACCAGACTTTAAGGATGCGCGTGGTGGATGGGTTCACTCGTCAAGCCATTTTAGCCAATCACTCCTCGGTTCGCAGACAGGCGCCTTGCTGCCCGGCCAACGCTCCATGGAGTGTCCAAGAACAGAGGGCGTCCAGCGCCCCCCAAGTTTGCGCGCTCAAACTTGAAGCACCCCGAGCCCCCTTAAGGCCAACTGGCAAATCTACCAGCGGCCACTGACCTTGGTCCAGATGTACTGTACAGGAGCAGGTTCGCACCTAAGTGAAAGAAATCCAAATGATGGAGACATGACGATTCAACTGGCCACTGCTGACAGTTCTACCAGTTCCTGTCGGTCTTTCTACCGCAGCAATCTTGTCATCGGAGTAAATTTCATACACCTTCGCCGCCTACTTTCATGCTCGATTTCAAATAACGGGAAGATGCACCTTCTTAAAGCTGCACCCGAAGGAGGAAAATGCGTCACAGCAATGCGGCTATACCGATTTGAGAATGGAAATGATATTGGACTCGAATTCTGACTGCCTGTGAAATGTTTTTACTATTTCGTATTCCTTATCTACTGTTTGGCTGCTTTGACGGTATCGGGTCAATCACTGCCGCGGCAAAACGAAAAGGCACACGCTTCCGAGAAGGCCGAGGCTGGCGATGCCCTAGGGAGAGATACACCGAACGGGACTGTATTTGGTTTTCTGGAAGCTGCCCGCAGTGGCAGATACAAAGACGCTTCTCAATATCTTCAGATGTCAGCAGATGCCCGCGCTGCCCAGGGCTCGCGCATTGCGCGACAACTTTACGTTCTGATGGAAAGTGCGTTTGTGGAACGCGTCGGCGTCATCAGTGGCCACACTGAAGGTTCTCATCAAATTGGGGTCCCAAGGGATCATCAACGCATCGGCGTCTTCCGAATCAACGGAACTGATACGAATGTTGATTTGGTTCATGTGCCCGATCCAACCTCGGGCGAAATATGGTTATTCTCATCTCAGGTTGTGGGTGAAACCCCCGATTTGTTCGCGCAGGTCGAATCTGGCGAAGCCGAACTCGGGCGCTCGCATTTGCAAGTAATCAGGAGATTTCTCAACACTTTCCCACGTCGCTTAACGGCGATGTTGGCGCTCGTGCCAGCATCCCTTGGGCTTGGATGGATGCTCGTGTTTACACTTCGCGGTGTCGTCAGGATGTTTTCGCGCTGGCGCCACTATGCCATTGCCAAAGAAATGCTGAAGGCACTGACTGCGCCCTTGTCCCTGATCTTGGCTGTAATTCTCCATCAGCTCGGGGTCTACTTGCTGGGCATCCCCCTCGTGACTCGCCTGCATTATCAGAGAGTGATCGGCGTCCTCCTCGTATTGGGCATCGCCTGGCTCGTCTTCAGATTAATCAACGTCTGGAGTGACCAGGCGCGTGCCCGAACCCTCGACAGCTCCGATTTCCGCAGCGGCTCGATCATCCTATTGGGTCAACGTATTTCGAAGGTACTCGTGATCATCATTGCTGGATTGCTCACGCTGTCGATATTGGGCTTTGACATAACAACCGCCATTGCTGGCCTGGGCATCGGCAGCATCGCGATTGCGTTCGCGGCACAAAAAACGCTGGAAAACCTGCTCGGCGGCGTCTCGATCCTTGGCGACCAGGTGATTCGCATTGGAGAGATGTGCAAGATCGGGGAGAGGCAAGGTACTGTCGAAGACATCAGCCTCCGGTCCACCCGCATTCGCACCTTGGAGTGCACAGTGCTCTCCGTTCCGAATGGCGAGCTCGCCAGAATGAACCTTGAAAACATCAGCCGCCGAGAAAAGACGCTCTTTCACACCAAACTTGGATTGCAGTATGAAAGCTCACCTCGACAGCTACGATCGTTACTGGAAAAGATCACGTCCCTTATACGCCAACATCCCAAAGTCGAATCAGAAGCCCTCCGGGTCTGCCTTGTTGGCTTCGGTGAGGCCGGTTTCGACGTCGAAATAAATTGCCATATCTTGACCAGCGACTTAGACGAATTCATGGCCATTCGGGAAGACTTGCTCTTAAGAATCGTAGACTTAGTTTTTGAAGCCGGCGCAGCACTTGCCATTCCTTCGCGTGTTCTGTACTTATCGGAGGCGGAAGGGCAGGAATTGCCGAACCCGGATACGCAACCCCGTGATCGCGCCGCATAAATTGTTAGTTTCCAGAGCCTCGACCGGTCCTCACGTCCTTACCCTGGAAGCAGAGGCTCGGCCATGGGTACAAGGAGTGGAACCGTGCCGGCCAAAACGCTCAAACATGAATCCCAGGTCAAAACCGGCCGATCGACAGCCGCGGGCGAACCTTGCCTCGTTCGCTGAAGCTAAGTGCAACTCTTAAAGTACCGATCGGCGAAGCAACAAACGCGCCCACGGAAGTGCTCTGGTGGGTTTGCCAGCCGCTGATACCTAAATCCAGCCTCGCCACTTCGTACCATCCGGCCAGTTGGGGTTCCATCGACCACAGCCGCGCTTTCCACGGACGAAAGAAAGCTCCACCCCTGGCGCTGAAAAGGGTGTTGGCGTGAAATTCCTGATATCGATATGCCTCCAATTGGTCAATTCCTCCGTACGTAAACTGATCGTAAAACGATACCTCCTTGCCAATGGTGCTAGCTTGCTCACTTGCTACAAAGAGGGATGTCCGACCATTCAAGGGGTGAAATGCGCTGAAATGATTGTTTAAATATGGAAACGAATTGCGTCTAAAGCTGTACCCTAATGAGCCTTCGAGTAGCGTCCCTCGCGTCGGCAGTGTGCTGGAATCCTGCGTATTGTAGATCCAATTGGCGTCAAGGTTAGTAAAGGGACCACTTTGTGCCCTAATGTGGTTGGCCGTAACCGGCTGCCCGTACGAATCGTATCCTACCTGTACGCCTAAGCTGGCCTGGGCGAAACGCCCCGTTCCCACTCCAGCGCGGAATGACCCTGCAGTCCGTACACGCTGAAAATCAAAGCGTGTTGTTCCGTCGTAGAAGTTAACGTTATACCGTTTCACGGAAATGCCAGGCGAAATGAAATAAGGGCTCCCATCAATAACGTGGTAGTACTCAGTACGTATTTCTGGGTCATAGCCAACGTTAATGCGGCCGAGAAGTCGAGATTTGTAAGCACTCAATGGCACGACGCTCGCCCCCACCGTGATGGCGCTGCGATTCGGCTCGTCACTTGAAAGTTCAAACGACAACGCTGGACGTAATAAAAAAAGGGTACTCCGACGCGGCAATAGCTCGACACGATATCCTTTCGATTCTCCTGTTTGGTCTTGCCACTCGTAGTAAGCCTCGGGCAACGCGCTCGCCGCAGTAATCCCGGAGAGAGCGTACTCAAGCTCTTCCTTCGAAACGGCATCTGTCCCTAGCTCACGGAAAAGGTCGCGTGTCGCCGCCCTTCGAACTGCCGGTTTCGGCGAATCGACCGCCACAACAGCACCCTTCATTGGTAGGTTTCGAATGCGCCGGCGCCTGGCAGTCAGATACTCTTCCCACTGCCGTGGCGGTAGGGAGAACTTGGCCAATTGAGCTGCCTCAGCCTGTGCGGCGTCGTATCCTTTGCGGATCAGCTGCTGTGCCTCCTCAAAGTCCACCCCTGAGAGATCTCCGGTTTGCACTCGAATCACAAGGTCGGCGAGCGCAGCACTCCGCTGTTCGTTCTGTCTCACGGCAATATTGACGGTTTGCCGCAACACGCTACTAAGCGAAGTGAACTGTGAAGCGTGCAGGCCTTCGAACCACACGGCTATAACAACGTCTGGAGCCATGGCGCGCGCCGGCTCGACTGGCAAATTTTCCGCCAAGCCCCCGTCAACCAACACCTTGTCTCCCCATTCAACAGGTGAAAAGAGCCCTGGCAAAGCCATGCTGGCGCGCAGTGCCTTCGGCAATGAACCGCGATCGAGAACTACCGCACCGCCGCTAACCAGGTCGGTAGCCACACAGCGAAAGGGAATGGGCAGCTGGTCAAACGTATCTAGGCTGGAATAAGCAGCAGTATACCGGCTGAGCAACAGGGCGATGGACTCGCCAGAACTTAGCCCGCTCGGAAGTGAAAAATGACGTCCAAGCCGCAGGGCGAGGGTCCCTGAAGGCTTGTTCCATCGTTGTTTTTCAACCACTGGCTGACTAACAAACCTGGGGGTCGTGGTAAGAAGATCGTTCCAGTCTGTTTCCAAAGCGATCTGTTCCAGTTGGCTGGCACTCGTGCCGCTTGCGAAGAAGCCGCCGACGAGCGCTCCCATGCTCGTTCCTGTTATGTAATCAATCGGGATGTGGTGTTCTTCGAAGTACTCGATAACACCAATATGGGCAAGCCCCAATGCGCTTCCCCCGCTGAGTGCCAGCGCAATCTTCTGCCGCTCGGGAGCGGGTATTTGAGCCAAAACGAGGCCCGGAGTGACAACAGAAACCAAGGCCAACACGAATCTCATGCCGCCTTGTGGCTGTGGCCAAAATGAAGCAGCTTGACGCCAAGGTCACGCAAGTGTTGTGCGTGTTCGAACAAATCTTCAGCGCGCTCGCGGAACTCGTCGCTGTGTCGTCCGACGTGCTTCGCAGCCTTGCGGCAGTTGCGGCCAATCTCATGCCGCAGATCGTCTCCGGTACTAGGCGCAAAGAGCAGCGCTATTCCCGCCCCGATTCCCACACCTGTCATCAGGAACCTGACGTCTCTTACCCACTTTCGATTGTCCGCGAGGTGATCTGCTTTACTCATGATCTTCTCCTAAATCATCGAACCGGGACCTACACTCGGGGTCAGATTAGCTGTGCAGCTGAGAGTCGATAACTGTCAATTTTTGCAGGTTATCTCGTGATTGATAGGAATTGACTCAGTATCGGTATATTGCCGCGGCTCCGGTCGCAACCGGCATCTGCTCGGACGGCGTCACCACAACCTCACCGCCTTTGCTGAGTACCAACTCAGCTAGATCGTCCAGCAAATCGTCTATTTGCGGATGGTTCAGGTCGGAGAATTCTATGCGGCCCAACGCCGGGTCAACATGCCCAGGGATCTCGCGATCCGCTTCGACTAGCAACTTCATTACTCGACCTGAAACTGTGGCAAAAGCAATTTCTCCTAGATGATCGCCTACTAGTCCCCTAGGCCTTGCCTGTTCGAACTCGTCAACTAATTGCCGGAGCCGCTCCTGATAACGTGGCTCAACAATTTGCCAAGCAAGTTCTCGCAGTTCATCAATCAGGATAGAGTCAGGATCGATTTTGATCCCATCCTCGATCAGAAATGGGTTGCGGCTGATCTTGCGGAAGGTACCATGATGTTCTGGCAATGCGGCTAGCAAAAGCGGTAAGCCCGAGGGACGCGAATGGTGCTCCAGAATAGAGGAATCGACCGCTCGAAATAATTTTTCTGTACCAATATCCGCCACGTCATTCGTCGTGCCATAGCCGTGGTAGATCGGCGCGCGCGCTCCTCGACTCCCTCCATGCGCAACCGCAGGTTGACGTACTCGGGACGACTTCTCTCCCAATACTTGGGTGATCGCCTCAGCTGCGCCCGGTGCTAAATCGATTTCATCGAGCGCGTAACGGTTCCCCTCATACAGCTTGACTGTCGCCCGACTTAACCCGAGTACCTGATACCGATCCGCGGACTGCACAATGCGCAAAAGGGGTTTCGTGTGAAAACTATCGGCCACGATCGCAAGCTCAGCCACGGGCCGCTGCAATCTGTATATTCGCAAGATGTGTGGCGAACGCAGAATCGCAAGCCCGTCCTGGGCATGGTTCCAGAAATCAAATTGCGAACCCACCTCGTTTAAGGGCTCTAAAAGAGGTCTGACCTCTCGAGTGGGATATTTCTGCCGAAGCGACCGTTCCAAGATTCGAACCAAGTTCTTGAATCGAATTGTGTCCTGCACGTTTTCGGGGTGGCGCCGGTGCGTGGGTTGGTAGAGCGAGAGGCATGGTCCGTCATCCGCATTCGGAAGCTCGACCGGAAGCTCATCGGTGATTACAGTCATGTTCAAACTCCTGAGCTGACCGCCGGAGCGAATTTACGAGCTCGACGCGACGCCAACTTCTGGGAAGGAATTCATGAAATGTTACAGAGAGGAACTTGCGAATAGAACTGGCAAAGGGGACAGCCACGCTATGGGCTCACAATCCTTCAATCCGGTTCCGACGACTTGCGAGGTAGCGTCCTGCATGTCAGATGCCCGGCAGGCCGCGAAGAAATGCGACCCGCCGGGCATAGGAATCTAGGCTGCCGCCTTGCGAGTTTGCTGGACCGCCTTCAAGAACTTCAGCAGGTCCGCGTTTACCTCATCCTGATGGGTCGAAGTAAGGCCGTGCGGCCTGCCCGGATAGTAGATCTCCTGGGCCCCCTTGATGAGCTTGGCTGATTTCTTGGCTGAATCCTTGATGGGCACGACCTGGTCGTCCTCACCGTGCATGACCAGCGTAGGCACATCAAACTTCTTGAGATCCTCCGTGAAGTCGGTCTCAGAGAATGCCTTGATGCTGTCGTAGGAGTTCTTGAGGCCGGCCTGCATGCTCCACAGCCAGAACTGGTCCAGGAGTCCTTGCGAGACGCTCGCACCTGACCGGTTGGCGCCATAGAACATCACGGCAAAGTCTTTGTAGAATTGCGAGCGATCCTTGGCGAGGCCGCTTCGCAAACCATCAAACACTTCAATGGGGAGGCCCTCGGGATTGGCAGCGGTCTTCACCACAATCGGCGGTACAGCGGCAATCAGTACGGCTGCGGCCACACGTTTTGTGCCGTGTCGTCCGATATAGCGCGCCACTTCACCTCCGCCAGTCGAGTGACCTACGAGCGTGGCGTCCTTGAGATCAAGCTTCTCAATGACCGCTGCTAAATCGTCGGCGTATCCATTCATGTCGTTCCCCGACGAAGCCTGGCTGGAACGGCCGTGGCCACGTCGATCGTGTGCGACCACGCGAAATCCATTCTGGGAGAGGAAGAGCATCTGACCGTCCCATGCGTCCGAGTTCAGAGGCCAGCCGTGCGAAAACGTAACAACCGGGCCCTTGCCCCAGTCTTTGTAGTAGATTGTCGTGCCATCCTTTACCGTAATGGTGCTCATATAGATTTCCTCCTTATGTTGGTGCGAGCAGAACGACTCGCGGTTTGTGGTTCTACTTGGCAGGTACCAGCACCGGAGCGCCTTTGTCCTTTACCAAGAACACGACGAATTTCGCGGGTTTGGTTTGGCTGGCGTTTCGACCAACGACGTGGACGTCATCTGGGCCTTCGTAGAAGGTCTGACCAGGTTTCAGAGTCACTTCCTTTCCGCCTCTCACCTGCATCACGATCGATCCTTCCAGCACATAAACAAATGCATGGGCATTGTGTCGGTGGATTGGGTCCGAACTACCCGGAGGATATTCCACAGTGATCATCAGACCTTCTTTGCCAGGCAGGTTTGTCAGTTCTCTCGATATGAGCTGCGTTACCTTAGCCTCCTGTGCCACCAGCGTGCTCGACATGAGACATACGAGCGACAAAACTACTTTTGTGAACGTCATGAATTAACCTTTCGCATGGACGACGCGATTGCAAAGCGTCGAACTGCTTCATCACTAGGCCGCTCTCGCAATTTGCGCTGCTGGCTGCGTCAACCAGGTCTCGAACCGTGTCTCGCCGAGGCGTGCATTATTAGCTGGGAGCAGGGTTCTCTCGGTGATCCTCGCTCCACCGTAATGCGCGTTCGGATCAGCGATGACTACGCGGGGATCTTTGAGCGAGGCCAAGCGTCGTCGGACTAATTCATCCACGCGAAACTGCTCCGGCCCTGCAATTTCGACGATGCCGTTCACCGGCTGACCTACCGCAATCCTTGCCACACCACTGGCGACGTCGTCGGCAGCCATTGGCTGGAATAGCACCGCAGGCAAATGTACCTTGTCGCCGACCATAGAGATGTCGGCCAACCCCTTGAGGAACTCGAAGAACTGTGTCGCGTGCACAATCGAGTAGGGGATTGAAGATTCTTTGATCAATTTTTCCTGAGCAATCTTCGCCCTGAAATAGCCGCTTTCGGACAGCCGGTCGGTCCCAACAACCGAGAGTGCGACGTGATGTCCTACCCGTGCTGTCGTTTCATTAGTGAGGAGGTTGCGAGTTGATGTTTCGAAGAACTTCAGCACTTCTGCGTCGTCCCAGGACGGAGAATTTGATACGTCGACGACTACCGAGGCACGTTTTAGCACTTCCGCCAGTCCTTCACCCGTAAGCGTGTCGACGCCTGTGTTGGGTGCGGCCGCTACTGCTTCATGCCCGTGTTCCCTAAGCTTGTTGACAAGCTTTGAACCTATGAGGCCAGTACCACCGATCACCACGATTTTCATAATTGTCTCCTTCATTGTTGACCGAGGCATTTCAGAACATTCGGCCATTGCATTCACTTGAACAGAACTGGGAGCGCGTTGGAATAGCATGCCTCGTCAGCATGGAAAGCGCGCGGGATCACTGACTGTGCGGTTTTCACGAACCGCGATTGATGGATGTCGAGCAGCACGGATGTTCCGGCGCCGCCTCTAATATTCGCGTGAACATACTTTCTCCTTTCTTGGTTAGGGGTGAAAGGAAACCCACCACAGGCATGGCGGACTGACTTTGATTTATCCGACGAAAACGATGAGTCTGATTGGGTTAACGAGCGCCATTTGATACCCGCTTCTAAGCTGGATCAATCAGGTAAACCATGTAAAAC
>Ga0070681_10004858_pt1 | contig 12890 bp, 11 predicted proteins | sample KBSC83BmetaG_FD_65650 | JGI IMG/M metagenome (GOLD analysis project Ga0070681, IMG submission 65650) | Corn rhizosphere microbial communities from Kellogg Biological Station, Michigan, USA - KBS C8-3B metaG | ecosystem: Host-associated > Plants > Roots > Rhizosphere | place: USA: Michigan... | reverse complement strand
CGACGACGTGGCACTGGTGACGGGCGCCCCGAGCGGGCGACGCCGGTATCTCGACATCATGCTGGCACTGACCAGCCGTCGATATCTGCACGCGCTCCAGCGTTATCGAACAGCGCTGGCGCATCGCAACGCGGCGCTTCGTGATCCATCGCGCTCAGCTGCCACGGTTGCCGTGTGGGAACCGCCGCTCGCGGAGTTCGGGGCGCAACTGTTGGTCGAGCGTCGCCAATGGATCGGCAGCGTCGAGTCGGCATTTGGAACGTTGTCGGCCACCATTGGCGAAACCGGGGAATCCCGCCTGCGGTACGCCAGCACCGTAACGGCTTCCGACGATCCGGCGTTGGCGATCGCGCGGTCGCTCGAGGACAAGCGGCCTAGCGACATCCGGCGCGGCGTGACCCAGGTCGGCCCACACCGCGACGATCTGATGATGACGCTCGACGGACGCGACATCCGTGTATTCGGGTCGGCGGGCCAGCAACGCACCGCGGCGATAGTTTTGAGGATGCTGGAGGCAGCCACGTTCACCGAGCGCACGACACGCGCGCCGATCTTTCTCCTCGACGACCCGTTCGCTGAGCTCGATGTTCGCCGGTCGACGCGAATTCTCGAGTGGCTCGCGCGCGACGGACGCGGGCAGACCATTCTGGCGGTGCCACGCGAGACGGACATTCCAAGCGAGCTCACGCGTCTCGAGCGACTTCGCGTTGCGGGCGGCGCCGTCGAGCGTTTTAGCGCATGACGGAACGCAAGCGCCGCCCCGAAGCGATCGGGAAGATCGTCGCCAGCGTCATCGACAAGAGCGGTGTCGCGGAGCGCATCGAGCAGGCGGGGATCATTCCGGATTGGCGCCAGCTCGTCGGTGCGCAGATCGCGGCGGTGACGTCGCCACAGTCTATATCAGCGAACGGCACTCTGTTTGTTCGCGTCGCGACGAACGCTTGGGCGAACGAATTGTCGATGCTCGAGCCGGAACTGCTGCGGTCGCTCAACCGGAAGCCGGGGCGGGCTCCGGTGAAGAAGATCCGGTGGATGTTGGGCCAGCCATAAGCTCTTGCACCACAAAAGCTTGAACCGGTCACAAACCGTTGCGTCCAAGCCGCGCTCGGGTTAATTTCAACAGGCTGACTGCGTCCCGAGTTTCGGGATTTGTACGGGTCGATTTTTAGAGGCAAAACATGGCGAAAGGGAACGCGAACGACGGCTCGGAGCAGAAGTACGACGCCGGGCAGATTCAAGTCCTCAAGGGCCTCGAGGCGGTACGCAAGCGCCCGGGCATGTACATCGGATCGACGTCGGAGCGCGGCCTTCACCATCTCGTCTACGAGGTCGTCGACAACTCGATCGACGAAGCACTCGTCGGGTTCGCCGACACGATCCGCGTCACGATCCATCCCGACAACTCGGTTACCGTCGAAGACAACGGGCGCGGCATTCCAGTCGACATTCACCCAACGGAGAAGATACCGGGCATCGAGCTGGCGATGACCGTGCTCCACGCCGGCGGCAAGTTCGACAAGAACACGTACAAAGTGTCGGGCGGTTTGCACGGCGTCGGCGTGTCGGTCGTCAACGCGCTCTCCGAACAACTGAAAGTGTGGGTGAAGCGCGACGGCAAAGAGTACTACATGGACTTCATGCGTGGCGACACCACGACGAAGCTCAAGAAGCTTGGCGACGTCTCGAAGAAGGAGACGGGCACCAAGACCTGGTTCAAGCCGGACGCGAAGATCTTCACGGATCTCATATACCGGTACGACACGCTGGCGATGCGTCTCCGCGAGCTCTCGTTCCTCAACAAGGGCGTGATGATCACGCTCACCGACGAGCGCGAGGGCCAGCAGAAGTCCGACACCTTCCACGCGAAGGGCGGCCTCAGGGAGTTCGTGGCGCACCTCAACGCGACGCGCAAGGCGCTGCACAACGAGGTGATCTATACCGAGACGACGCGTGACGACGTCGGGATCGAGATCGCCATGCAGTACAACGACCAGTACAACGAAAACATCTTCTCCTTCGTCAACAACATCAACACGCACGAGGGCGGCACGCACCTTACCGGCTTCAAGTCGGCGCTCACGCGCGTGATCAACGCCCACGCTCAGAAGGGCAGCTTCCTCAAGAAAGCGGACTTCACGCTGTCGGGCGACGACGTGCGCGAAGGCCTGACCGCGGTGCTTTCTGTGAAGGTCCGGGAACCGCAGTTCGAGGGACAGACCAAGACCAAGCTCGGAAACTCAGAGGTGGAGTCGGCAGTCAAGACGCTCGTCAACGAATGGCTCGCCGCGTACTTCGAGGAGCACCCGAAGACGGCGAACGCCGTAATCGAAAAGGCGGTGTCAGCGGCGCGGGCGCGCGAGGCGGCCCGCAAGGCACGCGACCTCACGCGCAAGTCGGCGCTCAACGTTGGCAACCTGCCCGGCAAGCTCGCCGATTGTTCGCTCACCGATCCGGCATTGTGCGAGCTCTACCTCGTCGAGGGTGACTCGGCCGGCGGCTCGGCCAAGCAAGGACGGAAGCGCGAGTTCCAGGCGATCCTGCCGCTCCGCGGCAAGATCATCAACGTCGAGAAGGCGCGCATCGACAAGGTCCTCTCGAACGAAGAGATCCGCACGATCATCACCGCGATCGGCAGCGGGATCAAGGAAGAATTCGAGCTCGAGAAGGCGCGCTATCACAAGATTATCATCATGACGGACGCCGACGTGGACGGCGCGCACATCCGCACGCTGCTGCTCACGTTCTTCTTCCGGCAGATGCCGGAGTTGATCGAGGCCGGCTACATGTACATTGCGCAGCCGCCGCTCTACCGTGTGGCAAAGGGGCGCGAGGAGTACTACGCCTACGACGAGTCGGAGCGCGAGGAGATTTCGGCGCGCCTTGGCAACGGCGACGGGCGCGGCAGCCTGAACGTGCAGCGCTACAAGGGCCTCGGCGAGATGAACCCCGATCAGCTTTGGAACACGACGATGGATCCCGAGCGCCGCACACTGCTCAAAGTCGGGGTCGAGGAAGCCGCGATCGCCTCGCAGCTGTTCGAGACGCTGATGGGCGACGAAGTCGAGCCGCGCCGCATTTTCATCGAGCAGAACGCGCAGTTCGTGAAGAACCTCGACATTTGAGCGACACTCCGCGAGACCGCTCGCACATGACTGTGCGAATCGTTGGCCTTGGCAGCCCGGAGGCCGGCGACTCACGGATGGGGGGCACTGTCTCGCAACGCGTTGCGGCTGTTGCGGACCTGACGGAACTCGCATGGCGCTTGGCCAAACGGCCTTTCCCGTCGTATTTGCGAGAAGCTATTCCCTTCCGGCTGGTGGCACTTCGCGAACAAGAGGACGGGGAGTAGCCACGATCGGTGACTGACGACTTTCGTGACGTTCTGCTGTCGTTTGTGAACGCCGGCGTCCGTTTTCTTGTCGTCGGCGCGCATGCTTTGGCCGCTCATGGAATACCGCGCACCACGGGCGATCTCGACCTTTGGGTGGAGCCGACCGAACAGAACGCGGAACGGGTTTGGACCGCGTTGTCAAACTTTGGGGCTCCGCTGGACGCGCTTGGCGTCAAACGCGATGACTTTTGTCGCGTGGACGTCATCGCGCAGTTCGGTCTGCCGCCTTACCGAATCGACGTCATGACGGGCATCTCCGGCGTGAGCTTCGAGAGTGCCTGGCATGATCGCTTCGATGGCGAGATGCTTGGGATTCCAGTGGCCTTTCTCGGTCGCGCGAGCTTCCTACAAAACAAGCGCGCGAGCGGACGAAGCAAGGACCTCCGCGACATCGAGGCGCTCGAGTAGCTGCGCGTCCAAGAACTAGTTGGCAGGCGAAGCGCGGCGTCACCCATCACGGCACAGGAATGCTGACTAACGTCACCTTCCGCTTGATTTTCGTCGCTGCAATCCACTTTCCGTTAGGCGACACTGCGGGATGCAGCACATGCCCTGACTCACGCGTGAGCTGACGGGGTTGGCCTCCCATCGCCGGAATCGAGAAGAGCTGATCGAACGGACCATCGGCAACCAAGGCCGAGTATAGGAGCGTCTTTCCATCGGGCGTCCACGCGACGCCGCCATAGGTGTGTTGCGTAAACTCGAGCAACTTCAGGGCGCGAGTGCCGTCGGGCCGCATCCGCCAGAGCGTGTGCTCGCCCTCCTTCGATCCGTTGGCTTCGATCGCGAGCTCGTCGCCAACCGGGGACCATGCGACCCAACTCACCGATGACACGCTAGCGGGCAGTGGAACCTTCGCAACATGCGTCGCGTGGCCGGAGGCCGTGTCGAGCGTGACGAGCCACAAAAGAGGAATGCCCGGCCTTCCCTTTCGGTCGAACGATACGAATGCAATACGGGTCCCGTCGTGCGACCACGACGGCGGTCCCGCCTCGAAACCGAAGTCCGTAAGCCGGATATCGGCCGTGTCTCGTACCGGGCGACCCGGCCTTCGGAGCCAGATGTCGTCGCTCTCCTGTTGCTCGTAGCCCGCTATTGGTTTTGCCGAGCGGTGGGAGTGGTATGCGATCCACCGGCCATTCGGCGACCACTCCGGCTCGAAGTCTTCGCCATAGTTGTGGACCAGCGGCGTGAGCGGGCCGGCCGGCCGTCCAGACGAACCGATGTCCATGACCCCCGCATCCCAATTGATCGCCCAGTCGGCGATGCGCATGTCGCCGTAAAAAAAACCCAGCTGCCTTCCGTCGGGTCGCCACGACGGAACCGCCGCGCCGGGAATCGTCGCCAGGGCCGCGTTGCCTTGGAACGGGAGCACGATGATCGACTGGCGCGATTCGGTCCGCGTCCAATACAGTCGTCCGCCCGTGACCGATGGACCGATCAAATCCGCGCCATCGCCCTTCACCGCGAGCCGGCGGGACCCGTCAGTCGCGTCGATCGAGTAAATGCTCGACCAACGACTGGCGTGCGGCTCACTCCGCTCGAGGTCATTCGGCGCGGCGTCACTCGCCAGAGGGATGAAGATGTGGCGTCCGTCCGGCGCGACGGCGATGCCGTGCGGTCCCGGGGGCGCGTCGAGATCGCGAGCTATCGCGGACGACCTGGTACCGTCGCCGGAAATCTTATACAGCGTCGAGCGGCCGGCCTTGTCGATCGCGGAGACGAACAAGGCATCTTCCGTTGGCGACCACGCGAAACCTCTCACACCCCCCGCGATTCGGATCGCGCGTGAATGGTCGACCGGGCCAAGGAAGATTCCACTGTCCGGCATGCTGCGGCGCAGAAATGCGACCTGCTTTCCGTCGCGCGACCAGAGGGGGAGGGCATCCGAGGGAAGGTTCAGCTTCGCCACACCGCGTGACGCCCCCGCGTAAAGGCCTGGCTGGCCGTCCACGGTCCCCCGAACGAACACATCGCCACTCGGTCGGAAGCCTATGACCGAGATGTTCTCGACTCTCGGTAACGGGACGACAACTTCGCGTTTGGTCACGAGATCATAGAGCGTCGGGGCGATTCCCTGAAATACCGCCCAGCGGCCGTTGGGAGAAACCAAGGCGATGCCGCCCGTCTCCTCGAACCACACCGGCGCCGACCGGATGTTGAGGTCGGTGCGTGGTTGCGCGATCGCGCCACTCGCTGCGAAGGACAGGCAAACAGCACGTGCCAGCATGCGGTGCATGACAGTCCGAGCCTAAGAATTTGTTCGTCAATATCGCCGGCCGCCCTCGGACTGAACACCCGTATGTCGCCGAGCAGTCGAGGCGTGTCGCCAGCCGACGGCGGTCATGAAGTTCGACTGCGCAAGGCGCGATGGGTGCACCTCGTCGCTGGTGCCGAAGAAGCGGCAAAACGTCATGATGAGCGGCTTCCAGCGTTAGGGATCGATGTGCGGGCGCGCGGGATCATTCCCCGGCATCAGCAGCGATTCCTCGACGTGCAACCGGCTGACGTGAACCTCGAACGCGTTCGCCGAAACGTTCTTTCCGAACGGACGCACGTCGTGGACGACGCCTTCCATTTGGATCGGACACTCGCGGATGCGCGGTGGCACGACGGTTTCGGACGCCATTGGTGTCAGGCCGGCCCTACCGAACTTGTCGGGCTCGTGGCGGTAGCCCCACATCGACTTCTTCTCGGGCGCCGGGTTCTTGCCGGTGGTCATCGCCAGACGGTCGACATGCGTTACCATCTCGACCGACGGCAGGTTGATCACGCATTCTCGCGTGCGGATCAGGTTTTCCGAGGTCTGTCCCATCTGTCCGAGCCCGAGCATGCAGCTCCAGCCCAGCCACCAGACGGAGGACATCGGCGCGAGATTCGGCGAGCCGTCTTCATTCAGCGTGCTGACGATGACGACCGGCGTACCGAAATAGAGGATCGTTGGTTCGATGGATTTGTGCATGGCCCATCATACCGCATCCTCCGTCGGCAATGATATCCGGTTTTTGCGCGCGAATTCCACTGGAACACGCTGTTCACGGATGCATATTGAGACACTACTAACGAGTCGGAGCGCGAGGAGATTTTGGCGCGCCTCAGCAACGGCGACAGGCGCGGCAGCCTGAACGTGCAGCGCTACAAGGGCCTCGGCGAGATGAACCCGATCAGCTCTGGAACACCACGATGAATCGCGACCGTTGCACACTGCTCAAAGTCGGGGTCGCGGAAGACGCGATCGCCTCGCTGCGAGGTTCGAGCTGAAGGATAGTTCTCCAACCTATCCATTTGCGACGACGTGGGCCGTTCTTCGTTTCGTCGCGGAAGCCTCTACATCGACGGTGCTGGTCGATGTTCGTTCGCGGACAGTATCACGATTCGCCACGCGCGGCCCTCGCCTATCGGTCGCCATACGGCGAGGTATCGTCCACCGATGTCCAGGGCAGGGGCACTGCTCGTTCCGACCGTCTTGAGGTGCCAGCGACCGTAGGTGTAACCCATGTCCCCCGACGCCGAGATGGCGATCGAGTCGACGGCGAGGGGGTGCGTCCAGCCAGGCGTGGCGAACGCTTTGATCCAGCCCGCGCGGTTGAGGTTCTTGCCGACGGTGGGCTGGGAATGTCTCGGATACATCGCAATCGCGTCATCCGCGAAGTATTCCGACATTGCGGCGCCGTCCCTCTCGTTGGCGGCCCGCGCCCACGTGTTCGCCGCGCGTCGAAGCTCGTCGCCGGCCCCCGACCGCGAGTTGGGGGACACCGTAGGTCTGGCAGCCGTTGAAGACGTGCACGCGCCCAAAGCGACGCCCGCGGCGAGTAAGAATCCGATCGCCCGGCCGCGGACAGGGCCGCGGTGCGAGCGCTCGGCGTGTGCAATTTCAATAATTCGATTCATCACAATGTTCTCTCGGTTGACCGTTTGCGTCGCGGCGGCTGGCAGAATGGCTGTGCCGGTCGGTCGGGGTCGTCAGCTGGCTCCGAGTTGGCGCATCATCGTCGCCAGGTCGAAGTACAGACGTTCGCACAGCATCCGGTCCTCCTCGAAGTCGAACACGGCGCAGAAGCGCACGTCGACCGATCGCCCGCTCGGCGGCAGCCCAGCCCACGGACCGTTCTGCGTGCCCGTGAATCGTCCTTCCACGATCACGGCATTCTCGGAGTGATGCTTTGCGCTGATGTGAGCCGCGAAGTCAGGGAACCCGCTCATGACCCCGGACAGGAATTCGTGGACGGCGGCGGCACCGTCACTCATGGCGCCAAGCGGTACGACATCGTAGCACGCGCGGTGGAATGTGGCGACGACGCCATCGACGTCGTGTCGATTCTCGGCGTCGACATGTTCGCGTACGAGCGCCTCGCGCCGCTGCCGCAGCGCCTCGGTCGATTCTCGAGTCATGGTTTCCATGGACAGTTCCTCGACTTGGGTGAACGAACGACACCCTAGAATGCACCGCGACTCCGATTTGCGTCCCAACGCTTCAACACGTTCTCGCGCATCGTGTTGAAGGCGTTTCGGCGCCCTGGTCGCCTCGTTTTCCGGCGACTACATTCGGTTCGTCGTCCCGTCCGGTGGAGTCGAGGAATGGAGAGAGCACGCAGCGACGAGCGGAATCCCGGTAAATCGCCAAACTTTCGAGCGAGCGTGTCTCCCTCCCCGCACGGCTGGTCGCTCTGCACGCTTGGCCGTCTCTCGCTGCTCGCCTCCGACGGAAGCGAAGACCCGTCACTCGCTACCAGGCCGCGGAAGCTCGCCGTCCTCGCCTGGCTCGCCCTGCGCTCGGGCCGCCGCGCCACGCGCGACCGCCTGATCGGGGTCTTCTGGGGAGGCCGGAGTGAGGAACGCGCTCGCAATTCGCTGTCGGACGTTCTGAGCCACCTCCGACGCGTTCTCGGTCGTGACGCCATCCGCGCTCAGGCCGACGAAGTACTCATCACCGACGACGCCTCGCTCGAGATCGACGCTCTCGCTCTGACCCGAGCGCACGCATCCGGCGACCACGAGCGTGTCGTGCAGCTCTACGGAGGTCCATTTCTCGACGGCGTGTACGTGGACGACGCGCCGGAGTTCGAGGATTGGCGGGACCGCGAGCGCGCCCGCCTGGCAGCCCTCTTTGGACGAAGCGCGGCGGCGCGCTGCGACGAGCTCGCGCGCGCGGAGCGTTGGGATGATTGCCGCGCGCTCGCCGAGCGTTGGCTCGAGTCAGAACCCGCGTCTGCCGAGGCAGCGCTTTGTCTGCTGAATGCGATTCGAGCGCCAGGCACTGACGGCTCGCGGGTCGGCGTACTCGAGGCGTATCAGTCGCTCGTTCGCCGGCTCGAGCACAACGTCGGTGTCGCGCCTGATGCGGCGGTAACAACGCTGGCGCGCGACGTCGCCGCGGAGCTCGCGGCAAATCAGGTTCCCGTGTTTGCACAGCCAGTCGACGCGGCTGCCGACGCGAGCCGTTCGACCGATGACCCGCCGCGCATGCCAGTCGGGGTCGCGCAACTCGAGCCTTCCTTGGTAGCATCGGGTTCTCGCGCGCCGCGCCGACGACGAGCGCGCGCAGTGTACACCCTCGCCGCCTGCACACTGCTGATCGCGCTGGGCCTGATCGCGCTGCGACCGCCCGGACCCGCGCGGGGCCGACGCCGCGTGGTTGTCGCTCCGCTCGAGAATCTCACGGGGGATCGATCGCTCGAGTTGTTAGGCCGCGTGGCGTCTCAGTGGATCGCCCAGGGCCTTACCCAGTCGGACTCGCTCGACGTCGTCTCTCCGGCGACGGTCTCGATTATCACCGGCGATGCGAAAGGATCGTACGCCGACTTGCTCCAGCGGCTGACGACGCGCACCCGAGCACGATTTCTCGTGGCCGGCGGATACCTGCGTCGAGGCGACTCGCTGCAGCTCGAGGTCCACGTGACCGACGCGCGAACAGGACGACTGATTCGAGCGCTCGATCCGGCGCTCGCCGGTGTCGACGATCCGATCGCCGCGATCGACGTGCTTCGCGATCGAGTGCTTGGTGCGCTCGCTCCCGAAGATCGTGCCACCATTGGACTCTCCACCCGAGTGCCTCGCTACACGGCGTATCAAGAGTTCTTGCGAGGCCACGAGCGTTTCATCCGTTATCGCGACTACGCAGGCGGGCGACCGTTTCTGCGGCACGCCATCGAGCTGGATTCGTCACTCGCTGTGGCATGGGCATATCTCGCGAACTCGTACTACAACGAAGGAATGTACGACTCCATGGAGGTCGTGGTTAAGAGCTTGGCGGCTCGTCGCGACCGGCTCACGGACTCGGAGCTCCATTTCCTCGATTACCTGGACGCCACTCTGCGTGGGGACACGCGGGGAGCCATCGTCGCTCAGCAGGCGATCGCCGTGCGCGACTCAAATCCGATTTGGCTTTACGTTCTCGGGCTCGACGCCATGCGGCTCGACCAGCCGCGCCTGGCGCTCGAGGCACTGGCGGGATCCGATTCTGCCGCCGTTGCTCTCAACTGGCACGCACAATTCACCGTCGCCGCCGACGCCTACCACGAAGCCGGCCGGTACGGCGAAGAGGTGTCGACGCTTGAAAGGGCTAGGCGGATCTTTCCCGGCGTGCGTCAGCTTGTAAATCGCGAGCTGATCGCTTTCGCCGCGCTCGATCGCGGACGGCAGGCGCTGGAGCTCGCCGACTCGGTTCTCGCGGCAACGATGGATACGACCGGCGGAGAGGTCGGCGCGCTCGTCACGTGCGCCACGGAATTTTCCGCCCATGGCGACACATCCATGGCGATCAAGCTCGCCCAGAAAGCGCTGGCATGGTGGGGAGCGCATCCGGTGGCGCGGACGACGACGAATCGCGCCGTCTCGGAAGCGCTCGCGTTCCGAATGGTCGGCCACCTCGATTCCGCCGAGGTCCGTCTGGCCATCGCGGCGCGCGACTCGACAGCCGTTACCGCGGCTGGACTGCTCGCCGCCACGCACTTTCAGCGAACAGGCGACCGTGCCGCTCTCCAACACGCCGCCGACTCCATAGGCGCGCTCAAACGCAGGTGGCTGTTCGGCGCACAACATACGACGCAAGCGGGTCTACTTGCGTGGCTCGGTGATCGTGAGCGCGCTGTGGGACTTATCCGACGGGCGATCGATGAGGGGCAGCCAATGCAGGTGCTCCATCGGTCCGCACTCCTACAGCCGCTCTGGACCGACGCGGCCTTTCAGGCGCTTCTCGCACCAAGCGGCTGAGGGCATTGAGTGCTCGCGCCGACCGTCTGATGGAGACCCTGGGCCTTTATCAGAACGCGCAGTTCGTGAAGAACCTCCACATCTGAGCCAACGGCGAAGGCGGCGCACGTTCGTGCGCCGCCTTTGTTGTCCGGTTCCGCTCCGCTCAGTTCACGAAAGGCCGGCCCTGCTGACTGAAGTTCACGTTGGCCGTGCCGCAGCCCACGCCCTGAATCCAGACGTTCTGGATGCCCTCTTGATTGTCATCAAGGTCATGATCGGCGACGATCATGTTCGCCCTGAACGATTCTTCGTTCGCGTCGCCCGCTCGATAGAAATCCGCCTTCAGCACGGCGGTGTGCTCATTGGTGAATGCGGTCTGGCCCAACGACGCCGCCGTGCACTTGAATGGCGAAGACTCGAGAAGCCGATCGGTGTCCCAGCGCACACCTTGTCCCTGCTCGCACCCGTTCAGGTTGAGTCGGTCGACGGTGGTGAGGCACGAAAAGCCACCGCCCGCATGGACGATCGTCTCCGTGGTGAGATCGTTGCTCGCGGTCGCGGGATCATACGAGCCGCCACCGGTGAGGCTCACGATGCCCGGCCCGAAACCGGTCACGCTTCCTTCGAGACTTACACCAACCATCGCGCCGGCGCGGTTCGCTGAGGCGACGAGGTCGCGCGACGGATACGTCGTGCTCTGCTTGTCACTGCACGCCGCGAGCGAAAGGCCCACGACGAGAGAAGACACAATTCGAACAACTTGCTTCATTGCCACTCCGTTCTTGCATGATGGTTAGACCGCCGTGTCGACTGACTGTCCGTCTTCATCAACGGATTCGCCGCACGAATACAGTCCGGGTGACAATGGTTCGCGTCGCGCGTGAGAGTGACGTCGATCACGCGCGCCCGTGGTGCTTCGATTGTTGCGAGCGTGGAACTGGCCGTTACGACTCGGCCCGCGTGATCAAGCGTCCGGCCGATTTCGCATGTGATCAGCGAGCCCGTGGAGTCGTTCGCGCAACTGCTCGCGGAGCTCGGCCGGCATCTCGTGCTGATCGAGCGCGCGGTCCATGCACCACAACCACTCATCGCGCTCGCGACTGCTGATCGGGAACGGCAGATGCCGCGCGCGCAGCATCGGGTGACCGCGTTGCTCCACGTATGTCTGCGGACCACCTGTCCAATAGCTCAAGTACAAGAACAGTTTCTCGCGAGAGGCCTTCAGGCTCGCCGCGTGGAGGGCGCGCACCGTCGAAGCCTCCGCGGAGCTGTCCATCAGGTCATAGAAGCGATCGACGAGTGCGCGTACGCCCGCATCGCCGCCGAGCAACTCGTACGGCGTGTACGTGCGTGGGCCAACGGCCGGATCGGAGCTCATGCACGAAGAATAACGCTCGGACCGTTCGGTCCGGCGCGGCACTATGTCCACTGCCGACACGCCGCGCCAACGGGCGAGTCTGAAAGCGTTCAAACAGTCTCGCCATATGCTGGTTCAATTATCGCTCGCCCTGCTCTTGCAGGCTGATCCGTCATTCCAACCCCGGCTTGCCGGGGTTGTGTCAACCTCCAACGCATATACCGACGCCGCCGGATTCGCGGTGCTCAGGTTCCTGTCGACGTGGCGCACCGCGTGGTTGCAAAGCGTCGAGTACCAGGGCTACGGGCACAACGAAATCCGATTGCGCGACGACCATTGCCATTGGGACGGCAGCTACAGCCCCAGCGGCAACCGCGGCTACTATCGGCCGCCGAGCGTGATTCACAACTCGAGCCGGCGCTCGATGTGCCCGAACTGGTTTCCGGCGGACGAGCCGTCGCCGGGCGACGAACGGGTCACGCGTGACATTCAGCTCACCGGCGCGTGGCGCGATCGCGTGCGCGACGCACGCGCGATGTTGATCGACTCGCTCGAGGCGCTCGACCGGATGCATCCCGGCGACGCCTGGATCACCGGGGAACGCGTGCGTTTCCTCGTCGACCAGAATGAGATCGACAAGGCGGTCAAGGTCGCTCGGAGTTGTACGGCGGAGCGCGCTTGGTGCGCCCAGATCACTGGCTTCGCGCTCGATGCGGCGGGCGACTACGCCCGCGCCGACTCGGCATTCGACGCCGCGAGCGCGGCAATGGCACCCGAGCGACGCTGCGAGTGGACGAGCGCCAAGATGCTCCTCGACAACAAGGGACGCTCGGCATACGACCACTTGAATTGCGACGAGCGCAACGCGGTGGACGCGAAGCTGTGGTGGCTCGCCACCCCGCTCTTCTCAGATTCGACGAGCGATCGCCGCAGCTCGCATTTCGCGCG
>Ga0070681_10004857_pt1 | contig 12891 bp, 8 predicted proteins | sample KBSC83BmetaG_FD_65650 | JGI IMG/M metagenome (GOLD analysis project Ga0070681, IMG submission 65650) | Corn rhizosphere microbial communities from Kellogg Biological Station, Michigan, USA - KBS C8-3B metaG | ecosystem: Host-associated > Plants > Roots > Rhizosphere | place: USA: Michigan... | reverse complement strand
GAGCGTCGATCCCGTCGACCAGTGCACGTTCTATTTCACGAGCGAGTACTACGCGGCGAACTCGAGCGGTGCGTGGCGCACGCGCGTCTGCAGCTTCAAGTTCCCGAACTGCGGCTCGCCGGACTTCGCGCTCGTTCCCGAGACCGCGCCGCGCATCGAGATGTGCGGTGCGACGACGTCGATCGATCCTTCATGGTCGATCCGCGCCGGCGTCCTCAACGGCTTCACCGGCTCGGTCAACCTGACCGCGAATAGCGTGCCGGCCGGCGCCACGGCGAGCTTCTCGGTGAACCCGCTGAACGCGCCGGGCTCGTCCACGCTGACGCTGACCGGCGGCGCCGCGCTGCCGTCCGGCGAGTACGCGATGACGGTCGACGGCACCAGCGGCGCGACGACGCGCACGCTCGGCATCTCGCTCGGCGTATCGGCGACGGCGCCGACGGCGCCCGCGCTGACCTCGCCGCCCGATGCGGCCGCCGAGGTCAAGGTGCGTCCGCTCCTGGTCTGGGGCGGCGGCACGCAGCCCGACGAGATCTTCGGCGACGGCTTCGACGGCGGCCCGGTCGCGCCGAAGTCGACGCGCGGCTCGGAAGGTGCGCTGAGCTACACGGTCGATATCGCCACCGACTCCTCGTTCGCGAACATCGTGACGAGCGCGACGGTGCAGACGACGCAGTGGAACGTCGACATCACGCTCGACGCGACGACGACGTACTACTGGCGTGTCACGCCGCACAACTACTGCGGCGACGGTGCGGTCTCGGCGACGTACTCGTTCACGACCGGCGTCCCGGGGCAGTGCCCGTCGGGCACGACCGCGACGACGCTGTACCAGGACGACTTCGAGGGCGGCATCAACGGCTGGCTCGCGAGCGGCTCGGGCGGCACGGCGTTCACGCAGGACACGGCGCCTTCGGGCACCGGCATGTCGACGACGGCCTGGCAGGTTCCGGACAACACCGTGACGAGCGACCAGATGCTCGACACGCCGTCGCTGGCGCTGCCCGCTTCGGCGGTCTCCGTGATCCTCTCGTTCGACGCGTACCACAAGGCCGAGCAGAACGGTCCGGGCGCGTGCTGGGATCTCTCGTCGATGGAGTACTCGACGGACGGCACGACGTTCACGTACCTCGACGGCACGCACTTCTTCACCGATCCGTACAACGGCCTCGGCTCGAACGACACGCCGGTCGGCGCGCGCGCGGGCTGGTGCTATCCGGGTCCGGGCGGCTCGAACCAGCCGACGCACTCGATCGTCGATCTCGACAGCTTCATCGGTCAGACGATCAACCTGCGCTATCGCATGACGAGCGACTCGAACACGGCGGCTTCGACGCCGAACGGGCTCATCATCGACAACTTCCAGGTTACGGTCTGCCAGTAACGGTTGTTGTCTGAGACAGGTTGTCTGGTCTTCGGCCGCCGTCCTTCGGGACGGCGGCTTTTTTTGTGCCTTGCCCTCAGCCCTCCCCTTCAAGGGGAGGGTTGGGTGGGGATGGTGTTTGTTCTGGTTTTCAGCGTTGTTGCGAAAACCGACTCACCGCCATCCGGCGAAAACCCCCGCCATATATCGCTTCATCGCGAATAAGCGATATACTCTCCTCCCCGCCCGCCAAGGGGCGCTGCGACCACGCGTGGCCTGCAACATCGCAGGCAGTCCGCAATCCGTGCGGACGATCGACCCGTGGCCAGGCTTGGCAGGCATCCATTCAAACGGCGCCCGTTCATACTGGAGACGCAAGTCCATGAACGCTGTCGTCAAGAACACCAACGCCGAGGACTTCAAGGTCCGCGACCTCGCGCTCGCCGAGCTCGGCCGAAAGCGCATCCGCATGGCCGAGGAAGAGATGCCCGGCCTCATGTCGATCCGCGCCAAGCACGCGCAGACGAAGCCGCTGAAAGGCGTGCGCGTCACGGGCTCGCTGCACATGACGAAGGAAACCGCCGTCCTCATCGAGACGCTGTCGGCGCTCGGCGCTTCGGTGCGCTGGGCCTCGTGCAACATCTTCTCGACGCAGGACGACGCCGCCGCCGCGATCGCGGTCACCGGCGTGCCGGTGTTCGCGTGGAAGGGCGAGACGCTCGAGGAATACTGGGACTGCACGCTCGACGCGGTCACGCATCCGGGCATGAAAGGTCCCGAGCTCGTCGTCGACGACGGCGGCGACGTCACGCTGCTGATCCACAAGGGCGTGCAGATGGAAGACGGCGACACCTGGGTCGACAGCGCTTCGTCGAATCACGAGGAGCAGGTCATCAAGAATCTCCTGAAGCGCACGCAGAAGGAGCGTCCGGGCTTCTGGAAGACCGTCGCGAAGGACTGGCGCGGCGTTTCCGAGGAGACGACGACCGGCGTGCACCGCCTCTACCAGCTCGCCGAGATCGGGAAGCTGCTCGTCCCCGCGATCAACGTCAACGACTCGGTCACGAAGTCGAAGTTCGACAACCTCTACGGCTGCCGCGAATCGCTCGCCGACGGCATCAAGCGCGCGACCGACCTGATGGTCGCGGGCAAGGTCGCGGTGATCTGCGGCTACGGCGACGTCGGCAAGGGCTCGGCGCATTCGCTGCGCGGTTTCGGCGCGCGCGTCATCGTCACCGAGATCGACCCGATCAACGCGCTGCAGGCCGCGATGGAAGGTTTCGAGGTCACCACCGTCGAAGACACGCTCGGCCGCGCCGACATCTACGTCACCACGACCGGCAACAAGGACGTGCTGACGCTCGAGCACATGCAGCGCATGAAGCACGACGCGCTCGTCTGCAACATCGGCCACTTCGACAACGAGATCCAGATGGATCGCCTCAACGCCGCCAAGGACGTCAAGCGCGAGAACATCAAGCCGCAGGTCGACCGCTACGACTTCGCCGACGGCCACTCGATCTACGTGCTCGCCGAAGGCCGTCTCGTCAATCTCGGCTGCGCGCACGGCCATCCGGCGTTCGTCATGTCGAACTCGTTCTCGAACCAGACGCTCGCGCAGATCGACCTCTGGGCGAACAGGGACACCTACGAGAAGACCGTCTACCGCCTGCCGAAGAAGCTCGACGAGGAAGTCGCGCGCCTGCACCTCGACAAGATCGGCGTGAAGCTGACGAAGCTGACGGCCGATCAGGCCGCGTATCTCGGCGTGCCGGTCGAAGGGCCGTACAAGGCCGAGCATTACCGGTATTGATGGACGATTCGATCGGATCCATGACGGTGGGCCAAGGCCCACCTTATGGCTCGATTGATCGGGTGGGCCAAGGCCCACCTTATGGCTCGATTGATCGGGTGGGCCAAGGGCCCACCCTATGGGTAGATGCGATTCATAGGGTGGGCCTCGGCCCACCTTTTTGGTGTCGAAACGGAGCTTCCCGGTGATCCCGATTTCCTTCGAGTTCTTTCCGCCGAAGACCGACGAGCAGCGCGACACGCTCGAAAAAGCGCTTCCGAAGCTGAAGGCGAAGGCGCCCGACTACGTCAGCGTCACGTTCGGCGCCGGCGGCTCGACGCTCAGCTACACGCCGGAGACGATCCGTCATCTGCGCGAGAACCATTCGCTCGAAGCCGCGCCGCACATCTCGTGCATGGGCGGCTCGCGCGAGGAAATCCGCACGCTGCTCAAGCACTACCGCGCGATGGGCTGCAAGCGGCTCGTCGCGCTGCGCGGCGACCTGCCGTCCGGCATGGCGACCGTGGGCGAGATCCGCTACGCGTCGGACCTGGTCGAGTTCATCCGCAACGAGACCGGCGATCACTTCCACATCGAAGTTGCGTGCTATCCCGAAGTGCATCCGCAGTCGGACGATTCGCGCGCGGACCTGAAACACTTCAAGACGAAGATCGATGCCGGCGCGAATGGCGCGATCACGCAGTATTTCTATAACGCCGATGCGTATTTCCATTTCGTCGACGCGGCGCGCAAGGCCGGCATCGCGGTGCCGATCGTGCCCGGCATCATGCCGATCGCGAACTTCACGCAACTGCGGCGCTTCTCCGAGCTCTGCGGTGCGGAGATCCCGCGCTGGCTCGCCAAGCGGCTATCCGCGCTCGGCGACGATGCCGACTCGATCCGCGACTTCGCGTCCGACGTCGTCGGCAATCTCTGCCGCCGGCTCGTCGAAGGGGGCGCGCCGGGCCTGCACTTCTACACGCTGAATCGCGCCAAGGCGACGCTCGCCGTGATCGAGCGCATGCGCTGACGCAAGGCGCGGTACAGCTTGCGCTGCGCATCCTTCGCCGATGCGGACCGCCGGTTCCCTGATCCTTCTCGCGCTCGCGCTCGCGGCGTGCGGCACGCTCCGCGCCGCGACCGTGCATCGCTGCATCGGCGAGCACGGTGAAATCGCTTTTTCCGGGATGCGCTGCGCGAGCGGACGCGAGCTCGGCAGCACCGACGTCGATTCGCCGGCGACGACGCCGAAGCCCGCCGCGCGCGGCGCGCCCGCGTCGGCCGCATCGATGAGCCCGACCTGCCCCGCCACGCCGGACGCGCTGCGCGATCGCATCGCCGAAGCGTTCTCGCGCCGCGACGCGAACACGCTCGCTGGCGTCATGCGCTGGGACGGCGTCAGCGGCGGCGCCGCCAACGCGCGCATGCGTGAGCTCGTCGATCTCATCGAGCGTCCGCTGATGGGCATCGACCTCGGCGGCGAGACGATCGAGGCGAGCCTCGGCGACGAGCCGCCGCCGCCCGCCGCGACGCTGCTGACGGTCCGCACCGGCGGCCTCGCGAGCGGCGAGAGCGAGCGCGAGTTCCGCGTGACCCCATCCGACGGGTGCTACTGGCTGGATTGGTGACGGCTCGATGGGTAGCGTCGACCGCGCAGCCTGCGGCTCCGGCCGGTCACGCGTCGGCTGGTATCATGCCGCCTCAAGCGCAGGACATCCGCCATGGCACAGACCTACCCCGAAAAAATCTGGCACAACGGCCGCATCAAGCCCTGGGCCGAAGCGACCGTGCATGTCATGGCGCACGCGCTGCATTACGGCTCGTCGGTGTTCGAAGGCATCCGCAGCTACGCGACGCCGCACGGCCCGCAGATTTTCCGGCTGACCGACCACATCGTGCGTCTGTTCCAATCGGCGAAGATCTACGACATCGCCATTCCGTTCTCCGTCGACGAGATCAAGGCGGCGTGCAGCGAAGTGATCAACGCGAACGGCCTCGGCGCCGCGTACCTTCGCCCGCTCGTCTACCGCGGACTCGGCGGATTCGGTCTCTCGGCCGACACCCCGACCGACGTCGCCGTCGCGACGTGGCCGATGGGCCCGTATCTCGGCGCCGGCGTGCTCGAGCAGGGTATCGACGCCTGCGTCTCGAGCTGGCAGCGCTTCGCGCCGAACACGATTCCGGCCGGCGCGAAGGCCGGCGGCAATTACCTTTCCGGCCAGCTGATCGCGCGCGAGGCGCGCCGGCTCGGTTTCGGCGAGGGCATCGCGCTCGCATCGACCGGATTGCTCAGCGAAGGCGCCGGCGAGAACCTCTTCCTCGTCTTCAACGGCGCGCTGCACACGACGCCGGTCAGCGCGGCGCTGCTCAACGGCATCACGCGCAACACGCTGATGACGCTCGCGCGCGCCGACGGCATCGAAGTCGTCGAGCGCGACATCCCGCGCGAATACCTCTACCTCTGCGACGAGCTCTTCATGTGCGGCACCGCCGCCGAGATCACGCCGATCCGCTCCGTCGACGGCAAGCCGGTCGGCACCGGCAAGCCCGGCAAGATCACGGCGCGCATGCAGGCGCTTTTCTTCGGCCTCTTCGACGGCCGCACCGAAGACAAGTGGGGCTGGCTCGAGCCCGTCGCGGGCCGCGACACGGTGACTCCGATCAAGTCTGCGGTCGCCGCACGCGCGTAATCGACGGCGGACGGCGCGCGCCGCAAGCTCTTGCGCGCGCCACAACTTCGCCACGATCCGGCACTGCGCCGCCTTTTCCGCTCCTCCGCCCCGACGCGCGCGACGGTTCAACTGATACCCGCGGAATCCTCCGCACGGGAACCAGGGGAACACACGTGTCCATCCAGCGTTCGGAGGCAACCCGCTCGTCGGGCCTGCCTCGGGTCGCAAAAGCCGCCGGCATCGCCGCCGCGATCGGCCTCGTCTACGGCGTCGCGACGCACCTGCCGTTCGCGAGCGTCGGCGAGAACGAGATCGGCCTTCGCCTCAACCAGCTGACCGGCCGCACGACGGAGCTGCACGAAGGCGCCGCGCTCATCGTGCCGGGTCTGCACCGCCTTCGCGTCTACTCGATGAAGGATCATCTCTACAAGCCGGAGCGGAGCGCGAAGGCGAACGGCACGGCGCCGTTCCAGTCGTCCGAAGGACTTTCGCTCGGCGTCGAGCTGACGATCCGCTACGCGCTCGATCCTTCCAGGCTCGCCACCACCGCGAGCCAGCTTCCGCCCGACATCGACCGCGAGGTCGTCGATCCGCTCGTGCAGGGCGTCATCTACAAGGTGTTCACGCGCTACACGGTGCGCGAGATCTTCTCGACGAAGCGTCAGGAATTGCAGGACGTCATCGAAGGCGAGCTCAAGCCGCTCTTCGCCGGCGACGGTCTCGTGCTGCGCGCCGTGACGATGGGCAACGTCGACCTGCCGCACGACTACCGCGCCGGCATGGACAAGCTGCTTTCGATCGAGCTCGAAAACGAGCAGATGCAATACACGCTCGATCTCAAGGCGCAGCAGGTCAAGCAGTCCGCGCTCGAGGCCGACGCCGACAAGGTGCGCCGCGAGAAGGCCGCCGAGGCGAGCGCGAACGAGCAGATCATCGCCGCCAAAGCGCAGGAAGAAGCGATGAAGCACGTGATCCCGTTCAAGCAGAAGCAGATCGAGCAGAAGAAGCTCGAAGCCGAGGCCGACAAGACCTCGCGCATCAAGATCGCCGAAGGCTCGGCCGAAGCGCGGCGCATCGAGGCCGGCGGCGAGGCCGATTCGCGGCGCAAGCTCGCCGACGCCGAGGCGTATCGCGTCGAGGAGCTCGGCAAGGTCACGAGCGCGCAGATGGCGCGCGACGGCGAGCTGATCTCGAAGCATCCGCTGCTGATCCAGAAGGCGCTCGCCGACAAGCTCTCGGACAAGATCTCGGTCATCATCGCGCCGCCGGGCGACGGCTCCTTCATCGGCTCGGCGCTGCTCGGCACCACCGCCGTCGCGCAGAATGTCTCGACCGAAGCGGCAGGTGCGCCGTGATCGCCGCTGCGCTGTTCGCATTCGCGCTTGCGGCTCAAGGCGCGCCGGAGATTCCGTCCGACGATTCGAAGACGACCGCGATCGTCGCGCAGGATCAGGCGGCGCTGCGCGCGTCGCCGCGCGATGCGGCCGAATCGCAGGTCGCGCTCGCGCTCGGCGATGCGCTCGAAATCCGCGGCCGCGCCAAGGATTTCATCAAGGTCTACGACCATCGCCGCGAGCGCGGCGGCTACGTGCGCGCATCGCAGGTGCGCGTGCTGACACTGACGCCCGACCACGCGCCGGAGCTGCTTGCGGTCGCGCGGTTCCTGCGCGACATGCCGGGCTACGAATCGCTCGGCATCGGCTACGTCGCGGCGTATGTCGCCGCGGCGCCGGCCGACGCGATCGGCGCCGAGCCGTTCGATGCGCTCGGCACGATGGCCGAGCGACTCGCGCGGCGCGCGTCGACGAACACGAACAAGGCGCGCGCGCCGGCGATCACCGCGCAGCTCGAAGCGGTCGGCGCGTACGGCGTCGTCGTGAAGAGCTTCGAGCGCGGCGAGCGCATGCAGCTCTGCTACGACGGCGAGGCGTTCCGGCGCGTGCTCGCGCTGCCGGCGGACGCCGAGGCGAAGGCACGCGCGGCGCTTGCGCTGACGCGCGAGGACTGCATCGATCCCGCGCAGACGCCGACCGAGCGCGCGGCACTCGATGCATGGCGCGCCGATGTGCTCGATCGCGTGCCGCGCACGGACTTGCCTGCGCACGTGCGCCATCGCGTGCGCCTGCGCAGCGCGGGCGTCTGGGCGAGCATCGCGTTCGAGCGCGCGCGCCGCGGCCAGGATGCGATCGACGTGGGCGAGCGCGCGCTCGCCGAGCTCGCCGGCGTCGACAGGCGCGAGCTCGCCGACGGCGATCGCGTTGCATACGACGAAGCGGCCGTGCGCGTCGGCGCGTCGCGCTGGGCGTCAGTGCCTGCGCGGCCGACGCCGGGCGCGGGTCTCGCGATCACGACGTCGCCCGGCCAGCCCGGCGAAACCTGCGTCACGCTGGTCGACCGCAGGCGCGGCAAGGACACGATGCTCGCGAAGCGCTGCACGTTCGGCATCGTCTGGACCGCATCGCAGAGCGCGAACGCGAGCGGCACCGCGCTCGCGCTCGCGGTGCAGCCGCTCGACGGCTGGCGCGAGCTCTGGGTGTTCCATCGCGATGCCGGCGAATGGCGCATCGACACGGCGCCGCCGGGTGTCGATGGATCGCTCGGCTACATCGAGTTTGCGGGCTGGGTCCCCGGCGGAAAGAAGATGCTCGCGGCGCGCGAGGTGCAGAGCGGCCAGCGGATCGTGAAGCGGTTCGAAGTCGTCGACATCGCGACGCTCGCGGTCGACCGGCATGCCGATGCGCCGGCGTCGCTGAGTCTCTTCTATCGCTGGCAGGATGCCGCGTGGAAGCGCGAGACGGTGGCGTTGCGCTGAGCCGCTTTTCTCCTCTCACGCACGCGGGAGGAGGGAAAAGGCTAATCGAACTCGAGCGTCGCGACCGCACCGCCCTGCGGGCGCGGCGCGAGCGACACGCGCCAGCCGTACAGATCGCAAAGGCGCCGCACGATCGCAAGCCCAAGCCCCGCGCCCTTCCCCGCCGAGGTCCCGCGCACGCCGCGCTCGAACAGTTTCTCGGCATCCTCGGGCGCGATGCCGGGACCGGTGTCCTCCACCGATACGCGGCCATGGCCGACCGTCACGACGACCTCGCCGGCTTGCGTGTACTTGAACGCATTGCCGACGAGATTGCCGAGCGCGACGGACACGACCGACGACGGCGCCGCAGCCGCGAGCGGCTCCTCGATCTCGACGCGCACCGTGACCGGCTTGTTGCCGAGATGCGGGCGCTGCACGTCGACGACCTGCTCGGCGACGCGCGCGACGTCGGTCGTTTCGCCGTCGGTCGGCGCCTGCCGTTCGCGGCGCGACAGCAGCAGCAGCGCGTCGGTGAGCTCGGTGGACTGGCGCACGGCGCGCTCGATGCGCTTCAGCCGTTCGCGGAGCTTGTCCGTGAGATCGGGCGAGCCCTGCAGGAGCTCCGTCGTGCTCGCGATGACGGCGAGCGGCGTGCGCAGCTCGTGGCTGACGTCGGCGTTGAACTCGCGATCGCGCTCGACGAGCTCGGTGAGGCGCGTCGAATAATCGTCGAGCGCCGAAGCGACCTGGCCGACTTCGTCGTTCGCGAAATGCGTCTTCAGCGGCTCGGGCCGACCGGTCTTGCTCATCGCGCGCACACGGCGCGCGAGATCGGTGACCGGGCTCATGACGCGCGCCGACAGCCAGAAGCCGACGACGATGGAGAAGATGCCGAAGATGAAGACCGACGTGCCGAGCGCGACGAGCAGCTGGCGCTCGCTGAGCTTCTGCGTGCTGACGTCGAACTTGAGGTACGCCCAGAGATCGGGCTCCTTCAGCACGGCGAGCTTGTACGGGCGGATCTTGCCTTCGCGGCCGACGTCCTCGACGTCGTAGACGCCGTCATCGTACTTCTGCCAGGCGAACGGGATGATCGCGGTGCGCCCGGCGCGCACGATGCGCGCGTCGAAAAGAGACAGCTGCCACAGCGCGTTCGGATCGGTGTGATCGCGCTTGAAGTCGATGAAGTTCTTGACCTCGCGCGACAGCGTCGAGTTGATCAGCTGGTCCTCGAGCCGCGTTCGCACGTAGATCGTCGCAGCCGCGAACAGCGCCGTCAGGCCAAGCCCGAACAGCGCGAACGAAATGACGATGCGGCTTCGGAGCCTACGCCGGTACCGCATCCGGATCGACCATGCGGTATCCGATGCCGTGGCGCGTCTGGATCAGCGGCTTTTCGAACGGCTTGTCGATCGCGGCGCGAAGGCCGTGGATGTGCACGCGAAGCGAATCCGAGTCGGGCAGCTCCTCGCCCCAGACGCGCGTTTCGAGCTCCTGGCGCGTGACGACCGAAGGCGCGGCTTCCATCAGCGACTGCAGGAGCTTCAATCCGATCGGGTTCAACTGGATCTGCTTGCCGGCACGGCTGATCGTCAGCGTGTCGAGGTTGTAGGTGAGATCGGCGAGCTGCAAGAGGCGGCTCTTGGTGCCCTTGCCGCGACGACCGAGCACTTCGATGCGCGCGGCGAGCTCCTGCAGCGCAAAGGGCTTCACCATGTAATCGTCGGCGCCGGAATCGAAGCCGGTGAGCTTGCCGTCGAGCGTGTCGCGCGCGGTGAGCATCAGCACGGGCGTCTGGCGCTTCGCTTCCTGGCGCAGCTTCCTGCACACCTCGAGGCCGTCCATGCCGGGCAGGCCGAGGTCGAGCACGATCACGTCGAAATCGTTGACGACGGCAAGGTGCAGGCCGGTGACGCCGTCGCCGGCGAAATCGACCACGTGGCCCTTGTCGGCGAGGAAATCGCCGATGTTCGCGGCGATGTCGCTGTTGTCTTCGATGACGAGAATGCGCATGGTTTATTTACTTTAACGCGGAAATCCGCCGAATGCGGAGCATCTTGGGCGGCAAGAAGTTCCAAGGAGATATGGGCTTTGAAAACGAGCCCAAGCCGACCCATCCAACGAAGCGGGCCTGGATGCCTTTGGTCGAATCCTCGGCCATGGATGGCCGATTCTGGAGCACGGTAGGGCGAATCCGCCCAGGCTCATTGCGGGCTGGAGCCCGATGCGATCCCGGATGGATCGCACAGATGACCCCAAAAGAAAATGGCCCAAGGAGGTGCCATTGGGGGAACACACCTCGCTTGGGCCAAAAAGCTACTGCCCCGATTACCGTAATCTGCCAGTCACCTGACCTGACTTAGGAGTGTCGAGCAGAACTACAGCGAGGATGAATATAGAGAGCGAGGTCTTAAAGAGCCGTTAAACGGCTCTGAGGCTTCCGTTAACGCCGGACCCGCGCGCCCCTGAGCGCGCGGTCGCGGAAAAGCCACGAATGAGCGGCTCAGGGAATCAGCGGGACGTTCGGGTTGGCCTCGATGATCGTCAGCGGGACAGCCACCTCGGCTTCCTCGGGCTGGCGGCAGACCAGCGACCCCGTGCGGCGCACGCAGTCGAACTCCTCGCCGCCGCCGGCCCGGGTACGGTGGTGCAGGTCGGCCTGCTTGGCGAAGACGAACGATTGCTGGAAGCGCGCCGAGAGATCGGCCGGCAGCGAGCCGGTCGCGAAGCGCCACTGGCTCATCGCCTTCTCGGCCGACGCGCCGAACGCCGCGTTGTCTTCGCCATCGGCGACGGCGACGACGTTGCGCACGCTGCCGTCGGCGTTGAGGCTGAACTGCACGTCGACGCGCACCGGCTCGCGGACTTCGCGGTCGTCGGGATAGCGCGGCGAGATCACGTGCACCGGCATGAGATGGCGCGCACGCGCGGTCGATGCGCCGGTGGCGCTCGTCGCGCGCGCCTCGGACGACACGGTCGGCAGCAGCGTGCTTCCGGTTGGCGTCGTCGACGCAAGATTCGTGTGGACGTCGGCGACCGGGCCGATGCTGCGGATCGGCTTGAACTCGTCGCTCGAACCGAACGCGGGCCGCGGCAGCGCTTCGATCGAGATCGCGCGGAGTGGCTGCTCGGTCGCGGCCGGATGCGCGACGGCGGGCTCGGCGATGCGCGCGAGCTTCGGCGTCGTCAGCGTCACGTTCCACTTCGCCGGCTCGCGGAACGCGAGCCCGACGAGCAGCGCCGCATCGGGACGCGGCAGCTTTTCGAGCAGCGCGTTCGCGCCGGCCGCGATCGCGTCGAGATCCTTGCGGTCCGGACGCATCACGCTGATGCCGGCCACCAGCACGGCGGCCGCAATCAGCAGCGTGAGGCCGAGCGTCGGGCGCGGCGCCGCAAGGCGCGGTGCGGGCACGTCGATGATGCGGCGCACGCGATCGAGCAGCAGGCCGCCCGTCGCCGCGATCGCGACGCGCGGCGTCAGCAGGCGCAGCTCCTCGAGCGAGGCGAGCGTCGCGGCGTATTCGCGCGGCTCGCCCTTGGTCAGGCGCAGCACGAGCCGGTCGCAGCAGAGTTCGCGATCGTTGCGCACTTCGCGCGAGATCCAGTGCACGGCCGGGTGATAGAAGAGCAGCGTCTCGATGACCGCCTGCGCGAGGTTGACGAGATGATCGTAGCGGCGCAGGTGCCCGAGCTCGTGCGCCAGGATCAGCTCGACGTGGTGACGCGGGAAGCCGAGCGCGACCGCGGTCGGGATCAGGATCACGGGCTTGACCCAGCCGATCAGCGTCGGCGTGTCGATCTCGCTCGTCACGAGCACGCGCACCATGCGCACGAAGCCGAAGCGACGCTCCAGCGAAGCGAGCATGCGCTCGAGCTCGGAGCTTGGCCTTGCGCATTCCTCGGCGATGCGCTCGAGCGCCTGCCACTGGCGGAACGCGCGCCACGCCATGACCGCGACGCCGACCATCCAGCCGAGCACGAGCCACGGCATCACCCAATCGAGGCGGAACGAATCCGCGCCGGGCGCCGCGGCGACCGCGGTCGCGACGACCGCGTCGATCCCGGTCGGCACCGCGTTCGCGGCGGAGACGACGACGTTCGGATAGACGATCGCGAGCGTCAGCGGCGGGCAGAGCGCGATCAGCGCAAGCGCGACAAGGCCTGCGGAATAGCGGATTTCGGCGCGATCGGCCGGCACGAGGAGGCGCACCGCCGCGTAGCCGGCCGCGATGACGGCGCCCTGCCAGAGGAAATGCAACAGCGTCCAGCC
>Ga0070681_10004855_pt1 | contig 12895 bp, 9 predicted proteins | sample KBSC83BmetaG_FD_65650 | JGI IMG/M metagenome (GOLD analysis project Ga0070681, IMG submission 65650) | Corn rhizosphere microbial communities from Kellogg Biological Station, Michigan, USA - KBS C8-3B metaG | ecosystem: Host-associated > Plants > Roots > Rhizosphere | place: USA: Michigan... | reverse complement strand
TGCGGGTATTCTTTGATCTATTATGAAATACTTTAAAACAAAAATCCGCATAAAACCAATGATTTATGCGGATCCGATTTTCGTTGATACGTTACTGGTAGTCCCGACAGGAATCGAACCTGTATCAAAAGTTTAGGAAACTTCTATTCTATCCATTGAACTACGGGACCAATCTGCCAGGGGCCGAAGGGACCGGGAGTGGGCGAAACCAAAGCCTGGAGGGCTTCGGGCGGCAGTTCCGGCGGCCGATGGCAAGGGCCGCAAAAATAAGGCATTTTTTTTTAGCAGCCGGGGTTTGGGGGGAATTCCTTACTTTGAATGCCTCAAAAATAATCCATATGAACCGACTGGTCTTTTCCCGCCTTATCCGCCTTCCTTTGATGCTGGTCGTGATGTTATTGGCCGGCGCTGCTGCCCGGTCGCAGGGCCCGCATTTCAGCCATCAGACCATCTTTGTGACGGACCTGGACCGGGCGGCGAATTTTTATGAGAAGGTGATGCTACTGAAGCGGATACCGGAGCCTTTTCATGACGGGAAACACGTGTGGTTCCGCGTCTCTGAACATGGGCAGTTACACGTGGTGTCAGGCGCCAAAGAGGATATACCGCATGATATCAATATACATCTCGCCTTTAGCGTGCCTTCCATGGAGGTTTTTACCAAACACCTGGAAATGGCTCATGTAAAGTATGGTAACTGGGCCCAGAACAGCACTACCCCACAGCTGCGGCCCGACAACGTCAAGCAGGTCTACCTGCAGGATCCGGACGGATACTGGATCGAGGTCAACGACGATAAATTTTAGGTAGGAGAGAGGCTCGAACCCGATATTTTCGACCGCCAAATCGGATCTCCGGCACAAGAAACGGAGAGCAAGCCGGCGGGCTTTCTGCACAGATACGGCGAGCCGGCGTCACCCGTAAAATGCCGGTGTGAATTCGGGCCATAGCCCTATCTTTGCACACCCCAGCCGCAACCGTGTGGATACGCGGAGTGGTCCGGGGATCAACAAACAAGGGACTATGAAGTTTTACAATATCATCATCAAATACCGCCTCCCGATCGCTATTGCCTTTATCCTGATAGCCATCGCTACCAATGTATATGCAGGTTTCTGGCCGGCCTTCCTGCCTTACTTCATCGCGCTGATCCTGTTATTCGGCTATTTTTTCTTCGGGCCCCTGCGCCTGATCCAGGAACATATGGAGAGCGGCAACATGGATGCCGCCGAAAAGGTGCTGAGTTCCGTCAAATTCCCCGGTCTGCTCTACAAGCCGATCCGGTCCGTCTATTATACGCTCAAAGGGAACATCGCCATGATGAAACAGGACTTTGCCGGGGCCGAACAGAATATGAAAAAAGGCCTGGACCTGGGAATGCCGATGAAGGAAGCCGAGGGCGCCAGCCTGTTGCAGATGGGTATGCTGGCCATGCAAAAGAATGACATCCGCCAGGCGGAAAGCTATATCCGGCAGGCTCTCCGGAAAGGACTGCCCGACAAAGAAAACCAGGCTGCCGCCTTCCTGCAACTGTGTTCCATCATGATGACCAAAAGGGAGTTCCGGGCCGCCAAGGAGTTCTTCCGAAAGGCTAAGGCATTGAAGCCCACCACACCTCAGATCGTGGATCAGATCAAACAAATCGAAAAGTACATTTCCCGTATACCGGGATAGGGGGAGAATGAATACCGGGATTGGGGCGAAAGCGGATACCGGGTAAGGGAAGAGAATACCGGGTGAGAAAAGCCGAATGCCCCTAAGAGAAGTGGGACCCGGTCGAACGATCAATGGGAAGAAGTGGCCCCGGCAGAGGTCGCAAAATCGACCATCTGGCGCAGGGTGCGGAGCGCTCTATCGCTCTTTTCCAGGAAGTCGAAGCTGCCGTATCGCAGGAATGCTTCCTTGGTATTCAATCCTTTCTGGCTGGAAAAAATAATAACATACACATTGGGATCGTAACCCCGGACCTTGAGGAGGGTGTCCAGGCCATTCATTTCCCCTTCGAGATTATAATCCAGTACGATGATCGAGGGGCGTTTATCGAGGTCGTCCACACAGGCTTCTCCTGTCGTATAGAAATGGATGTTCCGGCTAAGAGGCTCTAATTCTTTACCGATAAGGTTTTGATACATCAGATTATCCTCAACCACAAAGATAACTGGCTGTTGGGAGGCTAGTTCCATAATAAATTGCTAGTAGTGCGAGTACTATGCTGGGAAAATGGTGCCAGAAAAAACCACCTGGTAGCCAGTTGATTATCAGGAGCTAAAAATCCGCCTACGGGCCTATTCGCTCCCTCTTTGGGAAAATCCGGGCTGAGATTGGGAAAGGTTTGGCATGCCGTATATTGGGGCAGCGGCCTGGCGGAGGGATCGGGTGGGGCCTGGCGGGGATCGGGCCAGGTCCGGCAGGGGCTGGCCATTCGCAGGCGCAAGCCCGGCGGGGGGCGGCACCGCTATGAGGCTATGATCTCGGTCTTCAGCTGGCCGATACATTCCTGTATCACCGATTCGATGGTCGTTACCAGGGAAGGGATATCCTGCAGGGACTGTTTTTGCTTGGCATTGGCTTCTACTGTACGGATCTCCTGGCGGATGGACTTTATACCCATGGAATCGATAGTCGATTTGAGTTTATGCGCCGTCTTGCCGACCTGGTCCCAGTTCTCTTCCTGCAACGCTTTTCTGAGATCCTGCACATTCTGCGGCACCGTTTCAATAAAAAGGGCCACCATCTTCTTAATAAATCCTTCATCTCCTCCCGATACGGATTGTACCATAGAGAGATCATATAACCGGGGGTTGGAGGGTACCATATTTGTAGTGTTTTGAGATATATTCAATTGAGCCGATAAAGCGGCCTGTCCATTTATTTCCGAAGCCACGGAGGCGGCTACGGGAGTGGTAACGGGTTTAGCTATAGGTGTGGTAAATTTCGACAGGGTCCGGTAGATCACACGAAAAAGTCTTTCTTCATCAAATGGTTTGGCCAGGTAGTCATTCATGCCCACTGCCAGATATTTTTCGCTGTCGCCTTTCAGGGCATTGGCCGTGAGGGCGATGATCGGAATGTTTGCTTTTACCGGATCGGGCAACCGCCGGATATACTGGGTCGCCTCGATCCCATCCATCTCCGGCATCTGAACGTCCATCAGGATACAATCAAAATAACCCGCTTGCAGCGCTTCTACCGCTTCTTTACCATTATTCACGACCAGCACTTCGAAATCCCAGGACTCAAGAATGTGCCGGGCCAGGTATTGATTCAATTCCACGTCTTCGGCTACCAGTACCTTTTTATGTCCCAGGCTTTTGTAATCGATATCCTGATTTGGTTCATTTTCCTTCATGGCTACTATACTTAAATGATAAGGAAGGCGTATGGTAAAAGTCGATCCTTTTCTTTCTTCGCTTTGTACTAATAATTCCCCGTTCTGCATCTCGACCATATTCTTACAGATCGCCAGGCCCAACCCGGTGCCTCCATATTTACGGGAGATCGCCGCGTCGGCCTGCTCGAAAGGTTGGAATATGGTCCGAAGCCGGTCTCCGCTGATCCCAATTCCCGTATCGCTGACCCGGATCTCTACCACCACCCATTCCCTATCCCGCTCGGTTATATTGGTCGCGATCGTGATATGACCCGTATCGGTGAACTTCAGGGCATTGCTCAGAATGTTGTTCAATACCTGTGTCAACCGGTACGGATCTCCATCCACCACCAGGTCGGCCGGGATAGCGTTCTGGAAGATCAACCCCAGCTCTTTTTCCTCCGCCCGGTAGATAAAGGACTGGATCGTCGTGGCGATCTTGTCCACGAGCTTGAAAGCGATCGATTCCAACTGCAATTTCCCGGCAACGATCTTTTCCAGGTCCAATATATCGTTGACGATCACCAGCAGATTATTCGCCGACTCCTGGATCAGTTGCAGATAATTCCGCTGCTGGTTGTCCAGTTGGGTCTTTCTGAGCAGGCTGGCAATCCCTAATATTCCATTCATCGGGGTCCGGATCTCGTGGCTCATATGAGCCAGGAACGATTCCTTCGCCTTGGCCGCCTTCTCGGTCATCTGCTGGGTGATCCGTAGTTGCTTCTCTATCTTGATCCGCTCAGTAATATCCTGGGAGAACCCGATCACATAAGGTTCCAACCCCGGCTCTTCCATCCGGTAGTTCTTATACAACAGATAGATCTCCTCCCCTTGCTTGCTGAGCACCGAGAACACCCCGCTGACAGCATTCGTGCTCTCCCGGATGACGTCGAGATATTCTTCCTTGAATTTATGCTGGTTCTTTGGAGGAACGAACTCCTGCAGGCTTCGTCCGATCATCTCTCTTTCGGTATATCCCAGTACTTTGGATATGGCCGGGTTGATCGTCAGCAGCCGTCCGTCCAGGTCATGGGTACAGATCAACGCCTGGCTATAATTGAACAGGTCCCTGTATCTTTTTTCGCTCTGCCGGATCTTTTCTTCGAATTCTTTCTGATCCGTGATCTTTACCACATAGATGATCACCATCCGCACTTCACCCGCCTCATCGAGCATGGGATACACCTTGTGCATATAATGCTGAAGGACCCCCTCATTATCCCGGGCATCCTCCATCCATTCCACCATTTTCCGGGTGCGCAATACCCTTCCAAATACCTGTTTCCGGGCCCTGGCTACGACAGCAGGGCGCCCGGCATACTGGCAATATTCCTCATTCGTCTTCCCGATCATCCAATCACGCAGATGCGGATCCGGTATAGCGCTAGGATTGGCAAAAAGATACCGAAACTCTACATCTGCTACAATAATCTCAGCCGGAATCTTATTGAGGATCTCCTCGAAGAAACCATTTGGTAAATGCATGACTTGTTTACTTGATCTTCAACTCGCCGTTCTGGATCATGCGATAAAGCGTGGATTTACCAACATCCAGCTTCTTTGCCACGAGCAGAACGTCTTTGTCGTACTTGTCCAAATAATGCTGCAGGATTTGTATTTCGAACTCTTTAAGGGTCATTTCTTTATTCAACAGGTCCGCAATACTGGCCGTGGTATTCAGCGTGATGTGCTCCGGCTGTATCAACTCTGTGTCCGCCATAACGACGGCCAGCTCCACCACCGATTTCAACTCCCGCACATTACCGGGGAACGGATATTGTAGCATCTTCTGCTGCGCCTCCGGCGTAAGGGTCCTTTTCTCCAATTTGTTCTCCCTACAAAAAGCGTCTATAAAATGTTTGCTGAGTATCAGAATATCATTCCCCCTTTCCCGCAACGGGGGGAGATAGATCGGCAAACCGATCAAGCGATAATACAAGTCTTCCCGGAAATTCTTGTTCTTTACTTCTTCCAGGAGGTTCTTATGCGTAGCGACGATAATACGGACATCTATCTTTGTGACTCCAGTGGCGCCGATGCGGGTAATCTCACGCTCCTGTAATACGCGTAGTAATTTTGCCTGCAGGTTGATATCCAACTCCCCGATCTCATCGAGGAAGAGTGTACCCTTGTCGGCTTCTTCAAACTTGCCGATCCGGCGGGTGACGGCGCCGGTGAAAGCTCCTTTTTCATGTCCAAACAACTCGCTTTCTATCAGTTCACGGGGGATGGCGGCAACATTGACCGCTACAAAGGGTTGTTTGTGCCGGTCCGAGTTATAGTGAATTGCCTTGGCGATCATCTCCTTTCCCGATCCTGTCTCCCCGGTGACAGACACCGTTATATTCGTCTTCGCTGCTTTTTCAATGAGGGAAAAAACCTTTTGTATCGAATCGCTCTTCCCCAGGATCATCTGGGAGAAATCATATTTCCGCACCACCTGGCTCTTCAACGTCTCCACCTCCTGCTTCAGGTTACTGATCTCCCGTAAATGCAGGATACTGTTCCAGAGACGGTCTTTGGTATCATCGTCTTTTACGATATAGTCGAAGGCCCCGTTCTTGAGCAGGTTGATGGCCGTGGCAACGTCTTCCTGGCCGGAAATAACGATAACCCGTATATCCGGGTTATGCTCCTTTATCTTCTTAAGGACTTCAGCACCATCACAGTCCGGCAGGGAGTAGTCAAGAGTAACCACCTCGGGGTTCTCGTGAAGAGCGGCAAAAAAATCCCGGGGGGATTCGAATCGTTTGACCTCATACTCAGGGTTGAGGGAGAGATAATGCTGGAGCATAGATCCATACCAAACATCATCTTCAACGATAAAGACTTTAAAGGATTGATGGTTTTTCATATTGTCGTTAATATAGGATACACACTCTAACGCGGAATGGGCTAATTTATTCCCATAATTAGACATTTTCCAGGTTATTTGCCCCCTTTTTCCCAAACAAGGAGTAAACCATCTTAAGGATTAGGTGTTTATACCTAAAAAAATTGAGGGGATGGACCGGTGGATCGAGGCTGCGAAGAATCCGGGGTTGGGGTGTGAGAAGCCGGCGGATGTGAGTAAAGTCCGGATAGCCATCAGGTAAGAACCTCTATCTTTGAACCATGTCGATCAATAGGGACCAACTCCGACAGCATTTTGAGCAGGAATATCAAAAGCTGAATGAGCAACAGCGTGTGGCAGTGGACACTACGGAAGGCCCTGTCATGGTCATTGCGGGACCCGGAACGGGAAAAACCCAGATCCTTGCTGCCCGGATCGGGAAGATCCTGCTGGAAACGGATGTCTTCCCCCAAAATATCCTTTGTCTTACCTATACCGATGCCGGTACCATTGCCATGCGCCGCCGGTTGCTTTCTTTTATCGGCCCGGATGCCTACAAGGTAAACATCCATACTTTCCATTCCTTCTGTAACGAGATCATCCAGGAGAACCTGTCGCTGTTCGAAAAGACCGCGCTGGAGCCTATCTCCGACCTGGAACGGATCCAGCTATTTAAAGTGCTGATCGATGAGTTCCCCAAGGACCACCCTCTCAAACGGTTCAGGGGGGATGTCTATTTCGAGATGGCAAACCTGCAGAACCTCTTTTCCACTATGAAACGGGAAGGTTGGGCCCCGGAGCTGATCACGGCGAAGATCGATCAATATCTGGAAAGCCTCCCCTATCGCGATGAATATATTGCCAAAAGGGCCACGAAGGAATTTAAGAAGGGGGATGTCCGTACCGATAAGATCGAAGAGGAAAAAGAGCGAATGAATAAACTGCGGGCAGCCGTTGGAGAATTCAGCAACTTCCAGCAACTGATGCGACGCCGGGACCGGTATGATTTCGACGACATGATCAATTGGGTGATCCGGGCCTTTGAAGAGAATAAACCGCTCCTGGCCAGCTACCAGGAACGCTATCAATACATCCTGGTCGACGAATACCAGGATACCAGCGGAACGCAGAACAGACTGGTAAACCTGCTGATCAATTTCTGGGACCGGCCCAATGTCTTTGTCGTAGGAGATGACGATCAAAGCATCTATCGCTTCCAGGGGGCCAATGTCAAGAATATGCTGGATTTTGCCCACCAGTACGAGCAGGATCTGCTCACGGTGGTGCTGACGCATAACTACCGGTCGACACAACCCATCCTCGACATTTCCCGGACCCTTATAGAAAGGAATCAGGAACGATTGGTGCGGGAGCTTCCGGGTCTTTCCAAGGATCTCCGGTCCAGCCATCCCCAGACGAGCCAGCTCCGATATCCTCCCCGCCTGGTGGAATATTTGCAGCCGCGTGAGGAGATGACCGATATTACTTTGCAGATAGAGAAGCTGGTAAAGGAAGGAGTGACCCCCGGCCGGATCGCCATCATCTACAAAGAGAACAGATACGGGGAAGAGCTGGCCCGCTTCCTCCAGTTGAAGAAGATACCGGTATACAGCCGGCGAAGCCAGAACCTGCTGGATATCCCGCTGGTACAAAAGATCATCCTGTTGCTCCGCTACCTGGGAGCCGAACACGATGCTCCCTATGGCGGGGATGAGATGTTGTTCGAGATCCTGCACTTTGATTTCTTTGGCATTTCTCCCATCGAGATCGCCAAGCTATCGGTAGAGGTATCCGAGAAACGATTCAGCGAACAACGTACCTCGATCCGGCGGCTGTTGTACGAAAAAGCCAATCGTCCCGCCCGGGATCTGTTTGACAGCGGACTACCGGAAGTGTTGAAAAAGGCCAGCCGGATACTGGAAAAGCTGATCGGCGATGTGTCGAACCTCACGTTACAGGCCCTTTTTGAAGCCTGTATCCGGGATTCGGGGATCCTGGCTGCTATCCTGGAAAGTCCCGATAAGATCTGGCTGATGCAGGTGCTAACGGCGCTGTTCGACTTTGTCAAGGAAGAATCCCGTCGTAATCCCGATCTGAACCTCGAAAGGCTGATCCAGATGATCGATCTGATGAAAGAGAATGGTTTGTCTCTTCCGCTGGTCCGGGTATCCGGCAACGAAAGAGCCGTCAACCTGCTTACGGCGCATGGTTCCAAAGGCCTGGAATTCGAATATGTCTTTTTTGCCGGCTGCAATGCCGCTACCTGGGAAAAGAAACGCAAACCGGGTGGAGGGTATAAGTTCCCCGATACGTTGCTGTCCGCTCCGCCGGAAGCCATAGGTACCGCGGGGGCTGCCGCCGGGAACGGGACGAACGCCGCGCCGGTGGAAAAGGCGGGGGAAGAAGAGCTGCGCCGTCTGTTCTATGTCGCCCTCACCCGGGTGGAGCAGCACTTATTTATTTCCTGGTCCCGCTTCCGTCCGGATGGAAAAGAAGGAGAGCCGTCCATGTTCATCGCCGAGATCCTCGACCAGCATGCGCTGCCGGTGGAAAAGGTCACGGTCCCCGATGAGGAGATGGCCGCCTTTGCTGCCCTTACCTTTACCGAAACGGTCGCCCCGGAGATACAAGCCGCCGAAGACGACTTTATCAACCGGATGCTGGAAAAATTCGTGATGAATGTGACCGCGCTGAACAACTATCTCAAATGTCCCCTGGAGTTCTATTACCGGAACCTCATCCGGATCCCTTCCCCCAAGAATGAAGCGACGGAATTCGGCAGCGCCGTCCACTACGCTCTTCAGCGGCTGTTCGAAAAAATGAAGGAGCACGCAAAGGAGGAGTTCCCTCCGCGAAAAGAATTGCTCGACGACTTTCAGTGGTATATGTACCGTCACCGGGAAATTTTCACCCGGGAAGCCTTCGAACGCCGGATCATTTATGGGATGGATATATTGAGCAGCTATTACGACAAATATGTACACCAATGGAATAAGATCGTCGCGGTAGAAAGGAATATCCGTAATATCATCGTCCGGGGGGTACCGCTCAAAGGAAAATTAGACAAACTGGAATTCAACGGTAAAGAGGTCAACGTAGTCGATTATAAAACAGGAGACGTGGATAGGGCCCGTGACAAATTGACCCCACCCAATGAAAAGGATGCTAACGGCGGGGACTACTGGCGGCAGGCCGTCTTCTATAAGATACTGGTCGATGGCTATGAGCAAAAAGAATGGAAGGTGGTAAGTACGGAATTTGATTTTGTCGAGCCTGATAAGAAGAAGCAATACCGGAAGGTCAAGATCGTGATCACCCCTGAAGACATTACTACGGTGACCCAACAGATCATTGCCACCTGGCAAAAGATCCAGAACCGCGAGTTTTACACCGGTTGCGGCAAGCCGGATTGTCACTGGTGTAATTTTGTGAAGACCAACGACCTGGCCGTCGCCCTCCACACCATAGGAGAAGAAGAGGAAGAAGAAGTATAACGCGCCGTGCCGCCCACAAATAACATTTTTTTGCAGCACAAACGACCTATGTTTGCAGATATTTATCGTCCATAGCATGAAGCTCAAGAATGGTTGGTCGTTTTTTATCTTTCTTTTTATTGTCCTGATCGCCATGCTGGCAGGCCCCGGCTGCGCCAATATCGTCCCTCCGCTGGGCGGGCCCCGGGATACACTGCCACCCCGGCTGCTGACTGTTATACCGCGGGATTCGGCGGTTCACGTCACCGGCAACAAGATCGTTTTCAACTTTGACGAATACCTAGACCCCAAGGATATACGCACCGAACTGCTCGTATCTCCCGTTCCCAAGATCGACCCGATCGTAGAGGCGCACCTGCGGACCCTTACCGTCCGGATAAAAGATACCCTCGAACCTAACACTACTTATTTCTTTGATTTTGGCAAGGCAGTGCGGGATGTCAACGAAGGGAATGTCCTGAGAAATTTTTCTTATGTATTCTCCACCGGCAATCACATTGACGAAGGGGAGCTCACCGGAACGGTAATGGTGGCATCGACAGGAAAGGTGGATACCACTATTGTCGTCATGTTGCATGTGCACTTCGACGACTCCGCCGTTGTCAAGAACAGACCCCGCTATCTTGCCCGGGTCGACAGCACCGGCCGGTTTCACTTCCGTTACGTCCAGCCAGGATCCTATGCCCTCTATGCCATGAAAGATGACGGCGGCTCGCATAAATATCTGTCCAAAGGCCAGTTGTTCGCCTTTGCCGACTCTCCTGTGGTCATCGGCCAGCATACCACCGCCCAAAGCCTTTATGCCTTTGCAGAGGCCGAGACAAAGCTCCCTTCCAAAAGCACCCAGTCGACCGTCCCCAGGAGCGCCGCCGCCCGGGCAGCCGAGAAGGAAAGGGAAAAAAGGCTACAATTCCAGACCAATCTGTCGAATAATGAATTCGACGTACTGGACACCTTTCACCTGATCTTTTCCAACGCCCTGCAAGTCTTCGACTCCACCAGGATCCGGTTCACCAACGAGAATTTTCTGGACATCGACCCCAAGACCTATCGCTTTGAACGGGATACTACCAATAAGAAATTCTCGCTTTTCTACAACTGGCCTACCGGAACCAAATTCTACCTGATCGCGGGCCGGGATTTTGCCAAGGATTCCGCGGGCCGGATGCTGCTCAAAACCGATACCGTCAAGATCCAGACCAAAAAAGATATCGAGTACGGCGAAGTGCGTATCCGGGTCCTCAACCTGGACCTGACCGGTAAACCTGTATTGGAGTTCGTGCAGTCGGATGTGGTAAAATTTGCTTACCCTTTCAACACCCGGAAGGAAGTGCGGCGGAGGCTATTTACACCCGGGGACTATGAACTGCGCATTCTCTATGATACCAATGGCAATGGTAAATGGGATCCGGGGGAATTCTTCGACAAGCGCCATCAGCCGGAAAGGGTCACCTGGATACGGAAGAAGTTAACGGTCAAGGCCAATTGGGATAATGATCTGGATATCACCTTATAATCAATTGCAATCAAAATATTATCGATAAACGATAAATATTTACTATTTTACGGTTTAAACCAACCGCAGCATGCTCTCGTATAAAAGGGTCGATCTCATCCTCACGATCATTTTTATCCTTTTTGGTCTCTATCTTCTGGTCATCGTTTCCGGCTTTTTTTGGCATAGTGAGCCCGGCCATGGAGCGACCGGCTCGGATATTCTGAATGTCGACGGCTTTGATCCCGATCCACCGGAGCCTCGCCCGGGAGATACGATGACCTGGGGCCAGTTCAAGGAGGTAGAACGCAGGAACACACTGATCCGGCAGGAGCGGGACATGCAGGATCGCGCCAGCGGGAACAGCATAGGTGGTGGTGTTATTTCAATATGGTCTATCGAGGATTGCGATACCTGTTCGACCTTTCGTTCCGAGTTGGGCAGCCCGAAGAAGACCATTCGGTATTATCTGGGTATTTCGGGGTATCATCTCCGAATGGATACGATCTTTCATTTCCGGAACGGCAGGAATTATTTGCGCTATCCTTCCTGGGATTCGGTTCATTGGCATGGTGAAGACCGCACCCGCTTTGGGCATTATGTATTGAAGGAAGTACCTTTCCGTTATTCGTATAATAATTTTGATAACCGGCTGTCTGACCCCTCGGGGCAGGTGCTGGTCCCGATCGGCCGGGGCGCGTACAAGGCCTTTTTAGTTATAATCCCGCTTCTCAACGGTCTGTTCTTTATAACAATCCTCTATATCTGTATAGGTCTGCCTGCAAAAATCCTTATCCGTATTGCTCAGGGACAGGTCTTTATCCGAAAGAATATCCGCCAGTTATACCTGGCGGCTATAACTATTCCTGCCGCCATGGTGATCATGCTCCTTTTACATGCCATTATGCAATGGGTATTCCGGCGTGATCTGACGTCCGATCTGCAGTTCAGCTATCTGTCGATCGACTGGGACAGCGGATGGAGTATCGTCGCATCGATCGTTTTCTTCCTCATCGCCAAAGCTTTTAAAAAAGGATATGATCTGCAAAACGAACAGGATCTGACCATTTGATCAAAGCATCGTAATTTTCGCCCTTTATGCCGATCGTTGTCAACCTGGATGTCATGCTGGCCAAACGAAAAATGTCGCTGACCGAGCTTAGTGGCCGGATAGGGATCACGCTGGCCAACCTGAGCATCCTGAAAAGCGGTAAAGCCAGGGCGGTCCGGTTCTCGACCCTGGAAGAGATCTGTAAGATACTGGACTGCCAACCGGGGGATATCCTGGAATATATGAGCGAAGAAGCCTACCAAAAATTGATGGGTAAATGAGCCCAAAAGGGCGCGGTGGCGTACCTTTGCATCATGCAATTTTCTTCCGCTCTTTTGGAGAATGCCGTCAGTGAATTTTCCCGTCTGCCGGGTATCGGCAAGAAGACGGCCCTGCGGCTGGTCCTGCATCTGCTAAAGACCGACCCTTCCCAGGTCCAGGGTTTTGGGGAGGCCCTGATCCGGATGCGCCAGGACATCAAATTCTGTCAGCGTTGCTATAATGTGGCGGATGCGGATATCTGTTCTATCTGCGCCAATTCGCTCCGCAAGCAAGATCAAATTTGCGTAGTGGAAACCATCCGGGAAGTGATCGCTATCGAGAGCACCCAGCAGTTCAGCGGTACTTATCATGTGCTGGGCGGGATCATCTC
>Ga0070681_10004853_pt1 | contig 12897 bp, 16 predicted proteins | sample KBSC83BmetaG_FD_65650 | JGI IMG/M metagenome (GOLD analysis project Ga0070681, IMG submission 65650) | Corn rhizosphere microbial communities from Kellogg Biological Station, Michigan, USA - KBS C8-3B metaG | ecosystem: Host-associated > Plants > Roots > Rhizosphere | place: USA: Michigan... | reverse complement strand
CTGGGTCAGCAAGTGGTCGTGGATAACCGTCCCGGCGCCGGCAGCAATATTGCCGCCGAGATCGTCGCGAAAGCACCTGCCGATGGCTACACGCTATTTGAAGTGAGCATCACGCATGCAGTCAACGCCAGTCTCTATCGCAACCTGCCGTTCGATCTGCTACGCGATTTCGCGGCCGTGACGCAGCTCGCTTCGTCGCCTCAGATGCTGGTGGTTCATCCTTCGCTGCCGGTGAAGTCGATCGATGATTTCATCAGGCTCGCGAAAGCCAAGCCGGGCGTGGTCAACTATGCGTCGGCGGGCGCGGGCACTTCGACGTTTTTGGCGGCGGAATTGTTCAAAGCGCAGGCCGGCGTAAACATCGTGCACGTGCCATATCGCGGAGGAGGAGCGGCGCTGACCGCGGTGATCGCCGGCGAAACCCCGGTCTCTTTCGCTCCTGTTGCATCGGCGTTGCCGTACAGCCGGGAAGGCAGATTACGCGCGCTCGCGCTGACGAGCGCCAGGCGCATGTCGCTGCTGCCCGAAGTTCCCACCATTGCCGAATCGGGCTACCCCGGCTTCGAGTGCGGCAACTGGTACGGCGTGATGGTGCCCGTCAAGACACAGAAGGAGATCGTCGCAACGCTGCATCGCGCATCGCTTTCGGTGTTGGCCAAACCGGAGGTGAACAAGCGTCTGAGCGATCTCGGCTACGTCATAATTGGCGACGGCCCCGGGGAATTCGCTGCTTACATAAAATCCGAAGTCGAAAAACTGGCGAAGATCGTCAAAGCGCTGAATTTGAGCGTCACCGCAATCGACTGAAGCTTGCGACGAACCTGGCATAACTTGATAAAGGAGCGGGAGATGCGGAAAAACGATGCGCGCATGAAACGGGGCACCAAACTCTTGAAAAAGATGGGACGCGACGGCCTGCTGGAGGGCCAGAAGGAAACCTATCCGGATCTCTACGAGATGACGGTAGGGCATTTATTCGGCGATATCTGGACGCGTCCTCACTTGAGCCTGCGCGACCGGCAGTTGATCACGATCGCAGCCGGCGTCGCGCTCGCGCGCCCGACCGGCAATCACTCGCATTATCACAGCGCGCTCCACATCGGCATCACCCGGGAGGAATTGATGGAGCTGATCATCCACGTCGGCCACTATGCCGGGTGGCCGACGATAGGTCTCGCTACCCGGCAGTTGAACAAGGTGCTCGCGGCCGATGCCTCGCGCAAAAAGAAACACAAACCCCGAAAGATGAGAGAGCTGTCGGAAGCTTGGGAGCGGTAGCGTTTTGAAGTCGTAACGCGTCGGTCGTGCAGCGTTCGATCATTCGGCGCGGCGTTGCTTGCGCTCATCTGCGTGATTGGCGATTCAGATCGAGCTGTTCCCGTTCAGCATGACCTTCCATGCACGAGCTTGGGTTGAGACGGCTGAAACACATGGCCGTTATCCCGCGCATCAGCCAGGCAACCCTCGTACTCCTTGTATGCCGCGGCCGATTCCGCAATGACCGTCCGGTCGGCGGACATGCGCTGCCATTTCCAGCGATGGTTATGATCTAAATAAAAACGCCAAATGACATTCATCTTTGCCTTGCTAGCGGATTGACATAATGGGCCCAAGCCGAGGCTGGGCCGTAAAAGCGGATCTGACTGATCGAATTCCCGTCAGGTTGCTTTCAAATTCCCCGCCGAAGTCTTGCCATCCTTGCCTTTGACCAATTCGAATTGGACCTTCTGACCTTCGTTCAGTGTCGACAGACCCGCACCCTCTACCGCCGATATATGCACGAACACGTCTTTCGAGCCGTCGTCTGGCTGAATAAAACCAAAACCTTTAGATGCGTTGAACCACTTCACTGTCCCAGTAGCCACAAAAATCTCCTGATAAAAAAGTTAGGGTCGACTGTCGAGCCAGGCCGGTGCCGGTCCCAGTTCGACAGGACGGACAGTTTACTGCATCGTGCCCGAGGTTGCGACTATGATCGGTGCAAGCCGTGCGGGCACAGTGTACGGGTAGATATCAGCCCGCTGGGCCCGGCGCCCACCCTGAAGGCGCTAGATGCGTCTGCGCGAAGTCGAGCGCGCTGGCTTCGAGCGGGGTTGCGAGCGTCTGATTCCAGCGATTGAGCCAGCCCAACAGCGAGATGACCGCGACAATCTCGATAATGGCGTCCTCGGAATAGTGCTGCTTGAGCTCGACGAAATGCGCTTCGGTCACGGCCGGAGGGTGGCCGCCCGCGGCGCGCGCAAGGTTCAACGCGGCACGCTCGGCTGGATTAAACAATGGGCTCGCTGCGAACTGCGACAAGGCCTGAACTTTCTCGACTGGCGCGTTGCTGATGGTCGCGGCATTCTGTGCGTTGTGCGCCTCGGTGTAGCGATCGCCGCAGGCACTGCTTACGACTTTGGCCACCATGAACTTCAGCGCCTGCGGCACCTCGCCGCCTTCCATCATGACTGCGGTGTGCAGGTCGCGGTAGGCGCGGAATACATTGGGCCTGCGCACCATCGTGAGCCAGCTGTTGGGAGGATATCCTTTGATCTTGTTCCAGCCTTCCATGTAATCCGCGACCTGCGCGAACTGCTCGGGGCTTGCCGGTGAAATGCGTTCCATAATTTACTCTTGTGTCATACGGGTTACTTGCGAGAGTCGGACCCAGCGACGACCTCATTCGCGTGCCGCGCCAAGCACATTGCTCTGCTCCCGCCGTTGTGCCTTTCAGAGTCGATGATGATGACTTTCCCGTAGCCTCGTGTCAAAGCGGACGTAACTTCTGCGGCGCGAGCGATACAAACTGTTACATCAAGTCATTGAACAGCATCGTGTTGTGTAAGTCTGATTCATTGTCCCCCAGACTTATCGGGATAACCTAACCACCTACAAATTTTGGAGGTAACATGAACAAGCTAATTGCGAGCACTCTTGTTTCCATCGGACTTACTGCCGCGAGCGCATCGATGGCAGTGGCCCAACCCGTAACTCCTCCCGCAACCGATCATGCTCAGGCCCGGCACGGAATGCAGCGTTTTGAAGGAAAACGCGCGTTCAGCCTGCCGAGCGAACGGGTCGAGGCGCGGCTTGCCTACATAAAAACCGCGCTCAAAATCACCGACGCCCAGCAGCCGCAGTGGAATGCATTTGCGGACACGCTGCGCAAGCAGGCAGCCGAAGGCGACAAGCGCATGCAGGCGTGGCGCGCCCAAGCCGGACAGCGTTCTGAACGTCAAAGACCCACGGCCATCGCGCGCATCGAGCGCGTACAACAGCGTCATGCCGCCGCGGTCGTGAGATTGAACGAACTGCTTGCAGTCGAAAAACCGCTTTACGCGTCGCTCTCGACCGACCAGAAGTCAGTTGCCGACGAGCTGCTGGCGCCGCGCACTCGTGGTGGGATGTTCCGCCACGGTGGAATGCATCGTTCGCGGGCCTAACGAGCATCATATTCCGCCTCTAAATCTTCCGACTCGGGGGAGATGAGGCCGGAACCGCGGGCCGCCCAATGCGGGCGGGCTTGCAGCAGCAAAGAAACGGAGTCCGATCTCACGGGCTCCGTTTCAATTTGTTGCGCTGCTCAAAAGCGAAACCCGAATGCCGCTCGGATCATGTGATGGTTCGAAAAGTTGACGTGTGGATCGCTCGCGACGCGTGCGAAGTAGCGGCCGAAATCGTACGTCAGCGTCATACCGGTGCCACGCACCCACTCGCCATCATCCGTCGCGCGGCCTTCCTTGTGGAACACGTCGAGTGTCCAGCGCGTGCTGTCATCGGATTTGATGCGCGCCGTCGCATGCGTCACGCGCTGCCCGGTGCCGAGCCGGTCGTCCCTGATCTGGAACAAGGTCAACGTAGTGTTGGGCAGTGCGCGCGTGCCGAAGCCGAGCAGAATCGAGTCGTTGGGATCGAAATTGAGATTGAAATAATCTTTGAGGTTGGTGCGTCCGAAGCCAAGCAGTCCGAAGTGCCGCTCGCCAATTTCGGCAGTTGCGCTGGCCCCGAGAAAACCGCGGGTCGCGTACTGCAGCGAGGTTATCACCCGGCCGAAGCGCAGCTCGACCGAGCGTTCGTAGCCGAGGCGCAATTGCTGGAATTCGTCCGCGCGCTGGTAAAAACCGACCCATGCCGTATGCACATCGCGGTTGCCGCGCAGGTTGAGATCGTAGGCCGGCGTTTCATTCGTGGTGCGATAGAGCGTCGGCGTGAATTTGTAGGCAATACCTTCTTCGCGCGCGGGCGGCGGCTCGCGCTCCAGCGCGGCATCCGCGCGGCCGTCGATGGTCCATCCTGGGAGCGGAATGCCAAGCAGCGCAGCGGCGGCTAGAGTCTTAATCCAGCTTGATATCATCAGGCAGCATTGCTGAGCATTGCATGACTATCATCTCAGAAAACCTTTTGTGCGCCGAACTCCGGGGCCACCTTGTCCAATCGCTGCGCGAGGAGCGGAAGGCGGCGCGTGGGCACGGCGGGAAAGAGATGATGTTCGACGTGGTAGAACATGTTGTAGGTCAGCTTTGCCTTCAGACGGTCCCTGACCGTGCGGGCAGGATAGAGCTCAGGCGCGCTGTCGTGATGCACGGTCCACACGGCGAAGTACGACGTCAGACACTGGCCAAGCGTCATCGCACACACGTGATACTCGAGCGCAGGCGCATCGAACACGAAGAAGACGAGGACGATCCAGACGAGGTTCGCGCTCAGTTCGGCGGCGATCCAGCACCGCTGGCGCGCGCTGCCGACTTGCCAAGCCTTACGATGCAGGCACAGCGGAAACCACGGACCGATGACGATGGCGCGCCATGCCGGCATGCGCACGCTCATCGCTTCGACATCTTCGTCGGCGAGGCAATGCCGATGGTGCCGCAAGTGGTTGATCTGCACCGCATGCATCGACCCCAGCATCATGATGCTAAGCGTGAACATTACCCATTCGGTAGCGGCGCGCGAAATGCCGAGCGCGTAATGATAGGCATTGTGAACCTGACGCAGCCCGGTGAGAAAGAACATGAACGAACAGCCGAGCGCAACGACATAGATCTCATGTTGAGCAGCCGCTAACGACGCGGCCAACCACGGCAGCGAGATCGCGAGCTCGTGCGCGATTTCGTTTCTGCGCAGCGGCACGAGATCGCGCCACTGCACCGAGTTAAGCCGCGAATCATTCCTGTCGAGCCTTTGCAACTGCATTATCTGCCCGCGAGCTGGAGCGCAGTAAAAACCAGTCCGCCAATAAGGCAGGCAGCGCTCAGGATAATGCCGAGGATCAACACAGCCAGAAAAGCGCCGTAGGGACGCGTGAAAATGAGCGCGTCGCTCGACAGATCACCGTCGGGACTGACGCCTGTCATTACCAACTCGTACGGTCCCGGGTGCTCGACGGCAAAACCGCGCACGGAGATGCGCACCGTGGCGAATCCCGAGGTGGTGGTGCGCAGCACGATGGGCCATGACCGCACGTCGTGCGCGCCCGCCGTGTCGCGCAAGGAAAAGTTGGCATTCGACGACGCAGTCTTGAAACGCGGGTGCTCGACGTACAGAATGAAAGTTCCGGGTTGCGCGAAACTTACGCTTTGCCGGGCAGCGGCAGGCAGGCGCACGACGACGCTTTCACGCAATAGACCGATGAGCCTTGTAATCGTGAAGGCAAGCATCACGGCGCCCAGCACCATGGCGCCTATCGTCAGGATCAGCCATTGAGGTTGCATCGACGCGGATCCGGTTCCAGATTACTGGAGTTTTTCTTCGAGCCAGTCGTGCATGGCGTCGCACGCGCGCGTCAGGTATATCTCATGCGATGCGACTTAGCTGACGCGCACAACGATCTTGCCTACCATCGCGCTCGATTCCATCCAATCTTTCGCCGCAGGCAATTCGTCGAAGTCGAACACGCGATCGACGAGCGGCGTGATGCGGCCGTCGGCGAGCGCCGGCAGTACGTCGCGCGCGAATCCGCGCATCGCTTCAGCGCGTTCTTCCTGGGTCAGCTTCGCGTTCGATATGCCGAAAATTTCGTGGCGGTTGGCGTGTACCGCGCCCAAGTCGATCTCGGCCTTGAGCACGCCATCGACGTACCCTACCACCGCGAGGCGGCCGCGCCGCGCGAGACAGTTCAAGCACTCGGCGAAGATCGAGCCGCCGACCAAGTTGACGATCAGGTTCGCACCCTTGCCGGCGGTCGCTTCCTTGACCCTGGGTGCGAAATCCGCTGCCCGCGTCGTGATGGGTATGTCGAGACCGATGTCTTTCAGCCGCGCGAGTTTTGCCGCCGAGCCGGACGTTCCTATCGTATGCGCGCCGATCATGCGCGCGATCTGGATGCACGCGACGCCTGCACCCGCCGAGACGCCATTGACAAGCAGCCATTCGCCGGCCTTTAACTTGCCGTATGGGGGATACAGCATCTCATAGGCCGTCAGAAACGAAATCGGGACCGCCGCGGCCTGCTCCCAAGTGAGCCGCTGCGGCACCGCCAAGGCCTGATGCTCGAACACGGTGGCGTATTGTGCGAAGCCGCCGCGCACGCGGCCGAATACGCGGTCGCCGGGCTGAAACGCCGTGACGCCTTCGCCCACTGCGTGCACTTCGCCGGCGGCCTCGTTGCCGCCGATTTTCTCAGGCCCGCCGTGAACTGCACCTCCCACCACGAGCTCGCCGCGGTTCATCGCGGTTGCGCGCACCCGTATGACGAGTTCGCCTTTTTGCGGTTTTGGCACCGGGACGTCGCGCCATTCGAGGACGGCCTTGTGGTCTCGCGTCACGATCCAGCAGGATTTCATATTTTTCCTTTACAAAACGATTTCGATAAAGCCCTATGACATCGAGATATCCTGTGTCAGTACACGACTACAAAAAAACCGGGGTTGCGCTGACTTCAGGCGACCCATCGTGGCCCTAACATATCGATCGCAAGTCAGCCGGTGCGCCGAAACCTTAGTTCGTTATCCCGCGTTTCCGAGCTGATGTTTTGCACGCCGGGCCGAATCTGATTTTATCGCAAAGGAGGTCAATTCTATGAACTGGGATCGTATCGAAGGAAACTGGAAGCAGGCTAAAGGCAAAATCAAGGAGCAGTGGGGCAAACTTACTGACGATCACCTCGACAAGGTCGCGGGCAAACGCGATCAGCTCGTCGGCAAAATCCAGGAATGTTATGGGGTTGCCAAAGACGATGCCGAACGTCAGGTCAAGGATTGGGAGACCCGCTATTACGACGAAACTTATGGAGAGACGAGGCGGCGTGCCTGAGGGCATTCACGCTTAAGTGATGCATCCTGCATATTTTTTCAACTTCGAGAGGTTAATATCATGAAATCCAAATTTGTGACTGCGTTTCTGATTGGCGCGTTGGCGGTTCCGTTTGCGGGCTATGCGGCCGATTCTGACAAGGATCGCTCTTCGCCGAAAGATTTCGTCAAGGACTCGGTGATAACGACCAAAATAAAAGCTGAATATGCCAAAGACAAGGACGTGAGCGCGCTGAATATCAAAGTCGACACCGACGATAAAGGCGTCGTGACACTCAGCGGCAATGCCAAATCAAAGGCGGAAGCGGATAAAGCCGTGATGATTGCGCGCGATACGAAAGGCGTCACTTCGGTCAAGAACGAAATCCAGGTCAAGTAGTTCTGGCGCTGAATCCCGCGTGCGCGGTATAAAGCGCGCACGGTGGTGAAAGGGGTTAGGTCAATTTCATTTGACCTGGCCCTTTTCTCTTGGTCAAAGCTTATTCCACATGACGACTAATGCGCCCGGCGGGTTTTTGTTTGCCCTGTTTTTTCTTCACGGTGCTTGTTGCGCACGTACATCCACTGACCCATCGCCGCAGTTATCAGGAGAAGTAAATTGGTGACCAGGAACACCCAATTTTCCAGCAGCCAGCTATAGACAACGAAGCCGCTCGAGGCTGCAAACTGACCGATAAAGAGCCATCTGGAAAGACCCCGCGTACTGCGGTCACGCCATTCGGTGTAGACCTGCCTGGCGAGCGTCAGCAGCAAAATGACCGCTGAAGTCCACCCGATACTATCGGTCAAAACGCGTGCCCCACTCGCAACGAATTTATTGTTTAGTGTACGATCCGGCGGGTTCTGCTGGATTGCTTGAGGCGGCTGCTCGCGTGAAGTGCTTCATGATGCGGAAAGCGCGGCGAACGGGACCCCGTCCAGATACGAAATAGCATGCGCGACAATTCCTGCCACGCCTGGCGTACCAGAAATGCCGACACGATTGCGCCGATAGATCCTGCCGTCGCGCCGTCCGCGCGGCCGGCGCGCACGCGACGCGTCTTGTGGCGGTGCGACAGTGCAAACGCGATCGCTCCGCCTAAGGCTGCCGCCCATGCGATGGTAGAAGGACGTCTGAGTCGCAAATTTACCGCCGTGCGCAAACGCGACACACTATCGTAGGTGTCGCGCCGGGCTTGCTGTAGCCTGCGCTCTGCGGCAAAAATCGCCAGTTTTGATGGGGCCGTCATTTCTTGTCCGAGTGTGCCGGAGTGGTGGCGATCTGGCGTCTGGTCGCGGAAAACAGCAGGTCGCGGCTCATGCGCATGCAAAGCCAGAGCACGAGCCCCGCTGCCACGAGATTAACCAATGCGATTGCGATGAGTACCGCCGTCCACGAAAATCCATATGAGACAGCCCACATGGCCATCGCACCCACCACACTTAACCACGCAGTCACGGCGAGAATCGCCGCAATCGAACCGCATGCGACCATCCACATCAAGGTGATCCCGGCGCGCCTCGCTTCGAGCGTCGCCAGGTCGAGGAAATCGGAAATTACCCGTCGAATCGCGCCAAGTGTATTCGTGAGCTCGCCGAAAATGCTGGATGATTTTTGCTTCGTTTCCGACCCGAGCGCTCCAGGGGACGGGGCGCCGGTTGGCGCCTCTCCCCGAAGCTCGGCCGCGTGATTCGCGGGACCATCCATTTTCGCGCTCACCGCGTTTGTTAAATAATGCGGCTGAGAAGAAACCCGGCGGCCAACGCGATTGCGACTGATTTCAATGGATTCGCTTTTACGTATGCGCAAGTGTCATCCATCAATTTCTGCTGCGTAGCTTTCAGGTCTTTTCCCTTGTCACCTATCCAATCAGCCGCCGGACTCGCAACATCGGCTGCTTTGTCGACCGCCTGATGCGCATAGGCTGCAACCCGTTCAATCGCCGGCTTGACTTTGCGCGCCGCGTCATCGGCCGCACTCGCGGCTTTATCCACGGCGGCGTGCGCGCCGGTTGTCGCCTTGTTGATGGTGCCGCCATCCCCCATTGCTGAACTGCCATAAGGCGAAGTGTTGCTAGTGGCTTTCGTTTCCATTTCGATTCTCCTCTGTAAAATAAAGTGCTGCGGCAGAAATTCGAGCAAGCGGTGGGATTATTTGAAACCCCACCGGCGCTCGCGTAAGTGCTCTATAGGACCATACTGAAATAGGTCAAACCATCGACTCGAATTGACGATCCCAGTGACTGCACAGGCGACTTTATCGACTACGATTATCGGTAAATGTCAGCGAGAGGATGAGTTGTCTGTAGGACTTCGCAGGCGATCGCGGCCGAGGTCGGTGAGCTGCATTCCGCCCTCGGCAAGTTCGATAGCGAGCCCGAGCGTGAGCAGCCTGTTTGCGATAGCAGCAGGAGGCGCTGGTTTCACCGGTTCGTCGGTATGCAGCCGTTGCAGCCAGTCGAGTTCCGCAGGTGTCAGATCCTCATCCATATCGCGTCTTAAAAAATCTGAGCCTTCCCATTGACGGCATACGAAAATAACGCAGAAGTTTTTGCGTGGTTTAATCGACACATTACCACTTCGCATGAAACCCCGCACATTCCGGGGCGCCGGCATTTCGAATCCCGCTGGCATAAAGAAATCTACCGGCGCGGCCAGCTTACAGCATTTTACTTTGAAACAAGATCGAACAAGGAGCCCGCGTGAGCTTGGCGACCTTTGAGGCCGTTTTTGGATCCGTGCGCTGAATGTCTGACATGTGTCCGTCATGCGGGGATTGCTAAAGTGTAGTCCTATTCCTACGTTGCGATAGGTTCCCGCTGACAATTGTGCACGGGGTCGCGGAGGTAGACTGATGTTTTAAAGGCGACGCTAGGCAATGCCGGTTCGGTGCCGCCCATCCAACTGATTCATCAGGATCTGCAGGAGCACCATGAATAAATCCATTCTGAATGGCCGCTGGAAGCAGGTTTGCGGGAGGTGTAGAAAAGCGTGGGGCAGATGGACCTGCAACGTTCACCAGGAATTTCGCGGTGAGCGGGAAATTGTTGACGGAAAGCTCCAAGAGCACTGCGCACGCAACAGCCGTTAGACAAGACAACGGGCTGTGGAGACAGCTCGTGTCGCGACGTCAGCGCCCGCGGGGCGCCTGCGGCAAAACAAGATCGCCTTCGCAACGGTTCCTCAACGCGCATTCTGCGCGCATTGTGCTTTTTCTGACTGCCTTATTTTCCCCAACCGCTAGGCGGTCGAGGAGTCATCGGGCAAACGCGTGGTGTCGAGGGTCCCTCCGGAATTGCCGCGCTTGATCCGGGTATCCGGTCTTCCTCAGGCAGTTGGAGTAACCTTCGTCCTCAGCCGGTTAAGGGAGAAGCCATGAGTACGACTGCAGTCTGCCATGATTTCATTCGTTCGGCGTTGATGCTCGCATGGGCCGCACTCACGGCGCACGCGATTGCGGCCCCACTCGAGCCGGTGCTCGCGCTCGCGGGGAAGGAAAAAGCGCCGCTCCTCGAGACGCTGAAAGATCTTGTGTCGATCGAGTCGGGCAGCGGAGATCGCGAGGGACTCGACAAGATTGCGGACCTGATCGCCGGGCGGTTGCAGGCGCTTGGCGGCAAAGTCGAGTTGATCGAACCGGACCCTGCCCACATCTACCGCATGGTCGATACGCCCAAGCAGATCGGCAAGATGGTGCTCGCGCGCTTCACGGGAAAAGGCACCCAAAAAATCCTGCTGATTGCGCACATGGATACCGTTTATCTGCGCGGCATGCTTGCTAAACAGCCATTCCGCGTCGACGGCAAACGCGCATATGGACTGGGCATCGCCGACGACAAGCAGGGCATTGCGGTCATTCTTCACACGCTCGCAATTCTCAAGGCGATGGATTTTCGGGATTATGGACTTGTCACGGTGCTGATCAACGCAGACGAGGAAGTCAGTTCGGCGGGCTCGCGCAGCCAGCTCATCAAACTGGGCGGCGAGCACGATGCGGTATTTTCACTGGAAGCCTCACGGGTCGAGTCCGACCTTTTGTCGCTGACGACGGCGGGCATTGGAGCCGTAGTCCTCAACGTGCAAGGCAGGGCTTCTCACGCCGGGTCGGCGCCGCAAAACGGCCGCAACGCGCTCTATGAGCTTGCGCATCAGATACTGCAGACGCGCGATTTGTCCGATCCCGCGACCGGACTCAAAATGAACTGGACGGTCGCGAGCGCCGGCACCAATCGCAATGTAATTCCGGCCGTGGCGTCAGCAACGGCGGACGTGCGCGTGCTGCGCATCGCCGATTACGATGGAATCGAGCAGAAGGTGAGGGAGCGCATTAAGAAACAGCTGATACCCGACACCAAGATCGAAATGATCTTCGAGCGCCGCCGGCCGCCGCTCGAGCTGACGTCCGCGAACCAGGCGCTCGCGAAGCACGCGCAACGCATTTACTCAGAGCTTGGCAGGGATCTCGTCGTCGGCGTACACGCCGAAGGAGGTGGAACCGACGCAGCATTCGCGGCTCTCAAGACCAAGGCGCCCGTCATCGAACGCTTCGGTCTGCGCGGTTTCGGCGCGCATTCGAACGATGCTGAATACATCGATATCGACTCGATCGAGCCGCGCCTGTACTTGCTGACGCGCATGATCATGGACGTAGCGCTCGTCAAGGACCGCTAGGGAATCTCTGAAGTGGCGATAGACACGATGGTGAATTCAGGTTTCTGTGCGGTAGCAGTCGTGCTCATGCTCGGTCCCGCGGCCGTGTTTGCAGAGAAGGCTGATGATGCGGCGAGCTTTCCGACCCGGCCTATCCGCATCGTCGTCGGCTTTACGCCAGGCGGCCAGCCCGACATCTATGCGCGCCTGATCGCCATCAAGCTGACCGAAGCGCTGCACCAGCAGGTCGTCGTCGATAACCGTCCCGGCGCAGGCGGCGTGATTGGAACCCAGATCGTCGTCGGTGCCAATCCGGACGGCCACACGCTGCTGTCGGTGTCGTCCGCACACGTGAGCTCGCCCGCAGTTCACGCCAGGCTGCCGTACGACACGGCGAAGGATCTCGCCGGAATCACGCTGACCGCAACGGCCACTTACTTGCTGGTCGTTCCTCCGACGCTGGGTGTAACGACCGTCCAGGAGTTTATTGCGCTCGCAAAGTCCAGGCCCGGGCAGCTCAACTTTTCATCGGCGGGCACGGGAAGCGGCACGCATTTCGCGGGAGAGATGTTGAAGCAAAGCGCCAACATCGACGTTGTTCATATTCCGTACAAGGGGATACCCGAATCGCTTACCGATACCATGACCGGCAGAGTTCAGTTCACCATGGCGCCGATCGCGAGCTCGGTGACGTTCGTGAAAGAGGGAAGGCTGCGCGTGCTCGGTGTCAGCTCGAAGAAACGCTCCGCGATCTATCCCGACATTCCGACGATTGCGGAATCCGGACTACCGGGTTTCGAATGGGATTCCTGGGGTGGATTGCTCGCGCCAGCGAAGACTTCCCGCGCGGTCATCACCAAGCTCAATCGCGAGATCACGCGCGCGCTGCTGCTGCCCGATGTTGAACAACGCCTGCGCGCGCTCGGCGCGGAGCCAGTGCCCTCGACTCCCGCCGAGTTCGACAAATTTATTGTCGAACAGCTGCGCGTGGTCGCTCAACTTGCGAAAAAGGCGGGCATCAACGCGCAATAGTCGT
>Ga0070681_10004848_pt1 | contig 12900 bp, 10 predicted proteins | sample KBSC83BmetaG_FD_65650 | JGI IMG/M metagenome (GOLD analysis project Ga0070681, IMG submission 65650) | Corn rhizosphere microbial communities from Kellogg Biological Station, Michigan, USA - KBS C8-3B metaG | ecosystem: Host-associated > Plants > Roots > Rhizosphere | place: USA: Michigan... | reverse complement strand
GGGCGATCTTGACGAGCCAGCCGATGACGATGGTCCCGGCGTCACGCGGCATGCGAAGGTCCAACACGTCCACAATGTCGGCCGAACGGGCGAGCGGCTTGAGCCGTGCGGCGGTGTGAGTCGCCGAGGCCGTTCAGCGGCCCAGCCGGGAGCGCACCATCGAGGTGAGCAGGCCGAACTCGCGGATGCGCAGCCGTCGGGCCAGGAACACGAAGATGCCGCTGCCGATCGCGAGCGCGACGACAACGGCGACCAGCGAGGACTCCGGGTCCAGGCCGAGGCCGGCGGTCAGCGCCCGGGCGGCGGCGTACGCCGGGATCACCGCGATCAGCGACGCGATCGTGAGGCGCACGTGCGTGCGGGCGATCCGGTGTTCGTTGACCGGCCCGAGGCGCCGGCGCAGCAGCCGCGCGAACCACAGCGTCCCGACGATGTAGGACAGCGAGAACCCCAGGGCGAGGCCGACCACCTTGCGCCCGGACGGAAGGGCAAGGTAGAGGACGACGTCCGCGAGCACGTTCAAAGCCGTGATCGCGAAGTTGACCAGCGCGGGCGTGCGCGAGTCGTGTAGCGCCAGGAACGCGCGCAGCTGTATCTGGAACGCGGAGAACGGCACCAGCCCGACTGCGAACGCCGCGAGCGTCGCTCCGGTGAGGCGCGCATTGGCCAAGTCGGTGTTGCCGTGCGCGAACACGACCGCGCCGATGAGAGGCCCGAGTGCGATCAGTGCGACCGATGCCGGCACGAGCAACGTCGCCGACAGCGTCAATCCGCCCCCGACGGTGTTGGCGATCTCACCGCGGCGTTCCAGGGCCGCGCTTCGGCTCATCCGCGGGAACAGCGCAGTGACGACCGTCACCGCGATGACGGCGTAAGGCAGGGAGAAGAGCACGAAGGCGTAGGCATACGCGGAGTAGCCGAAGCCCGCACCACCGAGTGCCCCACCGCTCGATGTCGCGAGGTTGACGATGACGAGGTAACCGAGCTGGTTCACGAGCACGTAGCCGACCATCCAGGCCGCGAACGGACCGGCGGAACGGAAGCCCGCGCCGCGCCAGTCCCAGCGCAGCCGCATGGGGAAGCGCACCGCTCGGATCGCGGGAAGCAGGGCGATGGTCTGCACCACGATCCCGGCAGTCGTGCCGATGGCAAGGATCAGCTTCTGGTTCTGGGTCAGCGTGGACGCGCGGGGATGCGTGCCGGCGACAGCGAGGAACAACGCGCCGGCTGCAATGACGACGAGGTTGTTGAGCACCGGCGCCCACATGGGAGCCGCGAAGCTGCCGCGGGTGTTCAGGATCGCCGTCAGCACGGCGCCGATGCCGTAGAACAGCACCTGCGGCAGGAAGAACCGCGCGAACATCGCCGCGAGGTCGCGGTCGGGGCCGGACAGGCGGCTCGCGTAGAGGTCCACGATCTGCGGCGCGAGAACGACCGCGACGACGGCCACGACCGTCAGCGTCGCCGCGACGATGGTGAACAGACGTTGCGCGTACGCCGTTCCTTCATCCTCAGCGCGTTGTGATGCCTGCACGAGCAGCGGGATGACGATGCTCGCGAGGACGCCGCCGAGAAGCAGGTCGTAGAGGATGTTGGGGATCGTGTTGGCGACGTTGTAGGAGTCGCCGATGTAGCGACCGAGCGCGGCGGCGATGACGACGGTGCGCAGGAACCCGGTGATCCTCGAGGCCAGCGTCCCCGTCGCCATGGCCACGCCGGAGCGCGCCAGGCTCGGTTCGCTCACGCGTGCTCCGCCACCGAACGTCGCGCCGCCAGTGCCCGGCGGACGAGGCGGATCGCCACCGCGAGCAGCAACGCACCGGTTGCGCCGGCGGTGATGAGGATGGCCACCGTGCCGTATGCCGTCGATCGCACGAACAGCTGCTCGGGGTCGTCGTACGCCGCGCCGGAGCGGGTCAGCAGCCGCACGGTGAGCGGGAAGACACCGGAGGTGCGCGCCGTCGCCCGCACGTCGACCGCGATCTGCCGGTGCGCGGGGATGGTCTGCGCCTTGCGGCCCTGCCCGGACAGCTTGAGGTGCTGACTGCTGATGGCGACGATGACGCTGACGGGTGTGTCGAGCTCGTTCGCGACCGTCACCGGCACGGTGCCGCTGTGACTGGTCAGCGTGACGAAGCTGCCGTTCGGCGACGCGATCCGCACCTTGTGCATCGTGGCGGCGAGCTGCGTTGCGACGTTGGACCGATAAGTGGCGGCGTCGGCGCGATGACCACGCCACGACGACGACAGCGTGCGCACGACCGCGTCGTCGAAGCTCCGCGCCTGCGGGTCACCCGGCGGCAGGATCTCCGCGAACCTGTCGGCGTTGGACTTGAGCGTGCGCACATCGCCTAGGTAGGACTGCGGCAGCTCCGCGCGACGGGCCAGCGACGGGTAGTTCAGCGGGGCGCGGATGACCGTCGGCGTCGGCGCCGCGGCGAGGGCGCGCGAGAGCGGAACCGGCTCGATCCACGGGACCTTGCCGGTGTCGGTGAGCAACGCGGTGGCGTAGGTCGCGCTGGGTGCCCAACGTCGCTCCGGCGCAACGACGAGCGTCCGTTGGTAGGACGGTTGCTCGGCCTGGATCATCAGCGTCTCGGCGAGGAATCTCTGGATGGCGAGCGGACCTTTGTCGGGCTCGCGTGCACCGATGGCGACGACCGTCGACAGCCCGCTGTCGGTGAGCAGCGCGTCGAGGTTTCCATCCCGGGCGCGGACGGTCGCGTGCGCGTTGGGCGTGACGCTCGGCGGAGTGAGCGGCGGCAGTGCGGACCCGTCGAGCACCACCGTCGAAACGCGCGCGGCGAAGAGCGTGTCGAGGGTTCTCTGGTCGACCAACCCGGCCGGCGGCCAGATGTAGGGCAACGGTGTCGTCGACAGCGCTTGAGAGACAAGCGTCGTGCCGCTGTTGATGGCAGCTTGCACGGCCGCGGCGAGACCCGCGTCGGTGCTCGAGCCGGCGCGCGTCGCCGCGACCAGGTCGGGGTCGGCGTACGGCAGCGAGAGCACCTCGGACTTGCCCGCAGCGTCGGCCAATGCGTGCAGCCACGCTTTCGCCTCGTCGGACCCGACGCCCTTGCGCGCGTCGCGGCCACGACCGACCTTGTAACCGGCCGCCATCTTGGTGAGGTCCTCGACGAGCAGCGGGTCGACGGTCCAGGTCACGGGGACCGAGCTGACGGGCACCGTCGGTTTGGACTTGCGTCGTGCTTTCCGCCGCGGTGGTGGCGGTGACGTCTGGTCCTGTGCGGCGATCCCTGCCGCCATCAGGTCGGCGAGCCGGCCGCCGGCCGCGATGGAGGTCGCCAACGCGTCGTCGGTCCAGTCGTCGCCGACGGTGCGGTGCGGGCGGTCGACGAGCGGCCACACCCACGACACCTGGGTCGGCTGGCCGACGCCGGGCACGCCGACCGGTGCCCAGGGCAGGAAGGTGCGCAGGCCGCCGACCGTCCCGAACGACTGCGGTGTCGCGCCGCTCACCCCGACACCGAGCTCGTAGACCTGCCACGGCCGGTCGAGGTGCAGGTCGTCGACCGCGACCGAGAGGGCGAACGGCTCCTGCGCGCCCGGTGCCAGGGTCCGCAGCGCCGGAATGGCGGTCGCCGCAACCACCGGCGGCAGCGGGGCGGGTCCGACGGTGCCGCCGGGCTGACGGGTCCCTGTCGCGTAGTCGTCGAACTCGCTGCGCGACCCGACCCGGTCGGGGTTGTAGCGCAGCTGCAGCGAGATCTGGCTGACGGGGTCGCGGGAAGTGTTGTGCAGGACGCCGGTGATGTGCAGGACGTCACCCGGCTGCGGTGCGATCGGGGCGAGCGAGCGCATCGTCACCGTGACCGGCAGCGGCGGCGTCGCTGCGCTCGGCGTCGACGGCGTCACGACTGGCGGCGGCTGCGAGGCCGGTGCCGACGGAACCGGCGTCGTGGTTGTCGGTGCTGGTGACGACGAGGTGGAGGGCACCGGGCTCGGGGTCGCAGCCGCGGCGCTCATCGGCGCGGCGATGAGAAGAGCGGACGCGACCGCGCCTGCCCGTCTGATCCCGGCTCGTCCCATCCGCGTCCTGGCGCTCAGGCGGTGTCGGCGAGCAGGTCCGGGACCCGCTCGATCAGGCGGCGCTCATCGGCGTAGGCCAGCCGCTTGGGCAGCTCACCGAGCGGCACCCACGCGACCTCCTCGACCTCGACGTCGTCGGCCGAGAGCTCACCGTCGGTCGCCATCATCAGGAAGTGGTGCACGGTCTTGTGGATCCGCCGGCCGTCCGCGACGAACCAGAAGTCGATGGTGCCGAGCTCGGCGACCACCTGGCCGGTGATGCCGGTCTCCTCGGCGACCTCGCGCACCGCCGCGTCCTCGGTGGTCTCCCCCGGCTCGACGTGGCCCTTCGGCAGCGACCAGAGCAAGCGGCCGCGTCGGTCGGTGCGGCCGATCAGCGCGGCGCGGGCGCGGTCGGCATCGCGGGAGTCGATCACCAGCCCGCCGGCCGATGTCTCCTCGACCCTCCGCAGACGACGGCGGGCGGAGGCGGGCATCCCTCGATCGTAATGTCGGGTCGTCGCGACGCCGCGTCGGCGACGCTCCCGCCGCGGCGCTTTTCGCTACCGTCGCAGGCGGTCGTCCGCGCCGGCGTGCCCGACGATGTCGAGCTCCATGGCCCCCTGCTCGATGACACTGTGCATCTCGTCGGACAGATCCACCGCCGCGCTGGTCGGCACGCAGAGCTCCGCGACCGCGGCGCGGCTCGCCGTCAACAGCCAGCGGGTCGCGATGCCGAGCGCGGTGCCCCCGTCACCGGTGGGCGCGTAGACCACTTCGGAGTGACCCACACAGCTGTCGGCGAGCACGGTGACCGACTCCGGCAGCAGCACGGGCGACACCAACGTCGCGGCGAAGTCGGTGAGCATGTTGACCGTGTCAGCGCGCACTGCGCGCAGCGTGCTCGCGCCGACGGCGGACAGCACCGCGCCCGGATGCGGCGTCTGTGTCGCCCGAACGATCACGGCGACCGGCGTGTCGTCGGCGAGATAGACCCGCACCGCGACGCAGCGGTCGGCCGGCAACCCCATCGCGTCCGGGATCTCGTCGGCGGACAGCACCAGACGGGGAAGGCGGACGACCTCGTGTGGGACCTCGCGTGCCAACAGGGAGCGGTGCACGTCGAGCGCGTCGAGCATCGCGGGCCTTCCGACGGGGAAGTCGAGGGGAAGTAGTCGACGACCCTAGGCCGAACGGCGCAAGACCACCAGACCCAAATGGGTGGCATCGATCTTCCCCCGTAGGCTGTCCGGTCGTGCCCGCAACCGACGCCACCGCGAAGGCGGCCCGTCGCGCCGTACGTGAGCTGTTGCGGGTCGCGCCCGTGACGGGACACGTCGCGCAGCGCTTCGTCGACGCCGGGCACGAGCTCTACCTCGTCGGAGGCTCGGTCCGCGACGCGCTGCTCGGGCGCCTCGGCGAGGACCTCGACTTCGCCACCGACGCCCGGCCCGAGCAGATCCTCGCGCTGGTCGCGCCGCTCGGCCCGACCTGGACCACCGGGATCGCCTTCGGCACCGTGGGCGTCCAGGTGCAGGCCGCCGGTGACGCGCACCGTTGCGAGATCACCACCTACCGTGAGGACAGCTACCGCGCGGACAGCCGCAAGCCCGACGTGAGCTACGGCGACACCATCGAAGGCGACCTGTCCCGCCGCGACTTCGCGGTGAACGCGATGGCGATCCAGCTGCCGCTCGACGTCGCGCGTCCCGTGGTCGATCCCTACGGCGGCCTCGACGACCTGGGGGCGCGCATCCTTCGGACGCCGGTCGCACCGGAGCGTTCCTTCGACGACGACCCGCTGCGGATGCTCCGGGCCGCGCGGTTCGCCGCGCAGCTCGCCTTCGATGTCGAAGCGGCAACCCGCGCGGCGATCGTCGACATGGCACCGCGGCTGGAGATCGTGAGCGCCGAACGGGTGCGTGACGAGCTGACCAAGCTCGTGCTCGGCGCGCACCCGCGACGCGGGCTCGAGGTGCTCGTCGACACCGGTCTCGCCGACCACTGCCTGCCGGAGCTGTCCCGGCTCGCGGACACGGTCGACGAGCACGGCCGGCACAAGGACGTCTACGCCCACACGCTGACGGTGCTCGACCAGGCCATCGCGCTCGAAGAAGACGGTCCGGACCTCGTCCTGCGGCTCGCGGCGTTGCTGCACGACATCGGCAAGCCGGACACGAAGAAGGTGCACAAGGACGGCAAGGTGTCGTTCCACCACCATGAGGTGCGCGGCGCGAAGCTCGCGCGGGAGCGCCTGACCGCGCTGCGCTTCCCGAAGGACGTCGTCGACGACGTCACGCAGCTGGTCGCGCTGCACCTCCGCTTCCACGGCTACTCGCAGGGGGAGTGGACCGACGCGGCTGTTCGCCGGTACGTCCGCGACGCCGGACCGTTGCTCGACCGCCTGCACAACCTGACGCGCTCGGACTGCACGACGCGCAACGTCGGCAAGGCGAAGGCGCTGGCCGCGGCGTACGACGCCCTCGAGCGCCGCATCGGCGAGCTCGCCGCGCAGGAGGACCTGCAGCGGCTGCGCCCGGCCCTCGACGGCAACGAGATCATGGCCGAGCTGGGACTGCGGCCCGGCCCGAAGGTCGGCGAGGCCTACCGGCACCTGCTGCACCTGCGGATCGAGCAGGGTCCGATGTCCCACGAGGAGGCGCTCGAGGAGCTGCGCCACTGGGCCGAGGAGAACCTGCCGACCGGCGAGGACTAGGCCCGAATAGTCATATCGGGCCATGGAGGCCTACCGCGGATATGGCGGATCATCGACACATGGGGCAAAGCGCACATCCTGCTCCGGCGCGCACGCAGCGCCGGGCGGGCGTCGGGCTGGCCGCCGCCGCGCTGGTCGCGGCGACGACCGTGGCCGGCTGCGGCACGCCCCTGTCCGCCGCGACGACGACCCTCGAGGGCGTGGTCGACACCCATGTGCTGCGAAGCGACGGATCGACGGTGCCGGCCATCGACGGGATGCGCCTGCACCGCGGCGACGTCGTGCGCACGGGTCCGGCGGGCCGCGCCGAGCTGCGCACGCGCGGCCGGATCGTCTACGAGGGGTCGGACGCCTCACTGCAGGTTCTCGACGGCGCGCGGTCGGACCTTCGTCACGGCGCGGTCGTCGTCGACGCACAACACGGCCCCGGGCTCGCGCTCACCGTCGCCGGCCTGCGAGTCTCCGCCGCCGGTGGATCAGCGGTGCGCGCCGAGCGCGCGGTGACGACGCGGATCGCCACTCTCGCCGGCTCCGCCGGCATCGACAGCAGCACCGGCCGCCACCTCGACGTGCCGGCGCTGACCCAGGCCGTGGTCGGCGGCGACGCGCTTCCCGACTCCACCGCCGACTCGCCGCTGCGTCTCACCGACGACGACGGGGAGGCGCACGCGGTGCCCGCATTGGTGCGTGACGACCTGGCCCTCATCTCTCTCGCCGCCGGCGTCGACACCACCGGCAGCGGCACCGCGCGCGCGGTCACAGCGGCCTGGCGCTCAACGCTCGAGCCGCTGCCGAGCGGCGTCGCGCGCAGCGAGCAGGTGCTGCCGCTGGTCATCGCCGCGACGTCGAAGTCCGACGCGCCCACTCGCTACCGAGACGCGCTCGCGCTGCGCCGGGACGGCGCGTCGTGGGGTGTTGTGGCGACCCGGCTCGGGACGAACGCCGCGGCAGTGGCGGCGGCCCTGCAGGCCTTCGAAGGCGGCGCATCGGCCGGGCAGATCGGCAGCGTGCCGGAGGCGCTTTCGCTGCTGACACAGGGCGGCGTCGGCGCGGGATCGCCCCGCTCGTCCGGCGGGCGCGGCGGCTCGTCCAACGGTTCGGGTTCGGGCTCCGGCTCGTCGCAGGGTGGTCCCCATCCGGCTCCGTCGCCGTCCCCGTCGAGCTCGCCCGTCACGGTCGGTGGCACCATCGACAAGGTGCTGCACCTGCTGCCGACACCGGTGCCGACGCCGACCCTGTCGGTGCCGTCGCTGCCACTGGTCGGCAGCGCTATACCGTCGCCGGTTCCGCTGCTGCCGCACTGACGCCGCGGCGGCGGCCGGAGCGCCACTCGGCGTAGCCGTACGCCGCAGCGGTCGCGGCGTAGCCCAGCGAGAGGAACGCAACCGTGCGCGGCGAGCGGCCGGTGCTCGGCAGCGTGAACGCCGCGACAACCGCAGCCGCGACGAACGTGACGTTGAACAACGTGTCGTAGAACGAGAACACCCGACCGCGGAAGGCGTCGTCGATCTGCTCCTGCACGATCGTGTCGACACAGATCTTGGTGCCGGCGGAGACGAAGCCGATCGCGGCCGCGCCCGCGAGCAGTGGGCCGGGCTCGAACGGGATGCCGCCTGCGAACTGCGCGATCGCGGCGGCGGCGTACAACCCGACGATCCAGCGAACCTTGCCGATCCGGGCCGTCACAGCCGGGGTGAGGATCGCCGCGACGAGATAGCCGGCGGTCGTCACGGCAACCGCCTGACCCAGCCCGACCACACCGGAGCGAAGTACGCCGTCGTCGGTGAAGTAGTTGCGGTAGAGCAGCAACGTCGCGATCGTCGAAAGCCCGAACAGCAGCCGGGTCGCGCTGATGGCGGCGAGCGCTCGCCGCGCACCGTGCCGGGCGTGCACGTGCCGGGCGCCGGCGAGCAGGCCGGAGACGACGTGACGCAGCTGCTGCGACAGCGGTTCCGCCGTCGCGTCGCTCGGACCGAGCAGGCGCAGCGGCATCCGCATCGCGATCATCGCGGTCAGCAGGTAGACGACCGCGGCGGTGAGCGCGACCGCGGCACTGCCGTCGTCGCCGGCGCCGGCGACGTGCCGCACGGCCAACCCCAGGCCGACTCCCAGGGCGGACACCACCGAGCCCGACGTCGTCGTCACCGCGTTGGCGAGGACGAGCTGGTCGCGACGCACGACGTGGGGCAACGACGCGGACAGCGCGGCGAGGTAGAAGCGGTTGACCGACAGCGTCGCCAGCGCCGCGCAGTAGAACGCGAAGTCGCGGGGGCCGCTCGAGACCAGCGTCAGGGCGGTGACGACGACGAGCGAGGCGCGCACCACGTTGGCGCGGGCCAGGACGCGCTGACGGTGCCAGCGGTCGAGGAAGACGCCGGCGAACGGCCCGACGAGGCTGTAGGGCAGCAGCAGGATGACGAAGCCGGCAGCCGCCTGCCGCGGGTCGGTCTGGTGCTCAGGGTTGAAGAAGACCGCGCTGGCAAGCGACGCCTGGAAGATGCCGTCGGCGGCCTGCGCGACCACGCGAGTGGCGTAGAGCGAGGCGAACCAGGGCTGCCGGAACAGCCCGCGAACCTCGACACCCCGTCCCACACGCCGAGAGTAAGCGGGTGGAACGGGGTGCGATGGGGTCTTTCGCCAGTCGCTAACCGGCGATGAACTTCTCCAGGTCCTGACGGGCGCGGGTGTCCTCGATCTGAACCGGCGGGGACTTCATGAAGTACGCCGACGCGGGCAGGATCGGGCCGCCGACGCCGCGGTCCTTGGCGATCTTGCAGCACCGCAGTGCGTCGATGACGACGCCCGCCGAGTTCGGCGAGTCCCAGACCTCGAGCTTGTACTCCATGTTCAGCGGGACGTCACCGAACGCGCGACCCTCGAGCCGGACGTAGGCCCACTTGCGGTCGTCGAGCCAGGCGACGTAGTCGCTCGGGCCGATGTGCACGTTGCGGTCGGCCACCTTGCCGGCGAGCGGGCCGGTCTCGAGGTTGGACGTGACGGCCTGGGTCTTCGAGATCTTCTTCGACTCGAGCCGCTCACGCTCGAGCATGTTCATGAAGTCCATGTTGCCGCCGACGTTGAGCTGGTAGGTGCGGTCGAGTATCACGCCGCGGTCCTCGAACAGCTTCGCCAGCACGCGGTGCGTGATGGTGGCGCCGACCTGGCTCTTGATGTCGTCACCGACGATCGGCACGCCGGCCGCGGTGAACTTGTCGGCCCACTCCTTGGTGCCGGCGATGAAGACCGGCAGGCAGTTGACGAAGCCGACGCCGGCGTCGATCGCGCACTGCGCGTAGAACTTCGCCGCCTCCTCGGAGCCGACCGGCAGGTAGCAGACCAGCACATCGGCGCGCGCTTCCGTCAGCGCGGCGACGACGTCGACCGGCTGCTCGTCGGACTCGTCGACCATCTGGCGGTAGTACTTGCCGAGGCCGTCGTAGGTGTGGCCGCGCTGCACGGTCACGCCGGTCGGCGGCACGTCGGTGATCTTGATCGTGTTGTTCTCGCTGGCGACGATCGCCTCGGCGAGGTCGCGGCCGACCTTCTTGCCGTCGACGTCGAACGCGGCGACGAACTCGATGTCGCTCACGTGGTAGTCGCCGAGCTGGACGTGCATGAGACCCGGGACGCGTGCGGCCGGGTCGGCGTCCTTGTAGTACTCGACGCCCTGAACGAGCGACGCCGCACAGTTGCCGACGCCGACGATGGCTACTCGAACCGAACCCATCCCGGTGTTCTCCTTCAGTGGTGGTGCGGGGGTTTTGCGGACGTGTGTCACTTGGTGGTGGAGCGCGGCCGGGCCGTGACGCCCGCGCGCTCGGTCGCGATCAGCTCGTTCAGCCAGCGGACTTCGCGCTCCACGGACTCGAGGCCGTGCTTTTGCAGCTCGAGGGTGTAGCGGTCGAGCTTCTCCCTGGTGCGCGAGAAGGCAGTGGTCACCTTCGCCTGGCGCTCCTCGAGCCGGCTGCGCCGGCCCTCGAGGATCTTCAGCCGGACGTCGGCGTCGGTCTGGGCGAAGAACGCCAGCCGTACGCCGAAGCTGTCGTCCTCCCACGCCGCGGGGCCGTGGTCGCCGAGCTGCTCCTGCAGTCGTTCCTTGCCCTCGGCGGTGAGCTTGTAGACCGTGCGACCGCGCTTGCCGACACCGACCGCGCTGGCGGTCTCGTCCTCCGCGATGAGGCCGCTGGTGACGAGGTCCTTCAGGCAGGGGTAGAGCGACCCGTAGGAGATGCGGCGCACCGGCCCGAACAGCGCGGACAGCCGCTTGCGCAGCTCGTAGCCGTGCAGGGGAGACTCGTGCAGCAGCCCGAGGACGGCGAGCTCGAGCACGCCGGACCTTCTGCTCATCTGCGCGGTGTCCCCTCGCGGGTCGGACGGGTGGAGATCAATCTGCGATGTATCGCTGCGATACATCGAGGGACTCTAGCCGTTGTCCGCGCGACATGCAAATTCGGGGCAAACGGGCGACGTCTTCCGGATGACCGACCGGCTTCGGATCGCGGCGTACGCTTTCCGCCATGTCGCGTCGAGCGCGCCTCGCCGGTCCGGCAGTGTCGGACTCGGCGCGCTGCGTCATCGACTACGCACTAGCCCGCCGAGCGGCGCTGTCCGCCCTCGCCGGCAACCGCGTCCGGCCCGCCGAGGTGTGCGACGCCCAGCCCTACCTGTTGCGTGCGGCGCGCTACCACGGCGAGCGTTCCGGCGTGCCGTGCCCGGTGTGTCGCGGCGACGGCCTCACGACCGTCACCTACACCTACGGCGAGTGCTTCCGCCCGGAGGTGAACGGCCGGGCGCGAGCCACGCGCGAGCTGGCGGCGATGGCACGGGATCTGCCCGACTTCAGCGTCTACGTCGTCGAGGTCTGCCCCGACTGCCGCTGGAACCATCTGCTCACGTCGTACGTCCTGGGAACGGGCGAACCGGTCAAGCGCCGGGCGCGTTCCTGAACGCCTTCATTAGGTAACTCCCTTACGGTCCTTTCGCGTTTCTGGGTTGCCCCGCCAGGAGAGATCATCGCCATGCAGCGCTATGCCCCCACGCCTCGCCAGATGTTGTGGGGGGTGCTCGGTGCGTTCGTCCTGATGCTGCTGTTCGTCGGTATCGGCTACGCCACGACCAGCATCCCGTCGCCCAACAGCATCGCGACGCGGCAGTCGACGCTGCTCTACTACAGCGACGGCAAGCACTTGCTTGCCCGCCTCGGTGACACCAACCGCGTCAACGTGAAGCTCGCGCAGGTGCCGGTGCCGGTGCAGCGTGCGGTGCTCTCGGCGGAGGACCGAAGCTTCGAGTCCGAGCCCGGCATCTCGCCGACCGGCATCCTGCGGGCGTTGTTCGTCGACCTCAAGGGCGGCGACGTGCAGCAGGGCGGCTCGACGATCACGCAGCAGTACGTGAAGAACGCCTACCTAACCCAGGCGCGGACGTTCACGCGGAAGTTCAAGGAGATCTTCATCTCCGTCAAGCTCGGCAACTCCGAGTCGAAGAGCGAGATCCTGCAGAACTACCTCAACACGATCTACTTCGGCCGCAACGCCTATGGCATCCAGGCGGCCGCAAAGGCCTACTTCGGTGTCAACTCGGTGTCGCAGCTCAACGTCGCTGAAGGCGCCGTTCTCGCGGCGGTCATCCGCGCCCCGAGCCTCTATGACCCCGCGGTCAACCACGAGGCAGCCGTGTCGCGTTGGCGTTACGTCATCGACGGCATGGTGAAGGAGCACTGGCTCAGCGCCGACGACGCGGCGAAGCTGCAGTATCCGGACCAGGCGTTGAAGAACGGAAAGAAGACGGCGCACAGCGGTGACTGCGTCAACTGGAAGTTCTTCGTCTGCCAGGCGGTGAAGGCCGAGCTGGCGAAGGACGGCTTCGACGAGGCGCGGCTCGCGGCGGGCGGCTACAAGGTCGTCACGACGATCGACAAGACAGCACAGGACAACGCGGTCAGCTCGGTCGAGCAGCACCACGGCGACTACCTGTCCAGCGGGATCGACAAGGGCCGCGAGAGCGCACTCGTCACTGTGCAGCCGGGTGACGGTGCGATCCGGGCGATGTACGGCGGCGGCGACGGTTGCGTTCACGCCTCGCGCAAGGATGCGTGCACCGACCTGACCGGTGTCTACGGCTTGTTCAACAAGGCCGGCGACTACGCCCGGTCG
>Ga0070681_10004847_pt1 | contig 12902 bp, 11 predicted proteins | sample KBSC83BmetaG_FD_65650 | JGI IMG/M metagenome (GOLD analysis project Ga0070681, IMG submission 65650) | Corn rhizosphere microbial communities from Kellogg Biological Station, Michigan, USA - KBS C8-3B metaG | ecosystem: Host-associated > Plants > Roots > Rhizosphere | place: USA: Michigan... | reverse complement strand
CCGACTCCGCTTCGACAGCACGTCGCTCGGTGTCAGTCCGGCGCGTTCCAGTGTGTGAGCCAACTCCGCGCGCGTGAAGCGTTCTTTGAAATAGTCGCGCCGCTGGTAATCGACGCCGTGCGCGCCGAGGAACTCCTCGGCCTTCTTGCACGACGTTCAGGTTGGATGAACGAAGACCTCCATCGTTTCGGCCCTTCTCTGTCAACTGACCGACGGTGCGCCGGCCAGAATATACCATAGTACGTACGCGTTCGTGCACACGTTCGACTCTGCTCAGGAGCGCGGCCAGCCGGGTCGTTCCCAGGCCGGGGATGGATATGTGTAGAAGCCGCGCCCGCTCTTGCGGCCCAATTCGCCGCGCGCCACCATATCGACCAAGAGTTGCGGTGGCGCATCGTTTGAATCGCCGCTCTGTGAAGCGTAGTGCCGCTCGATATCAAGCACGACGTCCAGCCCGACTCGATCCATCATGGCAAAAGGGCCGATGCTCGCCTCCATCGACAGACACCAGAGCCGATCAACATCTTCAGCACTGGCGACGCCCTCGGCGACGACCTTCAGGCTCTCGCGCTTCACCGCATGCCAGACGCGATTGAAGACGAAGCCGGTGCTCTCCGCCTCGGCCACGACCGGCACAAGACCCGAACGCCGCGCGAGCGCCGCGACCCGCTCGATGTGGCGCGCGTCGGTGACACCGCAGCTCATCAATTCAAGGCCAGATCGCCGCCAGGGAACGTTGTAGTAGTGGCTGTTCATCAGCCGCTCGGGGTGCCGGGTGACGTCTGCCAGATGCCGGCTCTTGAACGACGAACTGTTCGTTGCCAGGATCGTCTCCGGGCCGGCAATGTGCGAGAGTTCGGCAAAGAGTTCGAGCTTCAGCTCCATTCGCTCGGGAATCGCCTCGATCACATACCAGCAGCCATCGACGGCGGCCTGCAACGTCGCGGCGCCATGCACCAGATCGCCGAGATTCGCCGCCCGTTCCGGCAGGAGATCTTCGGCTGCCAGTGTCGCGCCCTGCTCTCGGATACGGCCGAGCGCGGTATCGACGATCGCCGGATCACGGTCGTAAAGCCGAATCGGCGTGCCGTAGGCGGCGAGTTGCAGGGCAATCTGCCAGCCCATTGTGCCCGCCCCGATAATCGCGACCGCGTCGCTCTCGTTCATGTACATTATCCCCTCGTTCGCAAACCTCGCAGGTCGCGCTTTGAACCGCCATCGAATCTCGTTGTACACTCGCCCCGGAGGTAACAATGCGGGTCTTGATCAGCGGCGGAACAGGACAACTTGGGCGCGCGCTCTTGCGCACCGCACCATCAGTCGAATGTCTTGCGCCCAGCCGCCAACAGCTCAACCTTACCGATTTTGACGCGCTCTGGTCGCAGGTCAAGCTGTTCGCGCCTGATTTGATCATCCACGCGGCCGCCATGACCGATGTCGATGGCTGCGAGCGCGATCCGGAAACCGCCTGGCGCAGCAACGCCCTGGTAACCCAGCAGATAGCGGCAGCGGCGCAGGAAGCTGGCGCTCGACTCGTCTATCTCTCGACGAATTTTGTCTTCGACGGAGAAGCGAGCGAACCGTACCACGAGTTTGCGGAGCCCGCACCAATCAGCGTCTACGGCGCATCAAAACTCGCCGGCGAAGACGCGGTACGCGCGCTGTGTCCGAGACATTATGTCGTGCGGACAGCAATGGTCTACGACGAAACCGGCCGCAACTTCGTCAATACGATGCTGCGTCTCGCGATCGATCACGACCGGCTGACCGTCGTTCACGATCAGTTCGGCAACCCGACCTATGCCCACGACCTGGCGCTCGCAATCTGGAAACTGGTCGAACAGCCATCCTATGGCACATTTCACCTCACGAATCAGGGCTCGATCAGCTGGTTCGATTGGGCGGTCGAAATCTTCCGGTTGGCGGGAAGCGACATCCGCGTCGAGCCGATCCCGGCCGCCGACTTTCAACGCGCCGCGCGTCCACCGCGTAACGGCGCGCTCGCGAACCTGACAGCCGCCGCACGCGGCATCGAGCTGCCACCCTGGCAGGACGCGCTCGCCCGCTGCCTGGCCCAGCGCTCGGCACGATGATCGCTCGCGTCGACGTCATCATCCCAACCTACAACGGATACCGGCACCTCAACCATTGCCTAACCGCGCTGCAATCGCAGACCTACGAAGCGTGTCGCGTCCTCGTCGTGGACGACGCCTCGACCGATGGCACACCGGAGCGCGTGCGTCGCGATTGGCCGCACGTTAACCTGCTCGTGCTACCGCGCAACAGCGGACTCGTCACGGCTGTCAACGCCGGACTGGCGATCAGCGATGCAGAATACGTCGCGTTGCTCAATAACGACACCGAGCCGGAACCAGGCTGGCTGGCTGCGCTGGTCGATGCGCTCGATCGGCGTCCCGAGGCGGCAGCCGTCGCTAGCAAGATGCGCTTGTTCGATCAGCGCGATACGTTTCATGCGGCGGGCGATACGTATGCGCGCAATGGGCGACCCGGTAACCGCGGCGTCTGGCAACGCGATACGGGACAGTTCGAGTACGAAGAAGAGGTCTTCGGCGCCTGCGCCGGGGCGGCGCTCTATCGCCGGTGCGCGCTCGATGACGTCGCGCGTATCGACGGCGCCATCCTCGACTCGAGCTTCTTCATGTACTGCGAGGATGTCGACCTGAGCTGGCGTCTCCAGCTACGAGGCTACTCGATCGTATATAACCCGAATGCCGTCGTCTATCACCATCTCTCAGCGACCGGTGGCGGCCCGCTGGCATCCTACTACGTCTCGCGCAACACGCTTAACGTCATCCTCAAGGATCTTCCCGGACCGCTCCTCTGGCGAAGCCTGCCGGCGATTGTCGCTGATCAGGCGCGCGACGTCTGGCGTACGCTGCCCCATCTCTGCGAACCGGCCGCGCGCGCGCGCTTGCGAGGCATGCTGGCCGCGTTCAGATCGGCGCCACTGATGCTCGCCAAACGCCGCAAGATCCAACGAAGTCGTCGCGTTCAACTCTCGGCGCTTGAGCGGTTCATTTCTCCATAACCCGAAACATAAGACAGTTGATGCACGCTTCGTATCCGTAGGAGAGGAGCCTGCCTCCTCCTGCAGTCGGCCGGAACAGAGGCGACCACGGGAGGAGACACGCTCCTCCCCGACATTTCGGTGGTGGGACGGGGTTCTATTACGTCGAAGGCTCGGGTACGCTGTGCTCGCGGATGGTGGAGAGGTCAACCGTTCCGCACACCTTGCCGTTCGGGTCGACAACAGTCAACGCCGGAGCGCGTGATTCGAGCAGTTGGCTGAGCGCCTCACGCAGCGATTCGGTCGAAGCGATCGACGGCCCGTCGCGGTCGAACCCATTCCCGAGGGGTCGCATCGCGGACGTGACCGGCATCAGGCTCAAGCGACGCAATACATCCTCACTACCAAGCAGATCACTCACGAACTGATCGGCCGGCCGGAGCACGATCTCCTCGGGATCGCCATACTGCACCACTTCACCATCGCGCATGACGATGATGCGATCGGCCAGACGCACCGCTTCTTCCACATCGTGGGTGACAAACAGGATCGTCTGGCCAAGTTGCCCATGAATGCGTTTGAGTTCGCGTTGCAGCCGGTTCCGGGTGATCGCGTCGAGCGCGCCAAAAGGCTCATCCATCAGCAACGTCGTCGGGCTTACGGCGAGCGCCCGCGCCAGTCCCACACGTTGCTGCTCGCCGCCCGAGAGCTGCACGGGATACCGCCGGCGATAGGCGCGCGGCGGCAGTCCGACCAGTTCAAGCAGTTGATCGATCCGCTCCGAGGTGCGGCGCTTATCCCACTTGAGCAGCTTCGGGACGACCGCGACGTTGTCCTCGATGCGCATGTGCGGGAAGAGTCCCGACTGCTGCACAACATAGCCGATGCGACGACGCAACTCTGGCGCCGAAACCGTGTCGGTCGGCCGTCCATCGATCGAGATCGTGCCGCTGGTCGGTTCGTAGAGGCGATTGACGAGTTTCAAGAGCGTCGTTTTGCCACAGCCGGAGGGTCCGAGCAGCACGACGAACTGACCCGGTTCGACCCGCAGCGACACGTCGTTGACCGCCGGCCGCGACATACCGGGAAATGATTTCGAGACATGATCGAAAACAATCGAGCTTGCGTGCGTGGGCGATTCCGTCGTCGCGTCGATCGATTCGTCCCCTCTTCTTCCGGCGTATCAATCGCTGGGCCAGGTAGACTCGAACCCGGCAAGCATCGTTCCGAGAACACCCCCATAGACCGGATGGGCCGCGAGCGCGCTGACATGCACCGAGAGCGGGTAGTTCGTCGGCTTACCGGCAATTCCGAGCGCCCAGAGGAGCAGCTCATCACTGCCGAGCCAGAGCAGCGCTCCAAATCCGAACCCGCCGAGTGGCGAACGAGGCATGCCTACCGTAGAGTACACCGATCCCCATTGTGCGCCATACACCCAATGGACTCGATTGCCCCAGGTTGAGAGTTCTTCGCGACTCAGTGCAATTCCGAGCAGATCTGCTGCACGATGAGCGACCTTTTCCGGCGAGGACTCGGGCTGGCTTTCCTGACTGCTGTCGCTCGGCGAGTCGTCATCAGGCTGGTGGCCACGAAGTGACGAGAGCCACGATGAAACTGCAGGGATGAGCGATGTCTGGCTCGCGTCCATCACCGCCGTTGCCACAACCCCGGCGACCAGCCCGAGTCCGATCTTCTTCATCATCCTCGTTGCTCGCCTTCATCTCGCTCCGCCGTGTTACTCACTTCAACCTTGGAATATCTGCACAGCCTGTGCCAGTATCCAAACTTCTGGCACGCGCCGTGCTGCAACATCACGACGGGGAACCAGAATGCTTCGGGATAAAGGGGACTTCGCGACGTGGACTACATCCTGCAATCAGAACACTGGGCGCTCTCGGACCCAACCAGCATCACAAATCTGATCGTCGATCATTTGTCACTGACCGTCATCACGATGATCATCGGCTTCGTGATCGCCTTTCCGCTCGGGCTGATCGCTGCCCGCTTTGTACGCGTCTACCTGCCGATCATCACCCTCGCCGGTGTGCTCTACACGATCCCGAGCCTCGCCTTTATGGCGATATTGATTCCTTTTACCGGCCTGACGCGCACGACCGTGGTGCTACCGATGGTGCTCTACGCGCAGGTCGTGTTGATTCGCAATATCGTCGCGGCGATCCAGTCGGTCGATCCGCTGCTGATCGAGGCCGGTCGTGCCATGGGGATGAATGGCTGGCAGGTGCAACGCGAAGTGACCCTGCCGTTGGCGCTACCGGTGATCGTCGCAGGGATACGGGTCGCGACGGTAACGACGATTGGTATCGCTACGATCGCGCCGCTCTTTGGCGTGCAAGACCTCGGCTACTTGATCTTTCAAGGATTCAACACCAGTTACAACGATCAGGTCGTGGCGGGTGTCATTGTCGTCAGTGTGCTGGCAATCGTCGTCGATTTCCTGTTGCTTGGAGTCCAGCGTCTCCTCAGTCGCGGTCGCAGGGTTGGAGCCATCGCGTAGCCGCCAAATAGGAACAACGCGCCGGAAGGACACGCAGTCTTGGGCTTTCTGCAAAACGTCGCGGATTTCTTTCACGATCCGAATACGCGATTCGCCGAACATACGATCGTCTATCTCAAACTCTGCGCGATCCCGATTGTCATCTCGATCATCGTCGGCGTGCTGCTCGGCGTACTCGTCGCGCGGCGCCCATTCGCCGCTTTTATCGCGACCAACCTGAGCGGTCTGGCTCGCGCCATCCCGACGCTCGCCTTTCTCGCCATCGTCCTCCCCTACCTCGGCATCGGCTTCACTCCAGCCGCGCTCGCACTGACCGCGCTCGGCATTCCGCCGATCCTGCTCAATACGATTGCTGGCCTGCGCGGCATTGACCCGATGATTACAGAATCCGCCAGGGGGACCGGGATGACCGCCTGGCAGGTGCTCGTTCGCATTCAGGCGCCGCTCGCCCTGCCGGTTATCGCGGCCGGAGTGCGCACGTCAGCGGTGCAAATCGTCGCGACCGCGCCGCTTGCTGCGCTTATCGGGGCCGGAGGGTACGGCGACTACATTCTGGAAGGGATCAACCTGCTCGAAACTGCTCCGCTGGTCGTCGGGTCGGTCGCCATCGCCATACTCGCCATGGTCGCCGAATTCGGACTGGCTGCCGTCGAGCGTGCCGTGACCTCGGAGGGGCTGCGGTCACCGGGGGCGCAACGAGCGGTCGGGGAATCAATCGCGGTCGAGGCCGGTTAATCCAGCCGGAGGCCTTGGACGGAGACTTGCGATGCCGAAGACGGCAAATTGGCCCCAGGACAACGAAAAGGATCGTGCATGAACGCCAGAACCAAATGGCGCACGCGTTGGCTCGTTACTCCCCTGTTCCTCATCGTGGCATTGCTGGTCGCCAGTTGCGGAGGTGGATCAAGTTCGACGGCCACCTCGGCGACATCTTCTGGCTCCAGCAGTTCGACCACCGCCGCGACGTCGGCCACAGGTGGATCGCCGGCCGCGTCGGGCTCACCATCTACCGGCACACCAACTGAGGGCTCGCCAACAGCGGCCGGTAGCCCGGTGTCATCCGTCAACCCGGGAGATATCAAGATCACGATCGGAAGCAAGCTCGACGTCGACGGCCAGCTGAACGCCGAGATGTATGCGCTCCTGCTGAAAGACAAGGGCTATGACGTCTCGACCAAGCTCGGGCTCGGTCAAACACCGGTGCTCGACAAGGCGATCAAGAGCGGCGCGATCGACATGTACCCGGAGTTCACCGGCACCGCGTTGAGCCTGCTGAACATGCAGCCGACGCAGGACGCCAACAAGGCGTACCAGGACGTCAAGTCGGCCTATCAACAGCAGTTTCAGCTCACCTGGCTCGATCCCGCACTCGATCTCAATGACAGCTACGCCATCTGCACATCAAAGAAGGTCGCGAGCGAGAAGCACCTGACCAGCCTGGATGACATCGTACCGATCGCCGATCAATTGACCCTCGCCACTCAGCAAGATGGCATGGACGCGGCCGTGACCCCAGTGCAGACGGCCTACAACGTCAAGTTCAAGAAGGTCGTGCAGATTAGCGAGCAACTCGGCTTCGGCGCGGTCGAAAAAGGCGACGCCGATCTCAACGTCTGCTACACCACCGACCCCAATATCATCGTCAAGGATTTTGTCGTCCTGAAAGACACGAAGAACGTCTTCCCGATCTACAATCCGGCGCCGGTCGTGCGCGACGAACTGCTGCAGAAGGCGCCTGGTATCGCGGACATTCTCAACCTGCTGCAAAAGAAGCTCACGACCGACGTCATGGTCAGCCTGATCAAGCAAGTCAGCGTCGACCACAAGTCGATCCCGGACGTCGCCAAGGCGTTCTTGCAGGAGCAGGGATTGTTATCGAAGTAAGTGGATGGACTGCGAACGGCCCTTGCTCGGGCCGCTCGCATTTCTTACCCGGTCGCTCCCGACAGGTCGACCTGTGGAACCTCACGAGCAGCCCTGTCAGCCTCATCTATTGCCCAGGAGTCCGCTTCCTGGAAGCCAAGCGGTCCGGCGATCAGTACGCCGGGCATCTGGCTACGCGCGGTGTTATACGACATGACGGCGTCGTTGTAGTGCTGCCGGGCGAAGGCGACTCGGTTCTCGGTCGAGGCCAACTCTTCCTGGAGCGACTGGACGTTTTCGCTGGCGCGTAGGGCAGGATAGGCTTCAGCAACGGCGAACAGCGCACGAAGCGAGCGCGTGAGTTCACCCTCGGCTTCACCGCGCTGAGCGACGTTGTTTCCAGCGGCAATGGCACGCGCACGCGCCTCGGTGACGCTGTGCAGCAAATTCCGCTCGTGCTCCATGTACCCCTTGACGGCATTGACCAGATTCGGAATGAGGTCATGCCTGCGCCGCAGTTGCACATCGATCTGCGCCCAGGCGTTGCGTACCTGATTGCGCTGCGACACGAGTCGGTTGTAGGTTCCCATGACCCAGAATATGACGAGAACCACGATCGCCAGTAATACGGCGAGGACCACCAGCACAGGAGCCATATTATTCTCCCCCTCAAAGACCGGATGAAAACTCGCCTAAGAGCGCGCACCAAGTGCCCGTATTTTTTTCAGTCGCCGGTTAAGCGACGGATGAAACGAGACCACAATCCCTTGTTTCGACTCGAACGTCTCCTCCTCGTCCTTTTCTTGCGCCCGCTGCTCCGTCATTAGCATCGCCACCATCTGTGTGCCAACGTCGATCTTGTTTGACAGCCCCTGCGTGTCACCTCGCTGCTGGCCCATCTGCATGAGTTGTTGCTGCATTCGATTCAGCCGCCGGCCGCTGGCGGCTTCCGCGCCAACGATGAAGAGATGTGACACCATCTGACTGCCTGGAATCAGCGCCCCAGTCTGTCCCAGTTGGATCAGCGCCCGCGCCAGCCCATCGGGATTGCGCGTCAGTTGCGCGGACGTGGCATCCGCGAGGTAGACGCGTGTGCGCCAGGTGAGCGCAAGCAACGGCCCGAGCAGAAAGAGCACGACCATCAGTAAGACGATATAGGCGAAGAGAACGCCGAGCACCAACGGGAAGAAGATCGCCACGCGGACGAACAGGTAGATCTTGCGCAGATTGCTGTAGCGACTGTTCTCAAAATCCATAAATTCATTCAAATCGTCGAGACCATCCGGCGTCGACGCGCGCAGGAGCAGCTGATTCGTCAGTTCGGATTTCGCGGCCGCGTCCTTGCCGCTCGCCAGGCTCAGCTTCAGCAGGTTCCAGAACGCACGGCGCGCGTTCTTGCTCAGCGGCAGCATCAGGATCGTCATCAGCAAACCGTAGGTCTGGAAGACCGAGGCAATTTTCCAGGCGATCGCGAGATCGCCGTTGCCGGCGGCCCCGATCAACTGGCCGAGCACACCCTGGGTCTCATCGCGGTCGAGATCGTCGAGCATTCGGCGCGAAACGACCATCGTCGCCGTCTCTGGTGAGGCGCCAATCATGGCGGCGTTGGAGACATCGGAATCGATCAACATCACGCGCGGTGGCGCAATGCCATCGGCGATCGCCATCTCCTCCACGATGTTCGACAACTGCTGTTCTTCGAGGTCGTTTGTCCTCGGCTCGCGCGCGCCGAGACTGAGTAGGACGCCTCCGACGCCGAAGCGAACAAAGACGCCGTGCAACCAGCGCCAAAGAAGAAACGTGATGAGCATGCCGGGTCCGGTGAGAAACAGCAACCCGAAGGCAAAGCGAAACGGATGCGACATGCCCGCGCCGACGTTGCCGATTAATGCCCCGTAGCCGTCCAATACGACTCGGCCGATCCAGCCGACGGGCAAGAAAATTCCTGCAATGCCGAAGAGGATCGCAAGTTCGCCGAGTACTGCTGGCGTGAGAATGGCGCTCATCACCAGCCCCATCGCCAGGATGATCACCCAGCAGACGGCCGTCAGACGCCAGGTATTCCGGCGATTACGCTGCTGTTCCTCGAAAAAGCTCTTGCGATCTTGCGGTCCGGGGACCGAACGATAGAGCGCGGATTGCTGCATATCTGAATGCACAAACACATCCAAGGTATGAGTCACCGCCGGCCAGTGTCGCGCGGCCGGTCGTACTGCGTTGCCATCGATTGTCACAACGAGATTCGCGTCCCAGAAACTGCCTAAAGCATATGGATTTCCCCGCGTAAAACAAGTCGGGAAATCATCGGACGGGTTATTGGCGGGACTGGAGCGGACCGAACTGGTCCGCAGTTGGCTCTGCTCAGCAGAACCATGATTCGCTGAGGCGAGGTGGGGGCTTACGCGTCGATTGACGTTTGGCGGCCGATTCCGCCGGCGGTGCACCGGCCATCGCGCGTGCCAGCAGCTTCACCTGCTGGAAGGTATCGTACGGGTCTTGATTCTGCATCTGGGCATGTTCAACCACCGCCGCGACGGAGCGCTGCAAGGCATCGACGCGTGGATCGGCGTGCGTCCAGCGATAGGTGAAGGCAGCCTCATCCAGCGGCCCGAGCCAGGCCGCCGTCTCCGGTCGGTCGAGCAGAGCCGAACCGGGCGGCACGAGGAGACGAATCGAGAGATGCACCGGATCGACGTTCTCGATCAGATCGTGCTTCTCAATAAAGTCGAGCAGTTCGAGGAAGTCTTCCAGCGTCGTCCAGGGCGTGAACGGGAGCAGCGAGGGGCGCATCGCGATCCCGGCGGCGTCCAGAATCGACAGCGCCTCGACCACATCCGCCTTCGTATGGCCCTTTTCGATATTCTCCAGCACCAGTTCGCTGACCGATTCAACGGCCGAGATGACGAACACGCAGCCAAGCGCAGCGAACTCCGGCATCAAATCGCGATGCTGCAGGATATGCTCGATGCGTGTCGTCATATCGAACGTGACCTGTGGAAACTCCGCGTGCAGTTCGCGGCAGATGCGCAGCGAGTGCGTTGGGCCGTTGAGGAAGTCGGGATCGCCAAACGTAATGTGCCCGGCGCCGGCCCGCACCTGCTGCCGGATATCCTCCAGCACCACGGCCCGCGGCACGGCGAAGAAACGTCCGCGATAGAGCGGCACGACCGGACAGTGCAGGCAGGTGTGGTGACAGCCGCGCGTCGCCTCGGTGTAGCCTGCTGGAATCGCCAGTCCATCACGCATCAGGTGCGCGTACTCGCGCAGCTCAGGAAGCGCTTCACGCTGCGGCATCGGGAAGGCGATGCGCTCGACCGACGGCCCCACGCGCACGTGCTGGCTGCTGACGCCAGGAATCTCGGCATCCGATTCGCCGCGCCCGAGAGCGTCACAGAGATCGCGCAACGGCTGCTCGTACTCGCCTCCGATAACGTAATCGCCGTGCTCACGCAGCAGAAAATCGGCGTTGAGCCAGGCGTAGAGGCCATAGAAGCAGATAACGGCATTCGGATTGACATGCCGGACACGGCTCGCGATCTGCGTTCCGAGCCGTAGCGCCGTATGCATCGGCACCGCGATTGCGACCAGCCGGGCAGCACGAATCGCATCGTCGTCGAGCGTTTCAACTGAGCTATCGACGGCGCGCGGCTGATAGCCCGCCTCGCGCAGATACGCCAGCGGGAAGGCCAGGCTGAGCGGCTGGTGCCCCAGCTCGTAGCATGAGACCAGCAACACGGCACCGTCGCGTTTTAAATTGCTCTGATCAGTTTGTTGTACCTGAACGGACTCGATCACCGGATTCCCCTTGCACGGCGCGCTTCAACCACCGCCTCAAGCCTAAGCGATGCACCGGCAACAGACAAATGTGACATTCAACATTCGCAGTTTGAAATTGACGAAACGCATCGTCAGTGCTACGCTAGCAGGTGATATTTCTGCCGCTGAGCAGGAGGAGTAGGCGATAACTCACGCCGCCAGAGAGATGGGATCACCGACTGGGAGTCCCATTCGGTACGAACCGCCGAAGTCGCCTGTGAGGTCGATATCTGAGCCGGAGGGTTAGGATATCGCGGGTCCGCCCGATACAGCGGCATTGAGTGCGGTGTCGTCGCATCTGAGCCGGCGCCGAATCAAGGTGGTACCGCGGTGTTGAGCCGTCCTTGCTGACAGGGACGGTTTTTTGTTTGCCGTCAATCCGCTCTGCGACGCACGAAGATTGAGAGAGATGCGATGACAACGTCGAAGCCGGGCGAACTCGCCCGCACCTATGAACCAAACAAGATCGAAGGCCCCTGGTACGATCGCTGGTTCGATGCCGGTTACTTCACACCGGAGATCGACGAAAACAAGAAACCGTTCGTCGTCATCATGCCGCCGCCAAACGTCACCGGCGAGCTGCATATGGGTCACGCGCTCTTCGTCGGCGTCGAGGACATTCTGTCACGCTGGCATCGGATGCACGGCACGCCGACGCTCTGGCTGCCGGGCGCCGACCACGCAGGCATCGCCGGGCAGTGGGTGGTGGAGCGCGAGCTGGCAACCAAAGGGATGACGCGTCAGGAGCTCGGCCGCGAGCTTTTCCTCGAGCACGTCTGGGAGTGGATGGATCGCTATCGGAGCCGCATCCTGAGCCAGCTTCGGACGCTCGGTGCGTCCTGCGATTGGACGCGCTTCCACTTCACCATGGATCCGGGGCCGTCGCGCGCCGTGCGCACTGCCTTCAAGCGCCTCTACGATAAGGGACTCATCTATCGCGGTGAACGGCTCATCAATTGGTGCCCACGCTGTATGACGGCGCTTTCCGATCTCGAGGTCGATCACGAGGACGTCGTCGGCTCGATCTGGACGCTGCGCTATCCGATCGCCGGTTCCGACGAATTCATCGAAGTTGCGACGACCCGGCCAGAGACGATGCTCGGTGATACAGCGGTCGCGGTCCATCCCGACGACGAGCGCTACCAGCATCTAGTCGGCCGCTTCGCCACCCTGCCGATTATCGGCCGGCAACTGCCGATTGTGGCCGATGCGGCCGTCGATCCCGCCTTCGGCACCGGCGCCGTCAAGGTGACACCGGCGCACGATCCAAACGACTTCGAGATCGGCCAGCGCCACAGCCTGCCGGCGATCAACGTTATGAATCTCGACGGAACGATGAACGACGAGGCGGGCCCGTTCGCCGGCCAGACGACCCAGGAAGCGCGAACCAATGTCGTGGCGCGGCTGGAAGCGGACGGTTTTCTGGTGGAGGTGCACGAACATACGCACGCCGTCGGGCGCTGCCAACGTTGCGGTACGATTGTCGAGCCGATCATCAGCAAGCAGTGGTTCATCGAGATGCAACCACTCGCCGAGCCAGCCATCGCTGTTGCCAAAGACGACACGGTCCGCTTCGTGCCGGAACGCTTCAAGGGCACTTACCTGCACTGGATGGAGAACATCCATGACTGGTGTATCTCGCGCCAGCTCTGGTGGGGCCATCGCATCCCGGTCTGGTAC
>Ga0070681_10004846_pt1 | contig 12902 bp, 11 predicted proteins | sample KBSC83BmetaG_FD_65650 | JGI IMG/M metagenome (GOLD analysis project Ga0070681, IMG submission 65650) | Corn rhizosphere microbial communities from Kellogg Biological Station, Michigan, USA - KBS C8-3B metaG | ecosystem: Host-associated > Plants > Roots > Rhizosphere | place: USA: Michigan... | reverse complement strand
GGGCGAGCGACTCAGGCAGAACAGTAAGCAACAGGCAAGAAACGCAGAAAGCGACCCAAGCGGATTCATTTGGCGGATCGGCAGTTTCCGAAGCGGAGTCGCAAAGCCGATGGTTGTCCTCAGTGCAAAGATTGGCCTGACGCTGCGTATAGCTATACGTGAGGCAAGGCTGGAAGGGGTTGAATGCCTGACCGATTTACCGGAACGGCGCCTTTCAGTTAGTCACGCGATCCTATCGGTTGTGTACTTCTTGCAACAGAGACGTTCTGATCGCCTCCTTTGCTTTCGCCACGTAGCTGCTCTTCGGATAGACGTTGATCAGGGTTTGGAGCGCCAGTCTGGCCGCTTCGTATTTTCCAGCTCTAATTCGGGCTTCTCCTTCTTTGAACAAAAGCATCGCATCAACTTCGGGGACACCCTGCTCGATCCAACTAGTCCGGATGGCGTCCTTGGCTTCGTGAGCCAACGTACCTTCGGGATAAACATTCAACAGAGTCTGAAGCGTAAAGCGCGCGACTTCGAATCGCCCGCCTTCAATTAGCTTGATCCCCTTATCGTACAAAGCCTTCTCTTCAGGATTTGGCTTTTGTAGGTCCTGAGCCGAAGCGAAGGTAGCGACCAACACGATGGAGACCAGCACAGCGAGGATGGAGGGGGCAGTTTCATTGCACCTCCTTCATAGCACTTTTGTTACCGCACAGCCATCGTGCGGGAGGTCGACGGCTCGCCCATCGCTGGTATAGCTGGCATGTGCACGAAAGGCACTGTGTGCCTATTCCGCAACTGAAGCATTTACTTACCGCGCTAGCATCGGCGGAACAATATCCTATTCGGCTCAGTCTACGAAGACCGAAAGCGCCTACCTACCGTGGCCGGGAGGGCGGAACTGTGAGCGAATTTCTCGAACAAAAAGACATGCATGAATGCCTATTCTACTGCCGCCGACATTTGCTCGAACACCAGGCGCGCTCCGGCTTGAGCCGCACTTTTTTTTGAGTAGCCTTCGGCCTGGGCCGCCCAGTCTTTCCCTACGCGGACCTCAACGGTAAACGTTTTCGAATGTTCCGGACCGCGCTCCTTAACAATTACGTAGCGCGGCAGAGGAAGATTGCGCGCCCGCGCCAGCTCCTGTAATGCGCTCTTGAAATCCGTCACCGTGCCGGGCACATGGTCGGTCGAGAAGGGAGAATCGACGCCTCCCTCACCAACCACATGTTGCTTTACAAACGCCCGCGCTTTCTCGATGCCGGCATCCAGGTATAGAGCTGCTATCAGCGCCTCGAGCGCATCCACCAATAACGTGCGCTTCGAGCGCCCGCCGCTCATTTCCTCGCCGCGGCCAAGCTGAAGATATTGACCCAGCTGGAGCTTGTCCGCCACGCCGTACAAATGCGCGGCGCTGACGATGTGGGCCTTCAGCTTGGACAGCCGTCCCTCGGAATATCCTGGAAGGCGCTCGATCAGAGCTTCGCTGATCAGGAATCCCAGGATCGAATCCCCAAGGAATTCGAGTTGCTCATTGTCAGCCTGCAGTTCGCTCGCACTGGCGGCCCTTTCATGCACATGGGAGCTATGCGTGAGCGCACGTTCCAGCAGTTCCCGATTTCGAAACGGATGCCCAATCAGAATCTCGAGCGAAGAAACATCGGGCCGCATCACAGACAAAAAGCCCCGTCGTCCGAATTATTGTTTCTTGATTTCGACTTGGGGGGTGGCCGCGCCCGCCGGTTTTCCGCCGCCGGCTTTTAACTGAGTGGCCCGAACTTTCTCCGCCTGGGCGAACTGCCGGATGCTGGGATGCAGATCCGGAACCGCCATCACCTTGTCGAGCAGCGCGAGGGCGTCGTCGGGTTTGCCAGCCTGATTGTAGACTTGCGCGAGCCGCACCATGGCTATGGGATCCGGAACATCTTCAATCGCTATCTTCAGCTCGGTGATAGCGATATCGAAGTTCTTGCGCGCTGTGGCGGCGAAACCCAGCGCTTCGTGGGCCTGCGCCACGTACTCCTTCTTTCCCTGCGCCCACTGCTCATCGGTGACCTGCGCGTTCGGTTTGGGAGCATCTTTGAGAATTTCCAACGCGCTGTGGGCGTATTTCTCCGCACGCGTCAGCTTCTCTTCGCGGTCGAGATCAAACTCGCGAGTTCTCTGAGAAATGGCGCGCGCCAGCATCAGCATGGCGCCGTAGTGCTTCGGGTCCGCTTCGAGCGTCCGTTCGGCATAAATAACCATTTTTTCGTAGTCGTTCTTCTGCTGATATGAAAAGGCCTCGACAAACAGAACCGGCGCCCTCAAATCGCTATCGGCGTATTTGGTCAGAAATGCTTCGGCCGTTTTAATGCGGCCGTCAGAATCGGGGCTCGTCATGATCGCGTTGTACGCGTCGGCTTCGCTCTTGGATTTCGGCCCCGGCTGCTTCTCCGCGCACATTGCCGCAGTCGCAATGGCGAGTGCTAGTGTCGAGAGGATGAAAAGTCGTTGCATGAAAACTCCTTCAGTTATTCTGTTTTTTGAAACTTTCTTGTATGCCCTGCTCGGCCGCGCGGCGGGCCGCGGGTGATGCCCCATCCACTGCCAAAGCCGTTTGATAGTGCTTGGCGGCTTCCTCGCGATTCCCCGCAATATCCGACAGACGACCCATATAGACATGCACCCAGGCTTTCACCCATGGATCGGGAAAGGAATCCAGCGCCTTCTGAAAAAGGCGTTCGCCCGTCTCCGGATCGTTCTGCAATACCGCGATGCGCGCCAGCCCGTAATACGCGCGCGCGTGGACCGTTCGTTCATTGTCCTGTTCGAGTATATGTAAGTAAGCCTGTTTGGCGCGATCGTAATTTTTGTTGCCGTACAAGCGGTCGGCTTCTTCGATCGCCTTGTCGGTCGCGCTCGGCGTATTATAGCGCTCAACCGCGGCCACCTTCGCCGCCCGAACGCGCGCGTGCTCATCAAACTTGACGTTGGCCAGCCGCTTGTCTTCGCGGCCTGGATTGATGCCCTTCACCATTTCCGGGAAGTACAGCCGCATGGCCTCGCGTTGCTTTTCAAACGCCGTCAGTTGCTCGGCGAAATAGGGCGCCAGGATAAAACCCTGGCGGAGCGCCTCGTCCACCGTTTCGGAAGCTCCCGGCAGTCTCGTTTCAATTGCTTTAATCAGAGATTCAGTGGTAAGCAGCAGGAAATCGGACTTATACAACTGATCGAGCGCGGGCGCGCCCTGCGCGTAATCCACGAGCGCTTTCTTCTTCAGAATGTCTTCGCCGTATTTGGTCGCCAGCGGATCGAGAAGGTAATGCAGGTAGGCATGTCGAATGTCCGAAACGCGGAGCTCTGCCGAAGGCGTGACCACCACGAAATATTCATTTGCGTAGCTTCGCGTCTGCACCTGGTTCGGCGCACCCAATAAATCGAGGTAAATCTGGAAAGTGCGGCCGAGATAGCCGGCTGTTGGGTTTCGCAGATACGCATTGGCCTCGAGAATCGCTCGCGACACGGGAGCATGGTAGCGCTCGATAGCGCGCTCGAACGCGGGCTGCGCTTGATTCCAGAGCTCTGGAATGTTCGCCTCGCTATAAAAGCGGGCGAGAAGCGGCCCCAGTCCTTGCAGCGTGCGAGTGTCCGGCGGCAACTCTACCTCGCGGTATTTGAAATCGAAATCCGGTGGTCCCTTTACCGAAAGCGCGAACGAAACATACTGGCCAAGCTCGGCCGTCTCGTCTTTCAGCCGGTGCTCGGCGAAAAACATCTTCAGCTCGGCGATTACCGGCGCATGCGACGCCTCCACTGCTTTCCGGATCTGGGCGCGCAGGGGATCCGCGTTGGGAGACGCGACCTCGGCATCGTAACCGGCGGCATTGATGGCCGCCATCACGGTGAATAGTGACGGGCTGAAATCGAGTTGGCCGCGCTCGGCCGAGGTACACGGGAGCACCAGCGCGCAGGCTAAGCAGGCTGGAAATAGGAATCGACTCAAACGCTTCTGCCTTGGATTCTTACAGTGTAACGTACTTTTGGGTCTGAAGGTGCGTGGCTCGGCGTCTAGGTGGGGATCAACAGAGAGGCCGATTTTAGGCACCCATAATGTGTGCAAATCTCCCCAGCCACGAGGTACTAAAATTGCAGCAGGCACGATTGACATCACGAATGACATCCAGTCGCTTACGACCTTGCAGCGGCGGTCCGGGGACTTCATGAAACAGCTTAAAAAGAACAAGCGCCCCGTGGTGCTTACGGTGAAGGGAAAAGCAGCGCCTGTCGTGCAGGATGCTGAAGCCTATCAGCGCCTGTTCGACATTGCCGCCGATGCCGATGTGGAGGAAGGCATCCGTCAGGGGCTGCAGGACGCGAAAAAAGGAAAGGTCCGGCCGGCGCGAGAGTTTTTCGACGATTTCGAAGCCGAGCGTGGCATACGTCGTTAACATCATTCTCAGTCTGGAGGACCATCCAAACCGATGCCCCGCGACGCCTGAGAAGAAACAGCTGAGGCACGAACTGGCGCGCGCATGGGTCACGTTGCCTCATCTGCACGTCGAAAGGAGTTCCCGCCGCCCTTCCAGCAGCAGTGCGAAGCGGATGGCGAGGTCTTCTCTCGCGGCTGGTAAAGCAAATCAATGACCAACAGTGACTGCGGCCGGAGTCGCCTCCGTCGGCGCGCTCCAACGTAGGCATTGCTAATGCGTCCACCGCCCCACGACACCGTTGGGGTTTTGCAACACCTGGATAACTAGTTTCGCGTCTGGTTTGTCGCTCGCTTCAAGCCTTGCCCGTTCCCGGTTGAGCGAATAGCATATGGGCGGTGAAAGTGCCGTGGTTTGGGCGAAAGCGCCCACTGAGGCCGCGTCGTCAAGTATGACGCCGCCGGCAGGGTTCTGGGTTCCGAATCCTCGGATACAGAGGTGCCGTTCCCATGTCGTGTTGTGCCGACCCCGGGAGGTGCTGTTCTACTCAGCACCCGATCAAGGATTTATTTGCCGCATGGTGTAGTTAAAAATGCATATTCGAGGTCAATAGGTAAGGGCGCAGCATAATTTCCTCGAGTGGCCGCGGTGCGCTGGAAACCGTACCCGATGATACTTTTGCCGTCATTACAGAGAGCTTGTCGGGTCCTACAGTACTCGCGTTGGCGCATGTTAATCTTCACGACAATCGAAGACGGGGACGTGGGCGGATAATTCAAAAGTAGGACAGACGAAGAGGCGGCGCCGTGACGCTCGACCGAAGCGGTTGGATCACTCTAGCGATCGCTGTGACGATCATTCTTTACCAGATCGTCCTGCCCCCGGTCGTCGGGCTGGCTGATAACGGCGACTCAGCCAAGATCATAGGGAAATTCAATCTAGGGGCTCCAGACGACTCTAACGACCGCTTCTTCCGTTTTATCTATGTGCGATACACGGCTGCGCCCGCCAATCACTGGGACGGCGGTTTTCGCTCCTCAGAAACACTGTTATTCTCGGCTGCCAGGTGGGCGAACCGGCTCGTCTCGAAGGATGGCAGTTTCGACCTGCGCTGCATGGGCATTATCCACGCCGCGCTGTTTCTCCTGGCGTTCGCTCTCCTTCTGCCGTTGCTGCGACATGCCCAAGCCATTCCGCGATGCGTCTTGGCCGCGCTCGCCGTTCTCATCTTCTGCGACGTCATGTACTCAGCTTGGTACAATTCGTTCTACATGGACGCCGGTGCGTTCGTGTTCTTGCTTCTTTCCATAGTGTTTCTCCTTCGTGGCGTTTGTGGCCCGGGAGGCCATTGCACCAATGCCTGTTGCGCCCTCCTGTTCTGCCTGCTGTTCGTGACCGCCAAGGCGCAACACGCGTTACTCGGCATTCCGCTCGCGGTGTTCTTCGTTTGGAAACGAGATTCTCTGTGGCCGCGCCGCGCACGGCTGTACAGTGCATTGTCGTTCGTTGCGCTCACGGCCGCTGGAGTGTTTGCGCTGGGATGGTCCACTCCTCCCGGATACAGCACTCCCGCCCTCTTCAACATCATCTTCTTGGGGCTGCTGCCATCCGCCAAAGATCCTCGCGCCGAGTTGGCCAGCCTCGGACTGGACGAATCATTCCTGCGCTATAAGGGTTTGTTTGCATGGTCACCCGACTCTCCCATGGGCACTGAGTCTTTTGTGCGTGAGTTCGTACGAAAGACCTCCTTTAGTCGCCTGGGCATGTTTTATGCGACTCATCCGCGCCGCGCGCTGAATATGGTCAGCCTCAGTCTGAAGGAAGGCACACTGCAGCGCCCACCGGATTTTGGTAATTTCGACAAATCGGCCGGCTACCCGCCGTATTTCCAAAGCAGCGCATTTTCGGTGTGGAGCACCGCTAAGAGAAGAATTTTTCATATCCGGCCGTGGACATACCTGCTGGTGTTCGTGATCGCGGTGGCAATCGCCGCGTGGCAACTCCCGGTTGGCGGATTGGCGCTGGCGTCGCTGGGACTGTTCGCGCTCGCACTCGCCTCGCTGGCCGACGCATGCGAGGTTACGCGACATCTTTTCCTGTTCAATGCGATCTGGGACATTGGTTTCTTCGCCGCAATCTGCGCTCTAGTACTTGGTTCCCGGGCCAGGGAAGTCTACGCCGCACCGTATCCCCAGTCCACCTCCCAGTTGGGCCATGTCGAGACGCGAAGTGTTCGTAGCGGCCAAATTCCGCGCGAATAGACGAGACAGATGCCGGTCATCATTCTGCCGGCGCGAGCGTTTCTCGACGATTTCGAAGCCGAGCGTGGCATACCTCGTTAACATCACGTCCCGCGCCGAGCGCGACCGTGCCCACCTGTACAGAGAGATCAACGCCGCACATTCCGATGCAGCCCTGAAATGGTACACGGCTCTCAAGGCGGAGGCACAAGACGTAACAAACCCGTCAGGATCGACCGGCTGGCGACGCGTCATCGACATACGCCAGCCGATCACTTTTCCCCCACCGCTCGGCATTTTCTGCCCGTCCTGCACGTCCAGAAGTCATGGGCCACAAGGCCGGTTGTAAAAGTGATGAACCGGTCGTCCCGTGTGATTAAGACTCTTATCAGGGCACTGTCTGAAAAGCTCGGCGTGAGGATCTTGAAGGTTCGGGGCCGGTATGCTCAGGACGGACTCTTCACACTTCACAGCGATCATTTTCGTGCCGATCCTGCCTTCCGCTCTGCTTATCGACGAGGCGTGCAAGCCAGTCACAGTGTTGACCCAGGTTTCGAGTGGCGAGTGCATGTTGCTCTCTGGGCTGCACGAACGGGCTTGCGCGTTGAGGGGGATTTTGTTGAATGTGGGGTTAACGCTGGCTTCGTCAGTTCGGCCATCATGAAAAAGCTGCAGTGGAACACACTGGGAAGACGCTTTTATCTGATTGACACCTTTACCGGCCCCGTTCTGACTCAATATTCGCAAAAGGAAGTCCAGAATCAGAGGCTCATCGTTGCAAGGCATGCGCTTGAAGCCGGGGCGTACGTTACCGACCTAGATCGCATTCGCACGAATTTTGCCGAGTGGCAGAACGCGATCATCGTACAAGGCGCAGTACCCGAGATTCTCGGCAGAGTTGAATTCGGCGCTGTCGCGTTCTTGCATCTCGATATGAATTGCGCCTTGCCGGAGCGAACCGCATTTGAGTTCTTTTGGGATCGGCTATCGGCGGGGGCAGTCGTCCTACTTGACGATTACGCATACTATGGACATGAATGCCAACGCGACGCCATCGACGGCGCCGCGCGAGCTAAGGGGGCCGAGGTCTTATCTCTTCCCACCGGTCAGGGTGTGATCATCAAATAGTCCGTATAGGTGGGCCTGCACTTGGACCGGCCGGCGAGGAGACCGCGCGGCTACCTCGAAAACGCCGGGTCTTTAGCGGATGGCTGGCCTGGCTGCCGCGAAACCAGCTTGCCATGTATTCATCGGAGGCCCTGCGACGCTTCATGATGATCCGCCGCTTCGCTATGGCGCGCGGCAGGCACAGAGCCGCTCGCCAGAATGCTGGAAGCGAGGCTGGTTCAAGGAGCAAACACGCTCCTATGACCAGCAGATCGCGAGCCGTCGCGCGCAGCCAGTAGCGCTGGTATAGATCTCCCGTCATGTTTTTCACGCGCATAAGGAATCGGTTCTTGACCGAATGCATGTTGAAAATGGCGGGCACAGCGGGCCGCGGTCCCGGGATTAATGTGCGGACATGGTATGCCGTTGCCTGCGGCGTGTAGATACAGCGCCAACCGAGCAATTGCGCACGCCAGGCTACATCAGCATCTTCCCTGTATGTGAAGAAATCCGGATCGAAGAAGCCGTCCTGCTGCGAAACGTCCGCAATCATTGCACGCTTATAAAGGGCTGCCGCGGCGCAGGCGCCGAAGACATATTCGACACGTTCGAACCGCGGGCCGTCCGGCCGATTCCATCCACGGTCGAAGTGCCGCATATCGGGGGTGAAGTACATGCCTGTCGAATCAATCCGTGGCTCATCCGGAATGGCGAAATCGCGCCCGATGCGCAGCAGCTTCCCGCAGGCCGCCCCGGCTCTCGCGTCCATTTCTGCAGCAGCAACCAGATGCTCGATAAACCCCGGCTGTATGAGGACATCCGGATTTAGGGTCAGTATCCACTGGCCGAGGCTCGCCGCGATCGCCTGGTTTTGGGCAGCCGCAAAACCTACATTCTTATTGTTTTCAATGAGATGGATGCGGCGTTGATAGCGCGAGAGGATAGATCTTGAATCATCTTGCGAGGCATTATCTACCACGATAACTTCGAGTGGCCGGTATTCCTGCTGGAAAACAGCCTGCAGGCAACGATCGATAAAGGGACTGCTGTTGAAGGTGACTAACGTGACAGTAACTAAATCGCGCTGCATTGGGGTCTATCCAAAAGACCCCGGAGCCGGCCATTCCACTACAGGCCCGCGAAATATTTTATGGCCCAGTGTAGTTGAAAAGGGCCGCCCGGAGTCGTTAGATAGACAAGGTGCTTTCCGATTCGCTGCGGGAACAATTGGCCGGCGTTCTCTCCTCGGAGCGGATCCATGTGAATTTGCAGGATGAGGTGGCGCAGTTGTTCGTAGAGATGCGCGAGGGGATATACCGGTACGTGCTGAGTTTGGGGGTCTATCCGCCACAGGCGCAGGAGGCCGCGCAGGAAGTTTTCCTGCGCCTGTACGTGGCACTCACGCGAGGCGAGCCCATCCAGAACCGCCGGGCATGGGTGGTGCGCGTCGCGCACAATCTGGGACTCAAGATCCGCTCGCACCAGAATTCCAATACGCCGTTTGAGCCGGACGTCGAGATGCGGCTGGCCGATTCTGAGCTCAACCCGGAGCAGAGGTTGCTCGATCGGGAACGGATGGTCCGCTTCCACAGAGCTGTGGAAAACCTCTCGGACCAGCAGCGGCGGTGCTTGCGTCTTCGCTTGGAGGGCCTGCGCTACCCCGACATCGCTGCCGTGCTCGGAATCAGTTCATCCGCCGTGGGTGAATTTCTTCGCCGTGCCATCGCAAAGCTGAGAAAGGTAAGCCGTGAGTAAGGTGGATACAGAGCACCCTGGCGACGAGCGGCTGCTGCGCTTTCTCGACGGCGAACTGCCGGCCCGCGAAGCTTCGCAGGTGCGCAAGCATCTGGATGCCTGCTGGGAGTGCCGCGCTGAACTCAAAGAGATCGAGCAGACGATCGGCGACTGCGTACGCTACCGCAAAATAGTTCTCGAAGGCAGCTTGCCGCCTGCACCGGCCCCGTGGGTTGATATTTACCGGCGCTTCTCCGCGATCGATGAGGCCGAGAAACACCGTCACTTGATCCGCCGCGCAGGGCTGTGGTTGAGGAGAGCCTTGGCTCACCCGCGGCCCTTAGCTTCCGCTGCCGCCATCCTGCTGCTCATCGCCGTTGTCGTCCAACAGTTTCGCCATGCGCCATCGGTTCGTGCCGCTGAACTGCTTCAAAAAGCCATCGCAGCCTCTGCATCACGGCCGCGCACGGCGCGCCGTATCCAGATTCGCACGCGGAGCCACCGTTTAACGCGCGTCATTGGAAGCGTCCAGAGCTTGGCGAGCAGCACCGCCGCGGCAGATGCGCAGACCGGAATCGAGTCGCTGTTTCGCGCTGCGCATTACAACTGGGAAGACCCATTGAGCGCCAAAGCTTATTCCGATTGGCGAGACCAGCTACCGGAAAAACGCGATGAGATCACTTCGGATCGAGATGAGTACCGGCTGCGAACGACCACCAGTTCCGGAGAGTTGGCTGAGGCGACGTTGAAATTCAGCGCGCATGATCTGCGCGCCATTGAGGGGGTCCTTCAGTTTCGCAATAGCGAACGCGTGGAGATCAGCGAACTGCCCGAGGCTCCAGCGGTAGTTGCAAATGCACCGCGAGTAGAGGCCTCTCCGATTGGAATCGTCTCGTCTCACAGCACGAAGCCGAATGCGGTGGTCGCGCCGACGCCGGGCGAAGAATTGCAGGTGTTCGCTGCCCTCCACCGTGCCGGTGCGGATTTGGGTGATCCGGTCGACGTCACCCGCTCCGGCGCACACATCATAGTTAACGGCGTCGGTATCGCGGCTGAACGCCAGCGGAAAATTCGCGATGAGCTCCGCGCCTTACCCCAGGTGACGATCCGGTTCTCCGATCCTTCGAACGATGCGATCGCGTCTGAGGGACGAAGCCCTAGCGCCATTTCGGTCAATCCCGGCGCCGGACCGTTGCAGATAGAGTTGGTGAAACAGCTTGGCGGCCGTGCGGGCTTCGAACAGTTTGCCGACCAGGTCCTCGAGCTCACGGATGCGTTCATGGCACGCGCACACGCGCTGCGCCGCCTCGCCGAACGTTTTTCGCCGGATTTAGAAGCGCAGATTTCCCCGCAAGAACGGCAGCTATTGCAGACAATGCGCCGGGAGCACACGGAACCGCTATTACGGAACGTGGTCGAGGTGCAGGACCGCCTCCTCCCGGTGCTTGCTGCCGTCCCTGTGCCGTCCAATGTCACGCCTCTGGCGATCAGCGCCAATACATGGCAAGATGCTACTGAACAGTTGTTCCGGGAAGCGCGCCGTACCGAAGGGATGCTGGTGACCATTTTGGGCGCGACCGCCGGAGAGAACCAGTCACCGGAACTGCCGGCCCAAGTGCTTGCGAGTCTGAAGGAATTACGTTATCGCGTCGAGGACTATGAACGCCTCACGACTCCACCGTAGGCGGGAACCGATGCTGCGGCGGCTCTTCATATCGATCAGTCTCGCCTGTATTGCCGGCGTCGCGACGCTGCCGGCTCAAGCCTACACGCATGTTGGCGGAATGATCCGCGATCCCTCCGGCGCCGCAGTACCCGGTGCAAGCATTACCGTGGTGAACGAGGACACGGGCTTTCGCCGCTTTACGCTCTCCGATTCCGACGGAAGTTACGCCGTGGTTTCCCTCGAACCCGGGACTTACAAGATTACGGTGCGGACAGCAGGATTCCGAACCTTGATTCGCTTAGGCGTTCGCTTGGGCATGGGGCAGCCCGCCCGGGTAGATTTCAGTCTGCCGCTTGGAAGTATGCAGGAATCGATCACGGTGGAGGGGGAGCCCGCGATGCCGCCCAGCGGTGACGTCTCGCTCGGGGCATCCATCAAGCGCGAGCAGATTGAGGGGCTTCCGTTGAATGACGGCAGCCTGATGAGCCTGCTCGGGTTGGCGCCGGGTATTATCGTCACGCCCGCCACTCGTGGGGAAGCGGGCCAATTTACATCCGACGGGCAGAGGCCAAACACCAATTATTTCAGCATTGATGGGGTCAGCGTGAATACCGGTGTCAGCGCCGGCGGGCTGCCTGCGCAAAGCACTGGCGGGGCATTACCTGGCATGACGGCGCTGGGCAGCTTTCATAGTCTCCTGTCCTTGGATGCGATCAATGAATTCCGCGTGCAAACCTCCACCACCGCGCCGGAATTCGGCCGCCTGCCGGGAGCGCAAATCACCTTGACGAGCCGCTCCGGCTCCAATGAGTTCCATGGCTCGGCGTTCGATTACGTGCGGACGGGCGCACTTGACGCGAACGATTGGTTCTCGAACCGCCAGGGTGAGAACAAGGCGCCGGCGCAAATGAACGATTTCGGCGGCTCGATCGGAGGGCCGGCGAGACGAAATAGAACCTTCTTCTTTCTTTCCTATGAAGGAATGCGCCTCGAGCAGCCTTTTAGCTGGCGGGCATCGGTTCCCGCGGCGGCCGTCAGGACGGATGCGCCGGCTTGGATTCGCCCGCTATTAAATCTGTTTCCGATTCCTAACGGGCAAGCCCTCGGCGCAGGTCTGGCAGAATGGACCGCTGCAAACACCAGACCCGCCCGTTTCGATGCCGGCAATGTGCGCATCGATCATGCCCTTACGTCCCGCATCGCCTTGTTCGCCCGCTACAATCAGACTCCGTCCTGGAGCGAATTCAACGGGACGCAAGTCAATCATATTGGCATGAGCTCGCAAGGCCTGACGTTGGGGGCCAGTGTGCGCCTGCGGCCCAGCGCCATTGTGGATTTCCGCTTTAACAGCTCGCAGGCGAGTCTGCGCTCTTTTTGGGGCGCGAACAGTTCCTCGCCGTGCGACTTGCAGCCGGTCGTCTTTTTTCTGCTGCGCGCTCAGAGCGCATGCAATTATCTGCTCAGATTTTCTATTGCAGGCGTTGGCCAGGTAGTGTCTGGCCCGGAGGCCGATCAGCGCCAGAAGCAGTCGCAACTGGCAGGGGCCGCCGTCATAACCCTGGGAACGCATCAAATTCATTTTGGCGCGGATTATTTGCGCCTGGCGCCGACGCGTATCGATAGGGCGCGCAGTCTGGGTGTTATCGCCGAAAGCCTGCCGGACCTTATGGCGGGTACGAACCTGTGGACGGCTGTGGCTGAGCCGCAGAGCAGATATAGCATTTTGAAGGAGGATTCTGTCTTCTTCCAGGACACCTGGCG